>UMIH01008951.1_pt1 | contig 23038 bp, 9 predicted proteins | sample 1965771 | NCBI WGS metagenome assembly UMIH01 (sample SAMEA4836120, study PRJEB28245) | human gut metagenome | biome: gut microbiome; material: fecal sample | place: Denmark | collected 2008
GGCATGGGCATCGACCGCGCCGTCATGCTCTTCACCGGCGCAGACACCATCCGCGACGTCATCCTGTTCCCGACGATGAAGCCGCTGGACCTGCCGAAGAAAGATAATACAAAGGTTGATGTAGCTCCGGCAGAAGCCAAGAAGGAAGAAGTCATCGACTTCTCCAAGGTCGAAATTGAGCCGCTGTTCAAGGACTTCGTGGACTTCGAGACGTTCTCCAAGTCCGACTTCCGCGCCGTGAAGGTCAAGTCCTGCGAAGCGGTCAAAAAGTCCAAAAAACTCCTGAAATTTGTCCTGGATGACGGAACTGGCACCGATAGAATCATTCTTTCCGGCATTCACGAATACTACGAGCCGGAAGAATTGGTCGGAAAAACCTGCGTTGCCATCACGAACCTGCCGCCAAGACCCATGATGGGAATTGCGTCTGAGGGTATGCTTATTTCCGCTGTCCACCACGAAAACGGCGAAGAAAAGCTGCATCTTCTGATGCTCGATCCGCACATTCCGGCGGGCGCTAAAATGTATTAAATTCCCAATTTGACACGTTTTTGACACACTTTCGGAATTCAATATGACACAATATGAAGCTGGAATGCACAGATGCCCTGTGCATTCCAATTTTTCTTATCCGAAAAGTTTGATTTTTGCACTCATGTTTTGTACCGAATTTTTGAGGGTGTCCTCTGTGATATGCGTATAAATATCCAGAGTCGTACTGATCTCGGCGTGTCCCATAATTGTTTGGATCGCCTTGTGATTGGACTCGACTTCAAACATCCGCGTACAAAACGTATGCCGCAGACTATGAACGGAAAAGTGTGGAAGCATTAGCGGTGGTCGCTGATCTTCTTCGGCAAGCTTCAATTCCTCCGCGTTGTAGTCTCGGATGATTCGTTCAATCGCGCGATTCAGGCTGTGGGGATTCAGTAGGTCTCCATAGCGGTTCCGAAAGATAAAATCTGTGTAGCCGTCAATTGTCGGACTGGGCGTATCATAGAGCGTGTCCAAAATAGCAATCAGTCCAGCCAGCTCAGCTAGGACTTCTGGACACATCGGAATGCAGCGGATGCTGCTTTCTGTCTTCGGCGTTGAGATCAGGAAACGGCATACAGACACGCTACTTGCAAGAAGTATTCTGCATCGTCTGATACCGATTGATCTTTGCGGAAACGACACAACTAATCAATATTTTGATACCGAACCGCATTGACTTTTTGCTGTGCTATTGTATAATGGTGTCAGAACCAGAAGATTATTGCGTTTTTGAGACTTCGTAAATTTGCAGAACTTTATGAAGCCGAAACCGTCATGTTTTGTATGTGCAGGCAGGGCGTCACAACTATGCCAGCATATACGAAGAATGGCAGAATTTTGACAATTTAATATGTTTGCCAACGAAGAATTGTAATTGCAGGTTATCTCTCGCCTTATAGTCTGCAATGAAAGAGCAATAAATCTACTCGCCCGGAACTGTGAGGATGAGCAAGTTTCTAAAGTAGCTTGGAGGAAACGAAAGACAGCGTTATGCCAACAAGCCATGTGGCCGAAAGGCCGCCATTGCGGGAGAAAATCCCGTGAGAAGGTAGGAAACAGAGCGCGGACGCGACCTGCGTCCATAGTCCAAGTCAGGAGAATCGCTTTTCTTCGCCTGCATGAGATGCTGCCTGCTTTTGATCTCGTTACGTGCAGAAGTTGGTAAACAAAGGGTAGATAGCACGATGATCCTATCGGTAATTCGGAACAGGGCTCCGATTTGCTTCTAAAGTTGAAGCAAATCGGTGTTTTTTGTTTTGAAGCAATCGGATTATCTCGCGTCAGCGGGATGATTTGTTTTTTGCGTAAAAATCGATAGGAGGATCATCTGCGATGAATGAGCAGCAACGGCAAGCATATCTGGACCAGATCAACTATGGCCGCATTGAGCGTGTCATTGCGTACAAAAATGTGCAATTCATCATCGAACACCAGCATGATACGCTGGAGCAGCTAACTGCATATTTGAAATCCTGCATGGAGGACATTGGACACCCGCCCGCGATGGTCGAGGTGATCGGCGGCGAGTATATTGAGTACCGTTTCGGCTCATGGCAAGCTGCAATCCGTTCCTTTTATGCCGGAAAAACCACAAACATCAAAAAACCGCCACATTTTCGTGACCGCAAGATCGTTCAGGATTTATGCGAGATCGAATTGAGACGGCTTGCAGCGAAGGACGCGGCATCTTCTGAACGGGAGGTGCAGCGATGAATCCGAACAGAACGTATGAGGAAAATATGGCGGCGCTTAAAAAAGTTTTGACCCAACGCACCTATACGGCGCTGTCTCACAGGAACATCGAGTTTGTTCTGAAATATCAAAATGCTACGACGCAAGAGCTGGCTGCATATTTGCGGCGGCAGCAGGCGGAGCTGCGGCATATCCCCGGCAGGACAGAAATAATTGGCGGCGATTTTATTGAACTGCGGTTCCGCGGATGGGTAAATGCGCTTGAAGCGATCGGCGTGAGCAGAGAGCTTGCGGCAAAGCGCAGTACGCCCGCGCTGGAGAAGACCATGCTCTTCCAGCAGGAATACGAACGCCAGCGGGAACAGGATATACTGGAAAAGCGGCGGAAGAAGGCTGCGAACAAAGAAAAAATGCGGCAAGAAAAGGCTGAACGGAAAGCCAAGTAAAAGCCGGCTCCTTGCCTCTCCCTTTGGGAGAGGTGGCCGAGCGCAGCGAGGACGGAGAGGGTAACAGGCAGCAGATCCTCTCAGTCGCCTGCGGTGACAGCTCTCCCGGAGGGAGAGCCAAGAACGATTGTATGCCAATCTGAAACGGACAGATTTGCACATAGACCTGATCTCATCCCCCTGAGATCAAGCTGCCAGTGCGTCACCCCCTGACGCGCTTAAAATCCCCGGTTCCGAATTGGGAACGCGGAACCGGGGGATTTTAAAACAAATCTACCGGGCCTTCGCCCGTCTCAATAAGGCGATACGCGCCGACAACTAAATAGCTGCAGCAGGAAAGGATACTGCTTTCGGGGAAGCGCCGCGACGATAAGAGCGCGCCAAGGAAGCTGAAAACGTGGTCACCATATCGGGCGCATGGGAGCACAGGAAACGATACTGTATCTGTAGTGTGTCAGCATGTATTTAGCGGCGAGTTGTTCCGCCGTTAGATAAAGCCGCTTCTCAAAAGCGCACGGGAGAAGCGGGATACAGAATGTGCGTTCCGCGCAGGGCCTCCCGACTGCGCGGGCAAAACAGAACCGGGAAAATACAACAGGAGGAAAGAACTATGAAAAAGTTCACAGCAATCCTTTTGGCAGTTGTGATGCTCTTCGCTTTGAGCGTAAGCGCTTTCGCAGCTGTCAACAGCAAAGAGACTGACTACGCCATCGGCGATGGCCTTGGCGTATCGGTCGACCTCGACGTCGAAGGCATGTACTTCGATGGCAACGACATCCTGAGCGCATCCGAAACTGACTACTATCCGTACAGCTTCTCGATGATCGTCAGCAACCGCACAAAGGTCGCCAGTATCACCGTCAGCAACGGCGGCTCGTTCCATTGGGCCTATGCTGAGGACGCCGACGGTAACTACGTGACTGACGCGAACGGAAACTATGTCGAAAGCGACACGACACCATACGGCGTGGTTGTTCTGCCCACGAATTCGGCCTCCACTGTGACCGTCACCGGCACAGGCAGCACTGGTTCGGCTACGTTCAACTGCGCGCAGCCTAACGGCGGCGCATCAACGGGCAACATCCCCATCTATGCCTACCTTCCGGCACCCGCACAGTTCGTCAATGAAGGCGTGACGACCGGCGGCTGGGGCGACGCGTATGACGGCACCGGCGCGCTCAAGAAGAACACTTCGACCGGCGTTTCACTCGGCTTCTTCGGCGGCTATGTTGTCTATGAACTCCCCGACACTATCACGGAAAACCTCAAGCGGCCTTACGGCGCGGACTTCATTGTCTACGGCAACGCATTCTGGAACAACTCCGAGGCGGGCTGCATCCAGGTTTCCGAGAATGGTACGGATTGGTATGACATCGCGGGTTCGATGTATTACACCAAGAGCACCAAGGGCGCAACCATCACCTACACGAACCCCAACCCGTCTGAGGACAAGGGCATTACCACGGCTGGTGCAACCAGCACACTGGCGGATGTTACTTACACGCTGAATGGCACAGAAGGCAAGGTCACGAAGAACACCTTCCACAACCACAGCTGGTTCCCGCTGAACGCGAACTACTTTACGGCCTCCGGCTCCCGCGCGGCGATGGCCAAAGTCGATGAGTTCTCCTTCGTCAGCAGAACGCTGAACAGCGACAACATCACCAATACTCTGACCTTTACCGGCACGCTCCTGAACAACTACCCCGGCACGGGCAAGACGGATCAGATCGGCTTCGGCTACTGCGACGTGCATCCGAACCGGACGCTCGGCAGCACCATCGCCTACAATCCGTACCAGACCTTCACCAGCAACAGCGACTACAACACCAAGACCGAAGGTACCGGAGGCGGTGACCCAATCGATATTTCGTGGGCGGTCGACTCCAACGGTAAGCCGATAAAGCTTGATTCTGTCAAGTATGTCCGCATCTACACGGGCATGGCACAGATGAACGGCATCTTCGGTGAAATTTCCACTGAGGTCTGCGGCATCGCAGTCTGCACAGGAGTTGGCGGCAATGAGAAAGCAACGCCTGCGGCGAAAGTGAAGAAGAACGGAGCTGAAATCGACGTTAAAGCGGATACTGTTGTCTCTGAATCTCAGAGCTATAAGACAATCGAAGTATCGGCTTCCGATGTGATCAGCATCTCCAGCGGTGCTGCGAATGTAATGGTCAACGGCACGAAGGTCACGGCAACCTCGGCGTCTCCGTACACCATCACTCCCGGCCTCGCCGCTGGTGAGAAGATGACGGTCCAGATCATCACGCAGACGGCGCAGAGATCAGCATATGTCCGTGTGATTGAATTTGTGGGTGCATAACATGGTTCTCAAGAAAACAGGGAGGCGGCGGCCGAAAGGCCACCAGCTGCTTTCTTTTTTCATGGTGCTGGTGCTGCTGATGGGACTGTTCCCGACAGTGCTTGCAGCGTCGCTTGACAACATTCAAATCAAGCTCAGCAACGGCACCAGCCTTGATATTACGAAAACCAGCTTCGATGGCAAGCCTCTTTATATCGTAAAAACTCCGAAGGAAACGACCCAAATCATAGTTCAGGGCGTAGAAGATGTCGCTGTAGGCAGAAAAGCACCGGAAAGTATGGTGCCAACATGGTGGTCACTCGATGTCGCCGCAAAGCTGAGAGAAATGACGCCGGAGGATTGGGATTGCGCTGACTGGAACGAACTTCTTGAGCTCTTTGGATACGAGACAAAGGAGGAACTTCTCCAAGAAGAGGCGGGACTGTATGCAAATGAAACACCGTATTTTCGATATCGCGGATTGACGACCACCGGATATGAAAATGGCAGCTATACAGTTTCTTTTACCGATCAAGGTGTAGACCAGGTGTATGGCTATATTATCGAAAACACATATCATCTGGAATACGACGGTACAGCAAACTATTATGTATTCCCTATTGAAGAATTCTATGACGAAGACACTGCAAATAGCAAAAATAACCTGCTGAATGAAGTTGGAAGATGCCTGATTCAGGTGGGCGGACAGGAAGCGGTCGACACGGCCGCGCTTGATGCGCTGCTGAAGAGCGCACCGTCGATTGAAAAAGACGGAGACGTGTTCAAAGATACGACGGCTTACCATAGCGGCGACCGCTACAACGGGAAAACGACGGTTAACGACCTGAAAACGCTTCTGGGAGCCACGCGGTTTCAGAGCTGCAAAGGCTTCTGGGACATGTACGTCATAGCGCGAACCAATGCCGAGACGGTGTCAAATAAAGGACAGAACGCGATTGACGCGGCTGTAAGCCTATTACAGCAAACCGCGGACAATCTGATTCCGACGTCTCAGGTCAACCCGACGGGGCTGTATGAGACGCTGAACCTGTGCGCCGACAACGACGAAAAGGGCTACTCTACCAGCAGCTGGGAGCCCTTTGCAAAGGCGCGCACGGCGGCGCAGACGCTGTTTGATTCTCTGTTCACGAAGGACGCGGAAGAAAACGTCACAGCAACGGAGGAAAACAGCTCCGTCAAGCATCCGCAGGCGGATGTGGACGCGCTGGTAAAGGCGCTGAAAGACGCCAAAGCCGGTCTGGATACCCGTGTTCACAGCCTGCTGCAAGCTGTCACCGACAACGCGCTTGCCGGTATCTCGTTCTACGCGGGCTATTATGACACGCTGAAAGAGACGGACTACACGCTGGAAAGCTGGCAGAACTATGTGAAAGTGCGCGGCGAGGCACTGAACACCGCGAAGGAGCACGGAACCTTCACATCTACCATGGGTGTGGAGGAAGTACGGATACAGGCAAAAGCGTTCAACGACCTCCGCAGCGCGTATTTCAGCCTTGTTCCGAACGCGGACAAGATCACGATACACGTCTCACTGGCCGACGAATTAGCGGCAAAAAAGGCAACGTCCATCAGTAAGAAGCTCAACATGCGCACCTATACCCGCACGGTCGATGCAGGTACGACGGTTGCGGATGTAATGACCAGCACCTATAAGGACAAGAATGTCTGGTGGATAAACTCCATGAGTGAGCTGATGGTCTACGTCAACGGTACGATGTGCTTCTCCTGCCAGGCGGGCGGTATCGACTACGCTGAATTTGACGAGTACGGTAAGTTCCTGCTCCACGATAACGACAAAGTAACCATCGTGCGCGTGGAAATGCCGGGCATGGTCAACATCAGCGAGGATATCTGGCCGATGGCGCTTGAACGTGTGCCGGATCAGATGCGGTATCAGACGCTGACGACGGATCTTCCGCAGGACAAGACCAACGGCGCTTACAAGGCAGTCGTCGGCGTGCCGTTCACGCTGACGGCGACCTCGAAGGCAGCTATGCCCGCCTACATGACGGATGACGAGGCAAAGCCCGTCGCAGGCGCGCATATCTTCCGCAGCACGATCACAGATTCGCTGGATTCGGTTACAGGCGCAGACATTCTGACCGACACGAAGCTCAGGACCGGCGCCGACGGCACGCTTACCATGACCGTCTATCAGCCGGGCTGGCAGCTGGTCAACGCCTATAGTCTTGACAGCGAAAACAGCGCGTTCGTCAACGGCGGCGCGATCCTGATCTACGCCGAGGTCGATGAATCGCAGGCAGACCTCACGAAGATCAAGAACGATCTGCGGACAGAGCTCAAAAAGACGTATGAAAACCCGGATTATCCGCAGGAGTGCTTCACGGAGGCCGATTGGCAGACGATCGAAACGCTCTACAAGACCGGCATGGACGGCATCGACGCGGCGGAGGACGCTGCTTCCGCTTACGCGGCGCAGCTGACCGCGAAGTCCGGCATCGAGACGCTCCAGAGAAAGGCCGCGGACACGAACGCGAAGAACCTCGCCGATTTCCGGGCGCAGATGGCGAAATTCCCCGAAGATCTGTCGAAGCTCGACAGCTCGGCGGTTCAGCTCATCGACCAGCTCGAAGCGTACTACAACGCGATGACGCAGTATCAGCGCGACGAGCTGAGCGTGAAGGAAAAGACACGGTACGAGGCAATTCTTGCCGCGCGCGAAGGACTTGCCGAGGGCGGCGCGAAGCAGTACACGCTGACAGTCGAGTATGACCTCTCCGCCGTGCCGGAGGAAGACAAGGCGGGTCTGGAAGCCATGATTCAGTGGCTGCAAGAGCACCGCGTCGTCGACGGCACGAACGGCACCACCGGCGGCACGATGATGGCGGGTCTGTTTACCTACAACACGGTGGACGCGGGCCAGACGAAGGTCAACTACACGCAGGTAACGACTGTGCCCGTCGGAAGCGGCGTGTACTTCTGCTCCAACCCGACCTACGCCACCTACTTCCAGATTCGCGGCGCGCGCAAGAGCGACAAGGACGGCAAGGACGTGACGGACGCGAACGTGAAGACCAAGTTCCCGTATCTCGTTCCGGGCAACAACTACGCCATCACCGACACCGGCGCGCAGTGGCGCATCGAGGATCACTGGGTCAAGGGCACGAACACCACCGAGGTTCCGCACTTCTACGTCAATGACAACGAGTACGAGCTTCGCGGCATCACGTTCTCCGGTCTCGCCGAGGAAGACATCGCCGACCGAAGCCTTGATACCTTTGACTGGTCGGACTACGGCACGGACGTCAAGGCCAGCCGTATCCTCCGGAGCTTCAAGTGCTTCACCATGCCGTATGACAATGTGACAGCGACTGTCACATGGGTTCCCGTCGGCGGCTCCGAGAGCGAGATCGCTGCTGCAAAGGACAGCGCGAAAACCGCGCTCAAGACCGCGCTCGACGGCTACGGCGAAGATCACAACCAGTACAAGGCGATCCTTGACGCGTACAACAAGGGTCTGGCTGCAATCGACAGCGCGAAGACGGTCGAGCAGGTCGCTGTGGCACGCAGAGAAGCGCTCAAGAGCATGGCCAACGCTGCCAACGACGTTAGTACCGGCACCGAGATCAAGGGCTGGGAATACGACAAAGGCGAGTATTGGGAGTTGACCGGGTTTGACCCCGGCCCGCAGGTCGGCACCGTGACCGTCAGCGTCCAGAACTACACGAACGACGGCAGCAGCGCCGAGGGCGCGAACAAAGCCGCGCTCGAACACTTCTACAGACCTGAGGATCAGTACTGGCTCGAACGGAAGAATTACCCGCTTGGCGAAAACGACACCATGATGACCGTTCTGCTCCGCGCACTCACGGAGAAGAAATGCACATGGCTCGGCACCGGCGGCAATGGCGACGAGAAGTATGATTTCGACATCACCTATCTTTCCACCATTACCGACGGCGATTACAGCCTTGCCGAATTCACCGGCGGCCAGCAGTCCGGCTGGATGGGTACGCTCAACGACTGGTTCACCAACGAGGGTTTTGCCAACTTCTCCGTGAAAAACGGCAAGCTGGCGGACGGCGATATCATCAGCATCAAGTACACCTCCGTGGGTCTTGGCGAAGATGTCGGCGGCACGTGGAGCAACTCTGACACGACGCTCAAATCGCTGACGTTCGACGGCGATGGCAACCCGCGCCTGACCACCACGTTTGAACCCGGTAAGCGCGGCGGCACCTACGCCTACACGCTCGTCATCGACGGCGACAGCTCGAACCTGACGGTGACCCCGACGGCGGCGAACAAGAACTTCCTCGTGAAGACGTTCCTGAACGAGAAGGTCACGTCCAACACCGAGGGTAGCAGCTTCTACAAGCGCACCGAGTCCATCCCCGTCGTCGCGGGCGACACGATCTACATCGGCTGCGGCATCAAGGGCTGGCCCACTATGAACAATCAGGCCGGCAACACGCAGTCGAACGACGGCACGTGGTATGTGGTCAGAGTGCTCTCTGCCAGCGGCAGCTACAAGGTGGTCGAAGATCAGCTGAAGCAGCTCCCGCAGGCCGACACCATCGACTTTACCAACTACGAAAAGTACGAAAAGCAGATCGCTGCGGCAGAGGCTGCGTACAAGCAGCTGCAATCCGAGCAGCAGGCTAAGGTCAATAAAGATGCTGTCGAGAATCTGGAAAAGCTGCTTGAGAAGGTACAGAGCTACCGCAAGCTCAAGGAGTTCAAGGCGACGGTCAAGTCGCTTCCCAGACCGGCTGAGGCGACGCTCGACGATGTGGAGGAGATCCGCAGCGCCCAGCGTACATACGAGGAGATCAAGAAGAATTCTGACCTGTATGAGAGCCTCTCCGTCGCGGAAACCAGAAAGATGGACAAGCTGATCGAGGCTGCCGATACGCTGATCTGGAACGACGCTGTCAAGAAGATCAACGACATCGGTACCGTGACCATCAATAGCGGCGACGCGATCAATGCGGCGAAGGCAGCTGTATCCAGACTGTCGGCGGATCAGCTGAAGACCTTCCCGCAGGAGCTGCTGGACAAGCTGGCCGAGGCGGAAAGAATCTATCACCTGCTGACGGAAGGCAGCGATACGCCGGTTCTCCCTGTCACGCCGAGCAAGCCGAAGAACGACAAGCCCACCACGGGTTCCTCGTTCACTGATGTTCCGGCTGGAAGCTGGTACGAGGAAGCTGTGAATTATGTCCATGAAAAGGGCCTCATGAACGGCACGTCCTCCAATGCTTTCAGCCCGAACGCGAATACGACGCGCGGCATGATCGTCACGATCCTCGCCCGTGTCGAGGGCGTGAACACGAATGGTACACCGTGGTACGCGGCAGGCCAGAAGTGGGCCATGGACAACGGCATTTCGGACGGCACCAACATGCCGGGCGTCATCACCCGTGAGCAGCTGGCGACGATCCTGTACCGCTACGCGAAGCAGAAGGGCTACGACGTGAGCAAGTCCGCCGCCCTGACTGCATTCTCCGATGCGGACAAGGTCAGCGGATACGCGGCAGAGGCCATGCAGTGGGCAGTCGCCGAAGGACTCCTTCAGGGCTCGAACGGCAAGCTGAACCCGCAGGGCTCCGCCACCCGCGCACAGGTCGCGACTATCCTCATGCGCTTCATGGAAAAAATCGCAAAATGAAACACGCAGTCCAACATTCTGAATTGAATATTGGATAACCACCCCAAGCTGGGCGGTTCCCCACGCGAAAGCGTGGGGAACCGTGCGGCTTATTCGTGCGTTTAAGGGTACTTCTTAAACTTACGAATAAGCTGCACAAAATGCAGACTTTTTTAAGGGGGAAGCCCTTTTCCCGGAGGGCGAACACACATGAAAAAATTTCTTGAAAGGTACCCATGGGTGCAGCAGGCCGGCTGCGGCGTACTGATCTGTGCGCTGCTGCTGAGTATCTGTCTGCCGCTCATGGGCATGCGGTCGGCCGAGCCGGACAATCCCATCCTGCAAGCCGCGCCGCAGGAGATCACCGTCCTGCAAGCGGGACAAGCGCCCGGCCACGCCGGAAACGGCGAAGCCGAGAGCACCGGCGCAGCCGGTTCCGGCGGCAGCGCCGACAGCGAGCTGACCGGCGAGCAGGAGCAGCCTGACCCGGAGGAAACGGAAAATCAGGCAGAGCAGGGGCAGGACACCCAGCCGGAGCAGCAGCCGGAATCGAAGCCCCAGCAGGAGGTTCTGGCCGACGCCGCCATCGGTACGAACACGGATTCCAACAAGGGCGACGAGGGCGAGGAAGCCGGAGACACCGGCGAAACAGACGAGGATCTGCCGGAAACAGAACTTGACCTCGGTGCGCTGCTGACGTGGTACAAGTACGGCTCACAGGCAAGCTCCATGGTCTGCGCACCCGGAGACTCTGTCGGCAAGCGTGTCTTACTGGCCCAGCTCGACCGCGGCAGACTGCGCTATGAACTGAATCTCACCGGCCTCGACGCGGAAGATGCCAAGATCACCGATGTGCAGGTCGCCGTGGGCAACGGCGTATCACAGAAAGCGGATACACGCGGCGTGCTGGACATGACGCTGCCGGACGGCGCAGAGTTCCAGAACTATATCCTGACCGTACAAGCTCATGCGACGCAAAAGAACCAGAAGGGCGAAACCGTGGAGACAGACGTGAATTTCGCGTTCGTTCTGCGGCTGGAAAGCGGCATTGACCTCGATTTGCAGCTTACATGGCAACCCAACGGTCAGGCCACCTGCCCGGCCAACGGCTCGGTCAATCGCACGGTCAAGAGCGACACGCTGACAGACGGAAATTTCGCATACGCGCTGCAATTCCTCGGCGAAAACGCGGATGATGCAACGATCCGCACGGCGGAATACTGGGCGACGGACGGCGAACGCGGAACGCTCTCGGAATCCGGCGAGATCCAGATGGCCGCCGCAGACGGCAAGGACACGGAAACCTATTATCTCGCCGTGACCGCCGAGGTGCTGGGGCAGACCATCAGCTATACGTTCGTCGTAAAGTATGAGGATGGTCTCGATCTCCAACTGCAATTTACATGGTACGAAAAGTCCGTCACGGCGCAGAACGTTCTCTGCGATGCGGACAAGCGCGCGGCGCTGACCATCAAGCATAACCAGATCAATAACAGTGAGCTTTTGTATAAGCTCGGTCTGACTGGTCGGAGCGCACAGGACGCGCAGATCACAAGCGCCAGCTTCAACGGGGCGGCTATGAGCACGGACAGCGGCTCCGTGCGGCTGGAAGCCACGGACAGCGGCGCGACCTATACGGCCCTCGTGACCGCGAAGGTCAAGGAGCGCACAGTGAATTTCGCGGTCACGATCCGTTACCAGAGCGACGTTTCGCTTGAAATGGCGTATACCGTTATGGAAGATGGTGCGGCGAAGCCGTGTGTTCTGAAATGCGAAAACAGGAAGACCGTCCATGCGGAGGATGTCTATGACAATCAGCTGACGGACGGGAGTCTTGGCTACGAGCTGCGGCTCACAGGCGAGGACACGTCTGGCATTGAGATCACCTCCGTCACCTGCTATCAGTCGGGCGATTTCAGCACAAAGACACTCACAGCGCCCACCGGCAGCGTGACGCTGCTTCTGGCCGAGGACGGCAAAACGGGCGAAAATACGTTTACCATCAAAGCCTCCGGCGCGGGCGAGGAATACACGTTTATCATCAGCATCCCGTATAAGCACCGCGGCGATCAGGAGGTAAAGATCGAGTGTGATCTGGAAGACGTCGAAAGCGTCGCAAACGGACAGATGCTGACCTTTAAACTCCGCGCTTGGAGCGAGGATGCCGAGCAGAACAAAACGTATATCCTGTATACCGGCACGGACACCAAGCTGAGTGTAAAGATGGATGATGAAGCGTGCATCTTTACCGGCGTTGCGGGCGGAAGCTGGCAGCAGTTCAAGGTGACGCCGAGTAATCCGGAAAAGGGAGACACAAACGAGCATACGCTTGTGATCAGCGCCGAGGACGCATTCGGCAATAAAGGCGAGAAAACGATCCTGCTTCGCGGCGAACGCGCAAGCAGCGGCGAGAAGCTCGGCGAGGCGACGATCGTGATCGACATGGGCGTCGTCGGACTCGGTTCTTCGTCCATCACCTGTGATGTCCTTGCCGGTGAACCGGCGTCCTGCGCAGTTGCAAAAGCGGTCTGGGGCTATACGGCGCCGGAGCCATTCGGAACGGCTGAACGAAGCCTCGGCTGGCGCGCGGAGTGCAACGATCCGTTCGGCCCTGATTTCTACCTGAGAAGTCTGGACGATACAAGCGGACTTGGTATGCGCGCCAATGCGATCAGCGGCTCATGGAGCGGTACGGAGGCGGAGAACTTTGCCAGAATTGACGCGCAGTTTGGCGAAGGCACGAATCTGGACATTCTCTGGCGCTGCATCTACCGCAACAGCCTGAGCCTGAATGACGCAAGCAGCAGTCTCGGTGAATTGGATTTCACGGAAGGTTCCGGCTGGGAATATGAAATTAACGGAACTTATCCGTCCTACGGCATGGACAAGGCAGACTTAAAGCCGGGAGATACGCTGACGCTGCGCTATACGCTGGCTTACGGCTGGGATATCGGAAATGGACAGGGTCGCGGAAACTCTGTCGGCTACTGCGTGACCTACTACGGCGGCGGGCGCTGGTCCGAAGAACCGCACCACGATCTGCAAGCTGTTACAACAGACGGTATAACGAAACAGATCTGCAAGCGCTGTGGTTTGGAGAATCCCTGTACGCACCCGAAGGATCACCAGAAGTACGTCGATCAGGAGAACGGAACCTGTGCGCTGGTCTGCGAGGACTGCGGGAAGAACGTTAGTGACCCCGCGCCGCATGTGCTTCAATACACGAGCGAAGAAAATTCCGAGGTACACATCATCACATGCCAGCACGACTGCGGATACAAAAAGGAAGAACCGCATATCTGGAAGGAAATCAGCAACACGGCAAACTGTGAACACGGCGGTATCCGAACGGATGAATGCCAGGAATGCCATGCAAAGCGGGAGACAGAAGAACCTGAACCGCTGGAGCATGAAATCGGGGACGTCTGGTATTCTGACGGTGCAAAACATTATCAGAAGTGCAAAAACTGCGGTACGCATATCAATGAAGCGGAGCACCACTACATAGAAGGCGAATACGACTGGGTATGCGATAAGTGCAAGATGCTGCATATGAGCGCCTGCAATGGTATCGGTGAATTCCGTTGGGATGGCTCCGAAGTAGACGCGGATGGACATACGCTCTACTGCAAAGATTGCGGATTGTCTGTCAAGCAGACGCACGACCAGAAGGGCGAAAACGGTGCCTGCTCGGTCTGCGGGTACGGCAGTCACGTCTGCGAGGATCATAAGCAATATGTGAACAACAACGATGGCACGACACATAAAGTGATATGCAGTGTCTGCCAGAAAGAACTGGTCGAATCCGAGGCACACACCTATGTTGAGGGCATCTGCGCCTGCGGCGCAATAGACCAGACCTACACGCCGCCGACTGACCCTGACCCCACCCCGGACCCGAATCCGGGCGGGGATGAAGACGGCGGCGGAAGCGGCGGCAATCCCGGTGGAGACGGCGACGGCGGAGATGATTCCGGCGGCGGCTCTGACAGCGGAGACACCGGCGGAGAAGGATAACGACATAAAAATAACGAATAGGAGCAGCTTGCTATGAATACAAAAATCAACGAGATTTTACAGGAGATCGAGTCCGTTATCGTCGGCAAGAACGAAATTGTCGAGAAGATCTTAATGGCCATTCTGGCGCAGGGCCACGTTCTCATGGAGGACGTGCCCGGCGTCGGCAAGACCACGACAGCCATGGCCTTTGCAAAGGTTCTGGGCTTGGAGACGCGCCGTGTGCAGTTCACGTCGGACACCGTGCCGTCAGACATCATCGGCTTCTCGGTCTATGACAAAAAGGTGGACGAGTTTGTCTACAAGCCCGGCGCGATCATGACGAACCTGCTGCTGGCAGACGAGATCAACCGTACCTCCAGCAAGACGCAGTCCGCGCTGCTGGAGGCCATGGAGGAGCACAAGGTCACAGTGGACGGCAAGACGTATGATTTGCCGAATCCCTTCATCGTCCTTGCCACGCAGAACCCGGTTGGTTCTGCCGGTACGACGATGCTGCCGAACTCCCAGCTTGACCGTTTTCTGATTCGTGTCAGCATGGGTTACCCCGACCACAAGAGCAGCGTCAACATTCTCCGTGACCGCCATGTGGATAATCCCCTTGACCGGGCGTATGCCGTGGTCAACAAGGAAGAACTGCTGGGACTGGTGCAGGACGTGCGAAAAGTCGATATGCGCGACGCCGTTCTGGACTATGTGACCACGCTCGTGGAAAAGACCCGCACCCATCCGCAGGCAGCGCTCGGCGTCAGCCCGCGCGGCGCGCTGGCCGTGTGCCGGATGGCAAAGGCATACGCGTACCTCAACGGCCGTGACTTCGTCATGCCGGAGGACGTCGCCGCGATCTTCCCGGACGTCTGCGCCCACCGTCTGATGCTCAACAGCAAGGCACGCATGATGGAGGAAAAGCCGGAATCCGTTCTGGCCGAGATCCTCAAGACAACGGATATGCCGGTGCTGAAAAAATGAAAATAGTACGAAAATTCGTCTGGCTGCTGCTGACGCTGGGGCTTCTTGCTCTCACCGTCCAGACAGCCAGCCCCATCGCGCTTGGCCTTGCCGCCTGCATGGTGCTGCTGCCGCTTTTGTGCCTGCCGGTCAATCTGTACGCGGCGAAAAAGCTGAGGCTGGCGGTCAGGCTGCCCGTGAATCTGCGCAAGAGTGAGAGCGGCGTGGCAGAGCTGACTGTGCAGAATCCAACATGGCTGCCGATTTGCCAGATTGCCTGCCGTGTGTGCCTGGAAAACCAGCTGAACGGTGAAACACAGATCGTGCATGTGAGCGGCGGCATCTGGCCGAAAAGCAAGCGGTCGATGAAGATTTCTCTGCAAAGCCCGTGGTGCGGACGCATTCGCCTGGCCGTGGAATCTGCCCGTCTGTATGACTGCTTCGGCCTCATCGGCGTGAAAACGCAGCCTGACGCGCACGGGGCCTGCGTCGTGCAGCCGGATACGTTCCTGCAGACGCTGATGCTGTCTCCCGCTGCGGCGCACATCGACGATACCGAGGATTATTCCAACGAGCGTCCCGGCTATGACCTGTCCGAGATGTTCCAAATCCGCGATTACGTTCCCGGCGACAGCCAGCGGCAAGTCCACTGGAAGCTCAGTCACAAATATGGCAAGCTTATTGTAAAAGATCCGTCGCTGCCCATCACGCGCTCTGCCGCGGTATTCTGGGAGCGCACGGAAGAAAATCCAACGGCAGACAGAACGGATGCAGAAGCCGAGATCGTCGTTTCCGTTTGCCGGAATCTGCTTTCCCAGTCCGTCCAGTTTACGGTGGGATGGAACGAGGGCGATACAGGCCGCTGTGTGTTCCAGCAGATCCGGGATATGGACGACCTCATCGGCCTGCTGCCGCGCCTGTTTACGGCAAAAGCGACAACCGGCGTCAGCGGTGCGTCGCTGCTTCTCCAAGAGGTACCTGCCGGAAGCTGGTCGCATCTGATTTACGTTTCCGGTGAACAGCAGGCGGAAACGGAGCAGCTTTCGTCCATCGGGCGGCTGACCGCGCTTATCTGCGGCGAGCGGTTCAATGAGAAGGATTACGCTGCGCAGCTCTCCGAGCTGGAACTGTAAGGAGGGCCGATATGAAACAAAAGAATCTGACCGGCCTGCGAGCCGGAATCTACCGCGAGGCGCAGTCCACGCGCGGTCAAACGCTGCTGGAACTGCTGTCTGCCCTCCTGATTTTCCTCGCGCTTGTCGTGATTTGCTACACGGTAAGCGGTTTTGCTGCAATGCTCTGGCTGCTGGGTGCGGGTATTCTGACTTGCATTGCAGCCGCAATCATCCGGCATTTCCAAAAGACGAAGCTGCTGTTCCCCATTCTGCTGGCGGCATTGCTTCTCGTTGTCCTGTTCGCGCGGAACCCGCTGCTGAACGGCTTCGGCGCGGCTTGGAATACACTGCGCGGCCTCTGGGCAGAGGAAAAAGGCATCCTCCTGCCGCTTGCCGAAACAGACGGCACCGGCCTCTGGCTGGCTGGGATCGTGAGCGGCATTCTGCTGGCACTGCTGGCGCTTGCATTTTCCCATATGCCGACGCTGGCGGCGGCTGTTCTGACGGCGCTCTGCGTGGCAGCTGCGTTTGTGCAGCCGGGCATCTTGCTCCTTGCTGCGGCAGCGATTGCCTTGCTGCTGCTGACATGGCAGAAAAGCAAAAACGCCGTCTCGGCGGCGAGCTTCCTGCTCGTGGGCGTGATCGTCGCGGGCGTAGCCGCAATTTCCCTGCAAACAGGCACGATGCAGACCCTTTCACAAAATGCGAAGGACGCTTTGCATCACTGGCGCTACGAAAAAGCGGAAGAGATTCTGCCGGAGGGCGAGCTGTCCGAACCGGTCGTGAAGACAGAAAGCACAGACACCCTCCTGTCCGTCACGGCGGATACGGCGCAGACGCTCTATCTGCGCGGCTTCGTCGGTGACAGCTACGAAAACGGCGTATGGTCTGCGCTGGACGCGGAAACCGCCGCAGAGGAAAAAGACCTCTTTTACTGGCTGCATCAGTCCGGCTTCTATCCGCAAAGCCAGTTGGCTTCTGCTGCCCGGCTGATGGGCAATTACCAGTCCGGCAGCGTCAGTGTGCAGAATCTTACCGGGTGCAGTCTGTACTGCTACGAGCCGTGCACGATTCTTCCGGAACGCGCAGGCTTGGCGAAAAACAGAATTCAGCCGTCCGCGCTTGAAACAAACGGTCTGCGCGGTGAGCGCGGCTATTCCTACGAGACAGTTTCGGACGCACAGACGATTCTGCCGGAGCTTCTGGACTTTTTGCAAAATGACACGTCGGACGGCGTGAAATCGTACTTACAGATGGAAAGCGCGTACCGGGAATTTGTGTATTCCTACGCGCTGACCGTTCCCGCGGAGTTCCGCGCGCAGCTCGGCGCAGTGCTGGATCAATACTGCGAAAGCTACGGCCCGGCAAACAGCCTGACGAAAGAGCAGGCGCAGACGGCGGCGCTGGCGTTTCTGGAATTGTGCTTTGATGGAAGCGGCGATATCGCATTGCCGCTGACTGACACGGCGGACGGCACGACGTACCAGTACGCAACCGTCGCGGCTTTAGCCCTCCGCTATTACGGCATCCCCGCCCGTTATGTCGAGGGATATACGGTCAAGACCGCAGAAGGTGAACCGGAGAATGTAGACGCAAGCGCCGCTGGCGCATGGGTCGAGGTGTATCAGGACGGCGTGGGCTGGCTGCCGCTGGCGCTGACACCGGGCCTCGAAGACCTCTCTGCCGAGCAGACCGAGAGCGGCATCAAGCCGGTCGGCGCGGGCAAGGAAGGAACCGGTGACGGCCCCCGCGTAACGGAGGGCCAAGAGCTGGAACAGGACGACGCGGAACCGGACAATTCGGAGGACAACACCCCGGATGGCGGACAACGGACAGGGCTTCTCCACAAGCCCGCGTTCTGGATCATCCTCATTGTGGCACTGCTGCTTCTATTGCTTGCGGCTATCATCATCCGTCACGAGGTCATCCTCAAAAAGCGAAACGAAGCATTCACGCAGGAAGACCAGTCCGCCGCAGCCGCCTGCCTGTTTACAGACTGCGCGACACTGCTGGCAGCAATGGGCTTCAAGCGCGGCACGGGTTCCATGCTGGAGCTTTGTGAAACGGCAAAGGAGCAGCTTGGAGAGGAGTACGCCGCGAAGCTGCACGATATGACCATGTATAACGCACAGGCGCTGTTTTCCAGCCGTGCGATCTCGCCGGAGCAGCTCACAGAAATGCGTGCGTTCCACGACACAACGCTGGAAAGCCTGAAAACCCACACAAACTGGCCGAAAAAACTGCGGCTGAAATGGCTGAATTGTCTCTATTGATGGGAGGGAACCCTATGAAACTGAAACGAATGACCGCCGCCTTGCTCCTGCTGGCGATGCTCCTGTCCTGCCTGCCGCTCAGCGTGCTGGCAGCGGACGCGGAGCCGGTCGATGGCACTGAAACCGTGGACACTGCGCCTGCGGAAGACGCAGAGGTGGAAGACGCCGAAGCGAAAGCCCTGTCTGCCGCGCAGTCCGCAGACGGAGAGAACTTCTTTTATTTCTCCGCCGAGGCGGAAGGAAAGCTGCTGATTGCGCCCGTGAAGATCTCCTATCAGGGCGGGCAGACAATATGGCAGGCGCTGAACGCCAGTCAATATCGCTTTGAGATGGACGGCGGCGATGGCTTTGTTACCACCATCGAGAATGTAACCGGCAACTATCGGTATAGCAGTGTGCCATCCGGCGTGACGCTTGACCATGCGGCAGCCTCCGTGACGTACTTCCGTTTCACCGAATCGGAGCAGAGCGCAATAACGGCAGGACTGCAAATGCTGATGCAGGTCATGGCCGGGTATCTGGATAAGCCCGCCGACGTGCGAAGCGCTGCGTCGGCGGCTTACCAGAAAGCGTATGACAATTATCTCTGTATTGACAGCGACACAGCAAAAAGCTATGCCGAAGAACTCACAAAGGCGATCACGGACTATGAAGCGGGACAGCAGACGACATACGAGGTCTCGTTTTCACAGTTTACCGGCGCCGATTATACCATTTCGGCGGCAAATTCATTTGGAAAGCAGTTTTATGCGGAGACAGACGGAAAACTGCGCCTGCCGAACGGCAATTATACGTTTTGCATTCGCAGGAATAACAAGTCGGTCACGGGTGAACTGACAGTCAATGGAACGGCGCTGACGATCAGCGGCCTTCCGTCGATCCCAACTGCGGAATGGATCAACGAAGAAGCCTTCGCGATTTCGGAGGTCAGCGGCTATAATGAAACGAAGTATAAACCGCTTGAGCTGACGGACGATGGCGCGCATGCTTTTGCGGCCACTATCCTTGACACCTTTACCGGCCCGCTGTATCCGTATGTGACGCTGACCGGTTCTGTTCCGGATGGCGCTGCCATTTCTGCGATTTATACAAATACGGCAGGTGCCGAGATCAGCAGCAGCGTTACGGATGGCTCGAAGCGGGAGCCGCTATATGGTGTGCTGACGCGCGGCGCAAACGGAAATGAGATCTTGTTCCGGGTGAGCGCCGAGTCCGGCAGCTATATGCTGCATGAGGAGCTCACGCTGCGGCTGGGCCGAAAGCCGACGCTGTCTGCGCTGCGGATGGAGGGCGCGTCCGGAAATAAACCGGCAGCAAACGAGCGCTTTTCCAATCAGACGTTTACCTATACCTATAAGGTACTCAACACGGAAGAAAGCCTCAAGATCTATCCGACACCGACGGTGCAGTCCTATTCCGTGTATGTGAACGGGACGCAGCTGACAGACGCATATGTTTCTGTGCCGGTCGATCAGACGAAGGAAACGCAAAATATCCCTGTTCTCGTGACAAGCGGGCGCTATCAGACGGAATATACGCTCATCGTCCAGCGCGGCGAAGGGAAAAAGGTGACGGTGACGCTGGCGGATGGGAACATGGACATCGTCATGAAAAACGGAAACGGAGAGATCCTACAGTCGCGCCGAGAAGCTGGGAACAAATACATTTATACGCTGGTAAACGGTGAAGAATATACCTACTATGCGACGAAGGACACCTATTATCATGCGGAAGAAACGTTTACGCTGAATGAGGAGAATGCAGAATTCACCGTCTCCATTCCGCAGGCGCAGATTCCGAGCCTGAGTGAGCTCTATGTCGGCCTGAGATCGTCGCTTCCAATCGAAGCGCTTGATTTTGGACAGAAGTTTACGCCAGAAACGCACAGTTATACGGCGGTCGTTCCGGACAATCAGGGACGGCTTGCGGTCTGGGCAGATCCGGCAGACGGCGCTGCATGTACGCTTCGCTACTGCTCTATCACAGATACGAACACGGACGGCACATGGCAAACTGTGCAGGACGTTGCGAGAACAAGCGCAGAGGGAAAAGAGCTTACCGATGCGATCCTGTTTGGAAACGTCTATGGAAATACGCTGACGTTCACAGCATCCAAAGCAGGTACTGCCAGCGGCACAAAAAACATTACCTATTCTGCGGACTATGTTGTGACGCTGAAGCGTGGGCTGTCCTTGAACAGTATGACGATCACCTACGGCGGCAGTCCGGTGATCCTCCATTATGGAGAAAACGGAACCGGCTTCCTTTCCTCGCAGAAGGCATATATCATTACGGTTCCGGAGATGGCGACAGCGCTGGAGCTGACGCTTGGAACAAGAAACGGCCCCCGGTACGGCGAAACGGACAGCGGCTACGCGCTGCTGGTCAACAATGAAAGTGTGCAGGCGGGCGAAGCGGTTTCCGTCGCACTCAGCGGAGCGGCTGATACGCAGAGTATCACGATCACAGTAAAGGATCAGGCGAACCTTAACGACGCGACCGACTATACCGTTACCGTCAACAAGGCGGCAGGTACCGCGGTGAAGTTTTCTCTTGCGCCGGAGGGGGCGATGCTTTACATCTATGAAAAAGCCAGCGGTGTGCGTCTCTGGCCGGACAGCGAAGGCAGATATGCGTTCTCGACGGGATTCACCTATCTCTACAGTCTGACAAAATACGGCTTTGCCGGGCGAAGCGGAGCGATCCAGCTGGAAGCTGGCGACAACGGGAGCATGACCCTGCATTTTGGCACGATGCAGCAGACAGATAAGACGGAACGCTTTGAGCCGGAACAGTCATATCCTGTTGCCGACAATACCGTCATTTCTCTGCAGCTGAAAACCGCAGACAAGAATCCGGACATTGATCCGAACATTCCGTCCGGATGGGCGGATTTCCGCGGCACGGCGTATGACGCAAACGGCAATATGACTGGCACAGCCAACACAAATAATGGCGTAACGAGGGCAAAAATCCCGTTTGCGGCGGAGAGCGGCACACTCTATTGGGCAAGCAAAGTCGGCGATGGCTACAGTGAAGGTGCAGTCGGCAATCCGATTCTGGTCGGTGGTAATCTGATCGCTTATGCCGGAACGAGAATTCTAAAGATCGACAAGGACACCGGCGCAGTTCTACGCGAGGGTACAATGGCAGGTACGTCCAGCTTTGCGATCAATAATTCGACGTATGCCGAGGGCATGATCCTTGTCGGGCTTTCCAATGGACGGATTCAGGCATTCAATGCAGATACGTTGGAATCTCTCTGGCTTTACACAGATCCGCTCGGCGGACAGCCAAATTGCCCGATCACCGTATCAGACGGTTATGCCTATACAGGCTTCTGGAACAGCGAGATAAAGAACGCCAGCTTTGTCTGCATCTCTCTGACCGACGAAGACCCCGGCGAAGAAAAGGAAGCGAAGGCCCCGACGTGGCGGTATGTGCAGAAGGGCGGCTTCTATTGGGCCGGTGCATATGTATGCAGGGACTATGTGCTTGTTGGTACAGATGATGGCAAAAGCGGCTATACAAGCAAGACAGCCAATGTCCTGCTGCTGGACCCGATGAGCGGCAAGCTGCTGGATTCCATGACAGGCTTTGCAGGCGATATCCGAAGCACCATCTGCTACGATAAAGCTACAAATGCCTTCTACTTTGATTCCAAGGGCAGCTATTTCTACCGTGTGCGGGTACAGAAGGATACGGACGGCGCATGGAAGCTGACAGACCGCGCGGAGCTGCCCATTGGCGGCATGAGCACGTCTACGCCTGTCGTTGCAAACGGCCGCGCCTATATCGGCGTCAGCGGCAGCGGACAGTTCACGGAATACTCCGGCCATAGCATTACAGTAATTGACCTCAGCGGTGCGATGTCCATTGCGTACCGTGCGGACACGCAGGGTTATCCGCAGACAAGCGGCCTTCTCACCACAGGCTACGACAATTACAACTACATTTACTTCCTGGATAACTACACGCCCGGCACACTCCGCGTCCTGCGCGATAAAGAGGGACAGACAAAAGCAGACTATACGACGATCGAACGTGTCGGGGAAACCGAGCAAACCTACACG
>UMIH01066576.1_pt1 | contig 22654 bp, 46 predicted proteins | sample 1965771 | NCBI WGS metagenome assembly UMIH01 (sample SAMEA4836120, study PRJEB28245) | human gut metagenome | biome: gut microbiome; material: fecal sample | place: Denmark | collected 2008
TTTTTTCGTCTTTTTGTAGCATTGTTATGTCGTTTTTCACGAGAAACAGCCACAACTGTTTTATTGCGCCCTCCAGCGCACACATTTTAGTGTACAATTCCTCATTGCTCACTTGCATTGTTTCGCCGCTCCTTTCCTCATCTTGTTGAACGCTTTGGCGCAGTCGCTGTTTTCCACTCTGCTTTTGTGGGGTTGAACGCAATCTCCATTCGATTTTCTGAACACGCAGTAGCCACAATACGGCATTTGTCCGCTCAAATCAGTGCCTGCACTTTCGCTGCAATCCCACTTCTCTTTGTCCAATCTGTTTTGCAAATCTGTGTTTTTCATCTATCTTGCTCCTTTTTTATTATCAAATCCCAATCTATTGGTTTTCTGTCGATGTTGTAAATCTTACCGTCGCTCCCAAGCCACTTTTCTGTTGTTTCGTAAGTCGACTGCGTTGCTCTTATTCCTTTTATGCGTTTCAATAGTTCTCTGTCCATATTACACCGCAACACTATACCTACTTAAATCTCCGCTTATTAAGTACACGTTATCGATTTTTGTTGTTATAGTGCCAAAATTCGCAGTTTCAATAACGACAGAACCGTCGCTGTACTTTTTAGCCGATTTCACCAGTATTGCTCCGTTCATATTAAACGTGCCACCAATGACAGCCAATGTTGTTTCGCCGTTTTTCACGAGTTCCACGCAGTTGTCGGAGTTGCACGCACAAAGCGCAATGCACATAACAGCAAGCACCAACGCCACGCATAGAACCGCAATCATCTTTCTTGTTTTCATAGTTTTATCTCCTTTCTGTTTTCTCGTTCTTGTGCCAACTTTTTGGCGCAAAATTTGTTGAATTCGTTTCGTATATCTTCGCCTAACTCTCCCTCGAAAAGCACCTTATCTTGTTCTGGCATTTCCGTTTCGGCGTATTTTTGCCACGCCTCTTTCATTGCGCCCATAGCAACGTCGTAACCATTGCCTCGTGCCCAAAACCAAAACACGGCGTAAAGCGTGCTAAAACGGGCTTTGGCGCGTTCTAATGCGTATTTATCAACAGTGTAAGTTTTCTCGCAACTATTATTTTTCTCGCGACTAATCATAAAATTCCTCCTCGGTTATATAAAAATATGAGTCGTCCTCGAATATTTCTTGCTCCCAGCAACTGTCATCGCCATTAATCGAGCCGTCGTTATAATAGCACTCGGGGCGTTTCCCGTCAACAGTCCAGCCGTTTTTTTCGCAAATGCAACACTTGTCGTAGTGATTCGTCTCTCGGATATGCTTTTTGAACTCATCGACCTTTGCTTTGGCTTTTTCTTCCGTCATTGTCACACCAGCGATGTGTTCCTCGCCATAAGTGTCAACCATTCTTATTACAAAACAAGTTTTCATAGTTTTACCTCTAAAAAGTATCTATCTACGTTCATTGTTCTACCTCCTCTATATAAAGTACACTGTCCATATTTATGTATATCATTTTCCCAGATATATCACAAATATATGCGAACAAAGGGAGATTTGACAATTTGAATACCTTAACAATTTCATCACTACTAATTGTATATCTGTCGGCAATTAGGTCTTTAAGTTGTCTCAAATTATATTCGGCACTACTTTTAATTGTAACCCCGTCTTTCATATAAAATTTCAACATTCTTTATTTCTCCTTTTTACTTCTCCTATAAAAAATCTTTTCATTGCGTCACATTTGAAATTGTAGTGCTTGGATTAGGGTTCGTATATTGTCCTGTCGGCGGTGTCAAAGCGTCCTTGTTTGTCCATTCAGCATAAAAAGGTTGAGTTCCTGTTCCCACCGTCGTTATCCAATCACTTTCTTTTTTACTACAAAACGGACAGTAACTTTGATTTGGTGCAAGTACAGCTCCGCACTTCGGGCATTGCCAACCCTGTTGGATAAATTGTGGTGCAGGAATATTGCACTCCGTTGTTTTGTGGGCGGTTTCTATACTCTTATTCGCAGGTATAGCGTTAGCTGTACTCTTGTTTTCGGGCATAGTGTTAGCCGTACTATCTGCTGTTTTCCGAAGCTTCACAACAGCCTCTCTGCATTTCGGGCAAATATAACTTTTGCTGTCGAATTTGAATTCTTCGCCGCAAATCTCACATTCTGTCATTGGTGAATATATTGACGGCACTGCATTGATTGTATTGTAGCTGTCGCCAGTTGCATTCGTGGTTGTAACACCAACACCGATGTCTGGTTCGTCAATTTTTTGAATATATACCGAAGTTCTCATTGGTTTCTGGTTTTCAAAAGCAATAATATCTTTTGAACTCGTAGTCCCTGTTCTGCCGCATTTTGGGCATTCCCATTTATATTGTGGAGGGTTGCTTGTAAGAATCATACTTGTATCTACTTGTACAATTTCACCGCAACTTGGGCATCTGATTGGTTTTGCTGGTTTGTACATAGTTTATTTCTCCTTTTAGAAAGGCAAATCTCCGTCATCATCAACATACTCCATATCGTCGAATATATTGTCAACAGATTCTTGCTTTACTGTTCTTTTATAAATTTTGTCAGCCTCGGTTTGGCTTATTTTCGGGGCTTGCTTGTATGTTTTTGTTTCGGCGTCGTATACAATGCCCATTATGCCGTTTCTATTGCCCTTTGTTTTAATAGTGTCAATGAATCCGTCACATTGGTCGTAGTCAAAGCCATTCGCAGCTAAATCGCGTTTTATGCGGTCAAGCTCTCGCTCTTGCCCTTGCTTTGCGAACATATAGTCTTTGCGGTACAACACCCAAATTCGGTAGCCCTTGTTCGTGATGTTCGACGAGCCAAAAGCGTCGCGAATATTCACTCGCAATACGTCGCTCTTGTTGGTGTGCATTACCAAAATCCCGAATAGCCCATTTTGCACGAACACATTGCGTAGTTTGTTGCCTATACCAGTTTGCTCTTGCCATTGGTTTGACGCATTGTTGTCGATTTCCATTAGGTTGTCGATAACCCAAAAGCGTATGCCGTGTTCCTTGTAGCCGTACAATATTGTGCCGATGAGCGTGTCAATGTCTCTCTCGTCCTTTTCGACATTAAACAAGAACAAGTTGTCGTTGAACTTCTTGGAGATTCGTGCCTCGGCTTTCTCGTTTACGAACCAGTCCGCTATGTTGGTGTCGTTTCCGTTTGCGTCTTGGAACGGGATTATCTCAAACTCACCTTTCTTCGCATTTTGTTGGTAAAGAAGTTGTTTGTAGGTTTTCAAACTGTGTTCACCAGCGAACACGCCGACCTTGTAGTGCTGGTCGATTGCCTTGCTTATGAGCGACGCGGTGAGAACGCTCTTACCAGTATTTGTAGCACCTATGATTTCCGTTAGCCCTGTTTCAATTCCCTTGTTGAAGAAATCAAGGTCTGGGAATCCAGTCAGCACGCGCTCGGTGCTTTCTCGCACATACGGAACGTCCGCGATGTTTACGAGGTATTGTCCAAAGTCCTTAGCCATTCCTTACGTCCTCCTCGGTTAAACAGTCTCTAAATTTTTTGGCGGCTACACGACACCTATTACATATGTGGTATTGCGAATAATAGATTGGCTCACCGCACACCTCGCATTCATCGTTTAAGATTGCGCTCTTGATTGATTTTGTAATTCTAAAATCTGAGCTTGCAGTATTGCTTCCGACGTGCAACGCGCCATATTGTATTGTATCTATTGTGTCATCATAATCTCTTGGCATATTATTCCTCCTTGTTGCAGTAAATCGACCAGTTATTGTCTCTAACTTGGAATGCGTCACCGCACTCTATTATGTCTGGGTAATTATCTTTTGCAACAGTAATTGCATACTTGTCTATTTCGTAAGCATAATATTTTACGTTTGTAAAGCCCATTTTATCAAGACAATATCGACCAGTCCCTATTCCGTCATACATTGACAGCACAACTATTTCCTCGTCTTTTGGCACGTTTTTAAGCGCATAGTTGAGAATGTGTATTATAACTTCCGCCGTCCAGCCGTTGCCAATCCCTTTGTAACCTTGACTTGCACTAACTGACTTCATATAATCGTCGGGCATTGTCTGCAAACGGCAGCACTCTTTCACTGTCAACTTGCGTATGGTGTAATATCCATCTTCGAGGTCTATTGGGTACTCTTTCCCACTTATGTAAATAAGTCCATTTACAACCCTGTACACATCTCCACTATTGTCTCTGCTTGGCTCAACAATATAGTCGCTTTTCTCTTTTATTGTATTTTCTGGGAAACACTCTGTCTTTAACGAACCTTGTCCCGCTCCTTTATTTGCATAACTTGCTTTTACTGGACGAGATTTTTCTTTATTCCCGTATGCTGGTATTCGTTGCGCTACACCAGTTGCATCGTGACCGCCATTGGTTACAAAATTCGCTATGCTACTTTGCTGGTATTGAGCCTTTATTGTTCTTGATTTTTCATTATAACATATATTTATTGGCTTCCCCGCATTGCTTTCTAATATATCGCTAATATGTATTCCCCTGTCTATTGGCTGTTGTACATCGCCACAATTATGCACGTAAAAGCGTTGGCGATTTTGTGCTGAAACGAGTGCGGAATTAATTTCTATGTACCTCACACCGCTATCTTCTGTTAAAATTGAGCCGTCCCACACGCCCAATTCTTGTTTTATTTGGTCTTTTATTGCTTGCGACGCAGATTTGTTGTTCTCGTATAAGAAGAAGTCTGGTTTGAATTTTTCTTTTGCTATCAAATAGTTCTTGAATAATTCCCAGCCTAAACCCTCGGCTTGTGTTTCTCGGTTGTGCTTTTGAGCGCACGACCAGTAAGTACACGGGCTACCGCCAATCAATAATTTTATCATTTTTCCTCCTCACAAATCGAACAGCGAAAGTTGCACTGGGTGGCATTGTTTCGGTGTTGCGCCTTGCTTTATAAATACATAGATATTTTCGTTTACGTCAAGCATAATGTCGTCGGTGTCACCCGTAAATCCAGACACTCTCTTACCTTGTTTTAATTTGTCAACTTTGTATAACACAAAACCGTTGTCGCACGCAAGTTTTACCATATCATCTTCCATTTTGTACTTGTCAAAATTCTTTATGTTGCATACGAAATAACCGTCGTGCACCAAGTATTTGTATATGTTTTGTATTGTCGGCTCTAAATAGTTTTTTAGCCAGCTGTCGTAAGAGGTTTCGCCAGCGATGTATGACTGCTTGCCCGTTCGGTAATCTTCGAGGCAAAAGTATGGAGGACTTGAAAAAGCAAGCCCCATTTTGTTTTCCCACTCTGGCACATAATCCTCGCTACCTTGACACCGAATTTCTACACCCGTTGTCGTTCTCATTAGTTTGGTGTAATCTTTTGTAAACTTGTTTAAGCACTCAACCAATTTATAGTTTGGGTCTGTCCCAAAATAGTTTATTCGGTTTTTCAGTGAACAAGCGAGCCTTGCGCCCCAACCGCAACTATAATCATAATAATTGCCGTTTACATTGTATTCATATAGAATATAGTCGGCAACTTTTGTTGGAAATTGACACACTTTAATTGCCGTCCCGTCGCTACCAACTCTAAAATACGTGTCGATGTTTTCAACGAGTGTAGGGCTTGTGAAAAATTTTGGGTTGCGCCTTATTTTCCCTACAACTGACGATAACAATTCTCGGCTCGACATAACCTCGTTTATGCTCCACTTTGCGCCAGTCCGTATTGAGTCGTCCATAACATCTCGGAAGTAATAATCTGTTATTTCGGCGAACTTAATACCTCCCTCGTCAAACAACAAGATTTCTTCGTTTACTGTGTCTCGGTCGGCTTTTTCATACCATTTAGCGACGATTTCGTTGTATTCGGTTTCGCTTAGCAAGTCAAAGTCATTCGTGAACTTTTTTGTGCGCCCCAAGTATGTTATCTCTCGCACTACCTTGTTGCTCATTGCTCCCTCGCTATGACAAGTGCACTATACGAGCAGTTATTTATTGAGAACTGAACCTCAACAAAGTAATCTTTCTCTTGAAATTCACTTATCGCTTCTTTTAATTTGTCGTCAAATTCTCTTGCATTATCGTCCGTGAAAAACGAATACCCGATTATTTTGCCTCTTTTATTCACACTCATTTTATCTTACCTCGCTCTTTTTTAGGTACGTCCTCAAAGTTGTCGTTGAGCCACGAACTCATATACGGCATAAAATCTTTTCCACGTCCTTTACCGTTGCCCTCGTTCGCCCACTCAACTATTTGTCGTTCAAGGCACTTATAAATGTACAACGCTCTTTTCCGACTTTCAGTGTAGTCACGGGCAAAGACTTTATGGATAAATGTAGTTTGTGCTCGTCCTCTACTCACTTTTCGTGGGTACAAAGAGTATGTTTTGTCGAAAAAGTCTATTACTTGTTCTATCTTGGTTTCAGTATCTGTTCCTTTATTAGCTTTTTGTTGTGAACTCGGTTGTTCGTTGGTTGCTATTAAAGATGACGTAGAAGTCGGAGTTACCGTTTCTAAATCAACCTTTTCGTTTTGAACTTGGTTTTCGTCGTTTGCTAAAAAAGAGGGTTGAACTATGTTTTCGTTTCTTTTTATATTTTCTTTACTTATAATAGAATTATCTATAATAGAATAATCGGTGTGCGGTTGAACGGCTACGGGGTATACGTTTGAACTGCTACCCCCATCATTGTTAGCACACCCTGTCGTTTGTTGTTGTATGGGTGATTCAACCAAGTGTATATAGTTTTCACCAAAACCATAAACAGAAATTGAACCATTGTCTTTCAAAAACTTATAATCCAATATACCAAAGAAAACCATTTTTTTCATTCTGTCTATAATTGCCTTTGGTGTAACACCAAGAATAGGAATATCATCAAGAACCTTTTTATGAGAAACAAAAGCGTATTGTTTCCCGTCGATTTCAACTTTTTTCATTTTTGGGTAAAAGTCGACAAACCAGCGCAACAAAACAAGGTCAGTGCAATCTATTTTTCGGGTTACTGTTTTCCCGTTTATAGTGGTTTCCGCGGTTAAAGTCGTTGCATAGGCTTGATTAAAACCCTCTATTGTGTATTTCATAATTTGCTCCTTTATAATTAAAACCCCCAATCTTGACTTTATGTGGCTAACAGTCTTGATTGAGGGTTTCGTTCCTCGTACTATTCAGTTTTTCTCGTCTTATCGTAGCCACTCAATAATACGAGGATTTGTTTGGTATGAACTCTTGTCCCAAAGTTCCCCTTAATTATAGCACGGCGGTTCTTCGGTGTCAAGCACTTGGAGCAACTTTCCGAGCATTTTTGGGGTGACTTTTTTTGTTTTTTCGCCAACTATTGCATACAACGACTGTTCGTGACAGCCACACAATTCGGCAAATCTTTTATAGCTCATTCTATGTTTAACAACATACCAAGTTATTTTATTAGACCAAAACTCGGAATCGGTCGGTATTTTAGTAGCCATTTTTGTTGATTTTTCCTCCATTAAAATTTAGTAGTTTTACTATTTCGGTGGCAGTGTCTTTGCGCTTACAAAATCTCCATTCAATTCCATAATCTCGGGAATATCGTTCCATAACTTTCATCAAAAACTTTCCAGATACTTTGGTGAATGGCTTATCGATATATTTCCCTTTGCGTGCGTCATAAACCTCGTGGATTGGTGACCGCCAAAATTGAACGCCATACACATTATAGATGACTTCCTCGCGGACGAGAACAATGAGTTTTTTGCCTTTGTTAATGCACCTTTGCACTTCTCGAAGAAACCTATCTTTACCGCTTTTTGTTCCAGCAATGTTAGATTGAACCTCGATTAGTCCGTTTTTCAAATCTATTACACAGTTTGGATTAAACGAACTTTGATAATCTCCCTCATCTAATTTTATTTCCTCGTAGTTATATTGTAGTCGTTTGAAGTCTTTTAGCACATAGTCGTTGTCTTTTTCGCGCGTGTCAACTAAAATGTATGCCATAAGCACCACCGCCTAATTTGAGTTTTAAGCGGGGTTAAGCCCAAAACCGAACAAGTAGTCGAATTTAAGCCCAACGCCCGTTTTTGCCCTATTACACGCCGTCAGAACGGCAAGTCCGACTCGCTCGCAGGCTTGTCACTGCCAGAGGGAGCGTCCCCAAGCGTTTCAACACGGAAATTTTCGGGTGAAACAAACAGCGTACACTCGTTGTAAAACTTGCCGTTATAGTTTGTCGTTTTCTTGCGCACTCCGTCTATGATTGTGAAGATGATGTTTGCGTTCACATATACATCGATATCGTCATTGACGTATACCGAGTAGTACTCTGATAAAAACGAACCATCTCCTTTTGGTATAGACTCTTTAATTTTCACGATTGTGTAGTGCGAATTGTTGGTTTTGCCTTTGCGCACGTCGTAAACTTTGTAACTTTTGTTTGCTTTAATCATTGTTTTGTTCCTCCGTAGACTCTCTGTAGTTTTGCATTTTCTCGCAAATTGCGTCGTAGTCTTTAAGTTTTATTAGTTTCGTTGATTCTACACCCCACGAAGTGAGCAGAGATTTTGCCTTTTCTCGTGAAATGTCGTTTATTGCTGCAAGTGCATATATGCGTTGCGCTTGTTTTGTGGTGATGTAGTCATCGTCGCTTTGGACTTTTTTGTTTACATCATCGTTCACAAAATTTTCGTCCTCGAAGTCTTGTGTGAAACAGTCGCTTAAACTGCCCAAAGTTAGTGCAAGGTCAACAACCGCCCTCTTTTTTGCTTTTTTGAGTGCCGAATTTGCCTGATTGAACCCGTTTGCAGTGCCGTTTGACGATTCACTCGTGTTTGCACAACCAACACCAACTCGCACGGGTGTTCCATTAAAATATGCGGTCGCCTTACACTCATAGTAAAAGAATCCAGACTTGTAGTCTTTGTAAGAATCTACAATTTGGACATCGTATGGGAGACCGAACGCCGTAAGAATCTTCTCCGCGCCTGATTTCATAAGCGAAGGAGATTTTGCTTTTCCGTACTTGCCGAAGTCTATGTCACGTTTAAGCAATACCGACTTATCGCCAATCTCAACTACATAATTGTTGCGTTTTAGTGCCGAAACAACTGCTGGTTGCTCGTACATTATCAAATTATTTTCTGCCATTTTTACACCTCATTTTTTTATTGTGTGCTTGTAAAATATCGAACCATTCGTAGTCTGGCTCAATTTTTCGGTATGAGTATGCACCAGTCTTTTTTAGGTGCAACACATATGCCTCGTCTATATTTATACCTCGTGCGTCTAAAAGCCGTTTGTATCCAGCAAGTTGAACAGCCAAATATTTTACGTCTACCGAAGATGTTGTCTTGAAGTCAATCAAAACTATTTTTCCGTCCACCCGACCTATAAAATCGCACGTTCCACAATAGCCAAGATTAGCGTCGCCAAGTATGAACTCGCTAAACAGCGTTGTTGGGCGGTAAGTGTTCCACCATTCGATAAATGCGGCAAAGTACGGAATTAAGTCCGATTCCATTTCTTCTATGTCGTACTCGTCCGTTAGAACGAACTCGCTTATCGCTTCGTGAACTTTTGCGCCACGCCGTGCAGCGTTATCCAAAATTTGCTTCGACAATGCGTCCAATTTCTTGAAACTTATGGGTTCACAAATCTCGGTCACGCTCGGATATGCCTCGTTGGCTATTGTGTATGTGTGTGTGTCTTTGTCAAATTTTGCGTTTGCCATTATTTACCTCTAATAAAGTCAGCAAACAAGAATAGTATGGTTAAAAATATTGCAATCGCCATCGTCGCCTCCTCTTATTGTATTTATTATACCATAGAATCGGCTCAAAGTCAATAGTTTTGTTGTTTTTTATATTGTCACCAAAGCCATACTTCCTCATCTTTCCCCCTGTTCAGCTCAACGTATTTAGAGAATCTTTGTTCCAAATCCTCAATCCATTTTACACACCGCTCCAAAGACCGAATGTCTTTTTCAGCCCAATCAATTTTGCGTTGGTTTTTCTCTGGGTTTTTGCTCCACCGTTTAATGTCCTTTTTGTTCTTTTCAATCCATTTTTTTCGTTCCTCAATCATCTCTTGCGTGTACGGCATTGATGACAATTTGTAGTACGCGTGTCCTTTATTTGCGCACATAACACAAACAATTCTTGTGTAGTAAGGTAGAACATCGTCTCGACACGAAACCATAAAACGTTTGCCGTCAACTTCGATTTCAACGTTTCGGTTGTGCCGTTCAAACCAAGCCTTAAAACCGCCCGACATAGACTCTACGTCATCGTAAAAGTCGCATTTTGTTGTAAAGTAACTCATATTATCAACTCCGTTCCCGAGCATTTTTCAAGCCCACATTCTTCGACCAAAAAGACTTGTTCGTGTCGTATAAACTTGTTGACCTCGATTACTTGTATCGCATAAATAATAGTTTTGCTTGACGCTCTGCTTGTCCCTCTTGCTACCACCCTAAAAACAAGCGTTTTAGGCGGATATGGGTGTGTTTCAAAATAGCAGTATTCAAACTTATCTCGCAAATATTTCACGTTGTTATCATAAAACCAGTCCGTATAACGTGAGTACGATTTGCCCCAGTTTTTGACAGTGACGAGTTGCCCCACTTTGAATTTGTACTCAATGGTTGGCATCGTCTTTCACCTCCATATCGTTTTCGTCCGCCCAAACAAAAAACTCCGTGTACGAGCCGACGTCGTAATACCACTTTTCGTTTTTCTTCCACGACCTCACATAGAACGGCTTGAATTTGTGCTGTTTGCAAAAATCATAGATTCCTACCATAACTTGTTCTTCCGTATCTGCTGGGTAGTCGAGCAACCTCGTGTTCCCATTGTTATCTTTGAAATAAAGCCGTTTCACCTTATACCACCTCCCAAAAGCCAAGTCAATCCAAGAAAACTCAAAATTGATAACAGTATTGCTAAAATATTCATTGTTATTCCTCCTATAAATCTAACCCATATATATGTCCGTAAGTCCGTCCTCATTGAACAGCAACTTGTCAATGCGCCACACAGAGATGTCTTTCTTGTGGTACGGCTCATACAAGCGTGACCGCATATAATCTGGCGGGTATATGCGCACAACCTCTTTGTACGCTATGTCAATCGCTTTCTTTTTGCTGTCGGCTTTGACAATGAAATCGATACAGTCGTTGCTGTATTCTTTTACTTTTACGAGGTAGTAGTACATCTTGTTTATATTCAACTCCTTTCCATATCTGCGAGCCACTTCGCAAGAACCGCTTGGCAAAACTCGTCCGACATATATTCGGTGTCTTTTCGCCATTTGCCCGTCTTTTCGTTGTATGTGATGTTCAGTTCACCAAAGCCTATCCCGTTTGCAACCCATTCTATGTTGAGTGCGTATGTGTCGGGGTAGTGTTCGTTGCACTTATACATCTCGCCCGTTGCCTCTATGATTTCGTATTTTTTACTCATTTTTCGTCCTCCTCGTCGTCGACATAACCGCCAAAGCCTATCCATTCAGCGTCGCCGTAAATGTTTTCAAGCGTTTCCGTGATGTGTTCAAGCACTTCAACACCTTTGTCTGCAAAATCTTCTGCGCAAATGATTTCAATCTTATATTGTCTCATCTTTCACTCCTAACGCTCTGTCGATGTTCTCAACCATTTTATCACGAAGTTCGGGGTGAAATTCGCCGTCTTTGTGTATTTTGCCTTGTGCCCAATCTTTAAGGCAGTTGAGATACTCGTCCTTTACTCTAACCTTATGTTCAAGAGATAAGACACTTTTGTAATTCATCATACAAAGCGTGCTAATGGTGTCTGCGAGAACATCTGGACGCTTTTTCAAAAACCCGATAATGAGTTCTTCATCTGAAAAACCAAAGGGGCTATATTTGTCGATGTATTCTTTTAATGTCATTGTTCTTTCACCTCCGCTTGTTTGCATTCGTCGCAACATTCAACTATATCATCATTAAAGCCCCAATCGTCTAATACTTCACGATGGTTAAGTTCCTTTTCAAACAGCAAACAGCAACCAAACTCATCTAATAGTCTACACTTGCCACAGTCATCGCTTGGCACTTCGATTTCAACTCTTATCTTCGGCATCTTGCACCTCTTTTAACATTTTGTCGATTTCACTGCAATCTTCAAACAGTTGCTTTATAGTCATTACAACCAAGACCAACATCACCACAAAACCGACCACAAAAGTTACAATGAAAGCAATAATTCGTGGTTCGCCGCTTGTCTCAAGCCAAATCCCAGACGCAATAATGCAACCAACAAAACCAATCGTGATTATTGTTGTGAATATCACATAAATTACATTTCCAACAATTTTACTTATCATCTTCTTCCCCCCTTAAAATTCTTTCAATTCAGGTTTGGGCGCACCCATTCTATATATGACGATTTTTATTTTCATATGTTGCTCATCGAAAAACTGTTGAAGTTCGTCAATATCGATAGAGCCGTCCTCTACCAACAAGAGTTTCCACTTTGTTTGCTTTGGGGTATTAGTCTTTTTGCTCATTTTCTACCTCCTCGGTGAGTTCGTCGATTAAATTACAAATATGATATGTTTCGATTGCTGCCAATCCGACGGCTCTTTCTTTTACCTTATTCAGCACATCGATTTGCGCTTCTTTGACCGCTTCGTCCATCATATCTTTGCTATGTGATATTACGCATTGTAAAAATCCATTATTGGAGTTCAACCGCTCAATCTCGGCTTTGTACTCGGACACGTCGCCGTAGCCAGCGTCAACCAAAAATGTCGCACATATATAATGCACACAACAACAATCTTCGCCGTTTACCTCGCAACTCTTGCAGTCGCAGTTTTCACAGTCGTCTTTTATACGCCCTATAAGTTGTGCAAGTTTTTCGATTTGCTCTTGTTTAGTTTTCATCTTCCAATTCCTCTATGTATTCGTCTATTATTTCTGGGATATATTCTTCATAAACCCCAGCACATTTATCTCGTAATTGTTTAATAGCGTCAAGTTGCCCTTTAATGTAGCCCTCTTTATACGCTTTTTGCACATCGGTTGCCCATTTACTCGTGTATTTGTCGCCAATCATATTTGTATTTCTCCTCCCGACTCTACAACCTCAAAGATGTCGTCTGTTCTAAATGCAACGCACGTCCCAAAAAAGTCCAACAAGTCCACAAGGCTGTCCTCTGAATCAAACTCCCAACCGAAAAACAAAAACGTTTTCCCCTCGTCGTTGTTCACATCTCGTGCGCTCGCATACGCTTTGAGGAAGTCGCGCAGTTCGTTAATGCAATCCACATTTGTAAAAACTTCGCCGTGACCGCCTGTTACGCTGTCCTCGATTTTTATTCTTTTTAGCACAGTCCATATCCTCCCAAGCATTTCAAAAACTCATTAAGGTCTTTGCTGTCATAATTCATTGTAGCATAGTCCTCTGCTTTTTTCCACAATTCATCGTAAAGTTCGGAAAAAGCGTGATTGCTAACTTTTTGCATAGATGCTTTCACTTTGGCTGTTGATACCAAATCTGCCATAACCTCTGGGTTGTCCTTGTATTTATCGAACGCCAAACCGAACCTTGTCCGTATGCTTGTTGTGCCAAAAGCCTCGGCTTGCGTAAAATCTTCCCAAAACTTTGGGGCTGGCTCATCTTCTACGGTAACTTCGTCGCAAACTTCCCAATTCGTGAACCCGATTTCGTCAAGTTCTGCTTTCGTGATTCCGATATCGTCCTTTATTCCATCTACGAATGTCGCATAATCCACATCTGGATACCAAGTTTCATAGATTATCTCGACCGCATTGTACAACAAAACTTTGAGTCGTTCATTATCGTTTCCAACTGTGCCCATAGTTATCTCTCCTTTGCCATTGTTCGGCTTGCATTTCAAAAATCTCCTCTTGGTACAAACCGCAATCTACGCACCTATAAAACGCTTTTAGCCCTCTCGGTTGTGCATAAATCACTGTTTCGCCTTTCTTTATTGTCCGCCCGCACTTTTGGCAGGTGTGTTCTTGTCTACTTATCCGTTGTTCCAATGTCAGCCTCCAATATGTCAACCGTGCGGTAAAGACTTCCGTCGATTATTCTGTTGCCGACACGAACATACGCTTGACGTTCAACGGCAATAACAATGTCATTGATATCTCGCTTGTCAATCTCGACAACATCTTCGTCGCCGCCCCAACTGAAAAGGTGCGCATAATATTTCATAATATCACCTCGTGTCTATCAAGGAATCGGGCAGACATCCACACGAAACTCTCGCACTCGTCATTTGTTTTTGCACAAAATATACCGCCCACCCAAATATCATAATCAGTGTCCATAGTAATTGTTTGCCCTGCATATCTATTAACCTTTTCGATTTCAGAACGTGGAATGTTAGACTCTTTCATTTCATCTTTTGTCATTATTTTGACCTTTTGCCCTCTTTCAAACCTCATTTTTTCTTTCCTCCGCTTTTCGTAAGAATATAAGTTTGTTCTGGATAAAAATCTGCAATATCGTTATAGTCGAGGAAACTGCCGTCGATTACCGACACCAACTTTGCCCCCTCGTACTTTTGTTTGAGCCAAATGTCCTTGTAAATAGTGTTGCTCGAATCAATAAACACTCGGTCAAACTTTTTTTCTTCGCCATCTACCAACAACAATGCTTGCAAGTAGTCCACATAGTATGGATTTTTCTTTGCACAATCATCTTTTGCCTCCAACTTGTAAGTTTGTTTAGGGTAATCTCTCGTGACTCCCCAATAAGTTTGAACATAATGATATTGAGTTCCAATCAAAAATGCGTCTTTCAACTCGTGTTCCAAGTTTTTATCCTCAAAGATTTTGCCCTTGTTGTTCATATAGATTCTATCAAACTCTACTTGCTTTTTACCGACAATGAGGATTACTTGGTCGGGTGTAAGCCAAATCGGGTCTTCTTCTTTTTGGGGTACGCTGTCGTGATACCACGTTTTGTCGTAGAACGATGTTTGGTAGTGTTATCGTCAAAGTACGTGATTTTTGGTGTGACCACGCTTTTGGAATATTGCGGCTCGACATAATCGAACTTCTCGGTCTTTGCCCCAATCATTTTTGTCGCTCGCTCAATAATGTCGTACATCTCGTCAAGTTTCACATACTCATACCAACAATGCGGGCAATAGTATCCGCACGATATGTTGACCGCCTCAATCTTGAACGTAGGCGCAATGTGTGATATGTCTGAGCAAGAGCCTGTCGCTTTTACAAAACCGAACTTTTTGATGTGAGCCTCGAAATCTTTGTTGTAATCTTTGTAGAACACATAGTCGTTCCCGCCTTTTCTATCAAACTCGACCGCATAATTTATGTCTCCGAGGTCGATTCCAGCCTTGCAAAACTTGCGTGCGCCCACACAACCAATTTCTTCATCTTCCAAGAACACGACCGAACAATCGTATTTTTGCAAAATCTCGAGAATCATAATTATCCCACATCTATCGTCGCCACCGATTCCCTCCAATGACATAATCGTGTTTCCGTCTTTTGAGTACAAAATCGTTTTTGGTGATTCTTTGTGAACCGTGTCCATATGTGCCACGAGCAAAACAGGATGCGTGCCTTTCGAGTACAAGAACCCATCTTGCGACAAAATCTCTCGCCCACCGCCTGTTAGATATGTTTCGAGTGCTGATTTTAACTCGGTTTGTGTTGCTTTGAATATATTTTCAATCGTTTTCTTGTTCATCTTTTCATCTCCTAATTAATAGTATCTGTCGTGGCATCCGTCGCAGTAACAACAGTGCGAATTATTGTTGTGTTCTTTTCCGCATTTAGGGCACACGATAGTTCCGCCAATCTCGGGAAGTTCAAACGGGTTCACATCATCGTAATATTCTGGAATTGACACGCCCGCTTTCGGTATGATATTTATATTGTAATCATACACATAATCTTGATAGTGAAGTGCTCTCGGTGCGGTCACGAAAAACTTTCTCGAACCGCTCTCAACATTCCATCTAACCATTCCCCAAACGTCATATTTGTCTTTGTTGCCCTCGCACTCGCAGATTATGTCCCTTACAGTATCTCTAGTGAGCGTAGAGTATGCTTTGTCAGTCCAAGTCGGGTACAGTCTTGATTGCATTAAGAACTTCGACGAGTACATAAATAGTTGTCGATGAAGTTTTGGGTATGTATAGAAGTCGCCATCTCCTTTAATGTTGTCAATAGTGAAGAGAATCATCGTCACTTTGTCCATTGGGTACGACATTGTGCCTGCTTGATAACATTTGTTTGAGTTTCCGTACTCCAAAAAGTGGCAACTGCTCCACGAGTTTCCGTTTGACATCAACAAGAAGTCGAGCGGGTTGATTGACAAGCAGTATCTTCTCTTAACTTTTCCGTCCGAGAAAGCATCGGAAAGTGTAGCGAATTGTTTTTCAAAATCATCGCACTTTGTTAGTCCTATCGCACCACACAATTGACGAATCGCCCTTGTGTACTTTGCGCCCACGCTTACTTTTGCGCCCGATATTAATTTCTCTGCTCTTTCCTTAAACTCAGATGTTACACTCTTGCATTGCGTGCAAAAACTTGAATCACCACTGCAAAGGATATTGTACAATGTGCGGTCGGTAGAATGTTGATAAACCCAATTAGCAAAAGTCAAAACTGCGTCCCATCTCTTGCTCTCGGTTGTCGTGCGCTCTTCCTCGAAGATGTCAGACACGCACAAATTCTTTTCGTCCCAAGCGTGATGTTGTCTAAGTATGCTTGCGAGCCAACCTTTTGATTTGTTCCACTTTTTGAGCCACGCCATCACACCGTCGTGAGTTGCGTCCTCGTATCCGTGTTCCTTGAATACCGTGACCGCCTTGTCGCACAAATCTACGAGTTCACTTTCGGGCATAACCACTGCATCTGGATTCGGGTTAAACGGAGTGTACTCTACTCTTGTCGGATTCTTACATTCAAAATCTGCGCTCGTCCAAATTTCAGCAGATGTGTTCCCTGCCCTTACTGCCGAAACAAAAATGCTGTTCGCATCTGTGATTTTGTAGTAGTAGCCGTTAATTTTGTATACATCGCCGACCTTGTATTTGCTTGTTTTGTCGTTCTCATCTAAAACTCTTATCTGAGCATTGTAGAAAAGCACATTTTTCCCGTTCAGAGCCACAATACTGATATACTCTTTGGCATACACTGTTGTCACCGAGATGTATAATGGTTTTTTCTCTATTACTCGGAAAATCCCGCTCTTATATGCTACTAAATCTCCAACCGCAATCTTATTAAAGTCGTCGCTCGCCTCTGACTCATCAACCAAAATGCAGTTTTCTGGCGCAACACGCTTTGAATAACAACCTTGATTGTATACAGTTCCTGTTAAATCATCGTTCTCGCCCAAAAGTATATAAACATTGTCACTACTTTCTCGCTCGCCTTTGATTTTGACAATTGAACCAATCGGCGGTAGTGACGGAAGATTGATTTCAAGGTCATCAAAGCTATCAAAACCTCTCGACATCATTCTATTCTCGGTCGAAAGCCTTATGATTTTGTTTTCAGTGTCAACCGCAATAACACGAGGTGAGCCATCAGACAGTTGTGCCGTGGTGGTAAGCGATATAACATCAGTGGCTGTAAGCGGTGCGCCTTGCAATACCGCCTTGTATCCATCCTTGTAAAGTTGGTACACCATCTTTATGAGTGTTTTTTGACTCCCGTGGCTCGTGTAAATCTTGTCGAACTTAGGGAACTCCAAAAAATCGTCAATCTTTCGGTCGGGCTCTTTTTCTTGATAACCGCTCATTGCGCCAAAAGATAGTTTGCCCGTGTTTGTCTTGAAGCAAGTTTCTGCCTCATATGTATCATAAATTGATATATCTCGGTCAACTTCGATTTCTCGGTCGTTCTTCCAAGTATATCCCTGTTTTTTCGCAAGTGTTAAAAATTCTCGAACCGCAGATTTGGTCGAGCAGTGGTAGATTCTTTTTTGTTTAATTGTCATCATTTTGATGCCTCCGAAAATTTTGTGGGGTGTATGGGAGCGAGTTTTGCCCCGCCCCCATAGATTTGCGTGTCGTTATGCACGCTTGATTCTGAAACCGTATGTGTCGCAGATGTCTTTAAGCGAAATGTCCTCAGCCTCGTAGTCGTCATCATCGTCGTCCACATCGGTAAGGTCGCAAAGCAAATCGTCGTCATCGTAAAGATTGCCGTCTGCCTTGCTGTCCGTTCTGTGCGCATAAACCGCAACGATGTCAAGGGAGTCTTTTGTTTTGTGCGTGAGGTCATCATTGAAATTCGCAAGTTTTGTGAATCTCTCGCCTGCGCCCGAACCAAAAAGAACGTCGCCTACATCGAGGAAGTCAAGCACAACCAATCTGCGTTTGCCGTTTGCGTACTCGACAACCATTCCCGACTTCAAATCGGATTTCGTGAATTTTGATACTGATTTTGTTCTTGCCATAAAATCTACCTCCTGTATGGCTTTTATTTTTTTATTAAATCGTGACTTCCACGCTTTAACCTAAATTATTAATTCTGATTCAACATCTTCTGTCACAATCAGTTTTACCCAATCGATGTGATACCAATAATCATCACCGATTACTTTGAAACAATTATCGTTCAACGCTATTCGCTCTACAATGTGAATTTTGTCGTCAAAAACACCGATATATGGAATCGACAAAGTGGTTTCTACACACTCTTTTTTGGGTTTTAAGATTATCGCACTACCCGAGTGTAAATCTGTAATTCTCATATAAGTACCTCGTTTTCTATATCATTCTCGGTTATTCTCGCCTCAATCCAATCTTTGGCGTACATATAATCGTCGCCGATTTCAAAAACTGTAAAATTGTTACGAGTGTAAACAGATGTTACAAAGTGCCACTTGCCGAAACTTTTTTCCATCCATTTGTTTAATCCCAAAATATCAATTGTATGTGTTCCACGCACATATTTAAGCGGCTTTAACAAGATTCGGTCTCCAACCGACAATTCTACGCTCATTCCTCGCTCACCTCGACATCGCACCCGAACAGTGTTTTCGCTTGCACATAACAATCTCCGTCGTTGATTGCAAATGCAATTTGCCACTTGCCATCAAGTGTGAATAGGCTTACAGATGAAACTGTGTCTTTGCCGATTTTTGCGCCGACAAGTTTGCTCGCTTTGGTCATCGGAATAACCAACACTTGCTTTACGTTAGAAACATCTTCCGCCTCGTCATCGTCGTCCGTGCTTGTGACTTCTGGATTCGTAACTTTGACCGCAACCGCAATCGGTTCGTCATTATCTTCTCTTGTCGCAAGCCACGCAAGAACATCCGCCACAACTCGCTCCATTGACTTAATCGCTGGAATACTCTGCGTGTGAAGTTCTGTCGTATCAAAAATGAGTTCCGTGTCAACGATTTTGCCCGTTATCCTACCGATGTCCACAAAAGTATCGCCATAGCATTGCTTCAAACTTGCTCGTGCGATTACTTTGTCTTTGTTAATATCGACGCCTTGCAAGCAATATCTTGCGTACACATAAACGCTTTCGTTGCAGTCTGTGATTTTCTTAATTGTTGATGGTTTTGTTGATTTTGCTCCTCTTGGCATAATGATACCCTCCAAAATGTTTTTTATAATCACGGCTTACGCCACGACTTCAAATATGATTCTCGCAGCCATTGTTTCACCCTGCGCTTTGAATAAAATCTTGTCTTTTGTGACAAACGATTCGCTACACGGAAGACCTTGATACTTGTTTTTGTACAGTTCATATGCCTGAATCGCGAATCCAATCGTTTTGTATTGCTCCGTTACTTGTCTATCTGGCTGTCCGTCAAATGATATTTCCGTTGTGATTTTGTATTTCATTTTTTCACCTCGTTTAATTTTTTGTACGCCGACTTACAAAGTTTGATTGTGGTCGGATTAACATAAAGCATCGAGTCAAAAACAGGCTCGCCGTCTATCATCATAAACGGATTTGACACATACTCGGTTTCTCTTGTTAGAACGTACAATCCGCTGTTCCAACGATAAACCTCATACCCATTTGCATAGATTATGCGGTCATACATCTTGTTGTCGCACGCTCTTTGATTAAGTTCAGTTTTCATATCCACCTCCACATATACAGCACATAATAATCACGATAATCGCGCACGCTCTTATCTAAAAACTACTAATACACTATATATCATTGTATTTACTTATTATATAACTAATCGCGCACGAGCGCACACGTCCGCCCGCTTGATATACGCCTTGCTATTAAACGCACACTTAATAATCTACTACACTCTATATAGACTACTTGCACTTATTAACGACGTATAATCTACTATTTATTAGCATAGATACTACACTATGATATACTCTCCGTCGGTTATACTCTTATATATCACGCACTTATCGCCACATATAATTTATTCTAAGATATACTGCACTCATATATATATGTAGGTAGATAAATTATGCTTATATAGGCAGATAAATAACGCACACGCACGTATCTATGCCTACATAATAACTAAGGATATACTGAGTATATATAGATAGAGTGGGGTGTTCACGCTTTTTGCGCCCGACGAGAGCGTGAGAACGCCGAGCCGATGGATAGTGGCTTACACATCAGCCCCCAACAGCGAGATGAATAATCGGCTTACAACCTCGGCTTACGACGACACGCATCACACTGCGAATTACTCGGATTACTGCGAGGGCTTGATTTACTGCGGTTAAAAATCACGTTGTTGGTTTTGGTGACGCACGAGAGATTTGCACTCCCGATTGCTGACTGAGAATCAACCGTCTTACTTCTTGACCAGTGCGCCAGATGGTGGGAGGTTTAATTTTACGATGAACACCGCCCAAAACATCGTCACAAAAAGTGGAGGGCTATTAGTTCACGCAAATCGCTATGTCCTCGCCAAGATGGCGTAGGAACAGTTTGCGGATTGCCGACTCGAAAGAATCTGCGAATACCGCCTCACATCTTGCGTGGTTGTTGCAATCATAATAATGCACATAAAAATACTGTGATGTTGTCATTTGTCTGAATCTCCATAAATTTCTGATTTTGCTTGTGCGACTTCATCGGGGAAAAATACTCGGAGTTGCTCCAAGATATAATCACCCTCGGCGACTCGCCCTTTAAGATAATCTGATTTTATAACCGTTGCCCCTGCGTCCGACGTATCTCGGCGTAGAATAATCATCTTTGCTATGCCAACGATTGTTTTGTTCATAATAATTTACCTCTCTTTTGCTAGGTTGTATTCCGCGATGAAATTGTTTATATCTGATAGAGTTTCGCCGAGCGTTTGCCCGTACAAAACCATTGCCGCTCGGATGAATACATTCTCATCGTGTTCGTGTTCGTCTGCCCATCTTGTGTATGTGTCCGCCTCGCCCTGTGTTTTTGCCTTGCGTGCAAGTTTATAATAATAATCTTTTAATACCCTACACTCTCTAACCAAACCGTATAATCTTTTCTTTTGCTCGTCCATAAAATACTACCCCACATAAAAATAATAATTTTCGTACGCAAAAATAATAATAATTGCGTCCGTTGCACAAACACCGTTTTTGTCCGAGTGCTTGCCTGAATTTTTGTCCGTAAAAAAAAGACAAGACGAAAACGGCGGTTTTTGTCCCGCCGTCCGTCCGTTTTTGTCCGTCCGCTTGCGTTATGCTTTTTGTCCGAGCATTGCAAGGAATGCCGCTTTTTGCTCGTCCGTCAAGTCAACAAATTTGTTGAATAAGTTTTCGCTCGCTCTCTCGTCCTTGCGTTTTTGCTCAATGCTTGCGAGCGTGTCGGCGTAGTCCTTGTCCGCCTGTTCAAACAATGCCGTTGTCGCTTGCAAGTCACCAAAAAGTTTTAACGTGTCCGCAACGTCAATATATTGTCCGTATTTTTCGACTGTCTCGGCGTACTCTGTCAAAAACAATTTTTGTACGTACGTTTTTGGCAACTCAAAAATTGCGAGTTTTGCTTTTTTCGTCCGTCCGTCGCCGTTGCCGTTTTGCTCTGGGTTGCGCTTGCCAACCGTGAGGCGCACGCCGTCGAGGTATAAACCGCTCAATATTGCGAGGTTGTCTGCGGTGAGGTTTTCGAGTCCGTACGAGGTTTTTTGTCCGTTTTCGTCGACGTCAATATATACCCTGAATATTGCGTTTTTGTCCGCTTGTCCGTCCTCGTTGAGTCCGTTTTTGAACACGGGCTTTATTGTGCCGTTTTTGTTTACGGGTTTTACGTCCGTCCCGTCGGCGTAGTAGAACATTTTTTTGTCCGTGTCGAGTGCTATTGTTTTGCCGTTGTTTTTGTTTCTGAATGTCAACATTTTTTTGTCCTCTCTTTTTGTGTTTTTTTGTCCGTTTTTTTGTCCGTCCGCTCTCTCTGAGCGGTTGCTTGCGTTGCTCTCTCTCGCTTGCAAGTACATAGTACACCGTTTGCAAGGCGTTTGCAAGTGTTTTTTCACTCGTTTTTATAGACAGTTTTGCGTTTTTGTATGTTTTCCCGACAGTCGACTAGTTTTTGTGTGGTTATTGTACAATGTGTCCGTTTTTTCGTGTGTCGGTGCTGTCGATTGTGTGTCCTGGACAGCCGACGCCGTGAGAGCCGTTTTAAGCGGCGTTTGCGGTTGCTGTCGTGTGTTTATTCGGTTTGCGTGCTTGCGTGCGTTTTTGCCCCCTTGTAGTGCGTCAAAACGCCGTCCGCCGTTGCCGTCACCGTTTGCGCCGTTGTATAT
>UMIH01042394.1_pt1 | contig 21714 bp, 16 predicted proteins | sample 1965771 | NCBI WGS metagenome assembly UMIH01 (sample SAMEA4836120, study PRJEB28245) | human gut metagenome | biome: gut microbiome; material: fecal sample | place: Denmark | collected 2008
GATATTCCGCCGCCGCTCCCTGCCACACAGGCGCCGGAAGAGCGTTGTAGCCCGGCACGTAATTGCCGGTGAGAAGTCCGGTGGCAGGCTCAGGCCGGAACGTCGGCAGCTCAAAGCTTACCTTCTGCGGCAGCAAGTGTATCTTATCCTGACGCACCACCGTGGGCACGTACTCGCCCTCAACATAGAGAGTCCCTTCAAGCTTCTCCTGAGAAGCGGCCGGAAGTGCCGCAATGCCCACAAGCAGATATGTAATTACTTGCTTTTTCATCACTTATACTTTTTCAGTCCGTCGGCAATAAGCTGTCTGATGTCGTCCTCGTCGCCGGGATAATATTTCTTGAGTGAGTTGAGATAATCGCGTGCCAGCGCCTTCTTGCCCTGCATTCCCACGGCGTCGGCAAGGGCTATGTATCCGCGTGCCAGCCAGTAAGCGTGGGGCGAACCGGCGTTGGTGAAGGCTTCAAGCATCTTCTGCGCCTCCTTGTAGCGCTGTTGCTTTATCAGCAGCAGACCCCCGGCCACGGCGGCGCGTGCCCCATAGAGGCTCGACGGCTGTGCCGCCAGCGTGCGGAACATCTTCAGCGCCTGCGCCTCATCGCCGGTGGCGGCCAGTGCGGAAGCCTCATAGAAATCAGCTTCCTGAGCCTGCTCCGAGCTCAGCGAGCCCATCTCCTTCACGCGGCGCGCATAGTTCAGACGTTCCTGAGCGTCGGAGGTCAGACGCATGATGCCGGCATAGACCTCCTGCGGCATATCGGCGCCAAGCATCTTCTCGGCGCGGCGGTAGGTGGCAAGAGCCGCCGCCGGGTCGGAACCCTCCAGGATAGAGGCTTTCAGCACCAGCGCCTCAGGCAGCTGCTGAGCGTCGGGACGTTTGCTCTCCATCTGCGCAATGCTCTGCAGAGCCCCCTGCGCGTCGCCCGTTTCATCCTGAGCCTGCGCCAGACGCCACAGCGCCGCCGCAAGGTAGCGCCCGTCGGGGTAACGGCTCAGATACTGTTTCATGGCAGCCGAATCCTTGGGGTCGGCTATCAGCTTGTTGTCGGCAGCCTCATAGTCAAGGCGTTCCAGCTCGGCGGTGTCAATCTTCGGCGCTCCCGGCACCGAGTTCATGAACGCCGCATACTCGGCCGTCTGTCCCTGCGCCGCCATCAGACGCCGCAGCTCCACATTGGCCAGACGTGCCTCTTCGCCCGTGGGCCAACGCTTTATCACCTCCTTATAGGCTGCTATGGCCTTGTCGTCGGCGTTCTGCTGCATATATAGCGTGGCAATCTGCAGCTGAGCCCTGCGGCCCTCCTCGAGCTGCGGATAGCGCCTCACAAGCTCCTCAAACGTCTTCACCGCGCCGACTTCGTCGTTTACCTTGGCCTGCGCCAGACCTGTCTCGTACATGGCGGCGGCACACCAGCGGCTGTCGGGATACGTGGCCACCATGCGCTGCAGTCCGGCAATCTCGGCGTTGAGGTCGCCGCGCAGACCAAGCATCATGGCCGCACGCATGGCCGCGTAGGCAGCATCACCCTCGCCGCTCTTCTCGGCCTGTGAGTAAAGCTCGGCAGCCGCGGAGTAGTCGCGCAGATAATAGCGGCAGTCGGCCAGACGCACCGTGGCGTCGGTGCGCAGACGCGCCGGCAGATTCTTTGCGGCAAGAGCTTTGGCGAACTCCGAGGCAGCCTCCTTGAACTTGTCCTGCATATAGAGCGAGTAGGCCGCGTCATAATGAGCCTGCGCCGCGTTGGCGCCCTGAGGCTCGGCCTGCAGATAAGACTTGTAGGCCCTGTCGGCATTGGCAAACTTGCCCTGCGCGTAGAGCGCCTGACCCAGCCACAGCTGAGCCTGCGCCCTGACGCGCGCATCGGTGCCCTGTGCCGCCATCTGCAGATGCTGCTCGGCACCCTTGTAGTCGGCGTTGCTCAGCTCGCTCACGCCAAGCTCATAGAGTACAAGCTGCCTTACGGCCTGTTGCTGAGCGGTGAGACGCGGTATCTTGTCGAGGTGCTGAAGCGCCTTCACATAATCCTTGTCGCGGTAATAAGCCTCGGTGAGCAGCTGGCGCACCCTGCTCTCGTATTGTGAGCCCGGGAAGGTGCGCAGAAACAGCTCGGGCAGCTCCGTGGCTGAGGCAAACGGCGTGTCGGCACCGTGGCTCAGCGCCGTGATATAGTTGTAGAAGCCCCGTTCGGCCACCTTCTCGTCGGTGCCCTGGCGGCGCGACTTGTCGAAATAGAACGCCGCCTCGGTGAAATCGCCCTTTGAGACCGCTATCTGACCCAACAGCAGCGAGGCGCCCTGACCCGTGTTGTCGGGCAGGTCAGCCACCGGCTCAAGCAGCTCGCGCGCACGCTCCGTGTCGCCGTTGTTGTAGGCTATGGCGCCGGCAGCGTAAGCCGCTGTGGGCGTTATGGCCGTGTTGTCGGTGAGATATGCCTGCAGATAAGGCTCTGCCTCGTTCAGCCTGTCGAGCTTGAAGAGAGCCTCGCCGGCAACGCGGTTCAGCTCGCGGGTGTAAAGCTCGTCGGCAGGCTGCTGCAACAGTCGCTTGGCTATGGATGCCGCTTTGGCGTAGTTGCGCTGCTCCAACTCTATCTGTGCTATGTAATAGCCGGCCTCGAGGCGTGTGGGCAGGAATTGGTCATCGTCGCCGGTGCAACGGGCGTTGACGGCGCCCAACAGCGGTGCCACGCGCTCAAAGCCCTGCAACGCCGCCCGCGAGTCTTTATGCGCGTAATCGGCCCACGCAAGGTAGAAGAGCGCGGGGGCATGATAGCGGCTGCCGCCCAACGACAGCGGGCGCAACAGTCGCCTGCCTTTGTCGAAGGCTCCGGTGCGCAGATAGCTCACTCCGAGGCGATAGGCATATTCGGGACGCAAGTCGGCGTCGGCGGCCTGCTCGTAACAGAGACTTGCCGGCCCGTATTGGCCGTGGAGGAAAAGCCAGTCGCCCTCAATCAGCAGCGCCTCGATGCCCTGCGGCGCGTTGCCGAGGCGCTGACGGATGCTGCGTGCCAGAGTGAGACACTCGTCGTCGCCGGCGCGCAACAGCGCCTTGGCCAGCAACACCTCCTGCGAGGGTGTGAGGCGCTCCATGCTGCGCAGCTGGTCGGCGCAGCCACGGTAATTGCCGTCGGCATACATCTGCCGTGCCCTTTCCAGCCAGCCTTCCGCGCCGGGCAGCGTGGCCGCGCTCTCCGTGGCAGCTGCCGGCACAGCGCCGTGAGCCGACGTCATGACGCCGTCGGCAACTACGGCTGACGCCGCCACAAGAGCCATCGTGATATATTTTCTTGCTTTCATAGCTGAGATTGCTTTTGCCCCCACTGCTCAATAACCTGACTCATGGGGTTTCGGTTTCTTGCCCCCCATATTGTATAATGGGGGTTGGTTTTTAGCCCCTTTGGGGAGCTTGGTTTTAGCCCCGGTTTTGGCGGCCGGGGGTCTTAATCTGCAAAGTTAATAAATCCGGCTCACACTGCAAAAAGCGGGCCGCCGGATTGCCCGGCAGGCCCGCTCTATGGTGGCTGCAAATTGGTCTAATTAGTCTAATTGGTCTAATTAGTCTAATTGGTCTTATTTCACTGTAACCGTGGGCACCTCAAACACCTTGGTGCCGTAGATGATGCCGCCTGAGGTGCCGTTGGGCTCCTGCAGCTGCACTGAGTCGGTAGACATGGAGCAGAGCTGATACTGGCCCGCCGGAACGCCCGTGAAGGTGTACGTGTCGTTGAAAATCTCGGCGTAATAACGCTTGTTGAGGTTCTCTTTGTCCTTGCCGAGCAGCATTATACGCACCTCTGAGTCGGTGAGATAGCCCGTCGACGAGGTGTAGTTGTATTTCTGGCCGTTGTTCACCACCGTTGAGGAGGCCAGGCGAATCATCGGCGTGTTGCTGAGGTTGATGCGGTTGGTGAGCACCACACCCGGCATGCGGGTGAAGACAAACGTTACCTCATTGGCCGACGAGGGCAGGAAAGCTTTGTAAGCATAGCTATACGGGTCTTTGGGGTCGGGAGTGCTGTAGTCGAGCCGTACGCCGTTGGCCGTGATGTTGGCTTTTGACGGCAGCTCTATGCTCATCAGCTTGTTGGTCTGGGTGTTGACCACCATGAAGTCGGCGAAGGCGTTGGTGGTGCCGTCGTTCCACTGTTCCACGCGCAAAACCTGACGGAAGGTGATGCTGTCGGAGATTTTGTTGTCGTCATCATCGCTGCACGACGTCAGGGCGCCGGCGCTGAGCAACAGGGCCGTGGCGGCTGATGCCAGGAGAGGAAATTTTATGTTCATTGCAGTAAAATTATTTTATAGTGATAAGGAACTGGTTCTTCTTGCCGCGCTGCACCAGTATGTACTTGTCGCGCAGCAGCGTCTCGGTGCCGATTACCGTCTGCGGGTCGGTAACCTTGGCCTTGTTGAGGCTCACGGCGCTTTGCTGCACCATTTTGCGCGCCTCGCCTTTGCTGCCGAAAATCTTCGTCTTCACAGCCAACAGGTCGAGCAGCGGCACCCCGGCTTCAATGTCGGCGCGTTCCACCTCAAACGTCGGCACACCGTCGAGCACGTCGAGCAGCGTGGCCTCGTCAATGCGGTGCAGCGCCTCGGCGGCTTTGGGGTTGAAGAGCAGCTGAGAGGCTTCCACGGCGCCCTCGTAGGCTTCGCGGCCGTGAACAAGCACCGTCAGCTCTTCGGCCAACTTCTTCTGCAGAGGGCGTTTGCCCGGGTCAGCGGCATGTTCGGCGGCAAGAGCCGCTATCTCCTCCTCGGTCAGGAAAGTGAAGATTTTCAGGTATTTCTCCGCCTCATCGTCGGCCACGTTGAGCCAGAACTGATAGAAGCGGTAGGGCGAGGTGTAACGCGCGTCGAGCCATACATTACCCTGTTCCGTTTTGCCGAACTTGGTGCCGTCGGCTTTGGTTATCAGCGGACAGGTCAGGGCAAAGGCCTCGCCGCCTGTCTTGCGGCGAATCAGCTCCGTGCCGGTGGTGATGTTACCCCACTGGTCGCTGCCGCCGAGCTGCAGCTTGCAGCCGCGTGTCTCATACAGATGCAGGAAGTCGTAACCCTGCAGCAGCTGATAGGTGAATTCCGTAAAGCTCAGGCCGTCGCGCGCCTCGCCGTTGAGACGCCGTTTCACACTGTCCTTGGCCATCATGTAGTTCACCGTGATGTGCTTGCCTATCTCGCGGGCGAAGTCCAGGAACGAGTAGGGCTTCATCCAGTCGTAGTTGTTCACTAACTCGGCGCGGTTGGGGGCGTCGGAGTCGAAGTCGATGAAGCGCGACAGCTGCTTCTTTATGGCTTCCTGGTTGTGGCGCAGCGTTTCCTCGTCGAGCAGATTGCGTTCGGCCGATTTGCCCGACGGGTCGCCTATCATGCCCGTGGCGCCGCCCACCAGTACGATGGGTTTGTGGCCGCAGCGCTGCAGATGCCTGAGCATCATCACGCCGCACAGATGGCCTATGTGGAGGCTGTCGGCCGTCGGGTCGATGCCTAAGTATGCGGTAGTCATTTCCTTGCGCAGTTGTTCCTCTGTGCCGGGCATTACAGAGTGTATCATGCCGCGCCAGGTAAGCTCATTTATGAAATCCTTCATCTGTTGAGGTAGATTCTTTTTCTGTTGATGTTGCTAATGAATAGTTCTGAACCGCAAAGTTAATGTATTTCGCCGAAGCTGCAAAATATTTCCCCCTTTACCTGCAAGAATTTTGCTTCTTCAAAGGAATTGTGCTAACTTTGCGCTTTATGGTATTTTCTTGAAGCATAGCTGACGTATGGATTACAACAAACTGGTAGAAGAGCGCCGCAATGAGCTGTATGCACAGCTTGAGAAGCGGTTCGACGCTGAGGGGATGCGTCTGGTGCATGAGGCTTACGAGCTTGCCCGCAGCGCCCACAGCCTGCAGCGCCGCAAGTCGGGCGAACCGTATATTCTGCATCCGCTGGCGGTGGCCCGCATTGTGGGTGTGGACCTGGAGCAGGATGCCCGGATGGTGGCCGCCGCCCTGCTGCACGATGTGGTGGAGGATACGCCTTACACGTTGGCCGACATCACCGGCCGCTTCGGCTCCGAAGTAGCCGCCCTGGTGAATGTGGTAACCAAACGTCCGAAAGCCAATTACGACCAGAGCAAGCAGATTGACAATTTCCGGCAGCTGCTCCAGAGCATACACACCGACGTGCGCGCGCTGCTGATAAAGCTGGCCGACAGGCTGCACAATATGCGCACGCTTGAGGCGCAGCGGCCCGACAAGCAGCTGAAGATTGCCGGCGAAACGGAGTTCTTCTACGCTCCACTGGCCAACCGTCTGGGTCTGTATCATATCAAGTCTGAGCTGGAGAACCTGTCGTTCCGGTTCCGTCAGCCGCGCGAGTATGCGCGCATAGAGGCGCGTATGGAGCGCTACCGGCGCGAGGAGGGTGCCGCCATAGAGGCTTTCGCCGCCGGTCTCGACGCCGCTCTGGCACGTCGCGGCCTGCCAGCCCACACCGAGGTGCGCTATCGCCTGCCGTCGTCGATAAACCGCAAGATGCGCGACCATGAATGTTCCTTTGCCCATGTGGAGGGGCGCCATTACATCCGCGTGGTCTTTCCGGAAAATGCCGACCATGCCTGCGAGAAGGAGGCGGCGCTGCAGATTTATTCCGCCCTCACCGACATATATCGCGAGAAGCCCGGCTCTGCCACCAATTATATCGACTCGCCCAAGGAAAACGGCTATCAGAGCTTCCATCTCAAGCTGCTTGCCGGCGGCCGGTGGGAGGAGATTCACATAGCCTCCGAGCGTATGCAGCGCGAAAGCCGTTTGGGACGCACCGGCGAGGTCAACGACCCTGCCATACACGCCTGGCTCGAGAAGTTCCGCCGCGTCCTCGACGACGCCGCCTCAAGCTCCGAGCGGATGGATATTCTCGACTCGGCAGCCACGCTCTTCTATAACGACGACATACGCGTGTTCACCCCTCAGGGCCGCGAGGTGATTCTGCCCAAGAACGCCACGGCAATAGATTTTGCCTTTGAGGTGGACGACGCCATGGCGCGACACGCCACCCATGTGCGCATCAACGGCAAGCTGAGCTCCGTGAAGACAGTGCTTCGGCGCGGCGATGTGGTTGAGGTAGGCACCGACGCCGAGGCTACTCCGCGGCCCGACTGGCTCCCCTTTGCGCACACCTTCAAGGCGCAGAAGGCCCTGCGCGACTTCTACGCCGCCCTGCCGCGCCTTCCCTACCGCCGCTGCGAACACTGCAACCCCATACCGGGCGAGGAGGTGGTTGGCTTCCGCAATGCCGACGACAGCGTTACCATACACCGCCGTTCGTGCCCGGTGGCAATCCGTTCGGCCTCGCGCCACGGCGATCGCATCACCGAGGTCGACTTCCCCGAGAATCCGCAGCTGCTTTACCAGGCCACCCTGCGCATCACCGGCGTAGACCGCTATCATCTGCTCAGCGACGTCATCGAGTGCATCACCGAGCAACAGGGCCTCGACATGCGCCATCTTAACAGCGAAGACTGCGATAACATTGCTGTTATCACAGTCAGCTTTGAGGTTCATTCCATGGAGGAGCTGGAACACACCATTTCATCCATAGAGAATATTCCCGGCGTCGATGAGGTGCTGTGCATCAGCCGGACCAAAAACGACAGCTCCCTGCTCTGACGCCCCTGTTTCCCTGAGGCAGGGAAGTGTTATCTTACAGCCGCTTTCATTGTTGCGGAGCCGCTGCGCAGAATGTATATGCCTGCCTGAGGCAGCGTTACCGTGCCGTTGGGCGAGCTTGCCACCTTGCGCCCCTGTAAATCGTATGCGGCTATGTATCTGCCTGTCGACACTGTGGCTACGCGCCCCTGAATGTTGATGACATCGGCATCTGCCGTGGTGGAATTTACACTGCCCGGATCGTAAGGGGGGGCGGAGACGTAGCGCAGATTCACAATGGTGGAATCAGCCAAAAGGGCAGCCGATGTAATCTTGGTAGGAAGATTGTCGCTGTCTAATTCGTAGTAGTAATACTTTGGATCCTTATGGCTGGCATAAATCCTGCTTTGAGGCAAGAACTCGGAGTGTTTGCCGTCGATGCCGGCCAAAACCATCAACATATTGAAGAAAGGCATCCTTTCAAGCATTATCATGTCTATTCCTGTATGGTTTGGAATTGTGCCCGGGGTATAACTTGTTACCACATCCGACGCACCCCACGTTTGGTCATAAAACGTAGGCATGAAATCACTTTGCGGACCTTTAACCTGCGCAATCGACTGATTTTGGTGAGTAAATGATGTAATAATCTGATTGGGTCTGCCGAACCGATAAATAGCATCAGTCATCTCTCCCTTGCTGTTGTAGAAGAAACGCTGCTCCACTTTTCCGTCTGTGAGTTGTATGGCTCTGCCATTGTCGAGCAGATATTTTAATCTGAACCGGTCGTTTTCAAAAGGTTTCTTACCCTCAACAACCACAGAGTCGGCATACCATGTCAAAGCAACCATCGACGTGTCTCGGCCAATATGATCGTCATTGGCTTTTTTTTGCATTGATGACGACAATGCGTTGCCATACAAAACCGTTGAAAAGACGAATTTTGCAGTTTTGAGACGACCCTCAGAATCGTAGTCACACGAAACTTTGCTTATTCCCATGTGCCAGAAGTTCTCGTAAACCCATGCCCCCAATCGGATGTTGAAATCTATTTCCGAAATGCGTTTCTGTGCATTTGCTCCGAATGAGCATATTGCCATAAAGATGGCTGTCAGCGCCGCAACTAAAATGAATTTGTTTCTCATATACTCCCTTTTTTAGTTTAACAATGATAATCATAGCCGGTGACGATGAGCACGAGAAGTGCAAATGGATTTTTCATGGGACTATGATTTTAGGTTTGTTTTGCAAAGATAATATATGTTCGGGGATACAGCAAATATTTTTCAAAAAAATTTAAATTTTTTTGAAAAATCGGTTCGAGAGGCGGAAAAATCAGAGAGGCGCGGGTTGGTTCAGATGCCGGTAAAGGCTACCTCTTTGAAAGCGTATGAGAGAATTGGCGAACCGTCTGCTTTGTCGAGCAGCAGGAAGCCGCGCGGACTTACACCGGCTATGACGGCGTTGAAGCAGGTGCCGGTGGCGGTGTCGCGGAAAGGATGCGGCTGTCCGTCGCGGCGCCACAGCGTGTCGAGGAAGGCGGTGTGAAGTGCCTCGCGCCCCTCAGCCTCGGAGGCAAGAGGCAGCAGCGTCTCGAGGTGGGTGAGCAGTCGCCGGGCCACGGACTCCGGTGCCGCGGTGCGTCCTGTGAGCTGCGCCATGGAGCAGGGATTGGGCAGAACGGCCGGGAAGGTGGTCTGATTCACGTTGAGACCTATGCCGATGATGCTGTTTTCCACCATCTGCGTCACACCGTTCTCAATGAGTATGCCGCAAATCTTGCTGTTGCCGACGTAAATGTCGTTGGGCCATTTTATCTTTGCCCGAATTTGATAGTCGTCAAGGAGACGCACCACGGCGAGCGCCACGGCCTCGCTGAGTGCGAACTGGAGAGGCGAGGGGAGAGCCTCGGGCAGATAATAGAGGCTGAAGAGCAGGTTTTGGTCTGGCTCTGCCAGCCATACATTTCCCCGTTGTCCGCGGCCTGCCGTCTGCTCGGCGGCCATGACAGCCAACGGCGCCGAGGGCCGGTGTGAACGCAGCCAGGCGTTGGTGCTGTCGACCACGCCGAGTTGTAGCAGCTCAATCATAAGACCTTAGTCGTCTATAGTGAGAGTGCGCGAGCCATCGTCGTTGACCGAGATGGAGACGAACCGCGTGTCGCCCGGCAGAATATCGCTGACCTTCTCGGGCCATTCCACCAGGCAGAGAGCGCCCGAGTCGAAATAGTCGGGAGCGCCGATTTCCAGTGCCTCGTCAGGCTTCTCGATGCGGTAGAAGTCGAAGTGATAGATGAGTTCTGCGGTTTCGTCGGAGCGGTATTCATTGATGATGGCGAAGGAGGGCGACGACACCGGCTCTTCCACGCCGAGCACCCGGCACAGAGCCGCTATGAAAGTAGTTTTTCCGGCACCCATGGCGCCGCGGAAGGCTATAACCGTGCGGTCGTCGAGCAGAGCGGCGAACTCGCGGGCCGCCTGTTCAAGCCCTGAGAGGCCCGCTATCTGTATCTGATTCATTATTCTGGTCTATTTTCGGCAAAATTACTAAAAATTTCGTAAATTTGCAGTCGAATAAAAATTGATTTTGAAAATGGGAAAAGCAATCATCATAGGAGCCGGCGGTGTTGGCTCCGTAGTGGCTCACAAATGTGCGCAGCATCCGGAGATTTTCACTGAGCTGGTTTTGGCTTCGCGCACCAAGGAGAAGTGCGACCGCCTGGCGCAGGCCGTGGAGCAGCGCACCGGATACAAGAACATTGTTACCGACCGCGTGGACGCCGACAAGGTGCCCGAGTTGGTGGAGCTCTTCAACCGCCACAAACCCGATATCTGCATCAACGTGGCGCTGCCGTATCAGGACCTTACCATAATGGATGCCTGCCTGGAGTGCGGCGTCAATTATCTCGACACGGCCAATTATGAGCCGCTCGACGAGGCTCATTTTGAATATTCGTGGCAATGGGCCTATCGCGAACGCTTTGAGAAAGCGGGTCTCACGGCCATACTGGGCTGCGGCTTCGACCCCGGCGTAAGCGCCATCTTTGTGGCTTACGCCGCCAAGCATCACTTCAGCCGCATGGAGTATCTCGACATCGTTGACTGCAACGCCGGAAACCACGGCAAGGCCTTCGCCACCAACTTCAACCCCGAAATCAATATTCGCGAAATCACCCAACCGGGTCGCTATTACGAAGACGGCAAGTGGATAGAGACCAAGAATCTGGAGATTCACCGTCCGCTTACTTATCCCAACATAGGCGAGCGTGAGAGCTATCTGCTCTATCACGAGGAGCTGGAGAGCCTGGTGCTCAACTTCCCCACCATAAAGAGGGCTCGCTTCTGGATGACGTTCGGGCAGGAATACCTCACTCATCTGCGTGTGATACAGGACATAGGCATGGCGCGCATCGACCCGGTGATGTATGAGGGTCGCGAAATTGTGCCTATCCAGTTCCTTAAGGCCGTGCTGCCCGACCCCGGCTCGCTGGGAGAAAACTACACCGGCGAAACGAGCATTGGCTGCCGCATCTCGGGCCTCGACAAGCACGGCAAACACTCCACCTATTACATCTACAACAACTGCTCGCATCAGGCGGCTTACAACGAAACGGGGGCTCAGGCGGTGAGCTATACTACAGGTGTGCCCGCCATGGTAGGTGCCGCCATGTTCCTCACCGGCAAATGGGTGATGCCAGGTGTGCATAATGTGGAGGAGTTCGACCCGGATCCCTTCCTGACCATGCTGGCCAAGAACGGCTTGCCCTTCAACGTGGTTACGGACACCGACCTGGAGCTCTGACGCCGCGCAGCCAAAGAGCCTCATAATGGGTTTGACCCGTTGTTTGACCCGTCCTTAATAAAGGGGTGTTAAACAATGGGTTTCGCCGGCGGGTTTTACAAGGTAAAAAACACAACATAAGCATACTATGAAAAGATTAGCTATAGCAGCTCTTGGCGTTGCCGCCATAGCGCTTGGGGGAGCGGCTCTTGCCGGGGTGCGCGGCATCGCCGACACCAAAAACGGCGTTACGGTGCGCACCGACGCCGGCACGCTGCAGATTACGCCTTACACGGCGTCGGTGATTCGGGTGGTAGCACTGCCCGAAGGCAGCAGCGAGACGTATGAGCCTTCGCAAGGCATCGCCATACGTCCGGAGGCCCGTTACCGGGTGGAGAGTACGCCGGCCGGCGTGGAGCTGTTCACCGACTCGGCATCGGTGATGGTGGACCGCAAGACAGGCTGTCTGACCTTCCGCGACCAAAAGGGCCGCATTCTGCTGCAGGGCGCCGACTGGCTCAACAATCCGGGCGAGAGGCGCATCAGCCTCACAGCGCCGCGTCAGGGCAACATCTACGGCGCCGGCGAACGCGGACACAGTCTGCGTCTCAACGGCGACTCGCTGACGTTCTACAACCGTCAGAACTACGGTTACACCGAGGGAGACCCGCGCATCAGCCAGATGGGCATCTCAGTGCCGTATATTGTGTCTGACGCCGGCTATGGCATCCTCTTCGACGATTATGCACGCGGCCTGGTGGTGTTGGGCGACACCATCACCTACTCGTCGGACGCCGTGCGTCCCATTGCCGCTTACCTCATCAACACAGGCGGCACGCTGGCCGGCGCCACCGACCGCTTCACAGCCCTCACAGGCCGTCAGCCCCTGCCGCCCCTCTGGACGCTCGGTTACATAACCTCAAAATACGGCTATCACAATCAGAAAGAGGCCGAAGGGGTCATCGACACGCTGAAGAGTCGCGGTTATCCCGTCGACGGTATGATTCTCGACCTCTACTGGTACGGGCAGGAGACGGATATGGGTCGTCTGGCATGGGACACGGCGCGCTGGCCCGACCACGCCGCCATGTTGCGCAACTTCAGGGAGAAGGGCGTAAACGTGGTGCCAATCTCGCAGCCTTACATCAACAAGAAGGGCGCCATCGACGTCTACAACGAGCTGGTGGAGAAGGGTCTGACGGTGCGCGACGCCGAAGGCCGTAACCACGACGTTACCATCTGGGTGGGCGAGAGCGGCATGTTCGACGTGTCGAACCCCGCCACGCGCACATGGCTGTGGAACCGCCTCAAACCGCTCACCGCCGAAGGCCTGGCCGGATGGTGGGGAGACCTGGGCGAACCGGAGGTGCATCCCCTCAGCATTATGCACGCCAACGGCCTCAGCGCCGAACAATATCACAACATCTACGGCAATGAATGGAGCAAACTTATCTTCGACGGGCTGCGCAGCGACTTCCCTCAACAGCGTCCGCTGCTGATGATGCGCGGCGGCACCACTGGTCTGCAGCGCTATGCCGTCTTCCCCTGGACAACTGACGTCAGTCGCTCGTGGGGCGGTCTGCAGCCGCAGGTGAAACTCATGCTCAGCAGCGGCCTCAGCGGCCTGGGGTACATGGGTTCCGACGTTGGCGGCTTCGCCGTTGACCCCAAGAATCCCACCGACCCCGAACTCTATGTGCGCTGGCTCCAGATGGGCACTTTCTCGCCTATGCTCCGCACTCACGCTCAGCATAAGCCGGAACCTTACAACTATCCGCAGTATGAGGACATCAGCAAGCGCTACATAAAGATGCGCTATCAGTGGCTCCCCTACAACTACACGCTGGCTTACGAGAATGTTACCACGGGGGCTCCGCTGGCGCGTCCGCTCAACTTCCGCGACACGCTTTCCGACAGCCGCCTTGCCAACATCGCCGACGAGTATCTGTGGGGCGACGAGGTGCTGGTGGCGCCTGTCTTTAACCCCGGGCAGCGCAGCCGCAAGGTGTTCTTCCCCAAAGGCTCGCAGTGGGTCGACTGGTATAACCCCTCGGTATATCACAAAGGTGGCAGCACGGCTACCGTCAAAGCTCCCCTCGACCGTCTGCCGCTGTTTGTGCGCGCCGGCAGCTTCATACCTCAATATATGGAACCGCTCGAAAACGTGCAGCAGTACGATCCGCGCTTCCTCACCATCAAATACTTCCCCTCCACCGCCGAAACATCCTACACACTGTTCGACGACAACCATCAGTCGCCGACGTCGCTGCAGGACGCCCAATACCGCCTTGACACCTTCACCGGACGCCGCCAGAACGCCGAAACCCAGATTCGCGTCAGCAGCACCGGCACCTTCGAGGGCATGGCCGACGTGCGCGTGTTCACCTTCGACATCACCGACACACCGCGTCCTCCTCGCATCGTCACCGTGGTCGGCTCCGACCCCGACGACGTGCCCTTGCGCCTCGACAGCTTCTCCTCGCTCAAGGCCATCCGCCAGCAGGGTTGGCACTACAACGCCGCCACTCGCACACTGAGCGTTCGCATCACCTACACAGACCGACCCGTAACCATCACCGCACTGTAATGACCGGACCCATATACACCGATGCCGTGCCAGACGGCGCCACCCCGCTTCAACAACAAGCCCTGCAACGCCTGCTCAACCTGGGCATCCACTTCCGCGTGGCCTGCTGCGACGCCGCCGTCACCATCGACGACTGCCGGGCCGTGGGCCGCGACCTCGGCGTGACGCTGATAAAAAACCTGCTGGTGAGCAACCGCCAGAAGACACGCTTACATCTGGTGACCATGCCCGGCGACAAACCCTTCGTGACACGGGCCTTCACCGCCGGACGCGGCGTCAGCCGCGTGTCGTTCGTCAGCCCCGACACCCTGATGCAGATACTCGCGACACCCGTGGGGGGCGTAGGGCCCCTCTCTCTGCTCCACGATGCCGACAACACAGTTGAAATGGTGGTAGACACCGACCTCAACCCCGACAGCCAAGTGGCTGTGCCCGTCTTGTCACCCTCTATGTACGCCGCCGTTCGCTTACGCGACCTTACCGAAATCTTTCTCCCCGACACCGGCCATGAGCCCGTGTTCATAACAATGGAGAATCCCGCCGACTGACAACCCACCATCCCTAAACAATTTCGAATTAACCAACATATGTACCTATGCAATCCAATTTTATACTAAAAATACTTGCCGCTTCAGCCATAATAGCGCTCACCGGAGGCATGGTAGCCGCCAATGCCGCGCCTGCCCCCGAAACTCCGTCGCCTGAAGCACGCCAGGCACTTTCACAACTAAACGACCAACAGGCCATGGAGTTCATTGAAACCGTCACCAACGGGCGCCTCACCGACAAAGACCGCGCAGCCATGCCTGAAGTGCTCCGGCGCTTCCGTTCAGGCAACCTGCGGCAGGCTCCCGGCGACAACTTCATCGACTCCCTCATCAACATCGTCGGCCCGTACTTCTACAAAGTGCTTCCCCTGTATATGAACCTGGTGTTCAACCGCACTTTGCCCGACATGGCCGACACCGGCACAATGAAAGTCGACACCATCTACGCCGCCCCCGTCGATGAAATCTTCTACGGCATCGGCGACCAACGCAACCACTATGAACCCTACGGCCTCAGCGACGCCACCATCGACCAGGGCCTCAACGCCGGCGGCCGAGTAAAACACAACCAGTCGTACCTGTGGGGCATGACCGTGGCCGACAACAAAGTCTACTGGTGCACCAACACCAACTACCTGTGCGTCGGCGGCTCCGCAGGCCTCGGAGCAGCTTCCAGACCGGGCTCCGACATCTCAAAAGGCTACATGAACAACAGCTGGGTGTGCGAATGTGAATCGGGCATCTACGGGCAAACCGTTCACGGCGCCATCAAACCCGAATACGCCCAGTACAGCGACACACGCATCCCCCGCATCTACTGCTACGACATCACCACAGGCTCCGTGCAGGACATCACCCCTTCGGGCGGCGACTACGACAAACTGCTCCAGGACTGCCAGGGCCTGCGCTCGGCAGGCTACCACAACGGCGTGGCATTCTTCGGCGGCCCGTCGCTCTACGGCTCCACCTCAGGCCAAACCGTAGGCTCTTCGTTCTTCGCCTACGACACCGACGCAGGCAAATTCATCGGCTGCAAAGCCCTCACCGACATTGACGGCAACGCCATCACCGACATCCGCCGCTGGTACGTGCACAACGGCGTGCTCTACTGCGGCGTGCGCATCACCGACGCCAACGGCAAAGACCGTGGCGCAGTGCTCCGCTGGTACGGCGACAAAACCAACCCGTGGCAATTTAAAATCGTAGGCTGGATGGCCAACGAAGCCGCAGAACTCTGCGTCTACAACGGCTACATGTACGTGGGCGGCTGGAACACCGCCTCACTCGCCGTCTCAACCGTAGTGAAAGGCCCCAAAGTGCCCGACAACGGCCTGCAACCCGTCGACATCAACGCCACCGAATGGCCCATCATCTGGAAATATTCCGACTACGACGCCCACGCCATAGCCCTCCGCACAACCTACACCGCCGGAATGCAAGTGTGGAAAAACCACCTCTACTGGGGCACCTTCAACGCCGTATACGTAATCCCCAACATCGCCGCCGCCAACAGATACACCGACATGACCTCACCCGAGGCCCTCTGCTTCTACCTCGGCTCCGTGCGCCAGACCAGCTTCTGGAGACTCAACACCCGCGACAAAGTAGAACTCCTCTACGGCGAGACCGAACTGCCCGTATGGGACAAACCTACCACCGGCAAAGACACCTGGACCATGAAATCCACCGGCTGGACACCCAAATTCGGCCGTGCCGGCTTCGGCCAGCCCTGGACCGCCTACACATGGACAATGGCTGAATATGGCGGCGACCTGTTCATCGGCACCATGAACGCCGAAACCCTGCTCAAAGCCGTTTCCGTCAACCCCGACAGCACACAGAGCCAGTTCGCCATCCTACAACGCCTGACCGGCCGCAAAACCGGCCACGAAGGCTTTGAACTCCTGCGCATGCAAGACCCCGAAACCGCACCCCAATACATCACCACCGACGGCTTCGGCAACGGCACCGCCTACGGCATACGCAACTTAGCCGTACTCGACAAAAGACTCTTCATCGGCTCCGCATCGCCCCTCAACCTTGAACGCCACGGCGGCTGGCACCTCTTCCGCCTCGACGACAAAAAATACTCCGGCATAGAAACACCCGAAACCCCGGCACTCGGAGTCTTCTGGCGCTCCAACGGAGGCTCTTTCACCTTCGCCTCCGCCACCGGCGAAAACCTCAACACCATATCGCTGACCGACCTGCAGGGACGTACCTTCAAGACCGTCGGCATAGCGCAGCCCAGTGTCACCGTCAACGCCGGCGACATCCCATCCAATATCTTCATCGCCACCGTCACCGCCGCTTCAGGCCGATGGACCTTCAAAATTAAACGCTGACCCGCCACCTCTTAAAGCTGCCGGAAAGGACCGGGGCAATTGCCGCCACTCCTTTCCGGCACCCTTATTCATAGCCCGCGCACACCCACGCTCGATCCTCCGGCACAGCCATTTCGCCAACAACTTCAGCGCCCGATTTGGTGATATCGAAAAAAAACATTAACTTTGCGGCATAAAAGCCCGGATGGCGGAATCGGTAGACGCGCTGGTCTCAAACACCAGTGGGGCAACCCATCTCGGTTCGAGCCCGAGTCCGGGTACTTTTATTACATCATGGTAATCGCTAAAGCCTTATAAACAAAGACTTTAGCGATTTTTCTTTTCCCGACTTGCTCCATATTTGCTCCATCTCTATTGGATAAGAGTAGATTTATTACCGTTCGGCGCTAATCGATTCTGTTCATTTCCATTCGCTTTGGTTTGAGTTTGTATTTTCCAGATTGTTTCGTTGCAAAGTTGGGAGGAAGTTGTTATCTTTGTACACAAAACGGATTAATATGGAAATCTCTCATATCTCACAAGAATATATACAGGCAGTAAAGGACATCAAGAGTGCCATACTCAAGAGCCGTTATGCTGCCGCAAAGCAGGCCAACAAAGAGCTGTTGAAGCTCTACTACTCCGTTGGTGGCTACGTCTCTACCCATAGTCGTGACGGATATTGGGGCAGCAACGCCATCGACACGATTGCCAAAGGACTACAACAAGAGTTGCCAGGGCTGAGAGGGTTCTCAACGACAAACATCAAGAATATGAGAATCTTCTATGAGCAGTGGAGCACCTATCTAAATCGTCAGACACTGTCTGACGATTTAATAAGCAGCTCATTATTAGATGTATATGTAATTCGGCAAATACCATCTGCCGAATTTCCAATGGATGACTTTATGAGCGTTGGCTTTTCCCAGCACATGGAAATCATCTTCAAAGTAAACGATTTGAATGAGCGACTGTTTTATATACACAGATGTGCTGTTGAGTTTTGGGGGTATAGGGAACTGAAACGCCAACTGAAGTCTGACCTCTACCATAAAGAGGGTTCCATCCATCAAACCAACTTCGACCACACAATCTCCGACGATGATTTCAAGCGGAAGGCTTTACAGTCTTTCAAGGATGAATACCTGCTCGACTTCATCAACATCGAAGACCCTGAGGATGTTGACGAACGGGTGATTGAGCAGAGTATCATTCAGAACATCAAGAACTTCATCATGGCCTTCGGCAAGGATTTCGCTTTCATGGGCAACCAGTACCACCTTGAAGTTGAAGATCATGACTATTACATAGACTTGCTTTTCTTCTCTCGTAAGCTGCGAAGTCTTGTTGCTTTTGAATTGAAGCGAGGTGAGTTCAAGCCAGAATACACTGGTAAGTTGAACTTCTACCTCTCTGCCCTTGACGAGTACGTGAAGCTGCCCGATGAGAATCCGTCTATCGGCATCATCCTCTGCAAATCCAAGAGCGACAAGATTGTGGAGTTGTCTTTCCGCGACACCTCCAAGCCGATGGGCGTGGCCACCTATCGTACCTCGAGCGAACTGCCCAAAGAGCTGCGTGACGCGCTGCCGGATATGGAGGACTTGAAGAAGCTATTATAATAATCAGGCAATCAACAAAAGACTTTTGTCGTTCGCCCACCACAACCTTGCGATGGTCGGTGGTGCCGACAAGCTATGCAGCTACTTGGCGGATGGCAGATTGACTATTTATGTTGAGGTCATCACAAGCAAAATACCTCTTCCCCTCTCAGGTTCTGGCCTCCTGACCAAGACCTACAGCAACCTCTTCTACGGAGCCGATTACGATGCATTTGATTTCGGGACTTCCAGCGGCGCGTATGGCTATGCCCCGTCACGCTGTTTGTGCTGGGGTGGTACCCAAAGTATATCTACGTGAGAGTTTGTTCTACTTTATAATATTGGAGATTCTTTCTGCTACAGTGGACCACGAATACTCCCGAATGTAATTTTGGCGATTTGAGACTACATTCTGAGAAAATGAATCATTATCAAGTATTTGTTGCATGAGTGATGCAAGTTCATGTGGATCATCATTTATTAGAAGTAGGCCTGTCTTTCCATCATCAATGAAGTATGGCATCTCATAGCAATCCCACATGAAATATTTTACGAACGATTTTTACAGCATGTCAAGCAATGCGATGTTATAGGATTTGTTTTCGCAAAGCATCTTGAGGAATTCCTTCGTACTGCGCTTGGTATAACTGTCTTTGAGGATATGGAACGAACCCTCCATCTGCGTGTTTTGATGGTCGAGGGTAATGACCTTGATGCCAGTAATATGACTTACCGCTGCCTGACTGATAACAGTAACAAGAAACTTCGACGACCTGACAAGGTCGATGATGACATTCACTTCATTAATTTCCAACCTTACATTAAACTGGCTTTCCGAGCCTCTTGTCAGAAGATCAAAAGCATTGCGGGCCTGAAGTCCTTTGGCTGGCATTACAAATGGAAAGCGCTTGAGGTCGGCGAACTTAACCTTTTCTGCCCCAGCGAGAGGATGATGCTCGGAAACCACGACAGCCAACTGATTGTCAAACAATATGTGCGACTCTATCTCAGGACTTATGCTTGTAGGTTTATAACTCAATGCCACATCAAGTTCACGGTCTTTCACCATTCGTATCAAGGTCTCCATATTATGACAATGAATATTGAGTTTGATGTCGGGATATTCTTTCATAAAGAGCAACACCGTGTCCTTGAGCAGCGGAATAAAGGAGAATGTAGATCCGATGTTAAGACTGCCTGCCTTCAAGCCTTTGATATCGTTCATCCTGTCTATACACACATCCGCGGCATGCAGTGTGCGTTTGACCTCGGGAAGGAATGCCTCCCCAATATCTGTAAGACATACGCGATGGGAAGAACGCTCAAAGAGCATTACTCCCAGCTCATTTTCCAACTGCTTTATCTGCTGCGACAGTGTGCTTTGCGTGATGTTGAGCAATCGTGAAGCCTCACTGAAACTATTCGTCTCAGCCACGTTTACAAAATATTTCAGTTGCCTTAATTCCATTCTAATCGTATCATTTATAAAAACGCTGCAAAAGTACAACCAATAAACCATACGCACAATAGTCTGCTATTATTATTTTCGATAATATTATCAATTATGATTATTAATACCTATAAATAACCATTATCGAAACAATCAATAGGTAAATATTCCTGCTTATTATTATTTGCAGTAATTTTGCACCCGAAAAAAATCATTAAGTAATAGAGAATTATGGAATACATTATTGATGAAACTGCAGCAAGCCAATGCGCATGGCTCGTATGGGCGCTTGCATTGGGAACGGTGCTTCTGAAGCCGGTTGTCAAAATCTTGGTTAAGGCTTGGAAAATAAACAAGCGATTGCACATCATCTCGTATGGTGACAACAAAATATATGATTATGATGACGAATATGACGAATATGACGACTGAACCATCTGCCATACCAGCTGACGAGCATACAAGAATAAAGAATGTATGCAAGTTTATAGAGGAGTATGCCACGGCCATGTTGTCTGCCGGTGCCACTACTTCGCGTATAGAGCATTGTGTGGAGCGCATATCCAAACGCTATGATATAATATCCGACCTGTCACTACTCCCCTCGCGCATATTATTGACAGTATGGGACACAAGCCATAGGCATACTTACAGTCTTGTAGGCCACACACATAAAAACGGCATAAACCTGCAGACAGTCACGGAGTTGAGCCGCTTGTCATTCCTCGACATTTCCCTTGAGACAGCTTGCGAACAGATGAAAATCATCACATCGAAACCACGCCTGAACAAATGTATTGTCATTATGCTTACGGCATTGGCCAATCTCTCATTCTGCCGCCTGTTTGATGGCGACTGGTATGCTATGGGAGTGGTGTTTGCCGCCACTGTCATCGGCAATGTATATAAGAACTATATGCTTGAAAGGCATTGGGACATAAGATTCACAACCATTGTGGCAGCATATATATCCGCTATTGTCGGATCGTCGTGTTTCATCTTTGATTTTGGAAGCACTCCACAGACAGCCTTGGGAACATCTGTGTTGTGGCTCGTACCGGGAATAAGATTCATCAATGCTATTAGCGACATGACCAACGGCCACTATGTCGTGTCGCAAAGCAGGATGACTGATGCTGTCATTACCACCATCTGCCTTTCGTTAGGCCTTTGTCTTGCATTACTCACATTAAATATACAATGGAAATAACTACACTATTCACCGATGGACTCTTTGCCTGTATGGCGGCAATAGGTTTTGGAAGCATCAACAACACCCCGCGCAGTTTGCTGCCTTGGTGCGGACTCATCGCTGCCATAGGTCATGCAACCCGCTTTGCCATGATGAATTCATCCTTTCATATCAACATCATTCTTGCCGGTTTTGCCGGAAGCATCTGCATAGGCATAATATCATCGTTTGCCTCGCGTCATTATCGATGTCCCTACGAGGTTTTGGCATTTCCTGCCCTATTGCCGATGATACCTGGAATGTACGCATACGGTACAATCCAGGCTCTCGTCAGCTACTTGCAGTTTAATTCTTCCGAAACACCGTCTGAACACTATCTCAACATCTTTGCCTACAATGCCATCATGACTATGCTCATCATCCTCTTTATGGTTGTAGGAGCCCTTGTCGGAATATTTGCATCCCGAATATTCAAGAACTTCAGTAGAGGAGAATGAAGTGCATCATTCCCAACTATGGTTTGCCAGAATATATTTGACGACATTCACTTTTATCGGGGCAGCGGCGTAATTCCGTGGCAGGGCTATCGAAG
>UMIH01056527.1_pt1 | contig 20552 bp, 17 predicted proteins | sample 1965771 | NCBI WGS metagenome assembly UMIH01 (sample SAMEA4836120, study PRJEB28245) | human gut metagenome | biome: gut microbiome; material: fecal sample | place: Denmark | collected 2008
TTCAAAACACGCAGCATCTGCGGAATGTCAATTTCCTGCGGGCAGCCGTCGCAGCAGTAGCGGCAGGCCGTGCACGGGACGGCGGACTTGAAGCCCTCTGCGATCTCCAGCAGCAGCGCCTGTTCTTCGGCGCTGAGGGGCTCCGGATGGTCAAACGTGGCGAGATTGTCCTGCATCTGCGCCATGTTGGACATACCGCTGAGGATCATCGTCACGCCGGGGATCTCCTGCACCCACCGAAGCGCCCAGGACGCGTCGGAGGCCTCCGGCCGCAGCGCGTGCAGCTTTTCCTGCGCGGCAGCGGGCAGATTCGCCAGCTTCCCGCCGCGCACCGGCTCCATGACCCAGATGGGAATGCTGTACCGGTTCAGCAGCTCACATTTCTCCTTCGCCTGCTGCAGCGTCCAGTCGAGATAGTTCAGCTCGATCTGACAGAATTCCATCTCGTTCGCGTGCTTTTCCAGAAACGCTTCCAGCGCGGGCACGCCCGCGTGGGTCGAGAAGCCCAGGTGGCGGATACGCCCGTTTTTCTTCTGCTCCAGCAGATACTGGAGGATGTTCCAGCGCTCGTCTTCGTAGACGGCGATGGAATTTTCATAGACGTTGTGCAGCAGATAGAAATCGAAATACTCCACGCCGCACTTTTTCAGCTGCTTTTCGAACACGCCCTTCACGTCATAGCTCGGCGCGATCTGGTGTCCGGGGAACTTGTCGGCCAGATAAAAGCTCTCGCGCGGGTACTGCTTCAGAATTTCGCCGATGACGAGTTCCGACTTGCCGCCGTGATACGGCCAGGCGGTATCAAAATAGTTGACGCCCTTCGCAATGGCCTCCGACGTCATGGCGGCAGCCTGCTCCGCGTCGATGGATTTGTCCTCCCGCAGCGGCAGCCGCATCGTGCCGAACCCGAGCTGCGAAAGCTTCAAGCCCTGAAAGTCCTTATAGATCATAGTTCGCATTCCTTTCTATCGTTTTTATGTGAGAAGTTCAAAGTGTTCATAGGGGCGGACGCCTCTGTCCGCCCGCCGAAAGCCGTGCTTTTTTCAAAAATCCACGGAGAATCCGTATGCACCTGCGCATTTGGCTGTAGGGGCCGATGCCTACATCGGCCCGTTGGGAAGTTACGAATTCGCCGAAGATTTCCGTAAAAACGGTGTAATCTGCCGGGCCGATGTGTACCGGCAAGCGGCAGACCCACATCCGTAACGCTCCTTCGTCGCGAACGGCTGTGACCGGCATCGGCCCCTACGGGATATGCATGAGTGCATACGGATTCGCCCGAAATTTTCGTAAGATCAATTGCATTTCTGCCGGGCGGACAGAGTCGTCCGCCCCTACCGGGATTTGCAATCCGGGCTAGGGTGTATCTGAAAACTCCCAACGCACCCGGACAGCGGGCCTTTTTGCGGTGCGCCGCGTCATTTTTCCTTGAAATACGTCAGTATTCCTGCGAAAAAATGTCTTGCGCAACGCAAAAATCCCTCGCTGCCGGTCACATCGTGAGTTTTCAGATACACCCTAATCGTCGTTTTCCTGCATCCAGTATAACAGAAAACTGCAAATTGCGCCATAAAAACATGGAAGCGCTCGGATTCTTTTTGACACGCTTTTTTCGAACGTATAGTGGAAATATTTTTGAATCTGTGTTAATATAAATTGGTATGCCGACCGGTGCGGGCGGCGACTTTCCAGACGGAGGAACTGGTATGACCTATTGGACAGCCATTTTACTTGGGCTCATACAGGGGCTTGCGGAGTTTTTGCCGATCTCCAGCTCCGGACATCTTGCGATCCTGCAAAACTTCCTGCGCATCGGCGATCTGGAAAACCAGATGCTGTTCGACGTGCTGCTGCATCTGGGGACGCTTGGGGCGGTGATCTTCGCGTATCATACGGAGCTGCGCGGGCTTTGCCGCGAGGGCCTGATGATGCTGCACATGCAAAAGCCCAAGCGCGGCGCGCGGCAGGACCCGGCAAGGCGGCGGCTGCTGCTGTTTCTCATCGCGGCGACGCTGCCGCTCATCCCGGCGGCGTTCCTGAGCGACTACCTTGACTCCCTGTTCTACGATACGTTCTTCATCGGCTTTGCCCTGATCGCGACGGGCTTTCTGCTGCTGGCCGCCGACCGCTACGGCCACGGCAATAAGACGGAAAAGGCCATGACGCTCTCGGATGCGCTGGTCATCGGCCTTGCGCAGATGATCGCGGTCGTGCCGGGCTTGTCGCGTTCCGGGACGACGATCTCCGCCGGGATGCTGCGCGGGTTTGACCGGACGTTTGCCGTCAAATTCTCGTTCTTCCTTTCCATTCCCGCCGTGCTCGGCGCGAATCTCCTTTCGCTCGTAAAGGCAATTTCCGCCGGGATCAACTGGGCGGAGGTCCCGATGTATCTGTGCGGCGTCGCCGCCGCGCTTGTCTCCGGATATCTTGCCATTTTCGCGCTCAACCGCATTGCGCAGCGCGGAAAATTCGGCGGCTTCTGTTATTACTGCTGGGGTGCGGGTCTGTTGACGCTGATCCTGTCCCTGATCTCGTGAGGTGTTTTGGTCACATGGCTTCTGCGAACAAAAGAAAGTCCACGGCCTCCCGCGGACGGAAAAAAACAACAAAAAAGCAGTCTGCGCCCATCCGGCGCGAGATCGGCGCGACGGTCTGCGGCCTGCTTGCGCTGCTGACGATCTTGTGCTGCTTCAAGGTGAACGCGGCGTTTCTGGATCTGATGACGTCGGTGTTCCGGGGTCTGATCGGCACGGGCTTTTACATCCTGCCGTTCTCGTTCATCATGAGCTTTTTGATCCTGATCCTGCACGACGGCAGGCCCGTCGCGCTGCGCGTGACCTGTACGTTCCTGACGGCCATGCTGATCGGCAGTCTGGTGCAGCTGGTCGGCGGAAAATTTGACGCGGACTGGGATTGGAGCGTCATTTCCGCACTCTGGGACGGCGGCATCGACGGCACGGCAGGCGGCGTTCTGGCAGGCGGTATTGCGAGCCTCCTTGAAGCGCTCATCAGCCGCATCGGCGCGGCTGCGGTCGTGATCGTGGGGATGCTGCTGAGCCTGATCACAAGTCTTAACATGACGGTGGCAAGCATCGTGACGGCCATCAGGAACCGGCCCCGCGCGGAATATGCCGAGCCGCAGCGCGAGCACAAGGACCCGGCGCAGGTGCTCGTCGATACCGTTGCGAACAAGCACATCGAGCACGTGCAGCGCACGGAGCAGCGCCGGGCCTCCCGCGCAAGCGACTTTGACCTTCCGGTCGACGATCCCCCCATGCCGGAGCAGCCGGAGAAGAAGACCGCGGGCAGAAAAAACGCGCCGGTGCGCCCGGACGTTTTTGTGGAAAACAGCCGCCGGCAGGAGAAGCCTGCCGCAGCACCTCTGCCCGAGCCGCCGCAGGCGCCCGCCCCGGAGGAGACGGAGCAGCCGCCTGTCCATACGGATTATAAATCCCAGTTTGACGCGCTGATCGCGGACACGCAGGAGGCCCCGGCGGAGGAAGCGCCGCCCGTGCCGAACGTCATTCCCATGGAGCTGCCGCACCAGATGCCGCCGCTCGTGATCGACCATTTTGACGCGCCGAAGCTGGCTCCCGCCGCACAGCCGCTGCCGCCGGTCGAGATCCCGGAGCAGCCGGAAAAGCTCAAAAAGGCGGACGTGCAGCTCGAAGCGGCCCAGATCGCGCAGGAGATCGGCCAGCAGGAGCCGCAGAAGCCGGAATACGAATTCCCGCCCGTGTCGCTCCTGAAGGCCGGAAGCGGCCAGTCGCACGACGGCACGGAGGAAATGCGGCAGAACGCCGAGCGCCTGAGCGACACGCTCCAATCCTTCGGCATCGAGGCGCATATCATCAATGTTACGCGCGGCCCGTCGGTCACGCGGTACGAGCTGGAGCTGCAGCGCGGCGTGAAGCTCTCCAAGGTCACGAATCTGGCCGACGATATCGCGCTGGCCCTCGGCGCGTCCGGCGTCCGCATCGCGGCCATCCCGGACAAGATCTCCGTTGTCGGCATCGAGGTACCGAACCGGATCGTCTCGGTCGTCATGGCGCGCGAGGTCATCGATTCGCCGGAATTTGAAAAGTGCAAGTCCCGCGTGTCCTTCGCTGTCGGCAAGGACATCGGCGGCAACCGCATCATTGGCGATATCGGCAAGCTGCCGCATCTGCTGATCGCCGGTACGACCGGCTCCGGCAAATCGGTCTGCATGAACTCGCTGATTATCTCCCTTCTCTATAAGGCAAAGCCCGAGGAGGTCAAGCTCATCATGATCGACCCGAAGATGGTCGAGCTCGGCATTTACAACGGCATTCCGCACCTGCTCATCCCCGTCGTCACAGACCCCAAAAAGGCTGCGGGCAGCCTGCAGTGGGCCGTGACGGAGATGATGCGGCGCTACCGCATGATGGCGGACGCAGGCGTCCGCGATCTCGAATCCTACAACAAGCAGGCGCGGGCCTCTGCGGACGATGATCTCGAACCCATGCCGCAGATCGTCGTTGTGATCGACGAGCTGGCTGACCTCATGCTGGTCGCGGCCAAGGAGGTCGAGGAATCGATCTGCCGCATCGCGCAGATGGGCCGTGCGTCGGGCATTCATCTGGTCATTGCCACGCAGCGTCCGTCCGCGGACGTGATCACCGGCCTGATGAAGGCCAACATCCCCTCACGCATCGCGTTCGCTGTCGCCTCCGCGATGGAGTCGCGCATCATTCTCGATACGGCGGGCGCGGAAAAGCTCGTCGGCAAGGGCGATATGCTCTATGCGCCGCTCGGACAGGGCAAACCCAAGCGCGTGCAGGGCTGCTTTATCACGGACGACGAGGTGCAGGAGGTCGTCTCCTTCGTCAAGGCATCCAGCGAAGCGGAATACTCCGATTCCGTCATGGCCGAGATCGACAAAAAGGCGGCCGAGAGCGGGAAAACCGGCTCCGGCAGCTCTGGCAGCACAGCCGCAGAGACAGACGGCTCTGACGGCGACGAAATGCTCCCGGCGGCGGTCGACGTCATTCTGGAGACCGGACAGGCCTCCGTCTCCATGCTCCAGCGCCGTCTGAAGCTGGGCTATGCCCGCGCGGCGCGCATCATGGACGAGATGGAGGAGCGCGGCATCGTCGGCCCGTTCGAGGGCTCGAAGCCCCGTCAGCTGCTCATCACGCGCGAGCAGTGGCAGGCCATCAAGGACGGCGCGCCCATTTCCAGCGAGCCGGTCGAGGAAGAAATCCCGTAATTCTGTTATCAACGGGCTTTGCCCGTGATAAAATATGTGCGTTGCATCCGGAATATCCGGAGTGACAGCAGGAGGTACTTATGAATCGCAAAAACCATGCATCCGTCGTCCGTTTGACCTCGCTGGCCCTGCTGGCCGCGCTGGTCGTCGTCCTGCAGACCGTCGCAAGCGGCATCCGCATCGGGCCGGTCCCGATCTCGCTGACGCTGGTTCCCATCGTCGTCGGCGCGATCCTCTTTGGCCCCGGCGCGGGAGCCGGTCTTGGCGCGGTGTTCGGGGTCGTCTGCCTGATTGCGGGCATCACGGGCACGGATGAATTTACAAACGTCCTGTGGGTCGCAAGCCCGTTCTGGCTCGTCGTCGTGTGCGTCGGCAAGGCTGTTCTGTGCGGGCTTTGCGCGGGACTCGTCGCAAAGGCGCTGCGGCACAGGCAGACGATCAGCTGCATACTCGCCGCGCTGACGGCCCCGGTCGTGAACACCGGCGTGTTTGCCATCGGGATGCTCACGGTCTTCAAGCCCGTTCTGCAGGACTACGCGGGCGGCACGAACATTGTCTATTTTCTGTTCGTCGCGTTCATCGGCGTGAACTTCCTCGTGGAATTCGCTGTCAATGCGGCTATGAGCGCCGCGATCGCACGCATCGTGCAGGTCGTGCAGAAGCAGCTGGAAAAATAAACAGCACCCCCTCCGAATGGCAGTCCGCCGCCCGGAGGGGGATTTCCTTATATCCCCAAAACAGCAATCGCCGTTTCAAGCTTCCTGCGCTTGTAATAAAAAAAGCCCCTTGTCATGCGCTGCATGACAAGGGGCGTCGGTATGGGAATTATCGCACCAGCTCTGCTTCCTCGTTTTTGCCGAGGCGGCGGAGCATGGTTTTTTTCACGGCGCGGAAGATGTTCTGGTAGCCCGTGCAGCGGCACAGGTGGCCGGAGAGGAGCTTGCGCAGTTCGTCGTCGGTGTATTCCTTGCCGGAGTTGACGATCTCGGTCGCCGTCAGAATAAAGCCAGGGATGCAGAAGCCGCACTGGATGGAGGTTTCGTCCATGAAGGCCTTCTGCACGTCGGAAAGCGTCCCGTCAGGGTTCATCAGGCCTTCAAGCGTGATGATGTGCTTGCCCTCGGCCCAGACAGCCAGATACAGGCAGGTGTTGATCGCCTCGCCGTCAATGAGCGCGGTGCACGCGCCGCATTCGCCGACCTCGCAGCCCTTTTTCACCGACGTGAGCCGGAAATCATTGCGGAGCATATCCGTCAGGCTTGCGCGGACGTCGACGATCTTTTCCACGTCTTTGCCGTTGATGTTGCATTTGACAAGAGCGTACTGTGCCATCAGATCTCACCTCCGCAGCGTTTGACAGACTCAATGAGCGCGCGCTTGGCCATTTCCACAGCGATGTGCTTGCGGAACGCCTTGCTGGCACGCCAGGAATCACGGGGATTGATGTCCTCCAGAACGGCCCTGGAGAAGGCCTCAATGTTCTCCATCGTGACGGGCTGGCCGTTCACAACGGCCTCGGCGCTCGGTGCGCGCATGGGCACGGGGCCTGCGACGCCGTAGGCGATGCGCACGCGGTCGAACGTCTTCTTGTCCCCGGACAGCCGCACATTGACCGAGCAGCCGGTCGTGGCGATCTCCATGGCGTTGCGCATACCGTATTTGATGTAGAAGCCCTTCGTGTTTTCCCACGAGGCCTTCGGGATCAGGATCGCGGTCTGAATTTCGCCCTCGGCGACGTTGATGTCGACCGTACCGGCCTTGATGTAGAAGTCCTTGATGGGCAGGTACCGCTTGCCGTTCACGCCGGTCAGCTCGACGATGGCTTCCCATGCGTGCAGCGTCGAGGCGGAGTCCGCCGAGGTCACGCCGTTGCAGGTGTTGCCGCCGATGGTGCCGGCGTTGCGGATCTGCGGGCCGCCGACCATGTCGACGGCTTCGCCCAGCACGTTGATCTTTTCGATGATGATGGGGTTGCGCGTAATATGGGAGAAGGTCGTGAGCGAGCCAATGCGGATGTTCTCGTCTTCATCCATGCTGACGCCGCGCATGGAGTCGATCTTCTGAATGGAGATCAGCTCCTTGCCCGCGCGGCGGCCTTCGCGCATCTGAACGAGCACGTCCGTGCCGCCCGCGATGATCTGCGCTTCAGGATGCTCCAGCCGGAGCTTGACCGCCTCTTCGACGGTATACGCTTCATAGAGCGCTTTCATATCATACATAGTCTGTTTCCTCCCTCAATCCTGAATCAGACCCGCTTCGGTGAATTTGGCGAAGAGGATATGCGGCGTGATCGGCGCCTGATTGATGGCGACGCCGGTCGCGTGATAAATGGCGTTGCGGATGGCGGGAGCCGGGGAGCAGGCGGGCGGCTCGCCCAGCGCCTTGGTGCCGAACGCAGAGGTCGGCTCATAGTTTTCCACAAACTCGGCTTCGAGGTTCGGATGATCCATAAAGGTCGAAAGTTTGTAGTCAAGCAGGTTATTGTTGAGCGGCCGGCCGGTCTTCTCATCGAACAGCAGCTGCTCGGACAGGCCGTAGCCGATGCCCATGGACATACCGCCGTGCACCTGCGCCTCAGCCAGCGCGGGGTTGATGAGCTTGCCGCAGTCGTGGACGTTCACGATGTTCAGCAGCTTGACCTTGCACATCGGGATATCGACTTCGACCTCGGCGAATGTGCAGCCGAAGGAATAGGCGTTGTTGCGGATGGTGTAAGTAGATTCCGCTGTGAGGTGCTCGGAATGGACGGGGTTATACTGCGCGGTCATGGACAGCTCGGACAGGCTCATCAGCACGCGGCCGTCGGTGATGCGGACGATGTTGGAGTCGATGATGTCCATGTTATAAGTAGCCTGCCGCGTGAGCTCGCAGGCGTATTCAAGGATCTTCCGCTTCAGCAGCTCGGATGTCTGCCGGATGGAGAAGCCCGCCGTAAAGGTCTGGCGGGAGGCGTAAGCGCCGAGGCCCGTCGGGGTCACGTCGGTGTCCTGACAGGACAGAACGTGTACCTTTTTATAATCGGACAGGCCAAGGATCTCCGCGCACATCTGTGCGTAGGCTGTGTCTGCGCCCTGACCGATCTCGGTTTCGCCGACCTGCAGATTGACCGTGCCGTCGAGGTTCAGCTGCAGACGGCAGGAGGAGGTTTCCAGCGAAATGGGGAAGACGGCGGTGTTGTACCAGAAGGTCGCAAGGCCGATGCCGCGGCGGATGGGGCCGGTCTGGTTGGCATAGGCCTTCACCTTTTCCTCATAGCCGATGGCCTTCATACCCTTTTCCATACACTGCCGGTAGGAGTCCTCGTAAAGCTCGTTTTTCGAGAAGCCGTCGACGTAGCCGGGCTTCATCAGGTTCTGCCAGCGGTAGGCCAGCGGCGTCATGCCGACAGCCTCTGCACACTGCTCCGCGTGGGACTCGTCCGCGAACGACGCCTGCGGCATGCCGTAGCCGCGCATGGCGCCCGCCGCCGGGCGGTTGGTGAAGACGGTATAGGCGTCGCCCTCAAAGTTGGGGCAGGGATAATGCTGGTTAAAAGAACCCAGCGCCTTAGCCACGATCGAGTGACCGTGAGACGCGTAGCCGCCCTGATTGGAGAAGCATTCGACCTTCTTGGCGGCAATGGTGCCGTCCTTGCGCAGCCAGGAGATGATGTGCGTGCGGATGGCATGGCGGACGCGGTTGGAGACGAAGGTTTCCTCACGCGAGCAGTCGAGCTTGACAAGACGGCCGCCGACCTGCGTGCAGCACCAGGCGCACAGCGGCTCATACAGCGCGTCCTGCTTGTTGCCGAAGCCGCCGCCGATGTACGGCTTGATGATGCGGATATCGCCCCACGGACGGCCCAGGGCCTGTCCGACGATGCGGCGTACGATGTGCGGGATCTGCGTGGAGCTGGTCACGACGAGGCGGCCGTTTTCCTCATAGCAGAAGCAGCCGTGATTCTCGATGTGGCAGTGCTGCACGGTGGGCGTTTCGTACCAGCCCTCGACCTTGATGAGGCCCGGCTCCTTGATCGCCTCGGCGTAATTGCCCGCCGCTGCGGTCGTATGCTTGAGGATGTTGTTGGGGAACGCCTCGTGCAGCTGCGGCGCGCCGGGCTCCATGGCCTTCTGCACGTCGAGCACGAACGGCAGCTCCTCATACTCGACCTCGATGGCGCGCACGGCCTGCATGGCCGCGACCTCGTCCTCGGCGATGACAGCGCAGACATCGTCGCCGTAATAGCGCACGTGCCGGTTGAGCAGGTGCCGGTCGGCAATGTCCTGATGGGACGGGTCCATCGACCACGGGTGGCCGGCCGTGGGGAACGGGATATCCGGTACGTCGAAGCAGGTCAGGATCTTGACAACGCCGGGAATTTTCTCGGCCTTGCTGATGTCGACCGACTTGACGAAGCCGTGCGCAATGGTCGAATGCTTGACTCTGATGAGCAGCGCATCCTTCGGGGCCAGATCATCATAGTATTTTGTCCGGCCGGTCGCCTTGTCAAAGGCGTCGACACGAACCTCGCTTCTGCCTACGATGTTCATTCGGTTACCTCCATTTGCCGGATTACAGGCGGGTTTTGCGCGTCCGTGCACGAAATCCGCCATTTTTCCACTTTTATTTGTTCCTATTGTAGCATATTCGGATTTGAAGAGAAAGTGAAAGCATTATCCTACTTTCCGAATAACGGCTTTTTTCGCGAATGTCGAAAAAACTGTATGATTCTTGCGCAAATATGCAAAAATAGCTATACTGTTTTGTAGAAAATCACAAGGAGCACACAATATGGCTGCAATCTCTGCACTTCCCGCCGGCTGCCTGCTCATGGCTGCCGGAAATGCTTCCCGCTTCGGGGAAAACAAGCTGGCCGCGTGCTTTGACGGGCAGAGCCTGTTCTCGCTGGCGCTTGCGGCGATCCCGGCGGAGATGTTCGCCCGCGTCACGGTCGTCTCGCAGTATCCGGCGCTTCTGGAGGAGGCTTCGCTGGCGGGCTTTGATACGATCCTGAACGACCGGCCGGAGGACGGCATCAGCCGCACCATCCGCCTCGGCACGCAGGCGATGGCGGACTGCGCCGGTATTTTATATATGGTCGCCGACCAACCGCTGCTGCGGGCCGGGACGGTGCGGCGCGTCGTGGACGCGTGGCGGGCGAACCCGGACTGCATCGCCGCTGCGGCGCACAACGGAAAGCGCGGCAACCCGTGCCTGTTCCCGGCGCGGTTCTTCCCGGAGCTGTGCGCATTGGAGGCTGACCGCGGCGGCTCGTCCGTCATCCGGCGGCACGAGGACGCGCTGCTGCTTGTCGAGGCAGGGGAGCGCGAGCTGTTCGACTGCGACACAAAGCAGGCGCTGGAGATCCTGAAGGGAAACGCATAGCGCCGCTCATTCCCGGCGCGGCAGGAGGAGCATGGCGAGATCGTTGACGTTGGTGCCGGTGGGGCCGGTGTGGATGAGGCCGCCGATGCGCTCCAGCGCGGGATAAGCGTCGTTGCGCCGCAGAATGTCGGCGGGGTCAAGCCCGGCGGCGCGGAGCGCGGCGAAGCTGTCCTGATCGACAAAGCCTCCGGCGGCGTCGGTCGGGCCGTCGGTCCCGTCGGAGCCGAAGGAGAAGACGGCGGCCTGCGCAAGCCCGGCAAGTCCTTCCGCAGCGGCCAGCGCAACCTCCTGATTGCGTCCGCCGCGTCCGGAGCCGGTCAGATGCACGACCGTCTCGCCTCCGGCGAGAAACGCAAGCGGCTCAGACGGTGACGCGTGCGTCCGCGCGACGGCGGCAAGGAACCGCCCCGCCTCCCGCGCCTCGCAGCTCAGACAGTCGGTCAGCCGGATGCAGCGGTAGCCGAGCGTCTGCGCCGCCTGCTCTGCCGCATCGCAGAGGGCGCGGACGCTGCCGGTCACGCGGGAGACTGCGTTCGGCAGTGCTTTCGGCGTTTCTGTCTGCAGGCAGGCCAGCGCCCGGTCAGACAGGCGCAGCCCGTATTTCCGCACGACGGCCAGCGCCTCGGCGCACGTGCTGCTGTCCGGCGCTGCAGGGCCGGAGGCGATCATGTCGAGCGGGTCGCCGAGAATATCCGACAGCACGACCGAGAAGACCGGCGCCGGACGGCAGTGCAGCGCGAACCGCCCGCCCTTGACGGCGGACAGCCGCTTGCGGATGGTATTGATCTCCACAATATCCGCGCCGCAGGAGAGCAGCTGGCCGGTGATATCCTCCAGCTCGGCAAGCGGCACCAGCGGAGACTCAAACAGCGCCGAGCCGCCGCCGGAGATGAGAAACAGCACGCAATCCTCCTCCCGCAGTCCGCGCGTCAGCTCCAGCGCAGCCTGCGCGGCGCGGAGCCCGGCCTCATCCGGCACCGGATGCCCGGCCTCAAAGATCTGAAGCGGGCCGATGGGGCCGCGGCTATGGCCGTATTTGGTGATGACCGCGCCGGAGGTGATGCGCGTGCTGAGCGTGTCCCACGCCGCGTTCGCCATGGCCCACGCGGCCTTTCCGATGGCGATGAGCACGACGCGCCCCGCGCAGGAAAACTCCTGCAGCGCGCGCTGCACGGCGGCGTCCGGCTGCACGGCGCGCAGACTTGCGCGGATGATCTGGTCAGCGGTATCGCGAAGCGTCATAAAATCTGTCCTTTCCGATCAAAAGCATTCTGCCGACAGTGTATCACATAACGTACCCTTCCGCCAAGTATGGCGGAAGAAAAAAAGCGGCCTGCGGGCCGAGGTTGCAAAATGGGCGCGTTTGTGGTAAATTGGGTGCAAATGAACATAAGAGGTGATCGCATGAAGCGGCTGCTGCTCCTGCTGGCGTGCCTGCTGGCGCTCTGCACAGGCGTCTGCGCGGCGGAGCCCGTTATTTCCGAAATGAAAACAGACTGTACCCTGACCGGCAGCAGCTCTTGTCAGGTCACGCAGAGCTTTACGCTGGAGATCAGCGGCGCGCAGACACAGCTGCGCTTCCCGCTCAGCGCCGGCGCGAAGAGGGCCTCCGTCGCGGGCTATCAGACGCAGAAGCAGACCGACGGCGACTGCCCCGTGCTCGTGCTGACCGATGCAAACGGCTTTACCGGGACGCGCTCGTTTACCGTCATGTATACGATCTCGGGCCTTGCAAGCGAGGCCGACGGCGTGCAGACGCTCAGCCTTCCGCTCATGAGCGCGAAATGGGACTATCCCATCTCCAAATATGTCTTTACTGTTACGCTGCCCAAGCCGTTTGAAAGCTATCCGGCCTTTACCAGCGGCTACCACGGCGACGTGATCTCCGACTATATCGATCTGGATGTCTCCGAGTCGCGCATCACGGGCGTGATCGAAACGGGGCTGAAGGACCATGAATCGCTCGAAATGACCCTCACGCTGGATAAGTCCTATTTTTCCGGCGCGCATACCACGCTTTCGTTCGGCTGGGCCGGCACGGCAATCATTCTGCTGCTGCTCGCGCTGGCGTTCCTTTACTGGTTCTCGTCTCTGCGCAGTGCACGGGTGCGCGTATCCTCACGGATGCTGCCGCCGGATGCGGCGCTGCCGTGCGATATGCCGTTCCTGCTGGCGGGCGGACCGATCCAGTTCAATATGCTGGTCTGCCACTGGGCAAGTCTGGGATATCTGACCATCTCCTGCGGCAAAAATGAGCGGGTGGTGCTGCGCCGCCGCGTCGATATGGGCAACGAGCGCCGCCCCGCAGAGGTCAGGTTGTTCCAGATGCTGTTTTCGCAGGGCGACGTGTGCGAGGGCGTAAGTCTTCTGTACAAGCGCACGGCGGAAAAGGCCGACGAGGTCCTGCGGCGCTACTGGGTCAGGCGGATGTACCGCAAAACCAGCGGCAATCCGCTCATTATGCGTGCGCTCGGCATTCTGGCCGGAGCGCTGACTGCCGCCGAGGCGGCAAGCCCGATCCTGCCGTCAGGCTTCGTGCGCTGGCTGCTGCTGGCCGTGATCTTCGTGCTCGGCGGCGTACTGTTTGCGGTGATCCAATATGCGCCTGCGGCGTATTATCAGGGAAAATGGCCGCTGGCAGGACTGGCTGCGGCGTGTGCGGCGGCGCTTCTGGCAATGGCGCAGCTCGGCGAGGGCGTTCTTGTGATGCTGCTGGTGATCGCCTGCGAGGTGCTGATCGGCGTGCTGACGCTCCACGGCGGCAGGCGCACCGCCTTTGGCGACGAGATCGTCGCGCAGGCGCTTGGGTACCGCACGGTCCTCCGGCGCGTCACGCAGAGCCAGCTGCAGTCCCGGCTGGCGCAGGACAGCCAGTATTTTTACCGCATCCTTCCGTATGCCGAGGCGATGGGCCTCGGCAGGAGCCTTGCCCGGACGCTCGGCGACACGGCGCTGGAGCAGTGCGACTGGTACCAGGGCGCCAAGCCTGTGCCGCGCACGGCGGCAGGCTTCTATTCCAGCCTGCGCGAGGCGCTCTCTCTGATGGAGATGTCCATCCGAAATTAATGCATACATAAAAAATTCAGCCGGCGGAACGCATCGTTCCGCCGGCTGTTCACTGTAAAAGCAATGTGTCAGAACAGGCTCTGCTGGGGCTCGTCCGGCTCCGGCTGGGACAGGAGCGCTTCGATCTCGCTCTCGCCGTAGACGGCGATGCCGTTTTCCTTCAAAAGCGCCGCCGTTACGCCGTCTCCGGATGTCAGGCAGCCGGAGAACGTGCCGTCGTAAATGCGCCCGCTGCCGCAGCTCGGGCTGCGCTCCTTCAGAACGGCTGCCTTGCAGCCGTACAGCCGGGCCAGATGCAGCGTCTGCTCCGCGCCCCGGCGGTACTGCGCCGTGACATCCGTGCCGCTCTTCATCACAACGGCGCAGCCCTGCCGCTCCGACGGCTCGCGCGGCGTGGGCAGTCCGCCCAGCTGCTCAGGACAGACAGGGACGAGGTGGTAGCGCTCCATGAGCGCAACGGTCTGCATGATGGGCTTCGATTCGCCGTCATACCGGCAGCAGACGCCGAGCAGACAGGCGCTGATCAGAATGTTTTCCATAGTATCGGGTCCTTTCTCCGGCACGTACCGGCGGCAGCTGCGTCGCTTCGCAAAGCGTTTGAGGGTTCCTGTTTCCCTCATTATAGCAGACGCACATTCAAAACACAATCACAGCTTCCGAAGACGGCCCGATTCTGAAGTGCAAAAAGCTCCCCTTGCCGGGCTGCTGCGCGGCAAGGGGAGCGGTATGCTTTTCATCCGATCAGGCTGCAAACCAGATCGGTGTATTCGCCTGCGTTTTCGACCGGCAGACCGGCCATGAGCAGCGCCTGCGTGTAGAGGATATTCACCAGATCCTCCGCCTTCTTCTCGTCCTGCGCGACTGCGATCTGCAGCTTCGCGAAGATCGGGTGATCGGCGTTCAACTCAAGAATGCGGTCGGCCTTCATGCCGGCTTCGGGGTTCATGCGCTTGAAATACTTCTCCATTTCAAACGTCATGCCGCCGTCCGGGATGACGCTGACGGGGTGGCTGCCCAGATTGTCGCTCAGGCGCACGTCCTTGATCTTGTCGCCCAGCGTCTTTTTGACGAATTCGAGCGTCTGCTTCGATTTTTCACTCTTTTCCTCGGCGACCTTCTTCTCCTCCTCCGTTTCGAGGCCGAGATCGCCCGCCGTGATGGCCTTGAGCTCCTTGTCCTGATACTTTGCCAGCGTCTGCGGCACGAAACCGTCGACCTCGTCGGTCATGAACAGCACGTCGCAGCCCTTCTGCTGCAGCTTTTCCATCTGCGGCAGCTGGTGCAGCGCCTCGCGGCTCTCGCCGTTGGCATAGTAGATATACTTCTGATCCTCCGGCATGGCGGCGACATATTCCTTGAGCGAGATCAGCTTGCCCTCCTTGCTCGACCAGTAGAGCAGCAGATCCTGAAGCGTTTCCTTCTTCGCGCCGTAATCGGCCAGAACGCCGTATTTGATCTGCGGGCCGAAGGCCGCGAAGAACTTCTCGTATTTCTCGCGGTCGTTGTCCATGAGCTTCTGCAGCTCGGTCTTGATCTTCTTTTCGAGATTGCCCGCGATAAATTTCAGCTGACGGTCATGCTGGAGCATTTCACGGGAGATATTCAGACTCAGATCCTGCGAATCGACCACGCCGCGTACGAAGCGGAAGCAGTCCGGCAGCAGATCAGCGCAGTTTTCCATGATCATCACGCCGGAGGAGTACAGCTGCAGGCCCTTCTTGAAGTCCTTGGTGTAGAAATCATACGGCGCTTTTGCCGGGATAAACAGCAGCGCCTTGTATGTGACCGCGCCCTCGACGTTCGCGTGAATGACGGCCAGCGGGTCTTCAAAGTCGAAGAACTTTTCCTTATAGAAATTGTTGTATTCCTCGTCGGTGACGTCCTTTTTATTCCGGTTCCAGATCGGGACCATGGAGTTGAGCGTCTCGACCTCGGTATAGGTCTCATATTCGGGCTTGTCGCTCTTCTCCGTGCCCTCCTTCATGCGGCTCTTTTCAACCGCCATGCGGATGGGGTAGCGGATATAATCGGAATACTTACGGACAAGGGATTGCAGCTCCCAGGTCTTCAGGAAGCGGGCGTATTTCTCGTCGTCCGTGTCGGCCTTCAGCTGCATGATCACGTCCGTACCGGCGGCAGCGCGCTCACACGGGGTCATGGTATAGCCGTCCGCACCCTCGGACTCCCATTTCCATGCTTCGTCAGAGCCGTATTTCTTCGAAATGACGGTCACCTTGTCCGCGACCATGAATGCCGAATAGAAGCCCACGCCGAACTGGCCGATGATGTCGGTGTCGGCGGCCTTCTCCTTGTCGAGCGCCTGCTTGAACTGCAGACTGCCGGAGCGGCAGATCGTGCCGAGGTTGTTTTCCATCTCGTCCTTGTCCATACCGATGCCGTTGTCGCTGACGGTCAGCGTGCGGGCGGTCTCGTCGGGCTTGAGTTCGATCGCAAAATCGCTGCGGCTGAGGCCGACTTTCTCGTCGGTCAGCGCCTGATAGGCCAGCTTGTCGATGGCGTCGGAGGCGTTGGAAATGATTTCACGCAGGAAAATCTCCTGATGCGTGTAAATGGAGTTTATCATGAGATCCAGCAGACGCTTGGATTCCGCCTTGAACTGTTTCTTTGCCATAGTAAATGTCACGTCCTTTGCAGATTAGCACTCATACTATCTGAGTGCTAACTGTATTCTAGCACACTTTTCCTCGTTTGCAAGGGGTTTTTGCAAAATTCATAAAGCGTTCACAAGCGGCTGAATAGGGCATGGTCAGGCTGCCCGTGCTTCCCATGCCAGCAAAAGCGCTTCCAATTCCGGCGTCAGCCGTCTGCGGCACTCTGCTTTTAAGTTCTCCGGCACACCATAGAACGCCTCGGCGATGCTGCCGGTGATGGCGGCCAGCGTGTCGCTGTCTCCGCCGAGGGACACCGCAGTGCGCAGCGCGTCTTCAAAATCCGCGCTTTCCAGAAACGCGGTGATCGCCTGCGGGACTGTCTCCTGACAGCTCTCCACATGATGGTAGTCAGGGCGAATTTCATCGCAGCTGCGGCTGAGGTCGTAGCCGAACTCGCGTTCCACATACGTCCGGATATCCGCCTTGCTGCTGCCGGTGCGGGCGAGGAACATTGCCGCGGCGGTCGCCTGTGCGCCCTTGATCCCTTCCGGGTGGTTGTGCGTCACCTCGGCAGTGAGCCGCGCCAGATGCAGCGCCTGCTCCATATCCTCCGCCAGTTCCGCCGCAGCGGAAACCCGCATGGCGCTGCCGTTTCCATAGCTGTTGTAGGGCCGCGGAGCAGCCTCATACAGCCAGCCATTGAAGTGCGCGCCATAGCCCTTGTCCGGATAGGCGCGGCCCAGCTGCTGCATCTGGTGCACAAGCGCTGCTTTGATGGCTGCGTCGTCCTGCCCGCACGTGTCCAGCAGCGCCTTTGCCACAGCCAGCGTCATGACCGTATCGTCGGTAAATTCAGAACGTCGGCAAAAGAGCGGAAAGTCCTTCGACTTGTAATTGTTGAAGTCGAATTCATAGGGGCTGCCGATGATATCGCCCAGAATTGCGCCGTACATATTTGATTACCTCCCACGCTTTTTTACATCCGCGTCGATTCGCGCCTTCCATCCGGGGCTGAGCGGTCTGGACGCGCGGACGGTACAGATCGCTTCACTGATCACGTCATAGTTGAGCGCCGTGCCCACCTCGTCGCATTTGTAATCCACCGCACGTTCGGCGCTGATGCCGAAGCGGGCGGCTTCCTTCGCCGCGTCGATGTTCGCGCCGAGGAACAGAAACTCCCAGCCGTATTTTGTCTTCTGCCGCTCGATCATCCGCTGCACCGTCTCGTAGCTGTAGCGGCGGCTGGCGTTTTCATAGCCGTCGGTGGTGATGATGAACAGCGTCTTTTCCGGCACATCCTCCCGCCGGGCGTACTTGTGGACATTGCCGATATGATGGATGGCTTCGCCTACCGCGTCGAGCAGCGCTGTGCAGCCGCGTGCGAAATAGTCCTTCTCCGTCATGGGCGGCACCTTCTCCAGCGGCAGCCGGTCGTGAATGACGGTGCTGTCGCGGTCAAACAGGACCGTGGAGACAAGCGCCTCGCCCGCTTCCTTCTTCTGCTTGGCGATCATGGAGTTGAACCCCCCAATGGTGTCCGCTTCCAGCCCCGCCATAGAGCCGCTGCGATCGAGAATAAAAACCAGTTCTGTCATTATGAATACCCTCCTGTGTTTGTTTGTGTCCTGATTATACCGAACACAAAGGAGGATTTGGTCGCTTGGAAAGCGACATATTTTAAGCTTCGATTTTTTCTGCATGATTTCCAAGTCCTGCGTAGGGGCGGACGACTCTGTCCGCCCGCACAGAATGCAGCATTTTCCGGAAATCTATCATAAACCCGCAAGAACCTGTTTTTTGAATGTAGGGGCCGATGCCCATCTTCGGCGCTAAGAGCCGCGCGATGCGCGGTTGCGCCTCGAAACTAGCCTGCGGGCATCGCATCGGCCCGGCAGATTGCACCATTTTAACGGTAATCTTCGGCGAATTCGCAACTTCCTAACGGGCCGATGTAGGCATCGGCCCCTACAGGCGCGAATTCGGAGGTGTCTGCGAATCACGCCCCCAATAAGCTCTGGTCAAAGGCGAACAGCGCCTCGTTGATCTCGTAAATGTTGTAGTTCCGCTGGCTGATGAAATATTCGATGATCACGTCGAACTTGCTGCTGCGGCTGAGGGCATAGCCCGCGCGGGCTATGAGATCGCGTGTCTCCGTCAGGTCCATCTCCAGCGCGATGGCAAAGGCGAGGGCCGTGGGCTTGGATGGACGGTAGTCCGGGTTGCTGCGGATCTTGGAGAACAGCTTGCGGTCGACGTTGGCCCGCTTGTAGATCTCGGAATCCTTTTTGCCGCTGCGGTCGATGCGCGTCAGCAGCGTTTCGGAGAATCCGGCGTCCAGATGCCTCAGCCTGTCGTTCAGACTGCGGAGGGGCCGGGGGACGGACGGGAACGCCGCGCTTGGAGCTCTGCAGGTGGGCCTTACGTCTTCGTCGGTGATCGAATCCGAGTACGGACGCGAGCGGATAAAATCCGTATGCGCGTCTACATAGTGGTTGTCGATGTACGCAGCAATGTCCGCGAACAGCCGGCTGCTGATCTGGTAGGCACTGCGGTCGAAAATGACGAGATAGACCGTCATGTCGTGCTCCAGCAAAAACGCGCCGATGGCGTCCATCGCCGTGCGCAGCGCCTGCTCCTTCGGGTACCCGTAAACGCCGGAGGAGATCAGCGGGAACGCCACCGTCTGGCAATGGTGCTTCCTTGCCAGCGCAAGGCTCGTCCGGTAGCAGGAAACGAGCTGCTCCTGTTCGCCGTGATCGCCGCCGTGCCACACCGGGCCGACGGTGTGAATGATATATTTGCAGGGCAGGCGGTATCCCCGCGTGAGCTTGGCCTCGCCGGTCCTGCACCCGCCGAGTCGCCGGCATTCAGCCAGCAGCTCCGGCCCGGCCGCCCGGTGGATGCAGCCGTCCACGCCGCCTCCGCCGAGCAAAGACTCGTTGGCTGCATTGACAATGGCGTCCACGCGCATAGTCGTGATGTCGTTTCGAACGATAATAAGCGGCATGACAGCGCACCTGCCTTTGACATATTTCAGGCCCGGAACGCCGCCCGGCCCGATAGAATCTGGATAGCAATATTGTACCAGCTTCGACTGGAAAATGCAAGAAAACACAAGAAGCGCGCAGAGGTTTTCCGGGAAGCGTGGTTGCGCGGACTGCGGTTCTCTGCTACAATAAGAAAAACTGAGGGGAGTTCGGATATGAGCAGAACGGAGAATGTAGAGCTGGCCGTAGTATGTCTGCTGGAGGACGGCGGCAGGGTGCTGCTCCAGAACCGGAAAAAGGAGGACTGGCACGGCTGGGCGCTGCCGGGCGGCCATGTGGAGCCGGGGGAGTCGTTCGTAGACGCTGTCAGCCGGGAGATGCAGGAGGAAACCGGCCTGACGATCCGGCACCCGAGGCTCGTCGGCGTCAAGCAGTTCCCGATCGAAGCCGGACGGTACGTCGTGCTGCTGTTCAAGGCCGTGGAATGGTCGGGAACGCTGACCTCGTCGGAGGAAGGAGAAATGGCGTGGATCGAATACAGCAAGCTCCCGTCCCTGCAAACCGTGGACGATCTCGAAGAAATGCTGCACATGATGAACACGCCGGAGCTGACGGAATTCCAATATCTGCTCCGCGGCGATGAATGGATTATGTCGATCAAATAGAGGAGGGCAGTTATGCGGTATCTCACAAAGGACTGGTACATCGCCTGTCAGACCGACCCCATGACGCCGGAGGTGCAGAAGCGGCTGGACGAGATCGATCGGGCGTACTGCGCCGCGCAGACGCGCGAGGCGCTGCCGGATGGACTGCTGCGGCGCTTTTTCTTCCATGACGGCGCGGTACGGGAGATCGTCACCGGAACAGACCTCACGCTCCGCATCGACAGCCCGTTTTCTGAATACCATACCGTGACCTTCCGCAATGCAAATGTGAAGCAGGAGCCGCCCCGCGTCGGCGCGGTCTGGCTGTACCGGGAGCTTTACCGGCACAAGAGCGGGCGCGGCTACGAGGCGCACATCCTGTTCGAGGCGCCCGCAGGCCCCGTATACCGAAAAATCTGCGCCGCCGCCCTGATCGACACAAGGATTATCTGCGATGAGATCGAATTTGCGTAAAAAACGTGGGTGTCTCAAAAACCACTTTGAGACACCCCCGCGTTCAATTCCCGCCCGCAGGCGGCACGGTCTGCGAAGCAGACCACACTCGCACCAATAAAGAAAAGACACGCTTTGGCGTGTCTTTTCTTTATTGTGTTTTCACTACACTATAGATGAACACACATCTTGTCGG
>UMIH01049270.1_pt1 | contig 20520 bp, 1 predicted proteins | sample 1965771 | NCBI WGS metagenome assembly UMIH01 (sample SAMEA4836120, study PRJEB28245) | human gut metagenome | biome: gut microbiome; material: fecal sample | place: Denmark | collected 2008
TGTAAACACTAAGTTGTTTTGTACTAAATTCAAGTACATTACTAATATAACATATCTTACTCTATTTGGCAAGAGTTTTTTTACAATTATTGTATATTTTATAAAAATTAATCCTTAGAACTATAAACTTTGAATGAAATGTCGAATGTGCATGGAGAAATTTTAGAAATTCTATGCAATTTTATGGAAAGAGTTCACAAAGTGGAAGGGTACCATAAAAAAAGAGCAGAAAACTCTTTAAAAGTTTTCCGCTCCCTCTCAGCATTAGTTATATAAACTATATTCCTAATTTGAAAGAAGTTTGTGTTGAATATATTACCTCTGGAGCATATATTACAACATCTTTCTTTCCGCAGTTAGTAGCAAAGTTTACATGTTTAGCTGATATCTTCTTAAAGTTTGGTCCCATATCCAATGCCATCATTGACACTGCACCTGTTGAATTAAACATATTATCCATGTTAGTTACTGTTGATGTATAGAAGTTATCACCCAAATCCAAACTTACCATAGCTTTATATCCTGTTGCATTAAACATTCCTTCCATTGTTTGTACTATACTTGTATTAAATTTAGAGCCTAAGTTCAATGCGGTTAATGCTTCATGTCCACAATTTTTGAACATCCAATCCATTTTAGTTACTTTTAATGTACTAAATTCTCCGCCTAAGTTTAAAGTTGTCATCTTTGTATATCCCGTGTCTGCAAACATAGAACTCATTTCTGTTACTTTAGCTGTATTAAACTTACCGCCTAAATTCAATCCTGTCATAGCAGTATATCCTGTATGGTCAAACATAGAATTCATCTTTGTTACATTTATTGTATTAAATTTTCCTGCCAAGTCTATACTTGTCATTGCTGCAAATCCAGTATATTGGAACATTCCGCTCATATCAGTTACATTTGTTGTATCAAATGCACTTCCTAAGCTAAATGTTTGCATTTTACCATAACCTAAATATGCGAACATATTCTTCATATTTGTTACATTGTCTACATGTAATAACTCAATATTCTTTATTATCTTATTAGATGCTTCGTTTGTAACCGCACAATTTGTACTATATCCAACATAATTAAATAAGTTTGTTGAATCTTGATTTCCATTTATTATTATTGTACTTCCTATATGAACAATGTAAGTATTTCTTGAAGTTTTTTCATACCAAGCCATTATTGTTCTATCTTGAGCTGCTGATACATCAAACAATGTCTTTGAATCATCAATATATTCCTCAAATATTACTTGTTCAACATTTTGTCTTTGAACTCCTGTAATTCCTAAGAATAAACTTGTTGATGCTGTTTCAGTATTAGTTTTCTTTAAACTACTAAACAAGATAAATTCTTTTTCTTTACTTGTATTTCCATAACCATCAACCAACACTCCTGCAGGTATCTTAAATGCTACCTGATAAGCCTTTGGATCAAATCCTGTAAGTGTTACTTTATATTGTTTTGCCCATGTCTCTGATATTGAAGTATCTTCTTGTACATTTACTGTTACTGTTGTTGTTGGAGTTGTTCCATTAACTGTTACTGTTATTTTTCCAGATGTCAATGCACTAGTTACTTTATTCAAGTATTTATCAGTACCTCTAATTACCATACTTGCTGTTCCCTTACCAGCTTCTACACTTGCTCTACCGATTTGTTCCCACATTGGGTCAACAACATCGACTATTGTTCCAGAACCAGAACCACCTGGTAAGTTAACTCCTGAAGTTATTGTTGTTGCTGCGTTTTTATTTGTTGTTGTATCTGTTGCAATTCCTTCTTTAAATGCAACTGTTATAACACCACTATAATCTAAGGTATTTCCTGTTTTTATTGCTTGTTGCAATCCAGATATTCTCAATTTATAATGTCTTCCTATTACTTGATTTGTTAATCCAGTTTGAACAGTTCCATTAACAGTCTTATTGATTGGTTTTGCAGTTGTTCCAGCAGTTACATTTGTTGTAGAAATAATTTCTTTTGTAATTGCTGTATTATTTGTTATGTCTACACCATCAACTTTTATTGTTACATATTGTGTTATATTTTGAGTTGTCAATTCTGTAATACTGTTAAAGTATTTATCTGTAATTTCAAAATCCATTGTAAATGTTTTATTTGTATAATTAATATCTGAAGCTGCATATTTATAAGTGATTTCTGGTTTTATAAAGTCTACGAAATCACCATATATTGTAGTTTGGTTGTTTGTATTTGCAGTTGTATTTGGACTAACTATTTTGTCTTTTATCTTTCCAGCTGCAACATCTATTGAAACAGTTCCACTCCATTCTGTATAATTTTTTGTTGAATCAATACTTGAACGAGCTTGTTTAAATCCTGACAATACCAATTGATATTGTTGGCCTACAACCTGTGTACTTCCATTAATTGATGCTGTAAATTGTGTTGAAGTTTTAGTTAATGTCTTAGTTAATCCTGTTGCCTCAACTTTATCTACATAAACTGTAATATCATTTGCTGATAATGTACTTGTTGTATCCAAATATTTATCAATTACATTAAATAATATTGTTTCTGTACCATTTGTTGCATTCTTTGATGAAGATGCTTTCTTAATTACTGGTTTTATAAAGTCCACATGTCCTAATGTAAATTCGTGTTGTTTACTTGTATTAGTATATTTATCTTTTAATGTTCCTGCTGCTATTTGAATCTTTGTTATACCGCTCCACTCTTTATATATATTTTCTGTTTGTTCACTTGTTTCTTCCCATCCAGAAAGAGTTAAGGTATATTTTACACCATTTGTAACTGAAGAACTATCACTTAGTTGTTTTGTTATGCTTGATGCTTCTTTTCCATCTACAAAAACTTTAATCTTGTCTGTTGTTAAGCTATCGCTTAAATAATACTTATCTGTTCCTATTAAGTCTACAGTTATCTTTTTATTTGTCTTATCTATTGTAAAGTTTTGTGTATTCCATACTGGGTCTACTACATCGACTATACTTCCAGAGCCTGATCCATTTGGTGTATCTACTCCTATTGTTATTGTTTGTGCATCATTTTTATTTCCAGATAAGTCTACAACTAGGTCTTTTGCAAATCCTAATTGCATTATTCCACTGTAATGAGTTCCATCTTTATGGTCTAAACCTGTTATTGTTAATCTGTATTTTTCTCCAACTTTCTGGTTCTTTCCATTTATTACATCTTTTTCTTCTTCAGCAATTTCTAATTTCTTAGTTATCTTACTATTTACATCTTCATCAGCAACTGTTACTGAAATTTTAGATGCTGTTGTATCTGCTGTTAATCCTGAAGTACTAAAATATTTATCTCTTACACTGAACAATATTGTAACTGTTTTTGTATTATGATTTATTGTTGTTTCTGATGATAAATAATTGAATTCTGGTTTTATAAAGTCTGCAAATAGCTTTCCTGTTGTATTTTTGTCTACATCTGATGTTGAAACACTTTGATCAATATTTTGACTTCCATTGCCATAAGAATCTTTCAATCCAGAATCTTGAAGTACCTTAACAATAATGTTTCCACTGTATTCCTTATATAATTTTCCAGATTGTCTTGCAGTTTCTTCTAAGTTTCCAATTGTTATTGTTTGTAATACTTCTTTTGTTCCTTTAGATGCATTTTGAGTGGTTTGACTTGCTGTTCCTAAGCTTATTGATACATTAGACATTTTTGTTAATGTACCTCCAATGTTCATGTAGAATTCTACTTTAGTTTTATCTGTAATTTCTCCACTTACATCACTCTTGTACTCACTTGCTGTTACTTGTGAATTTGTCCTACCTCTTAATGTTATTGCTAAAGTTTTATTAGTTGTATTAAATGCTGTTGTTTCTACTACCCATTCTGTTCTATATTTTGGATTTATCGTTCTTCCACTTGTACATGCAATTGCTGTTGAACCTGCTCCTCCTAATCTAAAGTGAGTAGAATCTTGGTAAATCGCTTCTGGTGCATATGCAACAAAACCTGATTTTCCTAAATTTGTTGCAAAGTTTGTATTTGTTGATGCAATCTTTGTAAATGCTGGACCTAGGTCAAGTGATGTCATCACACCTGTACCACAGTTACTAAACATATTTGTCATATTTTCTACATTTGTTGTGTAGAATAAATCTCCTAAGTCTAAGCTTGTTAATAGCTTAGTTCCTGTAGAATTGAACATTCCTTGCATTGTTGTTACCGAACTTGTATTAAAGTTAGATCCTAATGTTAATGTTGTCATCTTTTCATGTCCACAAGCACTAAACATCCAACTCATATCTGTTACTGCATTAGTAACAAAATTTGTTCCTAAATTTAAACTTGTCATTGCTGTATATCCTGTTTCTCCAAACATAGCAGCCATATTTGTTACTTTGTTTGTATGGAATGCTGAGCCTAAATTTAGACCAGTCATTGCAGTATATCCTGTATGATTAAACATAGAACTCATATTTGTTACCTTACTTGTATTAAAGTTAGCTCCTAAGTTTAATGTTGTCATTTTTGTAAATCCCGCGTATTTGAACATTCCACTCATATTTGTTGCACTAGTTGTATAGAAATTACTACTTAAACTAAATGTAGTCATATTACTATATCCAAGATATGCAAACATGTTTGACATATTTGTTACATTTGCAACACTTATTATCTTTAAGTTCTTTATAATTGGATCACTTTCTTCACTTGTTGCCTTGCAATTAGCATCATATCCAATATAACTAAACCAATTGCTTGAATTTACATTTGCACCAATTAAGGTTTCACTACCTATATGGATAATATATGTATCACTAGTTGGTTTTTCATTTGCATTATACCATGCCATAATAGATTGATCTTTTTGTGCAGATACATCCCAACGTGTACTTGAAGTTCCTCCAATATAGCTTTCAAATACTATTTGTGCAATCTTTCCTCTTTGAATTCCATATGTATTACCCATAAATGCTGTTGTTGCACTTGCATTTGCTTCAGCTGTAGCTAAAGTATTAAATAAGTTAAATGCTTTTTCCTTATTGTGGTTTCCTGATTCATCAGCTACCAATCCTGCTGGAATTACCACTCTCAACTGATTAATATTTGATGGGTAACCTGTAATATTTAATGTATATTCAATTCCATATTGTTTATTTGAAGTTGTTCCATTTTGTAGTCTTAACTCTTCTTTTGAAGTTTGAGATAAAGTTTTTGTAATTCCATCTCCTGAAGCAACACCTACTGCTTTTTGTTCACCATTTACATAGATCTGTATATTTGCTGCTGATATTGAACTACTTGCAAAATAAGAATCTGTTGCTCTAAATGTTAATGTTGCTGTACCTTTTGTTGGGTCAGCTACTGTGCCAACTCCTTTAATTAATGGGTCTACCACATCCACAACTATTCCATTTCCGCTTCCATTAGGGATATTAACACCTGAAGTTATTGTTGATGCTGTATTTCCATTATTGCTTCCATTATATGTTCTATCTAATACCTTATTTGCGGCTATTCCAACACTGATAATACCACTGTAATCAGCTGTTGTCATACCATCTGCAATTTGTAATTTTTCTAGATTTGATATTTTCAATGTATATTCATAACCAATTAATTGGCTAGTATATAACCCTACTTCTCCAGTTGTCTCATCTGTTATATTTATATCATTTGCATAGACTTCTGTATCACTTAATGAAAGTGTAACTGTTCCTGCTTTTGCTAAATCACTTAAATTATAAACAATTTCGCTTCCATTTTTTAATTGACCATTTTTAATTTTTACTGTTAAATCATTTAATGTCAATTTTCCAGATTTATAATATTTATCTGTTATTCTAAATTTCATTGTATAAGTTTTGTTTGTTGTACTTATATCTGATGATTGGTGAGTATATTCTAGATATGGTTTTATAAGGTCTACAAAACCACATTCAATTGATGTTTCGTCACTTGTATTTCCATTTGTATCTATTGCCACTGCAGCATCAACATCAACTCTTACAGTACCACTCCAATCCTTAACTCCTTTTGAATTCTTACTCTTTTCAAAATTAGTTAATTCTAATGTATATCTATATCCAATTAATTGATTTGTTGTAGTTCCTATTGTATCAGTTAATTTCTCAACTTTTGTAATTTCTTTAGTTATGTTATCTGCTGCTTCATCATCTACAAATACATGTAATTTTGATAAATTATTATTTGCTTCTGTTGTAGTTGTTCCTAATGTTGAAGTTTTTAAATATTTATCTACTATATCAAATACTATAGTTTCTTTCTTATTAGTTTTGTCAACAGTTGAAGATACTTTTACAACTTCTGGTGGAAGTCTATCTATGCTTCCTAAATCTAATGTTGTTTTTTCGTTTGTATTATTTGACGTATCTTTTAATTGACCTGCTGGCATTTCTATTTTAGTAAATCCACTATATTCTCTGTATAATCTTGTTCCTGCCGCTCTTGCTGCTAAGAAAGTTTCATCACTTTCTTTAAAGTTTGATAATATTAATGTATATATTACATCTTTTGCACCTGTTAATATATCACTTCTTGTTCCTTTATACTCAATAGACTTATTAACTGCAATTCCTGCTGTTGCCTCTATGTCTTGATTATTTATAACTACTTTAATCTTGCTTGGGTCAACAGATGTTTTTGATGTGTCTAAATATTTATCTGTTCCTACAAGGTCTACTAATATTTGAGTATTATCACTACTTGCTCTAAAGTTTTCTGCTTTCCATACAGGGCTAACAACATCGACAATTGTTCCTGTATTATGATTTTCATCATTTGTAGGTGTATCTACACCGATAGTAATTGTTTTAGCATCATTTGTATTACCTGTAGTATCTGCAAATTTTCCACTAGGTATTGCAATTGATACTATACCACTGTAATCAACACCATCATTTGGATTTTGTTGTAAATTCTTAATTACTAATGTATATTTTGTTCCTTTTCCACTTGGTAAAGCTGTTTCTGTTAATGAATTTACACTCGCTGTTAATTCTGCTGATGTCATTGTTTTTCCATCAACTGTAACTGTTAAATCTGATAATTTCAAACTACTTGCTGATGCATTATAATATTTATCTGTTACCTCAAACACTACTGTTAAAATCTTGTTTTCTTTGTCTATTGTTGTATTTGAAGTTTCATAAATAATATCAGGTTTCAAACAATCAACATCTCCTAATGAAATTGTTTGTTCTTTGCTTGTATTATGTGCATCTGATAATGTTCCTGCCGCAATCTTTACTTCGGTTTTTCCACTATATTCTCGATATTCTCTACTTCCATTATTTCTTGCTGTCATAAACTCACTGTCTGGCTCTGAAAATCCACTTAATGTTAATGTATATTCAACACCATACTGCATCTCTTGGCCATTTCTAGTTTCTGTTAATGAAGTTGATTCGCTTAAAGTTTTTTCAATGTTTGTGATTTCTTTTCCGTCAACATATACTGTAATTTTTGAAGTATCTAAACTATTACTTGCATAATATTTATCTGTTCCTTGTAATTGGATAATAGCTCTCTTATTCCATTTATCTATTGTAGTACTTTTTGCTTCCCAAATTGGTGTTACAACATCCACAATTTCTTGCATTCCAGATTTATCTGGTTCATCTATACCAACAGTAATTGTTATTTGATCACTTGTGTTTCCAGATGTATCTGTTATTACTCCTGCTGGGAATGCCACACTCATTGGTCCACTGTAATCTTTATATTTTCCATCTGCTGATTTACTTGCTTGCTCTAATCCACTAATTACTAAAGTATATCTTTCTCCTATTTTTCTTGAATTTTCATAAATATCTCCATTTGCTTTATATGTAATGCTTCCACTTGTTTGATCTGCAGATATTGTTTTCTTTTTCAATGTTTTTGTAATATTTGCTGGAACTGCATTAATGTCTATCATTTTTACTGTAATATTATTTACTGCATTCGTAGCACTCAAAGTTGTACTTGAAAAATACTTATCTACTACATCAAATTCAACTGTTAATGTTTTATTTGTGTAATTAATATCTGTTGATGAATATTTATAAGTAAATTCTGGCTTTACTACATCTACTAATATTATATTATTTATGTCTTGAGCTATATTTTCGCTTCCATAATCATCTTTTAGTCCAGAATCTTTTGCTATTTTTAATGAAATATTTCCACTCCATTCTTTATAACTCTTTCCTGTTTGTCTTGCATCCTCAACAAAATCTTTTAATGTTATTACTTGTTCAACTTCAACCTTGTTTGTTGAAGAATTTGTAATATAGTTTGCAGAACTAATTTCCATAGAGTCTTGTACTGCTTTAACATTTGTTCCGTCAACCAAAACTGTTACTTTATCCTTATTTAAAAGTCCATTTGCTCCACCTGGATATTCTGTTACAGTTAATTGTGAGTTTGTTCTTCCTCTCAATGTTATTTTTACTGTTTTATTTGTTTTATCAATAGTTTTCGCAGTTACTACCCATTCTGTTCTATATTTTGGAGTAATTGTTCCTCTTGAATATGCTAGTGTTGTTGTACTTTCAATTCCTAACCTGAAATTCTTACTATCTTGATATATTGCCTCTGGTACATTCAATGTTGCTCCAGATTTACCAAAATTAGTTGCAAAATTTGTATTCGTTCCAGCTATTTTTGTAAATGCTGGTCCTAAATCTATTGTTGTCATTGCAGATGAACCACAATTGTAGAACATTGAGTCCATATTTGTTACATTTGTTGTATAGAACAAATCGCCTAAATCTAAACTTGTTAATTTTGCATTTCCTAACATATTAAACATCCAAGACATATTTGTTACATTAGTTGTATCGAATTTTTTACCAATATTAAAGCTTGTCATTTGGCTTGAACCTGTACAATTAAACATTCCAGCCATATCTGTTACTTTGCTTGTATCAAAATATTCTCCTAAATTTAATGTTGTCATTGCTGTTGTACCAGTATTTAAGAACATATAACTCATATTTGTTACTCTTTTTGTTGTTACTAAATCTAAATTCTTAACAACCTCTGTTGCTGTACATTTTGTTGCTGTTCCAATATTTGCGAATAAATAACTTGAATTTGGATTTGCAAATATTGCTGTAGTTCCTCCAATGTAAACTTCTAGAGCACCACTTGCTGCAGTTTTATACCATGCCATTATTGAACCATCATTTCCAGCTGATACATCCCATTTTGTGCTACTAATCATCTTTGACAAACCAGATTCAAATGTTACACTTTCTATGTTTTGTCTTTGAATTGAAGTATTTCCTAAGAATCCACTTGTTGCTGATGTTTCTGTATTAGTTGCTTTTAAACAACTGTATAACATAAATTCTAATGCATTACTGCTATTTTCTGAATTATCTGTTAAGGTTGCTTCTGGAATTCTTATTTTTACTTGTCCTTCATCAACATCAAATCCTGTTGCCATAATTGTATATTCCACCCCAACTAAATGTTGTGAAGTTACTCCATTTTCTATCCAATCTTCATATATTTCTTTTTGCCCTGTTATTTCAAGAGTTCTTCCTGAAGCAGTATCATTTGTAGTTACTTTTGAACCATTCATTATTAATTGTAACGTATCATTTGTTAATGTACTTTTTGAGAAATATTTATCTGTACCTTTAATAATTATTGTTGCTTCTTGTTTATCTAGGTCTACTGTTTGTGATTCTACTGACCAAATTGGTTTTACTATATCAAGAGTTTCTTTTATTCCTGTTCCTTCTGGTAAATTTATACCAAATGTAATAGTTTGTGCAAGATTTGTATTATTTTCTTGATCTTTTACTTTACCTTTTGCTACTCCAATTTGTACATTACCACTATATTCTAAGTATTGGTCTCCATCTTTAATCTGTGCTTGCTCTAAATTTGAAATCGTTATTGTATAACGTCTTCCTATTATTTGATTTGTCAATCCTTTTTGAACTGTTCCATTTACGGTTTTATTCATTGCTGTTGTGCAAGTAACATTTGAAGGTGTTCCAAATTGAATTTGTGCACCAGATATTGTTTTCATATCAATATAATTGCTTAAATTTTTACCATTTTGCATTTTTAATGCTAAATCTGCTAATGTTAAATCTCCGCTTTTATAATATTTATCTGTTACGTCAAATGTTATTGTTACAGAATTTGCACCACTTGCTGGTTTTGAAAATCTATAAACCACACTTGGTTCAATAAAGTCTGTAAAGTCTCCTGCTAATGTTGCAGAATTACTTGTATTTCCGTTAGAGTCTGTTGCAATTTCTGCATCTACTGTAACCTTTACAGTTCCACTTATTCCTTTAAATTCATATCCACTTTGTAGTCCTTCTTTTTCAAAGTTTGATAATACTAATGTATATCTCTTTCCAACTGTTTTAGATATTCCATCTACTGTATCTGTTAGTGTTTCAACATTTGTTATTTGTTTTGTTATACTATCTGCTGCTTCTTCATCTACAAATACATGTAGTTTTGAAAGAAGTGTTTGCTCATCTAATATTGTTCCAAAATATTTATCTGTAACATCAAATATTATTGTCTCTGTTTTTGCCGTTGGATTTACTGTTGATGAAACTTTTACTATTTCTGGCTTTAATGTATCAACTATTCCAACCTTTACTGAAAGTTTTGAACTTTTATTTCCTGAGTTATCAACTAATTTTCCTTCAGGTACCTCTAATGTTACATCTCCACTGTACTCTCTATATACTCTCTTATTAGCATTTCTTGCTGCAATAAATGCATCATAAGATTCCTCTAAGTTAGTAATTGTTAGTGTATATTTTATTCCATTATCTATATCTATAGGTCCTGCTAAACTCTTGCTAAGTCCTGTTGCTATACTTGTAATATCTACTCCATCTACAAAAACTTTTATCTCATTTGGAGTTAAGCTTTTACTATTTGTTTTGTTTAAGTATTTGTCTGTTCCTATTAAATCCATTGTTGCTTGTGCTTTTCCATTTACTTGAGTAATTTTTAAGTTTTCAACTGACCATACTGGTTTTACTACATCGACTATAACCTCTGATTTATGTTCTGCATCATTTACTGGATCATCCACACCAATTGAAATCGTTTTTCCTGTATTGGTATTATTTGATGCATCTTTTACTATTCCTGTTGGAAATACAATTTGCATTGGTCCACTGTATCTTATACCATCACCTTGGTCTAATTTACTAATTACCAATTCATATTTCTTTCCAACTGTTCTATTTTGACCATTTACTGGTTCATTCAATGCTTTTATTTCTCTTACTTCTTTTTCAACATTTACTGCTTCACTATCAACTTTTACTGTTATTTGGCTAGCCAATTGCTCTACTGTTAACAATGTATTTGCAAAATATTTATCTGTAACTCTAAATCCAACAGTTACTGTTTGACTGTCATGATTTATTGTTGTTTCTGAGTATTCATATATTATTTCTGGTTTTATAGAATCCAAGAATAAGTCTCCTGCAGTATTTTTCTCTACTGCATCCTCTTTAATTTCTTGAGCTAAATTTGGATTTCCATATGCATCTGTTAAGGTTCCTTGCGGTATGTTTAATGCTACATTACCACTCCACTCTTTATATCCTTTTGATGATATGTACCCTTCATTAAATCCTGTTAATCTTACATTACATTGAACACTTTCTGCTTCTGTTGAACTAGCACCACTTATTGTTTTTATAATTCTGCTATTTGGAGTTGATTCTCCATCTATCGCTACTGTTATTTGTGTTGTTGTTCCATTTGCAAATTTATTTGTTATGTTTTTATTATATCCAGCATAATTTGTTGTATTTACTATTCCTCTTAATACTACTGTTATTGCTGTATTTGCAGTATCTGGAGTTGTAGTAGATTTTTGCCATTCTGGTTGATATTTTGCTATAATTTTTCCTCTTTCAAAACTTACTGTTGTACTTGAGTTCAAGTTTAATCTTACTGCATTCTCATTTGAATAAATTGCTGTACCTACATATATTTTTATATTTTCTTGCTGTCCACATTCAGTAAACATATTTGTATTTGTTGCTGCAATATTTGTAAATGCTGGACCTAAATCTAATTCTGTCATACTTCCTATACCACAATTTTGGAACATACTTGTCATATTTGTTACTGTTGCTGTATAGAAGTTTCCTCCTAATGACAATTTTGTCATTTTTGAACTTGCAGTTCCATTAAACATATAACTCATATTAGTTACTTTTGCTGTATTAAATGCACTACCTAAATTCAAGCTTGTCATTTCTGCATATCCTGTATTTTGGAACATATTTGCCATATTTGTTACATTTGTTGTATTAAATCCTGTTCCTAAATTCAAGCTTGTCATTGCTGTATATCCTGTATTTTGGAACATATTTGCCATATTTGTTACTTTTGAAGTATTAAATCCTGTTCCTAAATTCAAGCTTGTCATTGCCATGTATCCTGTTCTTTCAAACATATTACTCATATCTGTTACAATTGCTGTATTAAATTTATTTTGTAAGTTTAATGTAGTCATTGCATTTTCACCAGTACTTGTAAACATACCAGCCATATTTGTTACTTTGCTTGTATCAAAGTTTGGACCTAAGTCTAAACTTGTCATTGCATTATAACCTGTATATGCAAACATATTATTCATACTTATTACAGTACTTACATCTAATAATTTGATATTTGTAATAACTTGTGTTTCTTGGCATTTATTTGAATATCCAATATATTTAAATAAATTATCTGAAGTTCTATTTGCTAATATTCCACCTTCACTACCAATGTGAACTATATATACTCCTGTTCTTGTTTCTTCATACCATGCAATTATTGATTGATCTCCTGCTGCTGATACATCCCAAGCCCTTGTATTATCTGTTATTTTGTTTGTTGTATGATTGTATATATCAGAAGATATGTATGATTCAAAAGTAACATTTTCTATATTTTGTCTTTGGATTGGTATCTTAGTTTGGTCATTTCCTAAAAAACTACTTGTTGCACTTGTTTCTGTACTTGCACTTTTCAATCTATTATATAAAACAATGTCTTTTACTTCACTTGTATTTCCAGATGTATCTGTTGCTGTTCCTGCTGCTATACGAAGTTTTCCTTGATCAGAATTTAATGTAATTCCTGTTACTGTTACTGTATATTGATTTCCATATTGAATTTCTGTAGCCACTCCGTTTACCATTCTTGTTTCTTTTAAAGCTGTTGCAGCACTTACTGTTTTAGTTATTCCACTTGTTACTGCTGTATTTCCTAAATATACTGTTATATTGTCTTTTGTCAATGTACTTGATTTAAAGTATTTATCTGTTGCTTTTACTATTACTGTTGCTGTTCCTGTTGTAAAATCAAATGATATGTTATTACTATCAGCTGTCCATGTTGGATTTACAAGGTCTATATTTGTTGTCTCATTTTCATCTGGTTTTAAAATATTGTTACCTGGTCCTACTGATATTGTTTTTGTTGGGTTAGTGTTTCCTGAATTATCTGTCATTGAACCCTTTGGTATTGTTATTATTACAGGTCCACTGTAATCTAAATAATTTTTTCCTACTGCTATTGCATCTTGTTCTAATTCTGTTAGTGTTAATACGTATTTATATCCTATTGTAGTTCCATTTTCAGTTATTGGAGTTTTTGCCAATCCCATATTTACATGTGTTTGTGCTAAATCTGTACCATCCATAGAAACTATCATTCTATTTGCAGCTCCAATTTCTATTCCTAAGTTCTCTTTAGCAAAATATTTATCTGTAATAGAAAACTCTATTGTTACTGTTTTAGAAGTTTTATTAATTGTTGTTTTTGAATAATCATACATTGTTGCTGGTCTTACAAAATCTGCAAACATTTTTCCATTAGTATTTTTGCTTGTAGTATCTGAATCCGCATCTTTTATTTCAATTGCTGTCATTGTTCCAGATTCATCACTTTGTGTTAAATTTGGGTTTCCATATGCATCTACTAATGTTCCTTCTGCTATTTGCAATGCAGTTTTTCCTGACCACTCTAAATAAGATTTTCCTGATTGTAATACTGATTGCTCAAAATCTGTCAATATTATGTTGGCACTTACTGTGCTTGATGGTCCTGTCTTAGACATTGTAACTTTTTTAGTTATGTCATTTGCTTCTTGTCCTGCAACTTTTACATTAAATGGTTTTGTAGAATTTGCATCTGCAGTTCCATTTGTCAAATTATTTGTTACAGTTTTTATTGCATCTCCATATGTTGATGAATCTACTTGTCCTGCAACTTTTATTGTTAATGATTTTTCAGACTCATCAAATGTTACATCTGTTTTTGACCATGTTGGTTTATATTTTGGAACTACTGTTCCTACTGTATAGCCTGTTGTTGTAGTTGAATTTGCATTTAATCTAAATGCTTTTTTATTTAAATATATTGCTGAACCTGCATATATATTTGCTCCAGATTTTCCTGTATTTTCAAATATATTTGTATGTGCATCTGCTATTTTTGTGAATGCTGGTCCAAGGTCTAATTTTGTCATTGCTGTTTTTCCACAATTGTAGAACATTGAATCCATGTTTGTTACATTTTGAGTAGTAAATCTATTGCCCAAATTCAATGTTGTTAAACTTGTACTACCAAAATTATTAAACATATTTTTCATATTGCTTACATTACTTGTCTCGAATCTTTGTCCTATTGTAAATGATGTTAATCTATTTCCTGCATCTTGGAACATTCCTTCCATATTTGTTACTCTTGATGTTTCAAAATTATCTCCTAATGCAAATGATGTCATTGTTGCATAACCTAATCCTCTAAACATATATTGCATATTTGTTGTAAATGTTGTACTTAGTAAATCTAAGTTTTCTATTGTGTTTCCTGATGTTGCTCCACTTGCATAACCAATATATGAGAATAAATATGATGAATCTACATTTGCATATATTGGGTAATCACTTGCTATATATACTTTTGAATTTGAGTACCATGCAATTATTGAATTATCTTCTGTTGCAGATACATCCCATGTTCCAGTTGATGGTGCTGTTGCTGTACTATTTAAGAATGTAACACTTTGAATATTTTGTCTTTGTATACTAGAGTTTCCTAAGAATCCACTTGTTGCAGAAGATTCATATACTCCTGAACTTGATTTAGCAACTCTTAATGTATTAAATAGTGATATATCTTTTGGAACATTCTTATTTCCTGATAAATCATGTACTGTATCTTCAGATAATCTTAATTTTACACCTCTTCCTAAGAATTGAGAAAGTCCTGTTATTGTTACATCTTGTAATATTCCATATTGTGAATCAGAACCATTTCTTGTTCCTATTAAAACTTCTGGTGTTCCATAACTTATTGTTACTCCATCATCTTCATCTTTTACTACATTATCTACTAATAGCATTATTTTATTAGCATCTAATGCTTGCCCTGGTGTATAGTATTTATCTGTTGCTTGTATTTTTAATGTTAAGCTATCATTTCCTTCTCCATTAAAGTGTGATGATTCTACTGATATTTCTGGTTTTATAAAATCTGCAAATAATGCATCTGATATGTTATAAGTTTTTTCTTCTTCCTCTTTAATTACTACTGCACTACTTAAGGCATCTCCCATATAGAATACTACATTACCACTCCATTCCATATATTTCTTTATGTCTTGCCATTGTGATTCTTCAAAATTTGATAATGTTACTCTAAATTTCTTTGTATTTTTATTAAACCAATTTCCCCAAAAATTATTACCACTTGAATTTGTAATTTCTGTTACTGCCATTGAAGGATTGCTCTTTCCTAATACCGATTCTCCATCAATTTTTATATCTTGCATATCAGCTTGAAAGTCTGATATAGTATAATTATATGTTGTTCCGCCATCCCCATTGGCCTTGTTTAAATGCATCAAAGAATGAATTTGCAGTATTAGCTATTATTACAACATCTAATGTTTTATTACTTTCATCTAATTCTACAGAATATTTTAGAAATGCTGGATCACTTGAACTTAATTTAAAGTTTATTGTTCCATTAAATAATTGTGTACTTACATTTCCATTTCCAGCAAGATCATGTACTGAATTTGCTTTTAATGTTATTGTAAATGTATTTGAACCTCCCATACCTGATGTATCAATATTAGAAATTTTTACTTGATAATGTTTACCATTACTTAATTTTGTTTCTTTCGTTATTTTTATGTTACAACTTGATGTTATATCACTCGTTGTACCTTGTCCCCAATAAGGTTTAGTTGTTTTAGTTATTGTTATTTCTCCTGACTCTACAGCTTCTTTGAAATCAAACCATTCATCTGTAATATCAAAATCAATAACTACAGCTTCCATTCCTTTGTCTTGTTTTACAACAATATTGCTTACTGCTGGTGGTGTATCATCATCTAATGGTGGTATTACTCCAACTGTTAAGGTTGTAGCATTACTTGTATTTCCAGATGCATCTGTTAGTAATCCTTCTGGCAATGTTATTGTTACTGCCCCATTAGAATATCCTGTCATTTTTAATACATATTTTATTCCACCTTTTCCATCTCCATATTCTTCTTTGTTCAATGTTAATCTTGATGAATCTATTACTGTTGAGCCTTCTTTTACTATAAAACCTTCTGTATCTAATTTTAATTTACTTGATACTAATTGCACATTATCTGTTCCTGTAAATTCTATTGATACTTCATTTCCTTGATATTGCGTATATGCTGCACTTCTATATGTCCAAACAGGTATTGTAATATCTGGTGTTACTGAGAATGTTGCTTCATTATTCTTGTTGTTTCCTCTATCTGTTAATGTCCCTTGTTTTATAATTGTTTTTATTTCTCCTCCTGTAAAGTTTGCAATTGTTACTGTAAATACTTTTGTTTTAATGTCAGATTCACTGTCTATTGCTGCTATTGTTGGGGTTACTGCTGTACCATTAACTGTAACTGTTAAATCTGATGCTGTTAAAGATGCTGATGCAAGTTCTGCTTCATCTGTTCCTTTAAATTTTAAGGTATATGATTTAGCTGTTTTATTATAAGTTCCAGCACCTTCCATCTTCCATTCTGGTTTTATGATATCTATTATTTCATATTCTTTTGCATCACTCTTTTTACCACTATTATCTTCTAGTGCTCCAGAATCTATAGCTATTTGAATTTTGCCTCCTGTATATCCACTTATTGTTATTGGGAATGTTTTTGTCATTTTATCTGCACTTAATGTTGCTTCTTCAAATGTTACTCTATTTGATTCTTCATCTAGTGTTGAGCCACCTACAGTTACTATTGTATTAGAAAAATCTAATACTGATTTAGAATTGTTTAATGATGTTTCATCTCTACCTGTTAGAGTTATAGTAATTTTTTGGTTCCCCTCATCATAATTGAATTGTAGTTCATCATCCCAAGTTGGCTTTGCTATATCATTTGCTGGCAATGTAAATGTTGCTGCAGTATTTTTATTTCCAGTTGTATCATATATTGCACCTTCTGCTATTGATACATTTACAACTCCTGATGGATATTTTTGTATTGTTACTGTATAGATTATTTCTTTTTCTGTTGTACTCTTAATTGTTACTATTGGTGTTACAATTACATTTCCACATTTTACAGTAATATTTTGAGCACTACCACTTGGAGAAAGACTTGATCTTGTAGCATCTATTGCCTTTTCATCTGTTGCAACTACTTCAAATGTATATTCTCCATCTGTATCTGAATAACTAGGATTTTGTACTTTTAATGTAGGTTTTGTTATATCTTTTTCAGGAAGCTTTATTTCTTTTGCATCACTCTTGTTGCTTGATGCATCTATTAACGCATTCGCTCCTATAGAAATTGTTACTGCTCCTCCTGGATAATTATTTATTGTTAATCTATAAACTATCTTTTTAGATTCTGTTATAACTTTTTCTAGTGTTGGTGTTACTGTTGTATTTCCACATTTTACAGTCACATTTTTAGAACTTCCACTTGTTATTAGTGATGATACTGTTGTATTTAATGCCCTTTCATCTGTTCCTACTAATTCTACTGAATATGTTTTTGAGTCTGCATCATATGCTAAGTTTTGATAGTCCCATACTGGCTTTGTAATATCTGGTGTAAATTCATATATTTTTTGAATACTTTTATTATTTGCAGTATCTTTTAATGATCCTTCTGCAATTGTTATTTTTATTATTCCACCTGTATAATTATTTATTGTAACAGGGAATGTCTTAGCTTGAGTGCTTGAATCAAAAGACGTAGTTCCATATGTTACACTTGCCGTACTTCCTCCAACTGTAATCGTTGCATTTAATATTGAATTGGAATTGCTTAATGCTGTTTCATCTTTTCCTACTAAATCAAATTTATACGCTTTAGTTGAATGATTATATAATGCATTTTGTATAGTATCAGTCCATACTGGTGGTGTTACATCTTGGAAAAATGTATATGTTTTAGCTTCACTCCAGTTTCCTGTTGCATCATACAATGCTTTAGAGCTAATTGAGATTGTTACATTTCCACCTTTAAAATTTCTAACTGTTATAGGGAATGTTTTTGTTTTTCCATCCGAACTTAATGTTCCATTTCCTATTGTTAAATCACTTGAACTAACTACTGTTGAATCTGTTTTTATTGTTAATTTACTAGTTAGTGAGGATGATGAATTATTTAATTGTGTATTATCTGTTCCTACTAAGTTAAATGTATATGTACCATTTGAATATGTACCTCCAGAAATATTACTTGCCCATGTTGGTTTTACTGCATCAACTGCTGTAAATGTATATGTTTTTTCAGCACTAGTATTGTTTTGAGCATCTTTTAATGCTCCTTCATTAATTTTAAATGAAATCGCTCCACCTGTATGCTTTGAAATTTTTATTTCATATGTCACACTTTTTGATGTAGAAGCTGTTTTAGTTATTGTTGGTGTCAATGCAGTTCCGCCAACTGTCAATGTTGAATTAGATGTTGTAAGTGCAGATGCCCTAGTATTTAATTCAATATCATCTGTACCAGTTACTGTTATTGTATAAGATTGGTCATCTGGATTATATTTTCCTGTTGCATTTTCCCAAGCAGGTGGTGTTATATCCGCAGTTAGACTATATGTTGCTCCAGTCTTTTCTTTATTTCCTGATGTATCTGTCAAAGCTCCTTTACTTATTACAATTTTTATTTCTCCACCTGTAAAGTTCTTTATTCCAATTGCAAATGCTTTTGATTTTGAATCTGATGATAATTGACCACTAAATGTTAAATTTGAAGCACTTACTGCAGTTCCATTTACTGTTACTGTTACATTTGATGAGCTTAATGTTGAACTTGAATTATTTAATGCTGTTTCATCAGTACCTGTAACATTAACTGTATATATACTGTTTCTATATGATGTACTTGTTATTTTAGAATTCCATGTTGGTGGTGTTACGTCTTTGCTAAATGAATATGTTTTTGCCGCACTTAAGTTATTTGAAGTATCTTTTAATGCTCCTGCACTAATTGAAATATTTATCTGTCCACCCACAAAGCTATTAATTGTTAACTCAAATGTTATTGTTTTATCATTTATAGTTCCTTTACCACCATTAGAAAATGTAACATTTGCTGTTTTTCCACCCATTGTTACTGTTACATTTGATGAGCTTAATGTAGTTTGTTGAATTCCAGTCTCGTCTGATCCTACCAATTTAAATGTATATGTTTTAGCATTCTCATCATATGTTCCACCGCTTATAGCATTACTCCATACTGGTAAAGTACCATCAATAGTAAATTTATAGCTAATTTCGCTACTCTTATTTCCAGTCATATCTGATAATGCACCAGAATTTATTGTTATTACTACAGCTCCTCCTGTGAATCCATTTATGGTTATTGGAAATGTTTTTGTTTTATTATCTGAGCTTATTGAGGTTGAGCCAAATACTAAATTAGATCGTGTAACTTTTGTTCCATTTACTGTTACTAGCATATTATCATAATTTAATACAGATGCTGAATTATTTAATGCTGTTTCATCAGTACCTACCAAACTAAATGAATATGTGTGGTTAGTTGATGAATACGTTCCACCACTTATACTAGTCTTCCATGCTGGTACCACAGAATCTATATTTGGGGTAAATTCATATTTTGCTCCATTTGCTTCTTTATTTCCTGCTGTATCAACTAATGCTCCTTCGTCTATTTGAATTGTTATTTTTCCTCCTGTATAATTTGTAATTGTTAATGTAAATGTTTTGGTTTTATAGTCAGAGCTAATTGATGATTTAAATGAGAAAGTACTTATTGGTGTTCCATTTATTTTTATTGTTACATTTGATGAACTTAATGCTGACATTGAGTCATTTAATTTTGTTTCATCAGTTCCTATCAATTTCACAGTATAAGTATGTGCAGTACTTGAATATGTACCTCCAGTAACACTTGAATTCCATTTTGGTGCAGTTCCATCTACTGAAAATGAATATGTTTGTTTTACACTCAAATTTCCTTCTGTATCTTTTAATGCTCCTGCATTAATTGTTATTGTTACATTTCCACCTGTGAAA
>UMIH01055745.1_pt1 | contig 20354 bp, 10 predicted proteins | sample 1965771 | NCBI WGS metagenome assembly UMIH01 (sample SAMEA4836120, study PRJEB28245) | human gut metagenome | biome: gut microbiome; material: fecal sample | place: Denmark | collected 2008
AGGTCGGAGATAAGACTATTCCTTTATCCGGGAAATGGAAATATAAAGTTTCGGCTTCAAATTCCGATTTCGATTTTGTAGAATATGGGCCTAATGCTTATCCCTCATTGCTCTATAATGCTATGGTTAGTCCTTTGGTGGGATTGAGTATGCGAGGAGTTATATGGTATCAGGGCGAAAATAATACCAATCGAGCCAAAGAGTATTACCACCTGTTCCCTGCTATGATTAATGATTGGAGGAAAAAATGGGGGAAAGACTTTCCATTTTATTGGGTTCAACTTGCTAATTATATGGATGCGGTTGAAGTTCCTTCGGAAAGTTTGTGGGCGCAAGTTCGTGAAGCCCAAACGCAAACACTTTCTTTACCTCATACCGGTCAGGCCGTGATTATCGATATAGGAGAAGCAAAAGACATTCACCCTAAAAATAAACAGGAGGTAGGACGTAGATTGGCTTTGCATGCCCTTCATAATGATTATGGATTTTCCGATGTGGTTTGTGAAAGTCCTATGCCTAAGACCGTTCGTCGGGTGCAAGACAAAATTGTCGTACAATTCGACAATGTAGCTGATGGGCTGATTGTAAAGAATAAGTATGGATATTTAATGAGTTTCGCCGTTGCCGGAACCGACGGAGTATATAAATGGGTGCAGGCTAAGGTGGCAGGGAAAGATCGGGTTGTTCTTTCATGTCCCGATGTGATAGTCCCGGTGTCGGTGCGATATGCATGGGGCGATAATCCCGATGATGCCAATTTATATAATTCGGTAGGACTTCCGGCTACACCTTTTGAAATCAAGATAGAATAATGTTTCCGTTAGAAAACATGAAGGGGGATGTCAAAACTAAAATGTCCCCTCCGAAAAGTTATAGATTGTAACTATGACATTTAAAAAGGGTCGTATCAAGCTCTGTATTGAGTAATGATACGACCCTTTTTTAGCCTTTTGAGGGCACTCAAATTTCAAATTATAAGAAGCTGTTTAAATTTTATTCAAAAATAATTTTATGGCAGCAATTTGCACCATAGCCTCGTGCGTGTCTGCCCTGTATTCGTAGTCTATCGTAAGTCTTCTGAAGTTCTCGAGCCATGAAAATGTTCGTTCGACAATCCACCTTTTAGGCACCGGTGCAAATATGTCTTTCACTTTGTCCGACCGGAGCACTACTGTAAGTTCGCATTCCAACAGCTTACGGACTGTCCTCCTGACAGTTTCCCCTCTGTAACCTCCGTCTGCAAGGATACGTTTCGGTCGTGGAAATTTATATCTCATCAAATCGAATACCTGCTCCGCACCGACACTGTCATGGATGTTTGCAGGATGAACTTTTACAGACATCGGAAGCCCAAGGGTATCAACTACAATATGTTCCTTTCTGCCCTTTATCTTTTTATTTCCGTCAATACCTCTTTGATTGTCAGCATGATGAGAGGTCTTGACGCTTCTGGAGTCAATGATTCCCATACTCGGAGTCTTGTTTCTGCCGCAAAGACAGCGGACCATACCGCGGAGTGTGTCGAAGATTTCTTCGAGCAAACCCTCATTCTTCCATTTGCTGAAATAGTAATAGACCGTCTGCCATGGAGTGAAGTCCGAGGGTAGCAAACGCCATTGGACTCCGGTCTTTACAATATACAGGATGCCGTCAAAAACAGAACGGAGGGAATATTTTCTGAATCGCTCTTTGGGATCTAACATATTTTTTATAACTTGCTACTGTTTATCAGTAAGGTTGGTTGAGTATGCTTTCATAACTTAATTGTTTGACACCTATAAAGTTACGAAAAATACTTCAATTAACCTATTGATTTTTATTTGCTTATAAAAAATTTAAACAGCTTCTTATACTGAATAGTAAGTGATATGGCAACGGATAAGATACAAATCAAACTAGAAAATGGTGAGTTGGCTGATGCTCAAGCTCCTGTTATTGTATCGGCTAGTCGCTCGACCGATATTCCTGCCTTTTATGCAGATTGGTTTCTGCATAGGCTAAAATGTGGATATTCTGCATGGAGAAACCCATTTAATGGAGTCAAGAGCTATGTGTCGTATGCTAACACGCGCCTAATCGTATTTTGGTCGAAAAACCCAAAGCCATTATTGGCGGATGGTGGATGTCTAGATTATCTTGCAGAAAACGGGATAAACAACTACATCCAGTACACTATAAATGATTATGTTGCGGAGAAGTTGGAACGAGGAGTACCTGCTCTACAAGAGCGTATTGATACTTTCAAGCGACTAGTTGACAAGCTAGGTTTCGGCAAGGTTATTTGGCGTTTTGACCCGATGATACTCACTGACCAAATAGGATGTGATGATCTGCTTGCAAAAATAGAAAAGATAGGTGACCAACTAATGGGTTATATCGAGAAGTTAGTTTTTAGCTATGCTGACATCCGCACATATCGCAAGGTACAGGCTAATCTTAAAAAGAACGCAGTCAACTATCGCGAGTTCGAACAAGAAGACATGTTGTACATAGCGGAAAATCTCGCTCGACTAAATGAACGATGGGGATTGATACTTGCCACTTGTGGAGAAAGGGTTGATTTGGGTCCTTATGGCATTGTACATAACAAGTGTATTGATGACGATTTAATGATTAAATATTTCTCTGAAGATCAGAAGTTGATGGACTTCTTAGGAGTAGAGATTATTAGGGGAGATTTGTTTAATCCAGATAACACTATCATTAAGCGTAAAAATAATAAAGATAAAAGGCAACGTCAATTTTGTGGGTGCATAGTCAGCAAGGATATTGGAGAATATAACACATGCCCTCATCTATGCGAGTATTGCTATGCTAATGTCAGTAAAGAAACAGCTGTTCATAATTGGCAGCAGCATAAACTTAACATTAATGCAGAAACTATAACCGGTAGATAATATGTCGTACAGTCAAGATTTATCACAACTTCACAATCCTAAACTTGAAGACCTTATTCGTATTGCATACAACAATTTGCCTAGCGATAAGCGTACGCATCCATGGATAGGATTGTCACACGGCGTAAAGTTGTTAGGAAACGATAACGAACTAATGCAGTATCTTTGTGCATATGGGAAAATGCATAAAGAGAAAATTGTTTCTGCTCTAGAAGCAATCAGAGAACCTCGCAGTTATTTCTCCAAGAAGGCAACTATTATCGATTGGGGTTGCGGTCAAGGTTTAGCTTCAATTTGCTTTTTGGATTATGTTAGAGAACTTGGCATTATTCCAAATATCGAAAAGGTTATTTTGGTAGAACCGTCTGTCCCTGCAATTAACCGAGCAAGTGAGCACTTATGTAAATACATAGGTGATAACCAAATATTATTAGTTAATAAATATATCAATGATGTAATCAATGATGATATAGCCACGAATTCAAATTTGGTTATTCATTTCTTTTCTAATATTTTAGATATTCCATCTGTTGATATTGATCATATTGCGAATATTGTTAAGGAAAGTATTCATACAGAACAATTGTTTTTCTGTGTAGGACCTCAAAACATTGGTGCTTCTAGGATATCTGACTTTGCGAAATTGTTTGAAATTGAGGAGGATGGTTTGCTGAAGAAGTTTGCTGGTAATCTGCAAGGTCGAGGAACGGTTAACCTATTAGTGTTTAGGGTTGAGTCTGAAACAACAGAGGTTGTTAAGGTGGAATTTCGTCATGCTCGTCATCTGAGGGTTAATACCCATACTTCAATACAGAGAGTTCTGACAAACGCCAAAGTTGATGGCGATTGTTATGATAAGGCCTTTCAATTTTATAGATCTATCATTGAGTTTGAGCGCATAAAATCCGTTTCCGCTGGCGACGCATATGCTTATACAATCCACATAGATGTAAGCGGAGAGTCATCAAAACTAAACATTGATATCCAAGAAAATGCAAATTTTGAAAGTCTGTTCAAACGGAATTTAGACTCTAAACTTGTAAAATGGCCACAAAATTTAAATATTGGTATCGGAGTAATTGTTGATGGTAGATTGCATCAAATTCTTCAGTATATATACCTTCATGAAGATATTAAGAATATTGACATTGTTAGGGAGTATATATCTGTTTGCTTATCGTCATTTACTCTAAATGCCGACGTTGCGTCAGATCTTCAAATCGGAGATGATCAGGTTGATGCAATCGAGTCAATAATAAGTGATCCAACTACAACCTGGGAGAGTTTAGAAAACCTATTGAAAGATGCAATCAATAATGATGTGGTTTTAGATCAATATGTATATCTTTCTTTATCCTCAACAAATCCTGCACTAAGCCAGATAAATGCAGAACTTAAACAATTGGCACCGAAGAAGGATGGCACATTGTTAACACCTTTTTTATGTGGACATATAGAGAAAAACCATATTAATAAACCTATTGATGAGGAAACTCTCTTACGTGTGGTACAAGCTGATAAAAGCCAGCTCAAGGCGATTGCATATGCACTTAATAATAAGATCTCTGTTATCACAGGTCCTCCGGGAAGTGGTAAGACCCAAATGATTTTGAATCTGATAGCTAATGCATATATGCAAGGTAAATCAGTTCTTGTTGCTAGCAAGAATAACGAAGCTGTTAACAATATCAAGGACAGATATGATTTGGTGGATGAATCTAATTACCTGCTTCGTTTTGGTTCTAGGAATGCTATAACCACCCAGCTATTACCATATTTAGAGAGATTACAGGCAAACACTCCACAACTTGAAGTTGATACTAATCGATACTCGGAGTTGTACAAGCAATACAGTGCAAGCTGCGATAGTATTAAGCAAAATAAGAAGAAGTTGCTTGAACTTGCTATGCTTGAAGATGAAATCCAATTGCTGCTATGTGAGATACAAGCAAAAGAGTTGGAACTTATAGGTATACAGTCTGAAAATAACGAGATTCAGAAAAACTTACGGATTAAGCACGATAAGGTTCTTAATCTGAGTCGTTGTGGGTATAATTGGGGTCAAGAATTGAATAATGTTAAGGGAAAAATAAATATATTGCAAAATAAGTATTCCGGATTAGGAAAACTTTTATTCAATTGGTTCTCGAAAAAGAGATATGCCGCATCCTGCTTAAATACACTATTGCAAATGCCAGATGAGTACACATTGATGATAGAGAGACAATCTCGAATTTCATGTGTGAATGATGTTAAAAACGGTCAGGATCTAATATATTTATATTCAATTCAAAAAGCCGTGATAGAGAATATCATTGCGTGCAGTACAGATTTTGCTAATCAAGAACTAGCTTATAAGGTTAAGTTTAATGCATGTGAGTCTGAAATAATTAGATTAAAGAAACGTCAAGTTGAATGCAAAGAGAGAATTGATCTGCTCTTATCTCAGTATGAAGACATACAAGAGGCTATTAAAATAGAGCAAAAGTATATTGAGGATAATAGTGTTGAGCTATTCACTATGTCTGTTTTACAAAGATTATGTCAGAAAAATTCCGACACTATTATTTCGCGATACAAAAACTATCTTCCAGATAACATACCATGGAAGATGGAAGAGCAGCAAACATATTTAAACGATGCCAAATTATTCTTGAACTTATTCCGTTTGAATGCAGTAACCAATCTCTCCATCAAGAATTGCTATCCTTTACAGGATGGATTTTTTGATATAGTTATTATCGATGAGGCATCTCAGTGCGATGTCGCTTCTGCTCTTCCTCTTATTTATAGAGCTAAGCAGTTGGTTGTAATCGGTGATCCTTTACAGTTAAAGCACATATCTGCCGTAAATGCTGATGAAGAGATGACTATAAAAAATTATCTATCGTTTGATGAAAATCCATTAGTAAGATATGCAGACTATTCATTATGGGACTATTGTCGTGATTTAATTACCACATCGAAAGAAAATCATAAACCCATAGTGCTTGATTGTCACTATCGTTGTCACCCTCAGATAATAGGATACTCCAATCAAATGTTCTATGAAAAGAGGTTGGGTGTCACTCTGGATGTTAGAACAACAGAGAAGAATCCGATGTTGAAACAAAAAGGTATTATATGGATGGATGTTCGGGGGGAACAGAGAAGTGATGCTCAGAACATCAATGATGCAGAGGTCGAAAAATGTATCTCTATTGCAATAGATCTCGCAAAGCAATACCCGGAAATATCAATTGGCATTATTTCGCCATTTAAACATCAGGCACAAGAAATTAATGCTCAGATTCCTGCAAATTTATCAGATCGCATCGTGGCGGATACAGTACATAAATTCCAAGGTGGGGAGAGAGATGTAATCATATATAGCCTAGTTGTAACTAACAACTCACCTGCGACAAAGATTCGTTGGATAGATCGATCTGTGCCAAACCTTGTAAATGTCGCCGTTACCCGTGCAAGAACGGCGCTGTACATAGTAGGAAATAAAGAGTATATAAGAGCATATTCTAATATTGATTTACCGCTGGGAAATCTTGTTAAATACACTGAGACAAAAGGATCGGCTCCGTCAGTAGACTCTGGAAATACATTTATTATTGATACCAATATTTTTGTTCAATACCCGGATATAATAGACGCCATTAATCCTCGTGATAATATTATTATTCCAGCTAAAGTCGTTGATGAACTCGATAAACTCAAGGTTAGCTTAAGTAATGAGTCATTGCGAGATAATGTAGAGAAGGCTCTGCGTAATATTAATCGCGAGCTTAATAAAAGAAAAATTAGGGAGGAATGCGGTGATTTGAGTTATTTGCCTCAAGATTTTAGTAGAAAGAACGCTGATAATTTAATTTTATCCATCGCATTGAAATTTAGAAATCATAACCCAATACTGCTTACAAATGACAATGGCCTTCAAATAAAGGCAAAAGGTTTAGGCGTAGATACAATGACATTGTGCGAATTAGTAGGATATTAAGGTGCGTATTTATATGAATATAAGAGAGTGTATTGATAATGCTATAACTAGTGGAAGTACAGTTACCATCAAATATGTAAAGTTTGATGGTAGCCTTTCTACTAGGATAATTAGCGAATTAGAGTATTCTGATGAGTTCGGGAATGACTACATTTCTGCATTTTGTCATATGCGCCAAGAGCGACGAACATTCAAAATTTCCAGAATACGAGAGGTTGATGGTATATCTTCTACAACAACGATAAGAACAATAGGTGTCGTAAAAACTGCATACAATCCACAATCATCTAATTCTGTCGAAAGTTATAATAGTAAGTCTTCTGTTTCAACAACAAATACTCAGCAAATTAATGTTGTTAAACCTCATAGCGTAAATATCTCAACATCTTCGAATAGTAATAATTATACCCAGAAGAGGTCAGAGGGCTGTTATGTTGCAACAATGGTTTATGGAGATTATGACCATTCGCAAGTTTTGGCTCTTAGAAGATTTAGAGACAATAGATTACTAACAAACATGCCTGGTCGAATCTTTGTAAAACTATATTATTGGATATCTCCGAAGTTGGTTAAGATTCTTCATAATCACAAGTATATCAATGCAGGTATTCGTAGAATTTTAGATAAGTTTATTTCTATGACTAGTCCTAAATAACCGTTACAGTTATTTAGGACTAGTCAGTCCTGTAATTATGTCTTAAATTTCGTCCGGCCAGGGACAAGGTTTCCCTGTTTTTTTTAAAGAGGGGCGTTGTCCGTTCGTTTGTCGTAAGAATTTGCCGAGCTCTTTGGATAACTTGTTTATTATTTGAGGATATAAAGCTGCCACGTTGTTATTCTCCTCTATATCGTTCGGTATGTCGTATAGTTCTTTTTCTCCGGTTTCGTAGAAGTAAATCATTTTCCAATTGTCTTTTCGAATGGTACAGGACGGTCCTATTCCCGGTCCTTTTTCTCCCCATATATTCGGACAATTCCAATAAAGGCTGCGTCCCTGCGAAGGATTTTTGGTCTGTTTTAGCAGAGGAACAAAACTAATACCATCGATTTCTTGTGGGACATCGTAATCGTCGATACCGGCCATTTCGAGAATGGAAGGATAGAAATCTTCTATAATCAGATAGTCGTTGCACCGTGTGCCGGGTTGTACCGTGCCGGGCCAACGGACGATCATAGGTTCGCGTATTCCTCCTTCGTATGCAGAGCCCTTTCCACATTTTAACGGGAAATTTTGGGTATACAGAGGTTCGTCCCTCCAACCGCTTCCTGTCGCATATCCTCCATTGTCACTCATGAATATGACGATGGTATTGTCGGCTTCACCATTCTTTTCCAGCCAATACATAATATCTCCTAGACTTTTGTCCATTCCTTCGATGAGCGAAGCATAAGCCGCTTCTTTGTCCGACAATCCTTTCTTTTTGTATTTGTCGTAGAAACGGACATCTTTGTCTATGGGAACATGAATGGCATAATGCGACATGTAGAGGTAAAACGGCTGATTGTATTTTTTAGCTTTATCGAGGGCTTTTAAGGCTTCTTGGGTGAGAGCTTCTGTCATAAATGTGCCTGTTCCCCAATATTTTTCCAATCCCGGGACGGAGAACAGCGATGTAGAATTGCCTGCTTCGTCGTATCCATAATTGCGCTCACTTAGGTAAGTTGCCGGGCCACCGGCCGCATGTCCTGCAATGTTGGTCTCGAACCCGAAATGGTAGGGACTCTCTCCGGGAGTATCTATTGCACCCCAATGGGCTTTCCCGCAGTGGATCGTGTGGTAACCGTTGTCTTTTAACAATTGCACGAAAGAAGTAGCGATAAAGGTATTGTTTGTTCCATGAACTTGTGCTATGCCATTGTAGTTCCAATCGGGAACTTCCAGGGTATTGCTGACGGCATCGGTTTTCGTGTTTTTCCGTAGAGTCCAATTCGTGACTCGATGGCGTGAGGCATTACACCCGGTCATCAAGCTGCATCGGGTGGGAGAACTTATACTGGAAGCATAGGCCTGAGTGAACATCATACCCTGCTGAGCCAATTTTTCCATATTGGGTGTTTCATAACGCTCGTTATACATGGTTCTTTGGGTCCAAAAGGGGAGAGACGTATCTTGCCACCCCATATCGTCAACCAAAAATAAAATGATATTCGGACGATTATCGGGTACATGGCTCGTACCGTATGTATGCATTACCGAGGCTATGGGTATTAAACTTAGTGTCAATAATGATTTATTCATGGTTATTCATTTTGTAAATACAAAGATAGATAAAATAGGGATTATTAAAAATGGCAGTTGTCATTCGGATTTATTTGAGGGTCGATTGGTTAAAGTGTCAGTATAGGATAAAAAAGATGTAGTATTTGCCTGAATCAAAAACTTCCTTTGTAAAAATTTTAGTAGAAAGGAATATACCATGAGAAAATTGCTATCATCTGTATTCTTATTTTTCGTATTGATTGCAAGTGCTAATGATAAGTTTTTAGTCAATGATTTTGAATCGGGACTCGGTGGAGCCGGTAATGCATGGGGCGGGGTTTGCGAATGGATTGATAATCCTTTGAAAGATGTAAATAATTCTTCGTCGAAGGTTTTGAAGGTAAGTAGCAGCGAATTTGCCGCGACTTCGATTCCGTTTACCTTGCCTGATGGTAAGGTTTTGACGGACTATATGGGTGTGCGGTTACAATTGGCTGTTATCGATGCGTGTGGTGAGAATATACATTGGGTAGGGTGTGATTTGGGTGTACAAGATAATGTGGGAAATAAATGCTGGCCGGGTTCGGCTTCTTGGCAAACCGGTGAGTTAAATACATGGATAACGCTTGAATTCTGGTTGGACGAAACGATTCTTTCGGCTTGGCTTGCCGGTGAACATACAGATGAGTTGAGTTTATTGATGAAAGTAGGGCGTCAGAAATTTATCTATATTATAGACAATATCGAACTGATTGAAAAGGCAGAGTATGTAGGGGACGGAACTCAAAATTATTTTGGAGTGAATTTATCGGGGGCGGAGTTCGGCGGTATTTATCCCGGGGTAGATGGTACTCATTATGGGTATCCAACGTATAAGGATCTCGATTATTTTAAGGGGAAGGGATTGAACCTTATCCGTTTTCCATTTCGTTGGGAACGTATCCAACGTGCAATGAACGGACCGTTGGATGCAACGGAGTTGTTTAAAATGAAAACTTTTGTTCAGGCTGCCGAGGATAGAGGGATGCCTGTAATTCTCGATTTACATAACTTTGCTCGTTATTCGTTCGATGGTGGGAAAAACTATACGTTAATAGGGGAGTCGTCCAACCTTACTGCCGAACATTTGGCCGATGTGTGGAGAAAATTGGCGCGGGAGTTCAAGGATTATAATAATATTTGGGGATACGATATTATGAACGAGCCTTATTCTATGCATCCTTCGGCTCCCTGGGTGAATATAGCTCAGGTAGTTATCAATGCTATTCGAGAAGTAGATACGGAAACTCCTATTATCGTATGTGGCGATTCGTTCAGCTCTGCACGTTTTTGGGTCGAGTATAGCGATAATCTTAGGACATTGGTAGATCCGTCGGATAATCTCATATTTCAGGCACATCTTTATTTTGATAAGGATTATTCCGGTCAATATTTAAATTCTTATGATGCCGATGGTGTTACGGCTAATACGGGTGTTGAGCGTGCGAAGTATTTCGTGGAGTGGTTGAAACGATATAATAAGCGAGGGTTGTTGGGTGAATATGGAGTTCCCGACGATGATCCTCGTTGGTTGGAGACACTGGAAAATCTGTTGATTTATTTGCGGGATAACGGTGTGCCGGGAACCTATTGGTCGGCAGGGCCTCGTTGGGGTGATTATAAATTGGCTGTACAGCCTTCTGATAATTATACCGTGGATCGTCCGCAGATGTCTGTTTTGGAAAAATACACGGTTACTGCCGGAAATGAATCTGGAATCGAAGAACATGTGGATATATCGGTAAGCGGATTGAAAGTTTCCTGTATGGGTAGGGAAATTACATTGAAGAGTGAAAAGCCTTGTGAAGTAAGTGTGTGGAATCTATCGGGAGTATTGGTACATAAAGTATCGGTATTACCAAATTCACCTGTTTATTTAACTCTTTTACCAGGATTTTATATGGTGGAACATGTAAAAATTGTCGTTAATTAACAGCTTGTTATCCTGTAATAAATATAATTGTTAAAAATGATAATATAGTATTAGCCTTGGATAAAAGAGTACTATACTTTTCTCTTTTATAATTCTGTTACGTCGAATGTTTGTTTTAATTTTACCTATGAAATAGAACTGTAATTCTATGGATATAAAAATGTTTAACTTAAATAGTAGATAACATGAAAAAAACATTATCTCTTTTGTGTGTTGCTTGTATAGCAGTAGGTATGCAGGCTCAAACCTATATGGTAAATGATTTTGAGTCTGGGTTGAATGGTGCGAATGCTGCATGGGGCGGTACAGCCGAGTTAATAGACAACCCTTGTTCGTCGAGCGATAACTCGTCGACAAAAGTGTTGAAAGTAGTCAGTACCGAATATGCCAATGTGGCTATTCCATTGAACTTACCGGAGGGAAAGACATTGGCCGATTATACAGGCGTTCGTTTACAGCTTGCCGTGTTGGAAGGATCGGAAAATATCACATGGGTCGGTAATGAATTAGGATTGGTTGATAATGATACCCAAGAGAAAACTTTTCAGGTAGCTCTGAATTCATGGGGAGATGCTGCGTATAATACTTGGATGTCGCTCGATTTCAATTTTGATGAAACTAAATTGGCTTCTTATTTGGAAGGTAATCATGCTAGTACAAGTTTGTTGATCAAGGTGGGGCGTCAAGCGTTCAATTATGCCATTGACAATATTCGTTTAATCGAGAAAGAGCAAGTTGCCGATCCCAATACTATCTTTACTTTCGAGACTATGGATTTAGGTACGACTCCTCGTTGTGGAATGCCGTGGTCGGGGTCTTGCGAAGTGGCTGAGAATCCTTACACGACCGGTATCAATACGTCATCGAAGTCTTTAAAGGTGAATGGAGGCGAATGTTCTCCCGTTACGTTTACAGAGGCTCTTCCTGCTGGTAAAACGTGGAATGATTATTCTGGAATCAAGTTGCAAGTCTGCTTTTTGGAAAGTGGCTTCGAGTGGTGTCCTATTGAGATGGGTGTTCGTACCGATGGTGGCTCACACATCAAGTTCGGTTATACGGTTGATGCAAGTACCGGACAAGAAGGCGCTGGTATCGGCGATTATACTCCGGGCGAGTGGTTGGACGTAGAATTGAAAATTGATCCGGCTATGATTACCGATGAGGCTAAATCTGTCAGAACCATGTATCTTCGTTTGATGAAATCCGACTTATCGTATTTGTATGACAATTTGGTTCTGATTCCCAGTTCTTCTACTGGTGCTGTTTCGGAGGTGGTAACCGATGATGTGAAAGTTTACGGAGCCAATGGTTGTATCAATGTAGATTTGCAAAAAGATATGCAGGTGACTGTGTATAGTGTAGATGGAAGAATCGTTTCCTCGCAAATGTTGTCGAGCGGTCGTCATATGATAGAAGTTCCCAAAGGTATTTATATTGTTAATCGTACAAAAGTTGCTGTATTCTAATAGGTGGAATAGATAGTGTGTTTATGAAGTGGGGGCGGCTGCATGCTGCTCCCTCTTTTTTTTGTGTCGCAGGCGAGAGGGTTAAAGCCTCCTCTGCTGTCTCGCGGAGCAATATAGTGAAGTCCATATAGAGGGGAGTAAGAAAAGGTAAGGTATACCCGCTAAGGAAAAACGCTTTTAATCGGGTCGAGAGGGCACTTGCCGGCGGAAGAAATAGGGCGAGGTTTGGAGCTCCACAGCTCTTAACGAAGACAGCAGCTACCCGTCAAATGTACGGGACAGGGGAAAAATGGATATGTCCGATATAAGCAGACTGATGAGATGTCATTTTGAACCCCTCCGTCACTACGTACTCCCCCTTATATGGCTAACGCCACACACCCCGTAGCCTTGCGGGGGAAGTCTTCTCAGAGTAAAAGGATTAATCCTTATAGTCAAAAAACTTGTGAAATCTTTCCAACCCTACTCCTCTATCTTCGATGAAGAATCGAAGCGGGGGAGAAGGAGAAATACAATCTATCTCATTCGTTAAAATTCAAGTTTATCCCCACTAAATTCCTACTGAGTCGTTTGTCCTTCCCGCTGTTGAGAAAAAATATATCATTGTACGGTACATAGGAGAAGTGGAAATACTCTGCCTCAAATAGGGAGGGTGTTACGCAGTGACGAAGGGGTAAAAGAAATGATATAAGCAAATAGGAAGTGAGGCACAGAATCTCAATGCAAAAAAATTGCTCGGAGCCATGTGGCTCCGAGCAATTCGCTGTGAAAACAAAAATCTAAATTGGAGAATTGATTATAAAATGATCTTTTGACCGTTTACGATATAAACTCCGTGAGGAATGTCGTTAACAATGGTTTTTCCGGCTTCTACTTTTTGCATGAGAACCATTTGTCCGGTTATGTTGTACACTGCTATTTCGGTGGGTTCATTCGAGATGATAACTAGATTTCCGTCGGCGGTGTAGATTTTTGAACCGGTTACGGTTTCGTTGTCGATTGCAGTAGGCAGTTTGGCCGGTAAATCGAAGGAATCGGGAGCATCCGTACTCCCTTGTTTACATATAACATAACATTCAAAAGGAGCGATATCGCGGCTGTTGTTGACAAATGAACTTCCGGTATTATTGATTGCATATATTCCCTCGGCAGCCGATACGGTTTGCAAAGTTGCTATCATGTCAAAATCTTTTCCTTCGACAGCATTAAATACCGGAGTTGCTGTAATCTCGGCATTAGAAGCACTAAATGTAACGACTCCGATGATGTTGATGTGTTCGTCTAACTCGGAAGAATTCGGGAAACAAATGATATACGGAGTATTGGCAGAGAATGTTTGCGTGGCTGCAAAACCTTCGGTTGTAAGTTCTCTGAGCCAGAACGGATTTTTGGAAGTATCGTATTCACCTTCTGCGTTATAAGCACTGAGTTCTACTTGTTCTCCCGCTTTATTTCGAGCTTGGATTGTCGAAACATCGAAGGGTAAAACAATCCCTCGCCAGCCGGTTGTCTCTTGTGCATTTGTCGTCAGACTTTCTTCGATCGTGCGGGTATAACTGATGGCCTCGGCATGAAATGCAGTGGGGGCTTCGAAAGGCATTGCATCGGTCAACACGATTTTTTTAGCGGCTCCATTAATAACTACGTTGTTATTTTCGACTTGGGCAGAAGCCGGGGCATAGACCAAGCAGTTGGGATTTGCTGCAACGGGGACTTCGAAATATTCGATAACTCCGGTCATATCGATAGATGTGACTTTTTCGTTCGAAGCAAATAACGCTTGTATTTCCAGAGCATCAGGTGTTGACCCCGATATGGTTATCTTTTTAGCTGTCGCTAATAGATCGGTAGTCTCCGGTGAAACTTCCTCATTGTCGGCTGTGATATTCGCCAAAGGAGCGATTGTGTTCATGATCCCATAAATGCTAGATTCTTTATAAACCGAGATCGACGTAAAAGGAACTTTGAGTGTACAGTTTTCAGGTTTGAAAGCTCCGGTAAAAGGGGAGTCGCCGTTACCGGTAGCTGTAACCGGTGGAGTGAGCGATTTACATTCGATTGTCGATAAAGAGCGGCAGTCGTAAAATGTTCCCGGTGAAATCGATTGAATGGTTTTGGGGAAAGCAATAGCTTTCAACGCATGGCAGTTTGCAAAAATCCAATCTCCGTCTATTTTTTCAAGGGTGCTGGGTAGGGTAACACTTTCCAAAGTGGAACAGCCGTAGAATGTACCTCCGGGGAGGATTGTTATCCCCTCGGGAATGCTGATGGAGGTTAGTTTCTTACAGTTATAAAATACACCGGTTCCCAAAGATTCGGCGATGGCCGGCATATTTATTTCTTCTAAGTTTGTACACCCGCTGAAAACATCGTTCCCGAATCGACGTACAGTTTCCGGTAGTACGATTTTTTTCACAGAAGAGCAGAGAAAGAATGCGTGATAGGCGACTTCAACAGCTTCTTTCGGTAAGATAACGGTTTCGATGACTGTATTGCTTAGGAATATTTCTTTGGGAAAAACATTTTCGACGGTTTTCATTCCGTTTAAATAAGCTTCGCCACCCGACACGATTTTACTATTCAGCATATCGAGATATTTCAAAGAAGGAAGTTCTCGAATCGTTTTTATGTCCGAGCTATTTAAATCGCCTTGTAAAATAAGTGTTGTGATCGTATCGGTTGTGGCAGGAAGCAGAGAGGATAGAGTCCCGGCAACGTCTACTCGGATAACCCCTTCGGGTACATCTGGTTGAGGTTCTCCTTTTTCAGCGACTATTCGCATGGCGTTGATATAGGAAAATCCCGAATTGTTGTTACTGCTTTTACCGATCGTCAATACAACGACTCCTTGTGCCGTGGGTTTTATGCCCTTTACGGTAGCAACCGACGAAGTGTTGGAAGCTGCGTCGATGGTCGCACTTCCGCTATTTTCTCCCGCATAGGTATAGGTTGTTTCTCTGTTTTGATCATTACCCAATCTGGAACCGAAAGTCTGGAAAGAATAAGTTGCAGTCGGGTTTAAGCCAGATATTGTCAAAACGGGATTTTCTCCATTGGAACTGAAATTACTTGTCGAAATGGCTGTGTTCATGTCCCAAATAGTGGAGTTACTGCCGTTGGTGGCCGCATGGGTAAAACCGGTAGTAATTTCTATCGAAACGGTCGTTGCGTTTCCAGTGGAATCATTCAGCATGTCGACTCTATATCCGCTGGCTTGGTTGTTAACATTATTCCAGCTATCGAGTCCGGCGTCGGCAGGACCGAAGTTAATATAGATGGGAGTCGTAGATATTTCTATCGGGGTACTCCCTGCTATTTCGGGGATATTGGCATTTTTGACGATATTAAATAAAATGTCATGAGCGGCATCATTCAAATGCACACCGTCACCTGAATCGTATTCGGGGCGTATAAAGCTATATCCGTCTTCGGTCGCTATGGGAGTGTAGAAGTCGAGTGCGTATTCGCCATATTTATTCAATATACTATCTGTCAGTTCTTTGAATTGATCTCTTGCTGCTTGCTTCCAAATGTCGGGTTGATGTTCTTCGCTGTATGGACCATCATACTTTTCCCCGAAATTATGGGGCTGTGAAGTGGTAATCCAAACTTTTACACCAGCAGCTTTCGCCAAATCTATGATAGTGGCGAAATGTTTCATTTGCGTAGCGACAGGAATACCATTCGATACATCGTTGGTGGGCATGTTGATAATGATCGCGTTCGGCGACAGGCTGAGCGCTTTGGTAATATTTCTTTCTGTATCGACTTCGAGAATATGGTTTCCCGTGTTGTAGGGATCGGTTCCGGTCGGCATGATTGCACATGTGGTATAACCACCTTTGGCCAGATTGGTAACCGTGTTGGTAGGGTCTATCGATTGCAGGTAGGTGCGATACTGATTTACCCAAGCTCTATTGGAATCGGAGACGCCCGCTCCGGCTGCTGTCGATGAGCCTAATACGACAATTCTGGTTCCTGCATCGGCAAAAAACATAAAGCAAGAAACCAGTAAGAAGCATAATGTACTGAGGATTGTTTTTTTCATATCCGTCTTCATGGTTTAATTAATAAATAATATTTATCCACAAAGATACGGGCGTGTACTTATATAAATAAAGTACTATTTTAATAAAGTATGATATTAATATAACAAAAAAATATGTTTCGGCTTATTTCTTGATTCGACGTGAGGCCCTCGTCATCGTGAAGGCTCGTTTGTAAAAAATGAATATAGGTATAGTCGCTCCGACAGCTAATGCGAATAAAACAGAGGCTGTCGTTATACCGTTTTTGAAAATCTCCAAAAGGTAATGGATTGCTTCGTTATCGTTATTACTGCTTTGAAGGAATTTGATAAGAGAAAATACAGTGCGATAGGCATACATTCCCGGTATCATCGGTAACAATGCCGGTATGTAGAGTACCGTGGCCGGGCAGAAGAGCTTGTAGGCAGAAAAATGGCTGAGAAGCCCGATAGAAAATGCTGCGATGAATGATGCCGAGGCTAAATCTAATCCGGCGTATTGCAGTAGTACGAATCGTATGCTGTGGCCGATAGCAGCGAGTATGGCTGTACACGGAATAACTCGACGAGGAGGATTGGATATAACCGAAAAACCGATTGCCGCTATGGCTGCACCGATGGCATCGGCAGCTACGGAACCTATGAATTGCCATTCTGTCATAATAGTTTTCCTCCCATCATCAATAATGTGATAGCCATTCCAAATGCAATACAAATAATTAGTAAAAACGCATTGATGAGTCGTGCTGTTCCTGCCAATACATGACCTTCGATAATGTCGATAATCCCATTGATTAATGGAACACCGGGAATCAAATAGAGTACACTAGCACCGATAGCTATATCCGGTGTGTTTCCCCATTGCTGCCACATAGTTACCGAGGCTATTAAAGAAGCGACAAACGCCGATATTGTAAATATAAAGTAGTGATTGATATGATGTTTCCCTAATACTTGTTTGATGCGAAATCCGACAAGAGTCGCAACAAAAACCGCTGCAACGGCGATCCAGTCTCCACTGAATAACCGGCAGAAAGATGCATTAGCGAATCCCACTAATACCCATACCAGCCATGCATTTAATCGAGGTTTGCTTGTAATGGCATGATATTTTTCCCATAGCTGGTCGAGAGGGAGATGGTTATCATAGGCTTCCCAACTGAGAGCGCTCAAATCGGAATTGATTTCGAAGTTTATAGCGCCGGCTTTTGCTGTGTTTACCATACTGTATACATGGGTATTTTCCTTATTCCGCAAAGTCATTATGATTGTTTTGTGAAATAAGGTCATGTGTGCTTCAAAACCGAAAGATTCGGCTATACGGGCTGTATTGCGTACAATTCTCGACGTATGTACTCCCGAAGCCATGAGACATGTAGCATATTCCGAAAGGAACTGCGATACGGCTTTAAGTTCTTCGTGTATACTGTTCACCTTTGTTGTATTGACTGATTTTTCGACGTGCAAAGATAGTGAAAGGTGAGTGCAAAGGCAAGTGGAAATTGCATTTCCGACTTGACTATGCAGAACCGCATCCTATTTTCGCATACTGTGCAAAGATAGTGAAAGATAAGAGCAGGATAAAACAAATATATTTGTTTTTCATGTCGAACCATACTCTATTTTCGATTCAATCGCAAATTCGTGGGGGTAGACTTTTTGCATATATAAAGGTAGAAAAACCGGGAAGCCCGTTTTATTCTCCCCAAACGGTTTTTGCAATATTTTTCATTGTCGCTATTTTGTTCCACATTTCTTGTTCTGAAATCGAACTGTTTCCCGATAAATTCCTGAAATTACCTTGACAACTGAGATGAAGAGACTCCAATGGTAGAAGGCGTGCAGCGTTTTCGATATGATGAGTGATAGTGCTGGTAGATATCGGTTGGCTACTTGAAGTCGATACAAGCCCTAATATAACGTCTTTGCTTTGACAATGTTTCAAGATGGAAAAGTCTATATTTTCATTTTCCCTATTACCGAAGTCGAAAGCTATGGCATTCGCTTGCGTAGAGAGTAGTACTTCTGCTATTTTCTCTCGATCTCGGGTATTCCACCATTTCTCGTCGAATTGTAAGGATATGCACATATCGTCGGGCTTGTCGTTTAAGCAGAGTTCGGTCAAACGAGCAAGTACGGTAGACAGAGATGCGAGGTCGGTATTATTTGCTTCGGATATTTGTTGAATATCGCAGCCTCCCGTTAAGTTCCAAGTATAGTCGCTGAATTGTAGGAATCGGCATCCCATATTGTAAAATTCTCTAATTACTTTTTGGTAGGTCTGTGCAATATCATGGGAGAGCACTTCGATGTCAGGATAATATCTTCCTGTATTAAGACGGTTCTCAGGACGGATTAATTCGGCTAATAAAGTCATTGGGGACGGTAGTAGAGCTTTTGCATACATGTCGCCTCCGATAATTCCTGTCAAATAGGTAAAGTGCTCTGTGACAGGTGGCGTCGATAAAAAATGATTGTCGAAGTCTATTTTCCCGCATATAACGGATTTATCATTTTCTTCTGACGTATCGTTTGGTTCTGTTTCGTGCTTGGAAATGTTTTGAAGATGATGAAAAAAATCCGTATATCCGTTTGATCTATAATCCCCATCGGTAACGCATTTTAAACCTATCTGTTTGCATGTGTCGACAATGTGTTGGATTTCTTTATTTTCGATTTCCAGTAATTGTGCTACATTTAGAAGTCCTTCTTGAACTTGTTTGCGTGCTTCGATTAATTGCGGTGAATAAACAAAATTCCCAGTTATATCCACACTGTAAGGAATCATTCTTCTCATAACTGCATCATTTTACATATATATAAACTACGTTATAGAAAAGCGTGTTTCTATAACATGGTGTATTTTTTTGCTTTCGCAAAAAATTTCTATCGGAAAAGTATTCGCTTTATCTCCTAATCCACGAAGAGATAAATTTTATTATGTAACCGGCAGGTCTTCTGACTTGTTCTATTTTAGACGCCTTCCCAATCACATTGGATTAGTGGCATTGTAGTTGTTTGTCTAAAATCTATCGAACTACACAGCAGCGGGTCTGTTCGGGATTTGCACCCGATTCCCTTTTCATTGCTTTATCGAACACGATAAAAGCAAACCGATTACAAGGGACAAAGTTATTTTCTTTATTTTATTTTACAATGTTTTTTCTAAAAAATCTTATATATAGATAGGCTTTCTTTTCTTAGTCTTTGTATTATTCGTAGCCGGCAATTCGGGCTATTAGTAAGGGCACATCGGTATTGTCGAGTTTCCCTTGAAAGTTTTCTGCTCCTAACCCAATCGCATAGAGCGGGACATAACTCGCTGTGTGAGAACTGCAAGACCATGTAATTTCGGCTATTTCGTTGAGAATCGTTTTGGCGGCTTCGGCTATCGGTTCATTGTTTTCATATAGAGATTTTATCAAGTCCCCTTGTTGGTTGTGTATAGTTTCTTCGTAAATTTTTTTAAGATGTGCTTCTTGTTCGGGGGATAAGTCGAGTTTGCTCCAAAAGCCAAAGGCATGGGATAGGGCTTTTTGTATGGTTTCCCATGAAATTTCGGTGTTTTGTTTACGCAGATTTTCTATTTCTTTTGTAAACGCTATTCCACTCATCGTTTGATATTGGAGTGCTTGTAGGTTGAGTGAGTAATTTCCGTTGCCTAATACTACGCCTCCGGTTTCGTGGTCGGCTGTAACGATAATGAGGGTTTTATCGGGATACTTTCTATAAAAATCATAAGCCAATTTTACCGATTCTTCCAAATCTTTTATTTCTCTGAAATTGGTAGCTCCGTCACGGGAG
>UMIH01071687.1_pt1 | contig 20070 bp, 16 predicted proteins | sample 1965771 | NCBI WGS metagenome assembly UMIH01 (sample SAMEA4836120, study PRJEB28245) | human gut metagenome | biome: gut microbiome; material: fecal sample | place: Denmark | collected 2008
ATACACACATGAAAAGAGCCGCGCGTGGTTTGACCGTGCGCTGAACGTCATTCCCTCCGGCATCTACGGGCATCTCGGTCCGTCCGAGGGGCTGTTCCTGCCGCTTGAAAAGTGGCCGCTCATCAGCTCCCGCGCCGAGGGCACTTACTTCTGGGACATGGACGGCAACCGCTACATCGACATGATGTGCGCCTACGGTCCGAACGTCCTCGGCTACAACGACCCGGATGTGGACGCTGCCGCGCTGGAACAGCTGAAGGCGGGCAACTGCACGACAGCACCCTCCTACAAGATGGTGGAGTGCGCCGAGCTGCTGGTGGACACGGTTGCCTGCGCCGACTGGGCATACTTCATGAAGAACGGCACCGACGCGACGACCTTCGCCGTACTCTGCGCCCGCGCGCACACCAAGCGCAAGAAGACGGTCTTCTTCAAGGGCTATTACCACGGCAACGACCCTTGGGCGATGAAGGCGGACTACCCCGGCATTCTGCCCGAGGACGTGGCAAACAACATCATCGTTCCGTGGTTTGATATGGACGCGCTTGCGCGCGTCTGGGAGGAGAACAAAGGCGACATCGCGGCGCTGATCGCACAGCCCTACGACCACGGCAATTTTTATGACAATGTCTGCTCCACAAAGGAAAAATGGCAGGCTGTGCGCAAGTTCTGCGACGAGCACGGCATTGTGCTGATCTTTGACGATGTGCGCACCGGCTTCCGCCTCGACCTTGCGGGCAGCGACCATTACTACGGCATCAAGGCGGACATCATCTGCTTCTGCAAGGCGCTTGCCAACGGCTACAACATGTCGGCGTCCTGCGGGCAGGAATTCCTGCGTGCGGCGGCGTCTTCGCTCTCCTTCACCGGCTCGTACTGGATGAGCGCCGTGCCGTTTGCCGCCTGCATCACCACCATCAACAAGATGAAAAAGCTCGACACGCCGCGCCTCTTCCGCGAGAAGGGTGAGAAGTTCACGTCCGCGCTCCGCGCTGCGGGGGCAAAGCACGGCTTTGACCTCGTTGTTTCGGGCGAGCCCGCACTGTTCTATCTGCGCATCGCCAATGACGACAGCCTGATGCTGCATCAGGAGTGGGTCGCCGAATGCGTTTCGCGCGGGCTGTTCCTCGCGTCGCATCACAACCACTTCATCAACGCCGCACTTAGCGATGCCGACATCGCGCTTGCCGCCGACATCGCCGACGATGCCTTTGCGGTCGTGGCAGCCCGCCACCCCGACGCGCTGAAGGACGTCCGGTAAAACAGAATACAACCAAAGCCGCTGTGCCGCCGCACGGCGGCTTTTTGCTGCGGAAAACCTTACCGTCGGAACGCGCAAAATCCGTAAAAGCGCATCTGAAATTAAATTAGAATAAATATTGTTAATTCTACTATTGACAAGAAAGAAAAAATATGCTATCTTATAGTCATGAGGTGATGCGCATGCAGAACAACAGAATGAAAGAGTGCCCCGCCTGCGGTGAGAAACTGCACATCGGACGTCTGATTTGCCCGGGCTGCCACGCAGAATTCCCGACCGACACGCCGCTTTCCGCGTATGACTATTTGACAGCGGACGAAAGCGCGTTTTTGACCGCGTTTCTGACCTGCCGCGGCAATTTGAAGGAAGTGCAGACGTCGCTCGGCATTTCCTATCCGAGCGCGAAAAAGAAGCTGGACGGTGTTCTGGAATCGCTCGGTCTGAAAGAGAAAAAAACTTTTATAAATATAAAGGAGAATCCAGACATGCTTCACTTTTCCGCGGCGCACACGGATAGCACCCGCGCATCCGACATCGTCAAAAGCAAGCTGCTTGCCTGCGGCGGTAGCGCTGTGATTCCAATGGCATCCGGCAAGACCTGCCGCATTGGCGCGCAGCCGGACGGCAAAACTTTCGTCAGCGACAATCTGAACTTTTCGCTGGACTATACGATTTTTGACCTGATAGCAGACTTCCTGCTCAGGCGGGGCGGCAATGCGCGCAAAGGCAATGGACGAAATTATCGCTACGGCGAGGGAGACTGCGCCGATGATACCGTGGTTGGCATGCTTGCCAAGGAGTATTTTGAAAGACAGCTCGGCGAATCGACATTAGACCCTGTTTTCGTCTTGGCGGCTGTTTTGGATTGGGCGGGCATTGCACACAATGGTCGCGGGTATCTGGAACTGACCGCTGACTATCTTGCCAAGGTAAGAGGGTGAGTGAATGCTGCGGTTTTTGCTCATCGGCATCGTGAATTTTTTCTACAAGATCCTTTTCAAAAACCCGTATTAAAACAAAAGCCGGCTGCACAGTTTCTGTGCAGCCGGCTTTGTGTTTATCGGTCGGATGCCGCGCTCTTTTCGGCGGTGACGCAGAGCCAGCCCTTTTGATGCTTGTGGATCTGTATGTTTCCGAAGCCCGCCTGTTTCAGCGCGGCGGACAGTTCGGCGGCGCTGGATGTCTATCCTTCCGATGCGCATGCCTTTGACATGATGCGCCCGGAGGAACCCGTGAGCCGGGATGCCGCTCTGCGGTTTAACGAACAGTTTGCCTATGCGAAAACGCATTACTTTGCGCCGCAGAAATCGCGCTGACAAGCGCCCGCTGCGCTTTGCATTGCTTGCTGCATCCCGCTTTGCTCAAAATGATGTTGCACGCATCGCACGCAAACGGGGTTGTGTCTCGTGGGCACAATCAAAAAATCCAAGCCGAACGGCTTGGATTTTTTGATTGCAGAGAGGGAAAATCGCTTATTCTTCGCTTCCGAAGAAAGGTGTGCTTTTCCAATGCGATTGCAGTGAATATGCGCCGCTGTAACCGATCTTCCGTGCAATCGAAAACAGCGCAATCAGGATATGCCCGGGGTGGGAACGGAAAAGCGTCCTCTTTTGATTGTTGACGGTAAGCTCTTGTTTTGAGACCACCTTCAAAAGAGACAATTCTTCCATCACCCGGTCTGCCTGCTCACCGCAGATACCGCAGTCACGCGCAAGAACCGCACTTTCAAAAATATAATTTTCGCGTCTGCGGTATAGCCACATCAACGCATTTACCGTGTCATCGTGCGACAATGCCGCAAAGATATTCTGCAAGGCTTCCTTGTCTGCAAGAAAGTCTTCAAACCCCTCCTTCGGCTGCGGAAACACCGCGAAAAACGGTTCCGAACCGTTGGAGACCATGGTAAAGCCGTTGTCCGACAGAATATAGGAATCGTTGTGTTGGTTTTTGGCTTCATCCGGCGCATATCTTGTGTCAATTTCCATGCGGCAGTTGAACAGACCGCGCTCAATTTGCCAGCAGATGTCCCACGCCAGCGGGAAGCGGCGGTCAGGATCGGTCTCCCGGATCAGCGCAATGATCTGACGGGAAATGTCCGGCATGGATGCCGATTTGTTGCCGAATAATTCGTCAAGGGATACGCCGAGCTCTCTTGCAAGCGGCAGCAGGAGCGTGCCGTCTGGGTACGTATCGCTTGTTTCCCATTTGGATACCGCCTGCGCCGAGATGCAGAGCTTTGCGGCGAGCTGTTCCTGCGTCAGGTTCTTTTCGAGACGGAATTTTTTAATGTTTTCAGACAAGCTCATATCATTTTCCTCCGATCATCTTGCTTTTGCCGCTGTAGTTGTAGTCATAAGCCATGTTGCCGCACATCCGGTCATATGCAAGCGAAATGACGAGCAGCAGCATGCTGTCGCCGCCGCATTCATAAATATCCACGTCCCCCTCAGTAAGGTGTGCCGGTCGACTGCTGCACTTTCCGACGCTGCAGAACTGCTTCAGAATTGCCGAAACACGGTCAACCGGTATGCCGGTGTTTGCCGAGACATAATCGGCAGTGAACGCCTCTGTGCAATCCGCCGAAAGGATAAAGTAAAGCACCGGCAGCACATCCGCTTCAGACAGGAACCGGAAGAAACCGGTGATCTTGTGCTGCTTTTCCGGATCTTTGAGCCATGCAAAATTGTTTTTGTTCCGCAGCAGTGTGACCGAAAAGTTGATGTCCGCCGAACTTGCCGCATATTTGAAAATATCACAGGTGGAGAACTGTGAACGATAGGTGTGCGAATATTCCGTCGGATATATGTCCTCGGTCATATTCACCTCTTTTTTGTAGTCGGGAACGCTGTCGAAAAGTGCCGGAATCACTGCCTGTTCCATTGCAAAAGCATGCAGAACGGAATTCCGCCAATCTAGTCCTTCCAGCATAGACCGAACCGTTTCGCCGGTGTCCTTGATTTTGTCATCGGATAATCCGAGCAGTGCATCCGTCGTGACGTCAAAGTATGCTGCCAACGCTGCAAGCATGGGCAGATCCGGCATGGATGCGCCGTTTTCCCACTTTGAAACTGTTTTGTTGGAAACAGCCAGGCTTTGCGCAAGCTCATCCTGCGTTACGCCCTTTTCCAATCTTAATGCGACCAGTTTTTCTGCAAGTTTACATTCGTACATGGTTTTTACCTCATGGAAAAATTCAAGTTCCGGACCTTGTAATCTCATTGTATGCGAAACTGTCGGTAGAGTCAATGGATAGAAATTTGATAGATTCTCTTGTTCGGAGATATGCGTCCGGCAGATTCAAATTTCGGTTGAAGTGAGAACACGCGCCGACAGGGGCAGCCTGCGGCATGACAGATTAACCCCGTCGGTTTCGACAGGTTTGCAAGTGGGGGCAGAAATGCCTCGCTTTATCCACAGCGGTAATTGTCCTTGCGCTATATTTTTTTAACTTGCAGTTGATATCGTATATCTTAACAATGCCTTTTCAAAAAACTATTTCATGCTATAATAATATCGGAAGCAGACGTCAGCTTACTTTTGAAGCGGAGGTACAGTTATGGAAATGACGATCGGTGCAAACATAAAGCGTTTGCGTTCAGCCAAAAATATTACGCAAGAGCAACTCTCTGTTGCAATGAACGTCACATGTGCTGCGGTAAGCAAGTGGGAACGCGGAGTTTCCCATAGTTAAAGATACCGCATCAGACATAACAACGCCACGCTTATATAATATTAAAAGCACGCCCAAATTACTGATTAGTAAAATTGGGGCGTGCTTTCATATTTAACGAGGTGTAACCTTTACCAATGTTGACAAATGATCCTTGTTTTCCTGACGGGTTCTTTTTTTATAGCCCAATTTATCGCATATATATTCGATTTTTTGAGCAAAAATGTCTACGCTCAATTTTGACATATAAAGATTACCGTCATCATCTCTAGAACTTGAATGCCATTGCTGTTCATCGTCTAAAGGATGTTCGGGGCGAAAATCGTAAATGTTAAATATTTTATGCTCAACTTGAGTTATCCATGCTGCGCCAACTTCCATCAATGCACCCCATGAACTTTTCGTATTATGACTTGTAACGAAAATAACATAAATCTTTTGCGTAGAATAACTATCAACAAAGAAATCTCGCAAATAGTCGTATATCCCACTTTTTCCTACGTCGCCTTCTGGGATGCGTGATACTTCATCATCACAGTTTGTATAAATTATATCTTCGGGCGGTACGTTGTTAAATACCAACATATTGTAAATAATATCCGCCAAATCCTTGTCTCGATATGTCTGACTAATTAGCAATTTCTTCTTTTGAGAATCAATAATGCTTTTAATCCCCATATCCGGACTGTTGGTGTTTATTTCATCAGAAAGTATTGCCTCTACTTCATCAGCTTGCTCTGTACTAATACCTAAACGAGAAGAAATTTTTTGAGCTGCTTTCTTAGCGGTGTTTTTTCTGAAAGTATCTACCGACTTTTTAAATGAAGCTTCGTTTTGACGTTGCTGTTCTAGCTTTTTTTCTTCTTTTTTCTTTTTGCCCAAAGACACAAACAAATCTCGCATTTTCAAGATATCAGGCAATAAAGTTTTTCTAACATAATCTAGTACCGCCTGATAGCGAGGATCATCCGTTTTATATCCTTGACGATTGCTTAGAGCCATATCGGGTAACTCCGTCAGTTCAAAAATATCAACATGAAGTTGACCTACGACATAGACTTCATTCAATTTATTTTGTCCAACAACAGGAAGTATATTAAATTCGCCCATTTTTTGGTTGGCATACAGAGAAATAAAATTATCAGGAAAATCCGTTAACTCTACTTTTCTGCCGCGAGTTGATGTATAAGTTCCTATCCATCCTTTGATTTCTACGTTATATGTATGTTCAACACCAGATTTGTCATCCATACTAATGGGCATTGTTGCTAAAGGTTTATTTTTGCGGAGTTCTGCTATTTCATTTCCATATGGCGTCTGGAAAAAATCATTAAGATATGTAAATTCATCCCCTAAAGTAATTAGAGTAGAGAGTTCTGAAATCATTTCCTTATCAAAGTTCTCAATGGTTTCCGCTTCCGTTCCCCGAATTAGGTGAATTTTAAACTTCTCATTTACTAACGGGAATATCTTAAGTAAATTGCGTTTAATTGCCTTTAATGTACTATGAAGTTTGTACTGCGGATTCTGCATAACGACAGAAGTACCGTTGCCAGATACTCTTTCGAAAGAAATTTGCTCGTCAGTGAGCGGCACAAGTAAATTATTGTCGTTTATATGGCGAGATAATACAAACCCTGATTTTTCTCCATTTGAAATCGTCTTTATAAGAACGTTCTCAGAAACCGATAGGGCAGCTAGTTTTCCTACGCCTTTACGCCCCATTTTCTTCCGTTTCATAGGGGTTAGAGATTCGGCATCGGTATTTCTAGAAACCGCGGCAACATTAAGGTATTTCTGGATATCGCCGTCAGCATATGACATTCCTTTGCCGTCATCTTCAACGGTAATATCATCCTTGTTAGCAATGATATATACATTGTGGGCATCTGCATCGTAAGCATTAGCAATTAATTCAGCTAGCACATAATAAATGTTTGTATACAGGCTTGGACCTAATAATTCCAAAATACGGGGATCAATATTAAGTTTGTATTCTTTCTCTTTCATTTGCAATCGTCGCTTTCTTTTGTCTCTTTTTAGGTAAACTTCTAATTATACTTTCTCCAATCACTTCGCCCAAACGAGGCGGAACAGCATTTCCTATATGGCGTGCTATTTTCCTTATCGGAACTTCAACATTGCTAGGCGAAAATTGATAATCAGGAGGAAAAGACTGTAAAATAGCGCCTTCCCGTAAAGTAATCGCCCTGTCCTGTTCTGGATGTCCAAAACGTCCGGTTCCATAACCGATAAATTGTGTGGTGATAGTAGGAGACAAATCATCCCACTTCATTCTACCATATACTGATGCATAAGTTTTTCCGCCTTCTTTTTTATGGCAGTTTAATACTAAACGTTCAGGCCAATCACGCCATGTACCGCCGGGAACGGAATGTTGTATTCGTTCCAAATTGATAGGAGAGAGTGCTGGCGAAATATGAAGCCTATCGTTTTCATTTGCCTCTCCAGCGGAAATTCTCGGTAAGCTACCAATAGCGTCTCTAACTGTCAGATGTTTTTGATGTGTTGCATCAATAAGTTTTATTTCTTTGCGACGCGACGCAAGCAAAATCAACCTTTTTCTCCGTTGCGGTACGCCATAATTTGCGACATTTACAACTTGATAATTTACAATATAATTCAAGCCTTCTAACGTGGAAACAAAATCTTTAAAAACTTTTTCTTTTTCTAATTCTGGCACATTCTCCATTGATACTATGTGGGGACGAGTTTCTTCCACCAACCGCCCAAATTGGTATAGTAATTTCCAGTCTTTATGTTTAGAACGGTTTTGCTTATCTTTTTGATGGCTTGAAAAAGGTTGACATGGCGCACATCCGACGAGTATTTTAACGTCAGCGCCTCGCAAAAGGGCGCGTATTTCTTTTCCTGTGACATCTTCAACGCTTTTATGAATAAATGTGCAGTTGTTGTTGTGAGTATAAGCGTATTCGCAAGAATCATCAATATCAATTCCTGCTACAACTGGAATTCCCGCTTTTTGCAAACCATAGGTAAGCCCGCCTACGCCGCAAAATAAATCAACAGCTTTAATTGTCATCGTTGTGTCCTTTCAGAAGAACGACTCAATATTGACTGAATTTTTTCGACTAATATAGTTTCGTTTCTCTTTTTTAATTCGCATTCCCAAATACGCAGAACTTTCCATCCGCGTGCCTCAAACATGGCAGTCACATCTTTATCGTGCTTCATATTACGTTCGCATTTCTTTTGCCAGTATTCCTTATTTTCTGCCGGGCGTGTATTTCGGCAATCATGACCATGCCAAAAGCAACCGTCTACGAATACTGCAACTTTTTCTTTTAGAAACACAAAATCGGGATGTCCTTTGACCGGATAATTGCGCTTCCATCCAGTAATACCATTCTGTTTAAATATGTCTATCAATCGCAGTTCTGTTGATTTGTTCTTTTTTGATTTAACTTTTCGCATGATTTCAGAGCGTTTTTCATTATTAAAAATATCCGCCATGATAAATCATCTCGCCTCAAACTCAATGCGAAGGCTCGGATCAGTTTCAGCCTCAAGAACAATTTCGTTATAACGACCAATAATATCTGAAAGCGTAGAATTTCTCTTGCTTTCATCAAAAAGGCTATGTTCATATACATTGGACGAAAGGAATTGCTGAATATCCCAAACCTCAACGCGCCCGGCAAGGCCCGCATCTTCCGCAAGATTTAATGCTGTATGTACACGCTCAAAAATTGTAATGATGACAGGATGGCATCCGCCGCGCAAGTTCGCCTTGCATTTTTCAATCAGCAAAGCGCCGGGCATTGTTGTACAATGGATAATCGTGTTGTTTATAACAAAATCGCCGCTTCGTTCAGTTGGCGCGTCCGCAACAGAAGCGCCATGAATCTCAAATGCATTTTCAGGCATAATAAGACATAATTTCGCGGCTACTAAGTGCTGCAAAACCGTTCCCAAATACTGCGTTCCCGGATTTTGTTTCTGACGTTTCTTAGCCTGTTCAAATAGTTCGTCTAAGTTTGCTCCAATAGTTTTGGAAGTATCGGCGGTCAAAACAAACGGCTGATTTCTGAAATATTCTCTAACTTGTTCCGCCCAAAATTCTTCCACGATTGAAAAATCAACAGTTTCTTCTTCGTTCCATGCGTTGAGAAAATCAACGTACTTTATCATTAACCCCATACTTCCGCGACTGGTGCGCCCGCCTTCTGCGGATAATTGTTGTGTAATGCCATGCTCTTTTAATATTTTTTTGAGATTACCGCCGCCAAGTCCAGCAACCTGTCCTTTACTGCTTGTTTGAAAATCGTCTGGATTTAAGGGAAAATCCTTGTTCTGAACAAGTCGAGTAAATTGAACTACTAGCGACAGCGGCCCTTTCGTATAGATATTATTTTCCTCTTGAAATGCTTTTAATCTTTCTTCTGTACTAATCATCGTATACGGCCTCCGCAAGTTTTGTTAGGAAATTTTCTCCTATGAATTGAGCTACCGGCATTGCGACAGCATCTCCCATCGCTTTATAACCATCGTTGTAGCTACCGGGGAGAATAAAACTATCCGGCGCTCCCATCAATCGAGCGGCTTCACGAACAGTCAATAGGCGAGCATGAATCTCATCATTTTTTTTCACAACTAAATACTGTTTGCTACTTCCGCCTTCTGGCGTTCGTAAACAACCGGCAATACCATCGAAGCGCAATTCTAGCTGCTGCTCTCCATGACGTGTTCGGCGATAGCCCGTAGCATAAACCGTGTCATGCTCATTTAGCTTGATCTGGTGCCGTTCTGGAACAAGCGGCAGGACAGTATCTTTATCAAATTTTGTTTCTTCTTCAATAATATCTTTTAATGTGCTGTGGCGGCGCGGAGGTTTCTCCGCTTGCCACCAAATCCATCCGGGTAAAGACCGACCCAAATCAGAGGCAGCTTTATTATGCAGCCAGCAAGGGGCATCTCCGGTCAGATACGCCGGGATTGCATATCCATGTTGCACAGCAATAACAAAAACCCTCGGTCTTGACTGCGGAACAAAATGGGAAGCGTTTAAAACGATAGCTCCACAGTCGTAACCACGCTCCACAAGTGCCATATGGAGAACCCGATAATTATCGCCGCCATTTGTGGAAAGCAAGCCGGTTACATTCTCTAAAGTCAATATTCGTGGCTTTTCTTCCATCTCATCCAACACACGTAGCCATTCCCACACCAATCCGCTTCTGGATGCGTGAATACCGCCTAAAGAACCAGCCAAAGACAAATCCTGGCATGGAAAACTGGCCCAAGATAAATGAGCAAAAGGCAAATCCCTACCATTCACATCTTTTATGTCGCCAAGTTCAAAATGTTCGCAACCAAAATTAGCTTCATATACAGCCGCTTTCTGTTCGCTAATATCGTTAGCCCAAATTGGTGCAAACATACCTTTTAAGCCGTAGGCGACTAAACCGCTTCCGGCAAAGAATTCATGCATTGTCCAAGGCGCGGAGGACAAGTCGATATTTTGTTTTTTATACAGAGTGCGTTGCAGCAAACTTTTTTCCTCCCGTCTTATTTGAAGTTCGTTTGGTATTGGTCGGTTTTTGAGCATTCTCAGGAATAATCCAAATGCGGCTCATACGCATAGCGCCAACAATTCTGTTCTCTTTACAAAGAATTTGAACTTGACGCGGCGTTACGCCCCATTTTTCAGCAGCTTCCTGAACTGTTATATACCCATTCACTTGCGGCACCTCGAACCTGTATTTTGGATTTTGAAAACTGATATAATTATATTCGTTTGAGCGAAATAAAGCAAGGGATTTCAAGAGGATTTCTCGGCCAATTCTACAATAATACTACTCTGCTGATACAACCAGTCCGTAAATTCTTTCGGGCTGGCTGTTCTTTCTTTTACAGCCCGTTTTCTCTGCAACGCTTCTTTCTTGAACGCTTCAAAAGCGGTCAGCATTTCTTCCAGCCGGTCAGCCGGGAAGCCCGCTGTCCTTTTTGCCTTGTTGATCTTGTTGCGCCAGTTCTGGCACTCGTTTTTGTAGAGCAAATCGTAGTTGTTTTCTCTTGCCCTCTCGTCAAACTCCCTCTTGTTTTGAAGTGCCTGCTTCTTTCTGCATTTGTCGTTGCACAGTTCGTACCGCTGGCTTTTTGCGAGGAAGATATGTCCACAGACTTTGCATTTTCGGAAGCACAACCCCCAATCATTCAGCCGGTTCAGATAGTAGGTTATCAGCGGATAGAACGTGGTATAGGCCGCGACACATTCTGTCGTACGCCGGTTGTCCGGATACCAAAGGTCAAGCCGTGTTTCCGCTGCCGGTACGGAGCCGAATATCCGGCTGGAAATATGGAACGGCTGCGGCCTACCGGTATCGCTGTCAAATTGAAGCGGGCTTCTCTGCTGAAAGGTCATGGTAAAGTGACTCATTTTATCCATGAAGCGGTCACAGGCTTCCGCACGTTTCGCCGGTTCCCTTGCCAGCAGATAGCCATTCCAGATACGGAACGCAGCATACATCCGCAGCGGATCGCCGGTATCAAACTTTGTTTTCAGAAATTCCCCTGCGGCCTGCTCTAAGGCTGGCTGCTTCCAGCGGTTTGAGTGCAGGGCATCCCTCAGCGGAGCCAGGCCAAAGCGGTTCCATTCCCCGTCAGGGTCATGTTCAAACTCTGCAAGGAACGTTCCAAGCGGGCGTGTTGTATCGCACAGCACATCCGCATCCATATCCCCCTGTAATCGAAAGCGCACCTGTAATTCTTCCCCAATTAAAATCCGCTCTTTCATTTTCTTCCTGTCCAGCGTCAGGACGAACAAAATCCGGTCATAACACGGCTCATGCCGCACAAATTCCATTTCCATTCTATTTTCCTACCTTTGCTTATGGTAATTTTATAATTCTGTTATATCAGTTACACTCATAGTATCGTAAAAGTATTGTTTCGTCAAGGAGAAGTCGCTATGATAATTGCACATGGTAATTTCGTTCCATGTAGTACCTTGGCAAGTAAATGACCGTCCAAAAGGGATATGACCGGCAGGAGAAGTGACGCATCCGGCGCACCAATGCAAGGAAACGCCGCAGGAATGGGGCAGGATAACGGCTTTTGGGTAGAACGGCAACAGGAAGCAAGAGAATTGATTTTAATATGGGAGGAACTAAATGAGCGATAACAAGAGATTAAAAAATTATGATGATCTTCCGCTGGTGCTGGACGTGGCGGACATCCGGCGCATTATGGGAATTTCCAGAGTGAGCGCCTATGAGCTGGTTCACACCCCCGGTTTTCCGGCGTTCAGAAGCGGCAGGCTGATTAAGGTCAGTAAAAAGGTGTTCTTTGACTGGATGGAAAAGGGTACGGAAACCGTACCGAAAGGCAACAAATGAGCGCATGGTATCTTTCCCTATCTGGAATACTGCCGCCATTTTCAAAGGCGCATACAGAGGGGAAAAACCTTGAAAATGACACCGAAACGCTACACCAAAACCGTCTATCTGCGTATGTCGGATAGAAACGGGGAAAGGAGCCAATTACGCCGAGAATGAGCAAGAAGCGCCGGTTGGAGTGGTCTTTCTTCTTAAATGACCGCAGCCGTGTCACTTATAACGAGCTATGCCGCAGATGCCGCCGTGACTGCAAGCAGAGCTTCCGGGCAGTCGTGATCGAATGTCCGAAGTATCTTTCCAAGCGTTCCCGCAAAGGGGCGGAAAAAAAGAGGGAAAACGGAGCAGAGCCGGAAACGGCAGAAATCCCTTTGGAACAAAGGGCGCACTTCTATACATAGTCTGACGACCATGTATCGTGCGTCCTGCGGAGCCGCCCCCTGACCGCTGACAGCATCAGCAATCCGGGGGCCTGCGTCACTTCGTTCCGTACAAGGGGCTGCACCCCTTGCGCCGCTAAAGCGGCTATCCCTGCGCACCCGATGAAAAGATACACCCGCTTTGCGTCTGCATCTTTTCATCGGGTTTGATAGACGAATACCGACACCCTGACCGTTATCCATACGGTCATTTTTATTTCAGAGCAAAGGAGTGAGAACATGAGCAAATCTTTGGAAGAATTGCAGAGAGAGTACGAGGAAAACACCGTCAAACTGGAACAGGAAAAACGAAAGTTGCGCCGACTGGAAAACCGAAAATCCTATCTGGACAGCGGTTCCCGCAAACAGCGCAGCCATCGGCTGATTACCCGTGGGGCGGCGATTGAGAGCGTCATGCCGGAAGTGAAGATACTGACCGAGCAGGAATTTTATTCCCTGATGGAGCGCATTGCCGAATGGCAGCCGGTTCAGAACATGGTACGGCTTGCGGTTGAAAATCACAGCCAGCCGCAGGATGGTAACTGACGATGGCGCTTTATCATTTAACGGTCAGCCAGATCAGACGCAGCGCCGGACAGAGCGCCATTGCCGCCGCAGCTTACCGGGCCGGGGAGTGTCTTTACAGTGATTACTACGGCGAGTACAGTGACTACACCCGCAAGGGCGGCGTGATCTGTTCCGAAATTTTGTTGCCGCCCCATGCCCCGCTGGAATACCAGGACCGGGCGACCTTGTGGAATACGGTGGAACAAGTAGAGAAACACAAGAAAGCGCAGCTTGCTTACAGCTTTGATATTGCTTTGCAGAATGAACTTTCGATGGAAGAAAACATTGCGCTGGCGAGGGAGTTTGTGCAGCGCTGTCTGGTGGACAAAGGAATGGTTGCCGATTTTGCCGTCCATGCCCCGGACAAGGAGGACGGAGGCATCCCCAACCCGCACTTCCATGTGATGACGACCATGCGCCCCATCAATCCAGACGGCACATGGGGACAGAAGCAGCGCCGGGAATATGTGCTGGATGATGAGGGAAACCGGGTGCTGGATAGGAACGGCAAGCCCATGTTCAACGCCGTACCCACTACCGACTGGGGCAGCCCGGAAACGCTGGAAGAATGGCGGGAAGCATGGTGCCGGATGGTCAATGAAAAGTTTGCGAAAAAGGGGCTGGATGTTCGTATTGACCACCGCTCCTATGTGCGGCAGGGGATTGACTTGATCCCCACCGTCCATGAGGGGCCGACTGTCCGGCAGATGGAAGCAAAGGGCATCCGTACCGACAAGGGCGAACTGAACCGCTGGATTAAGGCGACTAACCGGCTGATGCTGGACATAAAAAAGAAAATTAAATCCCTGTTCGGCTGGATTTCAGAAGTCAAAGAGGAACTTTCCAAGCCTAAGACACCGAGCCTTGCCGACCTGCTGATCTCCTATTATCAGGACAGAAACGCCGGGGCATGGAGCCAGAAAGCTAAGGGCAAGAACCTGAAAGAATTTGCGGAAGCGGTCAACTACCTGATGGAAAACAAGCTGCTGACGCTGGAAGCGTTGGAATCCCGCCTGTCTGCTGTCAGCACAGAGTTTGACACATTGAGCGACACCATGAAAGCGAAGTCAGCCCGGATGAAAGAATTGCAGGAGTTGATACGGCAGGCCGAGAACTACAAGCGGCTGAAGCCGGTGTATGACGAGCTGAACGGTATCAAGTGGAAAAAACAGCGGGAGAAATTTGAAACCGCCCATGACGCTGATCTGCGGCTGTTTTATACGGCCCGCCGGATTTTGAAAGAGAAGCTGGACAGGAAGCCCATCACCCTGGCCGCATGGAAACAGGAATATGACCGGCTGCAAGCGGAGTATGCCAAGCTGTCCCCGCAGTATAAGCCGCTTCGGGAGGATTTAATGAAAATGCGCCGAGTACAGTACTGCGTTGACCGGGTATTGCAGCGGCGGCAGCCAGAACAGGAAGCGCCGAAAAAGAAACAGGATATAGAACTATGACATTTACGGGAGGAAGCATTTGAATGTGTTTGAAGCGGTGAAGCAGTCCGTCACTACCCGGCAGGCTGCTTCTTACTATGGAATACGGGTAGGGAGAAATGGCATGGCCTGCTGTCCATTTCACAATGACAGAACGCCCAGCATGAAAGTGGACAGCCGCTACTATTGCTTCGGCTGCGGCGCTTCCGGGGATGTGATCGACTTTGCCGCTTCCCTGCATGGTTTGGGAAAACGGGATGCGGCGGTCAGACTGGCAGAGGATTTTTCAATCCCCTATGACGGAGCCATCCGCACACCGGCAGCAAAGAGAACGCCGCCCAAGCCTACGCCGGAGCAGAGGTTACGGCAGGCGGAACAGCATTACTTCAAAGTGCTATGTGACTATCTGCATCTATTGGAACGCTGGAAAATCGAATATGCTCCACAGCCACAGGATGCCGCCTGGCATCCTCTTTTCGTGGAAGCATTGCAAAAAAACAGCTATGTAGAATATCTGCTGGATATTTTGTTGTTTGGAGAAATGGAAGAAAAAGCGGCGCTGATTGCCGAACAGGGAAAGGAGGTGGTGCGGCTTGAGCAGCGAATTTCAGAACTTACCGCCAGCAGCGCAGGAAGCAGTTATGCGGACGATGGACGCAATGGAACCGGCGCAGACGCAGGAAGAAATCCGGGAAATGCTGGAGGGGACGCAGAAAGGCGGCGTGAAGAACAGCATCAAGAACTGTCTGACAGTGTTCCAGCGTGACCCGCTGCTGCGTGGAGCAGTCAGCTACAACATTCTTTCCGAAAGGGTGGATATTGTGAAGCCGCTGGGATGGGAACGGACCAGCGCCACTCTGACCGATATGGATATGAAATATTTGCTTTTGTATCTGGAAGAACACTACGGACTGACCAGCGAAAAGAAAGTAGAAAATGCAATCCAGATCGTAGCCAATGAAAACCGCTACCATCCTGTCAGGGATTATCTGAACAGTCTGCAATGGGACGGAACCGAGCGCATCCGCTATGCTCTGCATCACTTTCTGGGAGCAGACACGGACGAGTACACCTTTGAAGCCCTGAAACTGTTTATGATGGGAGCCATCCGGCGGGTATTTCAGCCGGGGAGCAAGTTTGAAGTCATGCTCTGTCTGGTAGGCGGTCAGGGAGCCGGAAAATCCACCTTTTTCCGACTGCTTGCAGTTAAGGACGAGTGGTTTTCAGACGATTTGAAAAAGCTGGACGATGAAAACGTGTATCGGAAGCTGCAAGGGCATTGGATTATGGAGATGTCGGAGATGATCGCCACCGCCAACGCCAGAAGTATTGAGGAAATCAAGTCGTTTCTAAGCCGCCAGAAAGAAACCTATAAAGTGCCGTATGAAACCCATCCGGCAGACCGGCTCCGTCAATGCGTGTTTGGAGGAACCACCAACCGGCAGGACTTTCTTCCCCGTGACCGCACCGGCAACCGGCGCTTTATTCCCGTGACCGTGTACCCGGAACGGGCGGAGGTTCACATACTGGACGATGAAGCGGCGGCGAGGACATATATCAGCCAAATGTGGGCGGAAGCCATGACAATCTACCGCAGCGGGAAGTATAAGCTGTCATTCAGCGCGGAAATGAACGCTTACCTGAAAGCCCACCAGCAGGGTTTTATGCAGGAGGACACGCAGGCCGGTATGATTTACGCCTATTTGGAGGACTACACCGGCGACAGGGTATGTTCCAAGCAGCTTTATGAGGAAGCGCTGGGAAACTGCAATCCCCCGGCAGAGTGGGAAACACGGGCAATCTGCGAGATTATGAATACCGGCATTGCAAACGGCAGCATACAGGGCTGGACAGCCTACAAAAGCCCTAAGAGATATAAGAAGTACGGTTCACAAAAAGGCTGGGAGCGTGTCAACCAGCCCCCAGCAGACAAGGATGGTTTTCGGGAAATCACAGAGGAAGAAGCCCGGCAGATGGAGCTTCCATTCTGAAAAAGCCCCCGGTTGACAGTTTGGTTGACGTTTCAGTTGACAGGAAAAAGTCTGATATTTCAGGCACTTCTCCTCTTTGTCAACCATGTCAACCAAGAAATCAAAGAAAAAGTAAAATAGAATAATAGAGCGCCTGAGGATTGTTTTCAAAGTCTTTTGTGCCGGTTGACACGGTTTGGTTGACATTGGAGCAGTCTACGCCACACATAGCCTGACATTGCCTTGTCGGGCATATTTCATTTATGGAGGTAAATGCCTATGGTAAAAGCCAAGAGCGAAAATAACACCAACAACAGCGGCACTATGCTTACCGCTGCGGACGGCACCCAGTATTTTGTCATGGGGAAAATTCGTATCAAGGTATCGGAGCATTTTGCAGAGAACGGGAAGCCGCTGAACAGCCTGCTGGAAGATGTAATCCAGCACGCCGCCGCTGCTTCCTGAAAAAAGATAGATTTGTGACTGTCAATCATCCCACGCTTATGATATACTTGTACCAGCAAGTATTGTATAAGCGTGGGTTGTTTCTTTTTAAGGAGGATTTTTGATGAAACAACCATACAATACAACGGTTTATAACACCGCACTTTATTTGAGATTGAGCCGTGACGATGAGCTGCAAGGCGAAAGCGGCAGCATCCAGACACAGCGCATGATGCTTCGGCAGTACGCCGCCGAGCATGGATTGACCGTAGTAGACGAGTATATTGACGATGGATGGAGCGGCACGAACTTCGACAGGCCGAGCTTCCAGAGGATGATCGACGACATCGAGGACGGGAAAATCAACTGCGTTGTGACAAAGGACTTATCCCGCTTAGGCAGAAACTACATTCTGACCGGCCAATACACAGAAATCTACTTCCCAAGCAAAGGCGTCCGCTACATTGCGATCAACGACAATGTGGACACCCTCAACGGAGAAAGCGAGCTTGCCCCATTCCTGAATATCCTGAACGAGATGCACGCCCGCCAGACCAGCAAAAAGGTCAAGGCCGCCATGCGGACACGGTTTGCAAACGGCGCACACTACGGAGCCTACGCCCCGCTGGGTTATATCAAAGACCCGGATAAGACCGGGCATCTTCTGGTTGACACGGAAACAAGGTGGATTATCGAAAAGATCTTTGACCTTGCCGTTCATGGCAGAGGGGCGGCCAGCATCACACGGATTTTGGTGGAAGCAAAAGTACCCACCCCCGGATGGCTGAACTTCCAGAGGTACGGCACTTTCGCCAATATCTATGCCGGAGCGCCGGAGGAAAAAGCCTATGCGTGGACGATAGCGCAGGTCAAAAGCATCTTGAAAGAGGAAACCTACATCGGTCACAGCGTACACAATAAGCAGAGCAACATTTCATTCAAGAACAAGAAAAAGGTACGCAAGCCGAAAGAGGAATGGTATCGTGTGGAGAATACCCACGAAGCGATTATCTCCGAAGATGTGTTCCGACAGGTGCAGGAGCAGATTGCCAGCAGACGCAGACGGCAAAAGGACGGCACAACGCAGATTTTTTCAGGGCTGGTAAAGTGTGCGGACTGCGGCTGGTCGCTGGCATACGGCGAGAATAAGCAGAACAAAACCCCGTATGGCTACTATCATTGCAGCAAGAACGGACAGGGACTGCGCCAATGCTCCATGCACTACATCCGCTATGATGTGCTTTACGCCTATGTCCTCTCCCGCCTGCAATACTGGTCACAGCAGGCCCAGCAGGACGAGGACAAACTTCTGAAAAGGCTGCTCAACGCCAGCGATAAGGAACGCAGCTCTGCGAGGGAGAAACAGGCATCCGAACTGAAAAAAGCCGAGAAGCGAAAAGCAGAGGTTGACGGGCTGTTTGCCAAGATGTACGAGGACTGGGCTGCCGGACGCATTACAGAGTACAACTTCAATATGTTGTCCGAGAAGTATCAGGGCGAACAAAAGGAGCTGGACGAGAAAATCCAGCAGCTTCACGAAGCGATGGAAGCCGTTGCGCAGACCGCCGTTGACGCTGAAAAGTGGGTAGGGCTGATGAGGCAGTATGTCAACCCTACGGAGCTGACCGCCGAACTGCTGAATACGCTGATTGAAAAAATCTTTGTGCATGAAGCGGTTAAGGGCGAGGACGGCAGCCGGGAGCAGGAAGTAGAGATTTTCTATCGCTTTATAGGCAAAATCGACTGACACATCTTTTTTACCCAACAATATCTTTAACTAAGGGAAAATGGCGAAACCTATCCCGATATTACGCTCCTTCAGCCGCTGGCGTATTTCTTTGAAGTAACACTTGACGAGCTTATGGGGTACGATCAGAAAAAAGTTCAGGCTGATATTGATGAGACGATCGCTCTTTACAGAAAACATTGGAAAGAACGCAAAGGACGCGAAATTATCGTAAAGGCATATCATAATTATCCGAACGACTATTGGATTATGCATTACTATATGTGGAATATCGCGGGCGATTTAGCGGATAACGATCCGGCTGTCCTGGTCGAGCACAAGGATGAATTTCTTTCCATCTGCGAAAAAATTCTGGGCGGTTGCACTGAAGACGCGTTGCGGCTCAGCGCATGGAATATGCGCGCAAAAATTCTTCACGCAGAAGGAAAAACGGGCGAAGCGCTCCGGATATATCAGACAAAGTTCGCGGATTGGTTTACAACAAGCGGGCAGAAAACCGAGCAGTTATTTGCAAAGGACACGAGCGAATACTATTTTCACGTGCGAAAAAATATGTATGAGCTTGGCGATTTTGCGGCAGACAAACTCGGGCGGACCGTGTTCTTTGATCCATCACTATCTATGGCAGAGAAAACAGAACGTGCAATTCTGTATGGCGATTTAATGCTGAACGCTTACAGAGAAACAAAAGAAGCGTTCTTCCTGATGCTTGCGGAATCTTTTCTCGGAAGAATGGAGAATGATATTTGCTACCGCGGCGGAACCGATGATCAGATTATTGCCGTTATGGATAAAAATCTTTACGCAAAGAAACTGCTGGAAGAAGCGAGAGAAAAAAATGAGCCTTTGAACAGAGCTTTTGACCGCTACTCCGAAGGAGTTCGGCAGAATATTCTCAAATATAACATTGACTACCGCGCGGATGCTACCGATGGTAGGCGAGCCGAGCTTCTGAAAAATCCCGAATACAGGGCTGTCCTGGACAAATACAGATAATCTCACCCGTAAAAAGCAGTTTTACAAAGGTTCAGACACTTTTGACCGTACCGGAAAGAGACAGATACTTGTCAAAAATTTCGGACAGATAAGAGAGAAAACAAAAACAGCACCCAACAGGGTGCTGTTTTTGTTCTGGTTGCGGAGGCAGGATTTGAACCTACGACCTTCGGGTTATGAGCCCGAC
>UMIH01027497.1_pt1 | contig 19215 bp, 16 predicted proteins | sample 1965771 | NCBI WGS metagenome assembly UMIH01 (sample SAMEA4836120, study PRJEB28245) | human gut metagenome | biome: gut microbiome; material: fecal sample | place: Denmark | collected 2008
CCTCTTTGAAGAATAATTTGTTTGTAAAACATATTTATTGCATTGGATGCAGGAATTCCTAAGGCTGCTAAGATTCTTTCTGCCTGTTCTTTTACATCAGGCTCAATGCGTGCATATAAATTTGCTGATTTTGTTGCCATAGTAAACACTCCTTTCGAGTTTTTTCTAACTATATTATATCTATTTGTCCGGACAAAAGCAATGCAAAATCAGTATTTTACAAATTGTTCATACTCCAAAATCTACCAGTTCATAATATTTCCAACAAAAGGCTTATCCAGAGCAAACTCTAATGTTTAACAATAGTGCCTGAATAAGCCTTTCAAATCAATGATTTATTATTTACTTTTCAGAATCCTTCCGTTCCATCCAGCACACCGTCTCAACATGGCACGATACCTTCTGATTGATGTCAGGCTTTGTGCCCATTCGCGGAAACATATCATGTTAAAACAGAGAAACATGTCCACACCTTCTGAAACCGCACATTCACAGCTACAAACAGATGCAATCTGTGGCAAAATTAACATCCATATCAAGGTCTTAACCATTAAAGTCTATGGGAACAAATCGGTATAAAGCCTTTTCTATTTGCCATACACTCGCAGGGAGTTGAGTTGCCGAATTTCACCGTCTCAACCTGAAATCTGTTTCTTATTTCTTTGCGTTTTCTTCCAGTTCCAGCATGTACTTATCAAAATCAGACATGAACAATCTATCCTGGATGACACGGTATTTTTCAAATTCTGTCTCGGCATGTAGCTTTGCAATTTCCGCTGTCACCTTGCCTGCATCCTGTAAAATACCGTAATCAAACATTTCAATGAAGCTGTTGAGTCTCTTTTCCCAGTCCTGCATTGTAAGCGGAATATGCCGCAATGTCATGTTTTCCGCAAAATCCAGGTATGCTGTAACCATACGATTCAGCTGCTTCATTTCATCCTGACTCAGATAATTCTTAGCAACCGTAACATCGCTTTTCTTAATCTTTCCTTCCGGTGCATCTGCCCAGCTGGTTAATCCCATATGCTCCTTTGTATGATCGGCTCTTTCCACGATCAGCTCAGCCGCCGTATGCCCATGAACTGCGTAATGCATCTTATTCTGGACGGTCGCGTAGAATCTTCTCGTCGTTGCAGCATTTTTGTCATAGTCAATGGCTGTCGCATACAGGTCAGTGATCTTCTGATAGAACTTTCTTTCGCTGGCACGAATCTCTCGGATGCGCTCTAACTGCTCATCGAAATACTTCTCCGTCAGATACGTTCCACGCTTCAGCCGTTCGTCATCCATGACCCAGCCCTTGATGGTGTAGTCCTTAGCAATCTGGTTTACCCATTTACGAAACTGTACCGCACGCTCGGAATTGACCTTAAAGCCTACGGCAATCACCATTTGAAGGTTATAGTGCTTGGTATCGCGTGTGACCTGACGAGAACCTTCGGTTTGAACTATTCGGAAATTCCGAATAGTTGCGGCCTCTTCCAATTCACTATCCGCGTATATTTTTTTAATATGTTCATTTATCGTCGGTAAACCAACATCATACAATGTAGCCATCATCTTCTGTGTCAGCCATATATTTTCATCCTCATAGCGCATTTCTATGCTGTCCTGCTGATCACCTACTGAGGCAACATAGGTCAGGTACTCCGCTGCGCTTGAGCGGATGGTTATCTCATCTTTTTTCTTTGCCAAATGAAGTGCCTCCTTACTTTGTCATAATTTCGGCTTGGTTATTCTGCCTGTGCATCAAAGAATTGCTGTACCTTGTCTGAGTCCTTTGCCTTCCCTGTATCCTCTATCACCTCGTAATTTACAAGCGTGTGTTGTAATACCTCTTGTAATCGTTTACTCTGTGCATTGTTCAAATATGGTAACATTCCTTGAACGATATCTGTAATCAAATTTTGTTTCATAGTCAATTCTCCTTTGAAATTATTTTAGAGAACGACTTGCAACGGCAGTTCTTTTTTTATCTCCTGCCGTTGGTAGGAGTATATCTTTATAAATCTTCGGCTTTGTATATAGCATATCCTTCATAATAATAGCTATGATCTATTCCCTTCATATACACTTCCCGATCATTAATTTTATCTGTCAAAGCCTGCTTTAATACATATTTTATTTCAATGTCTTTAATTGGGCTTCTTTCCATTGCCAACGGATAATCTTCTTTGTCTACAGCACTCCAATCAACGACCATGTTCAATTCTTTTTTTAAGATTAAATCGAGCCATATTCTGGTACTTCGACCATTCCCCTCTCTGAATGGATGCGCTATATTCATCTCAACGTACTTCTCAACAATTTCATCAAATGTTGACTGTGGCATCTTCTCAACATTCTCAATAGCTGCCTGTAAATACATCACCGGTGCAAATCTAAAATTACCCTTTGCAATATTTACAGTACGTATCTTTCCTGCGAAATCATATATCTCATCAAATAAATATTTATGGATTGCCGCAAGCATCTTAAATGTTCCGGCTTCATAATTATCTAAATATCCATTTTCAAATAATTCAACAGCCTTTTTCTTACTTATCTTTTCTTCCATTCTTGCAAGTTCTGTTGAATCGGTAATGTTAAGTTTATTATCTAAGGCCATACATTCCTTTCTGAATACGAAGCAGCATATTCTATTAATAAATATATAACAAAATGCAATCAACGATTTATTATTTACTTTTCAGAATTCTTCCGTTCCATCCAGCAGACCGTCTCCACATGCACTCCCTGGCAGAAATTATCATAGCACTGCACATCCCTGACCTCATACCTGCCACTCTCACGAAGGTACTTAAGGTCGCGTGCGAGTGTAGCCGAGTCGCAGCTTACATATACGATTCTTGGCGGTGCCATCTCAAGCATTGTATCGAGAAGTGATGTGTCACAGCCCTTGCGCGGAGGGTCTACAACAATAACGTCCGGTCTTAGCATATCCGCCCCTGACTTGGCAGAATCCGTATCACCCTCTCCACCGCTCTTATAGAACTCAGGCACTACCTCCTCTGCCTTTCCGACAAAGAACTGTGCATTATCTATATTATTGAGTGCCGCGTTATTCCCTGCATCCTCAATTGCCTGAGGAACTATCTCAACGCCGTATACCTTTTTCGCATTCTTTGCAAGGAAAAGCGAGATTGTTCCGATGCCGCAGTAGAGATCCCATACAGCTTCATTGCCGGTAAGCTGAGCATATTCAAGAACCTTGTCATACATACGTTTAGTCTGGACAGGATTAACCTGATAAAATGATAACGGAGAAATGCGGTAGCGCACATCGCCTATGCAGTCCTCTATATAAGGTCTGCCCCAGAGTGTCTCGCAGTGTCTGCCTAGAATTACATTGGTCTTTTCGCGGTTTACATTTATCATGATTGAAGTCATGCCATCGATTTTGGCAAGCTCACCGACAAGTGAATCATACCGCTGGAGCTTATCCGCATTGATTACAAGGCATACACAGATTTCACCTGTTGCCCTGCCTGTACGGATGAGAATATGCCGCACAACACCGCTGTGCTTTTCCTCGTTGTATGGCTTTATATTATTATCAGTCATCCACTGTCTGACGATTCGCAGAATATCCTTATTCACGGGATCACCGATACAGCAGTCCATACAGTCGATAATGTCATGCGTTCTTCCCGCATAAAATCCTATCTTAATATTGCCGTCACGGTCACAGCCTACCGGGAACTGTGCCTTATTGCGGTAATGATACGGCTCATCCGGTGCTGTCATTCCGACAATCGGATGCATGACATAGTCAGCCTCGCCAAGTCCGCCAAGCCTCTTCAGATTATTGGCAACCTTATTCTGTTTGAACCTAAGCTGTGCCTCATAGCTCATCTCCTGAAGCTGGCAGCCTCCGCACTGCCTTGCGACAGGGCATCTTGCCGTTACACGGTCAGGTGACGGTTCTATAATTCTTACAAGCCTTGCGTAGCCGTATGTCTTCTTAGTCTTCATCACCTTGGCTTCAACTACATCACCAATCACAGTATCCTTAATAAACAGAACAAATCCACAGGCATCTGCGCCTGTGGATTCATCACGTATAATTCCTATTCCCTGTCCTTCTGAACTTATATCTTCGATTTTAACCGTTACAACATCATTCTTATTAATCATGCAGTTCACACCTTTGTTCTCTTAATATTACTCTCAAACAGGCGGTTATATCCCATCCAGTCGCCGCCCTCCTTACTGTCGAATATCTCTCTGACTGTCTCTAACTTGGCATCCATGTTGTCTGCCATGCTAAGTGCCATTGCCTCTGCAAGTGCCGGCTTCTTAGGCGAACCATACTCAAGCTCCCCATGATGTGACAGAATGCAGTGCTTAATCTCCGTAAGCAGCATCGGTGGGAATCCTTCTATACCGTGCGCCTTTTCCCCGACCATCTCAGCCCCCATGACTATATGTCCGAGAAGATTCCCTTCGTCCGTGTAATCATTCTGCGGGAAATCCGAGAACTCCGGCACCTTACCGATATCATGCAGCATCGCACATGCTATAAGCAGATCTTCATTCAGAAAAGGATATGCCTTGGCGATATGTGCGCACAGCCTTGTAACACTCAGACTGTGCTCAAGCAGTCCCCCCATGAACCCATGATGTATGCTCTTGGCTGCCGAACGCTTCTTGAATATTGCGATAAATTCCTTATCTTCAACAAAGAAACTCTCAAGCAGCTTCTTAATATATCCGTTATTAATTCCCTTTATATAACCAAGCAGTTCGTTGTACATATCATCAATTGAAAAACGGCTTACCGGCATATAATTGGCAGGGTCATATTCACCTTCCCCAACCCTGCGCAGTCTCTCAATCTTAAGCTGCAATGCCCCGTTATAGCTTGTCACAAGACCATTTACCTCTACATAATCAAGAGCCTCATACTCGCCTATTCCCATTGAAGAAGGATCCCATATCTTACCATCAAGGCAGCCTGTCTTGTCCTGGAGTATAACACTCTCATATTCCCGTCCTGTCTTAGTGGTTGCCGTTGCCTTATTCTTACACAGGTAAATATCCGAAATCCTGTCACCATCTTTCAAAGTCTCAATAAACTTCATCTTTTAAGCCTCATCTGTCTATATTCTATAAATAATTATTTGCTTCCCAGCGTGACACTGAATAATATATTCTTATATTCATCCTTGCCTAATCTCTTAACATTGATTGTTGCCTTATCTCCACTGTTAAGCTTATATATTTTCTCACTAAATGTGCTAAATGTCAAAACAGTTTCATCATTAACTGACGTAATGACATCACCCGACTGAATCCCTGCCTGAAATGCAGGTGAATTTTCCTTGACCTCCCTTACATACACTCCTGCCGGAAGTCCATATGCCGATGCCATATCTGCCGTTATATTCTCTCCGATTATCCCGCAGTATGTAACCGTATAACCATTGGACAGCTCCTCAATAAGTGCCTTAAGGTCGGATATGCCATAGAATGACATAACTCCATTGAATCCCGTTCTTACAGGTATTCCTATAAGGTTGCCCGTAGCATCAAACAGATATCCGTAATCCCCTGATATCATTGCCATATTCGTGTATATAAGTCCCAGATAAGAATCAACGAGACTGTCTTTGTTAACAACACTCGTTGCAATTCCCTGATTAACTCCAAAATCAGCTCCGAGAATACGTCCTGCCGCTATAACCGTATCACCCTGACGCACCATATATGAATTACCAAGGTTGGCACACTTTATGTATGAACGCGCTGTCTGTGTCATGTCGCTTTGCTTTATGCTTATAACAGCTATTCCCGTATCAGCATCACCTTTGAGATAATGTCCCCCGACCTCACTTGAATCTGCAAACCCGACTATAATCCGTGACGCATCTGCCACTTCATCATATCCCGTAATCACAAAATATTCCGCATCTACTTCTGCAAAGATGACACCTGATACAGAAGCTTCCCCGGTGCCGAACTGCAGCTCATCCGTGCTCTGTCTTCCGGTAACTCTTACTGTCGATCTGCTTACGGACTGCATAATATTCTGCAGCGTGTCCTTAGTATTATTATCAATACCTGTCTGTTCTGATTCCGGCCGTCCTAATCCCGGCTGTCCTGTTACATCATAAGTCTCCGGCTCTGCCTGACCAGTCTCTCCGGATACGCTGTCTGTCTCATAAGGATATTCGTCTTTTTCTATGACTATTCCTGTTCTTTCCGCACTGCTGCCGGGCTTATCCGATGATTCAATCTTCTCATATACCACAACAAATACTACTGCCGCCACTATTCCAAACACTACTGCACAGCACACAAGCTCAGCGAATCTTATAAGCTTATGATATCTTACAGACGGCTTTTCTACTATATTCTCCGTATAAAGACTATATGACTCCGGGCTGCCCGTACTGCCATTGTTATCTTTGATGTTTTTTGCATTCTTTTTCTTATTATCTGCTGACTTCATTCATGACCTCGCAAGATTCAGTACTTTTGATACATTATAACATTTCTTTAGTCTATAATATATTTATGAACAAATAATGAATTGAGTGTAAATATTTAGCCGCCGGCCTCCAAATATCTGTGGCATTTTTGCTTCTTATAAGGTAAAATGGATATGTATTTTCAGAAAGGTGTTTTCATAATGAACGAGAAAGTTTTAAAGACTCTTGAATATAACAAAATAACAGAAAAGCTTGAAGGTTATGCAGCAACGGATATGACGCGCCGCATGTGCCATGAGCTTCAGCCGATGACTGATATTACATCAATAGAGGCAGCTCTTTCCAATACCAATGATGCACTTGGCCGCTCAATTACGCACAGTGCACCATCATTTGGCGGATTTGCAGACTGCCGTATGTGCATTAAGCGTCTCGAAGCAGGAGGCAGCCTTAACACAAGAGAACTGCTTAATATCGGTTCGATACTTGAAGCCGCAGCCAGAGCTTCATCTTATGCAGGTCATAAGGAAGAAGCGGATTCCCTCACGCCACTCTTTGAATCACTTGACCCGGTTACATCTCTGGCAGCGGAAATTAAGAGGTGTATCTTAAGCGAGGATGAGATAAGCGATGATGCAAGCCAGAATCTTAAGGATATCAGGCGTAAGATAAAAGCCGGGCAGGATAAGATTCATACTGAATTAACATCACTTCTTAATTCAGCTTCAGTCCGCACATATCTTCAGGATTACGTCATAACCACAAGGAACGGACGCTATTGTCTGCCTGTCAAGGCTGAATACAAGTCCAATGTTCCGGGAATGGTTCATGACCAGTCTGCAACAGGTTCAACATTTTTCATTGAACCAATGTCCGTAGTTAAGCTTAATAATGACCTTAAGGAACTTTCGCTTAAGGAAGAAGCTGAGATTGAAGTAATACTTGCAAGAATCAGTTCTCACTGTGCTGAGTATGCCGATGCAATTCTTACTGACCAGGAATCTCTTGTCCGGCTTGACTTTGCATTTGCCAAGGCTTCACTGTCACGTTTCTACAAATGCAGCCGCCCTGTCATGAATGAGAACGGCTATATCAACATCAAGAAAGGCCGTCATCCGCTTATTGAGCCGCATCATGTCGTACCTATTGACATATGGCTCGGCAGAGATTTTGACCTGCTCATAATTACGGGTCCCAACACAGGCGGTAAGACTGTTTCGCTTAAGACGGTAGGACTTCTTACTCTTATGGGACAGTCAGGACTTAATATTCCGGCATTTGACAACTCAGAGCTTGCCGTATTCAAGAAGGTCTATGCAGACATAGGTGATGAACAGAGTATTGAGCAGAGCCTCAGTACATTTTCATCACACATGACTAACACAGTTAAGATATTAAGATACGCAGACCGCAACACTCTTATTCTCTTCGATGAGATTGGTGCCGGTACTGACCCGACAGAGGGTGCTGCACTGGCTACAGCAATACTTGCCAATCTGCATAAGCGTGGAATAAGAACCATAGCAACAACACATTACAGTGAGCTTAAGGTATATGCCCTCTCAACTCCGGGCGTAGAGAATGCATGCTGTGAATTCGACGTTGAATCACTTCGTCCGACCTACAGACTTCTTATCGGTGTTCCCGGCAAGAGTAACGCATTTGCAATATCAAGCAAATTAGGACTGTCAGATTATATTATCAATGATGCACAGAACCGTATCGAGACTCAGGATGTTAAGTTTGAAGATGTTCTTACAGACCTTGAGGGCTCGAGAATCGCACTTGAGGAAGAACGCCGCGAGGTGGCTGAGCTTAAGGAGGAGGCTGCGCGTCTTAAGACACAGCTTCAGTCTGAGCGTGCAAAGTTCAATGAGCAGCGAGACCGCATTCTTGATAAGGCTTCAACCGAAGCTGCCCGGATTCTTCAGGAGGCGAAGGATTACGCTGACGAGACAATCCGCGTGATGAATAAGCATGGCATGACTGTACAGGAACTTGAGAAGTCCCGTACCAAAGTCCGTGACAAGATGAATTCAACAAGAGAACGTATCAGTGCCGGCAGAAAGAAAGATGAGCCTGCAGAGCCGCGTAAGGTTCATAAGCCTTCCGAGTTCACACTCGGTACACGCGTCAAGGTTCTCAGCATGAACCTCGTCGGAACAGTAAGTACACGTCCCGATGCCAGGGGTAACCTCTTTGTTCAGATGGGAATAATACGTTCCAAGGTTAATATTTCCGACCTTGAGATTATAGAAGAGGATGCATTTGGCAATGCAATCAGCAAAGGCAGCCGTACGGGCCGCAAGCCTGCCGGAGGGCTTGGCGGAAGCGGAAGCATTAAGATGGGCAAATCCTCGTCCATATCTCCCGAGATTAATCTTCTGGGATATACGGTCGATGAAGCTGTCGCTAAGCTTGATAAGTACCTTGATGACGCTTATCTGTCCGGAATTCCTCAGGTACGCATTGTTCATGGCAAAGGCACAGGTGCGCTCCGCAATGGCGTTGCCGCCTATCTTAAAGGAATATCTTATGTCAAGTCATTCCGCCTCGGTGAACAGGGTGAAGGAGATGCCGGCGTTACTATCGTAGAGTTTAAATAAATCTCAGGCAGATGAATTAATGGAGGGGTTTTAATGGCAGCAAAACAGAAAATTCTTATCGTTGATGATGACGAAAACATTGCAGAACTTATTGCACTTTATCTTACCAAGGAATGCTTTGAGACAATGACCGTCCATGACGGCGAAGCAGCACTTGCGGCAGTTACCGAGTTCAGACCGGATCTTATGATTCTTGACCTTATGCTTCCCGGCATGGACGGATATCAGGTATGCAGAGAGGTACGCAGGAACAATAATCTCCCGATAATAATGCTCTCCGCAAAGGGTGAGACATTCGACAAGGTTCTTGGACTTGAGCTCGGTGCTGATGATTACATGATAAAGCCATTTGATTCAAAGGAACTTGTTGCGCGTGTCAAGGCAGTACTCAGACGTTATCAGCAGCCCAAGGCTGATACAGCGGCAGATGCTAAGACTGTTGAATATCCCGGTCTTTCAATCAATCTAGCCAACTATTCTGTCATATATGACGGTACCCCTGTTGAGATGCCCCCAAAGGAGCTTGAGCTGCTTTATTTCCTTGCATCATCTCCTAATCAGGTATTCACAAGGGAACAGCTTCTTGATCATATCTGGGGTTATGAATATCTCGGAGATACAAGAACCGTTGACGTCCATATCAAGCGTCTGCGTGAGAAGATAAAGGATCATGAACAATGGTCAATTGCAACTGTCTGGGGAATTGGTTATAAGTTCGAGGTAAAGTAGTCTGCCATGCATATTTCTATTTTTAAGAAGTTCCTGCTGCTCTACATCTTTGTAGGCTGTATAGGTTTTATATTAATCAGCAATATCTGTTATTCCCTTGATTACCGTGCCATTATAGAGTCGAGGACTGAACAGATGTATAATCAGGCTGTCTCGATATCCAAAGATTATGCCAGCACATATTTTTCAGACGAGAAAATAAGGCTTATCAGAAGTGAGATGATAACCGTTGCCTCAGCATCAGGTGAACGTATTATGTTCATAGATACTGACGGCAACATTCTCATGGATACATCCCGCGATATTACAGACCAGAACAGCGTCCGGCTCAATGATTTTGACTATACAAGAAGCGGCAGCCGCTATTCCCAGTCCGGACGTTTTTTTGATTATTTCGGTGAGGATATGCTGAGCGTTATGGCTCCGATTACCAACGCTTACACTGTCAAGGGATATGTAGCCATACACATACCGCTTGGCACACTCCGTTCGCAGGTATATACAACATTTAACACCAACTATGTGACATTTATTATTATGATGATGCTTATCCTTCTTTTCGTGGCGTTTTATTTCATAATGATTCACAGACCACTTAAGGCGATTATCAAAGGTGTTGACGAATATTCCAAAGGCAATCTTGATTACCGCATAGACCTTGCCCCGGGTGATGAGCTTCACAGGCTCGGTGCATCCCTTAACTACATGAGCAGCGAGATTAATGAGATGGATAAGTTCCAGCAGAAGTTCATCTCCAACATATCGCACGATTTCCGTTCTCCGCTGACATCCATAAAGGGATACCTTGAGGCAATGTCTGACGGCACAATCCCTCCGGAGCTTCATCAGAAGTATATCGGAATTGTCCTGTTCGAGACCGAGCGCCTTACCAAGCTCACCAATAATCTGCTTACTCTCAATGACCTTGACCCTAAGAGTGTCCGTCTTAATTACAGTGATTTTGACATTAATGATGTTATCCGTCACACTATTGAGACGTTTGAGGGCGTATGTACAGAGAAAAAGATTACCTTCAAGCTTACATTTTCATCAAGGCAGCTCATGGTTCACGCAGATATGGAGAAGATTCAGCAGGTTGTATACAATCTTGTTGACAATGCCGTAAAGTTCAGCCATCCGGATTCATTTATTGCAATCTCAACAACCACGAAGAACGGACGCGCATTTATCTCCGTGAAGGATAACGGCATCGGTATTCCAAAGGACGACCTCAAGAAAATCTGGGAGCGTTTCTACAAGACGGATAATTCCCGCGGACGTGACAAAAAAGGCTCTGGCCTCGGGCTTGCCATCGTCCGTGAGATTATACAGACCCACGGTGAACGTATTGACGTCATAAGTACCGAGGGTGTCGGAACTGAATTTGTATTTTCTCTTAAGACTCCCAAATCTACTTCTTCATCTTAGGATTGCAGATGAGGCTGCACAGATATCCAAATATCAGTGCAGCACTGCAGCCCACGGCTCCGGCTGTAAATCCCCCCTTAAACAGTCCCAATGCTCCGTCATTGTCTACAGCTTCCTTTATACCCTTCCACAATACATTACCAAACCCAAGCAGCGGTACAGTTGCCCCTGCACCTGCCCGGTCTGTGAACGGCTGATACAGTCCTACGGCACCAAGTACTGCACCGGCGCACACCAGAAGCACCATAATGCGGCCCGGCATAAGCTTCGTCTTTTCCATAAGCACCTGAACCGCTGCGCATATAAATCCACCAACAATAAAAGCTATTACATATTTTTCCATTTTAATCCTCCACTCCGCAGACACAAATAGCTGCCCCTCTTTTCACACATGCTCCAGCACAATTCCGTGTGCAATTCCGGGAACTGATTTGCCCTCATTAAAGCTTGTCGGAGACATCAATGCTCCCGTCGGCACAAACAATACACGTCCAAGCCTTCCCTGTTCTATCATGGGAAGTATCTTTGCACACAGTGTTACCGCTGAGCAGCCGCATCCGCTGCCGCCGGCATGCGTATCCTGTTTATCTCCGTCGAATATCTCTATTCCGCAATCAGAATATCTGTCCTCTATGTGTATTCCCTTACGCTCAAGCAGGTCGAGTATTATGGTCCTGCCAACAAGGCCGAGATCCCCCGTTATTATCAGGTCATAATAGTCATCACCCGCACCGAAGTCTGACATATTCTGCGCAATAAGTTCAGCCGCTGCAGGTGCCATGCAGGCCCCCATATTCATACTGTCCTTCACTCCGTAATCTACTATCTTCCCGGTTGTTATGCCGGCAACCCTTATATGTGCCCTCTTTCCGCTTCCGTCATGCATACTGTCATCCTCACTTAAGACAACACTCCCGCATCCCGTAACAGTCCATGTTGCCGCAAGTGGTCTCTGATTGCCGTATTCAAGAGGAAATCGGAACTGCTTCTCAGCACTTGCAAAATGACTTGACGCAAGTGCTACAGCTTTCGGGGCATATCCGGCAGCCACGCTCATTGACGCAAGTGCCATTGTCTCTCCCATTGTCGAACATGCACCATACACACCAAACAGCGGAATCTGCAGATCCATTATTCCATACGAAGTTGCAATAAGCTGCCCTAACAGATCTCCTGCAAATATATATCTGATATCTTCCGCTGTAAGTCCTGATTTATCAAGCAGTGTCTGTGCCGTAAGCTTCTGCATATGACTCTCCGCCTCCTCCCATGTCTGCATACCAAACATGGCATCTTCACTTATTGTATCTATATAGCTTCCAAGCGGACCCTCGCCTTCCTTTTTCCCTGCAGTACATGCATATCCTATAACATATGGCGTGTTTTCAAATTCGATACTCTGTTTTCCCTTTATCATAGACTGCCTCATTTCACCTTAATTTAAATAATACTTCCGTAATTAGTATGGATATCAGAGCATAAATTTATACAAAAACGGATTTTTCCCTCTATTGATATCGTTGTCTCATTTGTGATATACTATATTGTAAAATTTTATGTGCATATAATTCCCAGGCACAGAAATGAGGTACTATCATGAAATACAATACAAAAGGTGTCTGCTCACGTTCAATCACATTTGACGTAAAAGACAATAAAGTCACAGATGTACAGTTTGAAGGCGGATGTTCAGGTAATACACAGGGTGTCGCAAGACTTGTTGAAGGTATGGATATTGATGAAGCCATTAAGCGTATGAAAGGCATCAGATGCGGATTCAAGTCAACATCATGTCCTGACCAGCTTGCACTGGCACTCCTTGCATATAAGGACGGAATCGGAAAGGCAGAATAATCATGAAACGAATCGTATTGACCGGTGGTGGAACTGCCGGACATGTTACACCTAATATTGCACTTATTCCAAGTCTTAAGGATGCCGGTTATGACATCTGCTACATAGGCTCCTATGACGGAATAGAGAAGAAGCTTATTACAGATCTCGGAATAACATATTACGGAATAGATACAGGCAAATTAAGACGTTACAAGAGCCTTAAGAACTTAAGTGACCCATTCCATGTAATCCACGGATATAGTGAAAGTGCGTCACTTATGAAAAAGCTGAAGCCTGACATTGTCTTTTCAAAGGGAGGATATGTGTCCGTGCCGGTTGTTCTCGCTGCTGCAGCGCATCATATCCCGGTCATAAGCCATGAATCGGATATGACTCCGGGTCTGGCTAACAGAATCACTGCTAAGTCCGCAAGTAAGATATGCTGTAATTTTCCTGAGACAGTCAAACTGCTCCCGGCTGACAAAGCCGTTCTTACAGGTACACCTATAAGGCAGGAGCTCCTCAGCGGCAACAAGCTTGCAGGTCTTAATTTCTGTGGTTTTACAACAGCTAAGCCCGTTCTTCTTGTGACAGGAGGAAGCACCGGCGCAGTTCATGTCAACAATGCTATACGTGCCATACTTCCCGAACTTCTCAAGACCTATCAGGTATGCCATCTGTGCGGTGCCGGCAAAACTGACGAGAGCCTTAAGAATCTTAACGGTTATGTGCAGTTTGAGTACGTTAACAAAGAGATGCGTGATTTATTCGCAATGAGTGATATTGTTGTGTCGAGAGCGGGTGCCAACGCTATCTGCGAGCTGCTGGCATTAAGAAAGCCTAACCTTCTGATTCCGCTTTCAGCCAATGCAAGCCGCGGTGATCAGATTCTTAATGCCAACTCATTCAAACAGCAGGGATACAGCAGTGTCATAGAAGAAGAGAATATTACCAATGAAACGCTTCTCAAAGCAATTAATGACCTCTATGCAAGGCGTGACCAGTATATCGGTGCAATGAGCGTAAGCCGTCAGAATGATGCTATTCCGGTTATTATGGAACTAATCAATTCCACTGCCCGATAACCAATTAAATATTCCACTGGCAAACAAAAATACAAATGCTGTCCATGGCTGTTATACATTCTGTGAACAATCCGCTGTTCTTCTGATAGTATCAACAGCCATCTTCACCTTCTCAACACATTCAAGGTTATCATTACTCATATTCCTGACCTGATCGGCACTCGCCGTGACTTCCTCAGTAACCGCCGAAAGTTGTGAGATATTCTCAACAATCCTGTCGTTAGACTTGGAAAGCTCTGCAATATGGCTGTCAACTTCATTAATATGGCTCCTGAGTTCTTCCATGTTATTGCTTAATTCTTTAAATGCCTCTCCGGCCGCATATATCTTCCGGCTTTGAATATCACTGGCCTCAATCGAACCATTAATGGAATTGACAACATCCTGCGAATTAGCATTAAGTTCTGATGTTATTCTCGTAATCTCTTCAGTAGAATTCTTGGTCTGCTCCGCAAGCTGTCTTATCTGATCCGCAACAACCGCAAAACCGCGTCCGGCCTCTCCCGCCCTTGCACTTTCTATAGATGCATTAAGTGCAAGCAGATTGGTCTGGCTTGATATATTAAGAATCATTCCCGCAATCTGTTCAACTTCTGCCGTCTTGTTCTGAAGCTTGGTCATGGATTCAGTTACTTTCTTATTAGTCTCGGTGATTCTGGCTGACTGTTCCTCCAGCTCCTCAATCACTTTGATATTACTCTGCACACTCTCGGATGAACTGTCAGCTATGCTGACCATCTCCACGGACTTGCTCTCAGTCTGTGCAATTGCTTCCTGAATATGGGCGGTCATAGTATTCTGTTCTTCTATACTTTTTGCTGTGGAATAAGCAGCATCAGATATCTCATTCATGCTGCCGGCAACAGACTTAGTACTTGTAACAAGCTCATCCATAAGCTGTGTACTTCTGGCTGTTTCATTCTTAACAGTATTTGAGGTATTCAAAACATCATTAAGTATGCTATTAACACGCTCCTGCTCGTCTTTGGCTGCACCAAGCGCATCACCATTGAATGCAATCGATATCTTTCCCGCAAAATATATTCCGACAATTACGGACAATTCAAGCATCGCCTGACAAAATGCATTAACATCCATAGCGCTGACACCGTGTACAGCCTGCATAACGAGTACCAGTATAAATGAAACGATTGCACCTATCGTTGTATAGAGCATTCTTCTCTTCCTGTAATACGGAATCTGTAATATAAGAATACCAAAAAGCATATAGTGAATAAATGTTGCATCCGTCTGTAACCCTATAAGAATATATATAATATATACGTCAATTGCGGCTGCAATACTCAGATACGAATTAGACTTATTCTTCACATTAATGATACCATTAATGATGCTTGCTGCAGCTACAACAGCCGTTACACCATATACAAGAGACTTATTGATCCCGCCATTGGCAAGCTTAAGCCACAGATAAACCAATACTACCACAGCCATAATGGATATTGACAGTATTGTAAAATGGTTAAGTCGCTTATATCTCTCATTAATGTCATTATATTTATAATTCACATTGTCCATTATAAATAACCTCCGGTCATAGTAAGTTTATACTAACTACTTATAATTATGGTCTTGTGCTGATTTTAATGTCAACATCAGCCATATAAAAAATGCAAATATTACTGCTATGACAATCCATATGCCGGCATGTGAACTGTCTCCTGTATCAGGTGATGATATATCCCCGGCTGAATATGGAGCGGTTGAAGCTGTTGTGGTTTCCTGTGCTGCTGCCGTTGTCTCCTGCGGCTCTTTTGCCGTCGGCTCCTGTGCTGCCGTTGCTGGCTCCTGCGGTTCTATTGTTGTGGTCTCCTGTGGTGCTGTTGTGGTCTCCTGCGGTGCTGCCGTTGTCTCCTGCTGGCTGCCGCCACTTATAACAGTAAAATCTGTTGCTGCCGTTCCACTTGCCGAAACAATCTCCAATGTATGCCTTCCTGCTGAAAGACCTTTTATGAATTCAGGAGTAAGCGTGATAATTATGCTGCCTTCCCTGGCAGAGAATTCCTTATTCTCCACAAGCTGCCTGCCATCAACCGCGACTCTGATAAAATCCGAATATGCTGCATCAGACCTGAATATTGCTGCCACTGCCGCCGATGCATCAACAGATGCATTATTGCCTTCTATTATTGAAGGCTTAAGCTTGTCCGTCACCGTATCTTTAAACTCAATCTCATGCGATGCGGTGTCATCAGCAAAATATCCTGAGCATATCCGGCAGAAATAATATTCCGTATTTCCTTCCTTTGCAGCCGTTGCCGCTTTGGCCTCAACGTGCTTTAACTGATGCGGGATCCTGTCAATTGCACTGCCCTTAGATATCATTTTGTCACAGTCTTTGCAATACATATCGCCTGTATATCCGGTCTCGCGGCATGTTGCATCCGATGCCCCTTTTATAAATGTATTCTTATGATTATTGGGATTGAGCTCTCCATATTCCTTATGACATACAGAACATACAGCACGCTCAACACATGTTGCCTCTCCTCCTGTATGTATGTGCTCTTCAAAGTCACCTTCAATTCTGAAAGTAAGACAGTTATCATCAACACTTTCTACTTCAATATATATATCAGAATAAATACCTATATCTTCTCCCGCTGCAAGCGCCGCATCTGATTTTGTATTATATGTGCCGCCAAGTACTTCATAATTCCATCTCGGTGATGAGAAATTCATATTGCTTGGAAATTTGGTACCGGTATCTATAAGATAGCAGACAAGACCGGATTTCATCGGAATTCTGTCAACCGTGTTACCGTTCATCTTATACAGGGTCTTATATTGAGAATCATACTTATTGCTATCTGTCTCAAAGTTTCTGTACTCAAGATACAGTGTCTTATTCTTAGCCGGTATATCAAGCTTATACCCTATTGCACCTTTACCGCCTGATGTCCCCAGCGCCCTGAGATTATATTCGCCATCCGCCACAAGTGTTTCAACGTCCCCTTCATGAACCCAGCCAAGCGCCTCCTTCTCTTTCACCGAAATAAACTGCGGCACCGGTGATATATGCTTAGCCATTAATGACATATAATATACAGGTGATGAATTGTAGGAATTGTACAAATCCCGCAGCCCCATTACGTGTCCCATCTCGTGTGTTGCTGCTGCAACAGACAACATAATTCTGCCGTCAGAATCCCTGAACAGATATCCGTTGGAATCTCCATCCGGTCTTGCATATGAATTGGTGATCTGTACATACCTGCTGCTTTTTATGGTGCCTTTGCCGGTGCCTATCTCAACATAATCCGCGTAATCCGTATAATTCCACAATGGTGATGCCCAGCTTACAGCAATGTTGTTCTGTGTCGTATTCTTATAAATTATTGTAATTGAATCTATTGTTCCGTTACCGTCTTTGTCGAGCTCGTCAAATGAATATGTCTTTGAACCGTCATAATCAGATATCACATTTCCGGCAGATATTGCAGCATTGACCGCATCTGACCATTCACGCTTAAGCTCATACATACGGGTTGCGGCCTCACTGTCATCTGCATAACCTATCTTATTGGTATCGCTGTATTCTGCATAGTATCCGCGTTGATGTGACAACCGGACAGAACCGCCATTATCAAACAGATATACACTCTTCATGCGAAGCCTGTCATCTGATACACTCCGGTAATAATCACTAACGCTGTACTCTGCCGTATTATATGAATTATCTGTTATTTCCCTTACCGTGCTTCCCTCATAAACATCATCAACAAATTCATCTTCATCTGCAAATCTTGCAAATACAATAAGATTTGTAAAATTAGAATCATCCTCCGCACGTACGCTATCACTTCTGCCGAATATAAATATTACAGCAAGTGCAAGCAGTACTGCTGCTCTGCTTTTCTTCATTAATTTTCTTTTCCTTCCGTTATGTTATGTATTTTATTATAACATATCTTAATTAATACAGTAGAAAAATTTAAGCAGACAGCATAACAAAAGCACCGGAATCGCTTCCGGTGCTTCATATTCACATTATGTATTGAATTAATCTGCCTGCGTGATGCAGCTTACAGATTCAATTCAATCAGCCTTCAATTGAAATGTACTTCTTCTGTTCAACTGCCGGCTTAGCTTCCTTCTTAGGTATGAACAGCTTAAGCATTCCGTGCTTAAACTCGCCCTTTACATCTTCTTCAGTAATCTCATCACCAACATAGAATGATCTCTCGCAGGCGCCTGCATAGCGTTCACGGCGGATATACTTACCTGACTTCTTCTCCTGCTCATCCTTGTCAAGACCCTTAGCAGCAGAAACTGTCATATATCCATTGTCGAGAGAAACCTTAACTTCATCCTTTGTGAAGCCCGGAAGGTCAATCTCAAGTTCGTATCCTTCATCCGTTTCCTTGATATCCGTCTTCATAACATTCTTTGCGTGATGTCCGTAAAGCTTCTTCTCAACATTCTCGAATGGTGCATCATTGTAAAATGAAAAATCATTCATAAAATTATCAAACAAATCTTCTCCAAAAATACTAGGCATTAACATAAGTCATCGCTCCTTTTCTAATATATGTTCACATTCTGTGAACATCTCATGCACGTTACCTTGTTTCCTGGAACCGGGATGTTATGGGAACTCATAGGACTTTCATTCATGTCCTCCTTTTGTTCTCTTCCTTCGTTCTGGCTATGTTATAACACTAATTGTTAGCACTGTCAAGAGGTGAGTGCTAATTTTTTTAAAATATTTTTTCAACTCCCGTAAATTCAAGGGTTACAGTACTTAAAATTTTTTATTAAGCCGTATTTTTGTGTCTACTGTACCATTTTTGTACCATTTTTTTCGAATTTTAAAAATTCCAGCTTAACATCTGTCTTATTATTAAGATGATTATATACATCCATTGTTACATCACTATGAGCATGCCCCATAACATATTGAGTAGCTTTAACGTTAATTCCAGCTCTGGCCATGTTTGTGCATCCGGTATGTCTTATGACGTGTGATAAGAATTGCTCCATAGCTGCTTCGGCGTTTGTGGAACGATTGTAACTTCTAACAATATTATATATGCTCCCCACTTCCTTTCCAGACAGAAAAAGACGCAAGCC
>UMIH01067319.1_pt1 | contig 19056 bp, 25 predicted proteins | sample 1965771 | NCBI WGS metagenome assembly UMIH01 (sample SAMEA4836120, study PRJEB28245) | human gut metagenome | biome: gut microbiome; material: fecal sample | place: Denmark | collected 2008
GCGTGACGGGCGCACCCGGCTGGATGCTTCCATCCGGGTAGCCGCAAAGATAGGCGCGGTGCGTCTGCTCCGCTGCCCGCGCAGGAAGCGCCAGCACCGCTGCCAGCGCCGCTGCGCAGAAAAGCCCCCGCAGCTGTTTTTTCATCTGCATCCCCTCTTCCGAAAGTTCTGCCCTTAGTGTGGCAGATTCGCCGCGCGGATACAGTCGGGACATGGGCAGGGAAAAGCAGGCAGAGCCGGCAGTGCGCTGCAGCATTCCCATCTTCTATGAAGCGGCAAAGGCTCCCCTTTGGAACAAGGGGAGCCTTTGGTACGGCGGTTATTCTTCCTCTCTATACGCCTTCAGCCCCGCGCGTCCCTCTTCGGTGACGGGCTTGAGCCAGCGCATGGATCTGAAGTGGAGCAGACACAGGATGCTCTTCGGGATGTCCTCGCCCAGATACGCGAGGATCACGACGCCGAGGAACGACACGTGCAGCACCCGCGTACCCAGCAGCGCCAGCGGGATAGCGACGACCCAGAGACTTGCAAGGTCGAAGATCATGCCCGTCAGCGTATCGCCGCCGGAGCGGAACACGCCCACGACCTGCACATAGGAGATATTGCGGAAGCAGTATTCCAGCGAGCAGAAGATCGTCACGGCGTATGCCGTTGAGATGGTCGTGGCCGAAAGATTGTCGCCCATGGCGAACAGGGACACGAGCGGGTGCCGCGCGGCGATCATCGTCAGGCCCACAACGAGGCCCATCAGCGGCACCAGCACGGAAAAGCGCCGGGCGTCGGACACGCCGCGCTGAATTTTGCCGCTGCCGATGGATTTGCCGACCATGATGACGCAGGCGTTGCCGAGGCCGACATAGAACGCGAAGGCCAGCTCGGAAAACGTCTTGAAGATGGTCATGCCCGCGTAATATTCATAGCCCATGTTGGCATAAATGCGGTTGAGCATGAGCATACCGAGCGCCCACAGGCCTTCGTTCGACATGACGGGCAGTGCGCGGGCACAGAACTCGCCGAGCTGCTTCAGGTTGAAGTCAAGCAGCTCCCGCACCGGGCCGACCAGCAGGTTTTTCTCAAACGCAGAGAAGATCAGAATCAGCACCGGCCCCAGCCAGGACGAAATGCACGTTGCGATGGCCGCGCCCTCTACGCCGAGCCGCGGCAGGCCGAACGCGCCGAAGATCAGGCCATAGTCCGCAAAGGCGTTGGCGATGGTCGTGACGATAGAGACATAGAGCGGCAGGCGGACGCGCTCTGTACCGCGCAGGACGTTGGACAGCAGATACGTCAGCGCGACGGCGGGATAGGAGAAGCAGACGATGCGCAGATACCGGCAGCCGGTTTCCACGACGGCGGGGTCTTGATTGAACAGGCCCAGCACCCATGCGGGCGCCGCCAGCGCGACGGCCAGAAAGCCGAGCGAAACGAGCATCGCCAGCATCAGGCCGATGCCCATCACGCGCCGGATGCCCTTGAGGTCCTTGACACCCCAATATTGCGAGATAAACACGCTCATGCCGGAGCAAAGGCCGAAGCCCAGAAGCCCGCAAAGCCAGCCCCACTGGGCCGCCATGCCGACGGCGGAGAGCGTCACGTCGCCCAGCTGCGACACCATCAGTGTGTCGACCAGCTGGAACGAGCTTGTCAATACGTTTTGCAGCGCGACCGGGACCGCCAGTTTCACGGTCACGCGCCAGAAGGGCTTATCGCCCAGATAATCAGTCAGTTTCATAAGAAATAATACTCCAAGGCAAAGATGTGGGGATGCTGCCTTGCGGCAGTATCCCCACGAAGTTTTTCAGGTGGCGCAGGACACCGCGTCAGAAGAAAGCCACTCGGAACGCATCCTTGCAAAGCAAGGCTGCTTATCCTGTCGGCTTCCTTCTTCCGCTCCAAAACGCAAGTGAAGCTCGCGTTTTGGCTTTGACGGAGTGCGTAGGGGCCGACGACTCTGTCGGCCTCAAAAATGTGGCAAATTCGCCGCAGATTTTCGAAAAAGCACTGCGTTCTGCGGGCGGACAGTGTCGTCCGCCCCTACAGATTCTGTTCGAATTTACGCAAATTCTATAAAATTACAGCTTACGCCATACCAGCGGTGATGATGGCCATCTTGTAGACCTCGTCGGCGTTGCAGCCGCGGGAGAGGTCGTTGATGGGGGCGTTCAGACCCTGCAGGATGGGGCCGTAGGCCTCAAAGCCGCCGAGGCGCTGGGCGATCTTGTAGCCGATGTTGCCGGCTTCGATGCACGGGAAGATGAACGTGTTGGCATAGCCTGCTACCTTGCTGCCGGGGAACTTCAGCTGGCCGACGACCGGGGAAACAGCCGCGTCAAACTGCATTTCGCCGTCGATGGCCAGCTCGGGTGCAAGCTTCTGCGCCTCGATGGTGGCGTCGTGGCTGAGCTGGACCGTGCCGCCCTTGCCGGAGCCCTTCGTGGAGAAGGACAGGAGCGCGACCTTCGGGTCGATGCCGAAGAACTCTGCCGTGCGGGCAGACTCGACCGCGACCTCAGCCAGCTTCTGCGCTGCCGTGAAGGTCACCTCGCCGGTCGCCTTGTCGACGGTATCCTGATAGTCGATGTTGATGGCGCAGTCGCCCATGCAGTACTTCTCGTCATTGCCGTCCTTGTCCTTGCGGAAGAGGATGAAGGAGGAGGACACCAGATGTGCGCCCTTCTTCGTCTTGACCAGCTGCAGCGCCGGACGGACGGTATCAGCGGTGGAATAGGTCGCGCCGCCGAGCAGCGCGTCGGCCTTGCCCATCTTGACGAGCATGGTGCCGAAATAGTTGCCCTTGGCGAGTGCCTTGCGGCAGTCTTCCTCAGACATCTTGCCCTTGCGCAGCTCGACCATCTTTGCGACCATCTCGTCCATGCCGGCATAGGTGGCCGGATCGATGATCTCGGCCTTGGCAATGTCGAAGCCACCCTTTTCGGCTGCGGCCTTGACCTCGTCGACATTGCCGATGAGGATGACGTTCATCAGATCGTCCTTGATGAGGCGGTCAGCCGCTTCGAGAATACGGGCGTCGGGGCCTTCGGTAAAGACGATGGTGCGGCGGGTAGCCTTCAGTGCGTCGATCAGCTTTGTAAACATGGTATCTTACCTCCATTATGCGGTTTTTCCGCTGTTATTCTGACTCCCAGTATACAACGAAACCCGGCATAAAACAACACCCCCGGCAAAAATTTTCCGTCTATCCGGCAGGCCGCACCGGGATGGTGATCTCGGTCACGAATTTTTTCAGATCCATCCTTATCCTGTCACGTCGCCCTCAAACACGTTCTTTTCGGCGAGTGCGAGTCAAGCGGTTTTTGCAGAAAGGGTTTACTTTTTTTCGGTTATCGCATGTAATATGGGTCGTTTGCGCCGGACTTGCGGCGCAAGTCTAACTCAAACGAAGGGCGGTATGCAGCACAGTCATCATTTTCACGGGCAGATGTCCGATACCTTCCGCGCAGCGGTCTTCGTCACGCTCTCCGGCGGCTTTCAGGACGCCTATACCTACATCAGCCGCGGTCAGGTCTTCGCCGCAGGCGCAGGCCTCGGCAGTCTCGTGACGGAGTTCACCGACATCCGCGCCATCTGGGTCTGCTGCGGATTGCTGCTCATCAGCTTCATCCTCATGTTCATCCGCGACGATCAGGAGGCATGAACGCGTGCGCACATCGAAGCCTTCCTCCGGGGATGCCTTGGGACGCTCCCGCGCCCGTGCTTCATACAAAACCGGCCCGCTGCTTTTTTGCAGCGGGCCGGACTTTTTACAGGACCTTCCCCAAGAAATCCTGCAGACGGGGATTCTGGGGGTGCTCAAAAATCTGCTCAGGGGTTCCCTGCTCGACGAGCTTACCGTCGGCCATGAACAGCACGCGGCTGCCGACCTCGCGGGCGAAGCCCATCTCGTGCGTGACGACGACCATCGTCATGCCGTCGTGCGCCAGCTCCTTCATGACCTCCAGAACCTCGCCGACCATCTCCGGGTCGAGCGCGCTCGTCGGCTCGTCGAAGAGCATGACCTCCGGCTCCATCATGAGCGCGCGGACGATGGCCACGCGCTGCTTCTGTCCGCCGGACAGCTGCGCGGGGTACGCGTTCCCGCGGTCGCCGAGACCGACGCGCTGCAGCAGCTTCAGCGCCTGCGCGTCCGCTTCCTCCTGCGATTTATGCAGGAGCTTTACGGGCGCAAGGGTCATGTTGCGCAGGATGGTCATATGCGGGAAGAGATTGAAATGCTGGAACACCATGCCCATCTTCTGGCGGTGGAGGTTAATATTGCAGCTCTTATCGGTGATATCGACGCCGTTAAAGAGAATCTGTCCGCCCGTCGGAACCTCCAGCAGGTTGAGGCAGCGCAGGAACGTGGACTTGCCGGAGCCGGACGGGCCGATGACGACCACGACTTCACCCTTTTTGATATCGACCGAAACGCCGTCGAGCGCCTTGATGGCGGACGTGCCGGTAAAATGCTTTTTCAGATCCTGAACCTGGATCAGAACGTCAGTGGTCACTGCTGCGCAGCCTCCTTTCCAGCTTGCTTACCAGATGCGAGAAGAATACGACCATGATGAGATACAAGGCTGCGACGATCAGCAGAGGCATGGCCTGAATGTACGTCTGCGAGCGGATGATCTCGCCGCCCTTGGTCAGATCGTTGACGGCCACATAGCAGGCAACGGACGTTTCCTTCAGCAGCACGATAAACTCGTTCGCCAGCGCGGGCAGCACGTTTTTGAGCGCCTGCGGAATGATGATATAGAGCATGGTCTGCGCAAAGTTAAGGCCGAGCGATCGGCCCGCCTCGTTCTGTCCTTCGTCGACGGCCATGATGCCGCTGCGGATGATCTCGGCGACGTAAGCGCCGGAGTTGATGCCGAACGTCAGCATGGCGACGGGCGTACCGTTGCGTGCGGTGGAGAAGACGACAAAGAACATGATGAGGATCTGGATCATTGCAGGTGTACCGCGGATGACGGTCAGATAGACTTTGCAGAGGCAGTTTGCGATCTTCAGAAGCGTCCGGCCCAGACCGGGGCGCATCGTCTCATGCGTTTTGTCATGTGTCGAGCGGATAATGGCGACGATCGTGCCGATCAGGATACCCAAAAGCACGGCGGCCAGCGCGATCTGGAGCGTATTTCCCAGACCCTTTACGATATATTTCCAGCGATCCTTGGTGATGAAGCAGGTGACAAAGTCCTTTGCGACCTTTGCGATCCATTCCCGAAACCATTCTGTCATGGGCGAAGCGCTCCCTCTTTTCTATAAAGTCGTATAGTGCGAAGCAGCGGGGCGGAGCATCGCTCCGTCCCGTTGCGAAGATACAGATTCAATTGGATTACTTGATGTACTTGTCGACGATGGACTGGAGCGTGCCGTCGGCGGTCAGCTCGGCCAGTGCCTTGTTGACCTTCTCCAGCAGGTCGGTGTTTTCCTTGGCGATAGCAATGGCATAATCCTCAACGGCATATTCGGTGTCGAGGATGTGCAGACCCTCGTTGGCCGCGACCAGCGCCTTTGCAGGCTCGTTGTCGAGGATGACGCAGTCGACCTGACCGTTCTTCAGGGCTTCGACGGCGTCGGTCGTCTTGCCGAAGGACTTGACAGTGCCGAGACCGGCATCTTCAATGTCGGACGTGGCATAGATAAAGCCCGTGGTGCCCGCCTGCGTGCCGACGACGGTGCTGGCGCCGTCCGCGAACAGATCGTCGACCGAGGTGATGGGGCTGTCGTCCTTGACGATGACGACCTGCACGCCCGTGGCGTAGGAATCGGAGAAGTTGACCTGCTCCTTGCGCTCGTCAGTCACGGTCATACCGGCCATGCCCATGTCATACTTGCCGGTCTGCACGCCGGGGATGATGGAGTCGAATGCGATGTCGGTGACTTCCAGCTCCATGCCGAGCTTGTCTGCGATGGCCTGTGCGACCTCCACGTCGATACCGACGATGGCGTCGCCGTCATAGTATTCATACGGCTGGAAGGTGGCCTCAGTCGCCATGGTCAGCTTGCCGGAAGTGGAAGCGGCGTCCTCAGTCTTTGCGGTGGAAGCGCAGGCCGCAAGGCTCAGCGCCATAATGGCTGCAAGCAGCAGTGCAAGATACTTTTTCATGTTCAGTTCCTCCTGTGACGTGTGTGCGTCGTGCGTGTTATTTTGTATGCTCATAATTATACACGCAGAATGCATATTGTCAAGAGAAACTGAATAAAAAACCGCACAACTCTGTTGGTACAAGCGTCCAGAAAAGCGGCGGGTTGCACAATTCCGCGCAAACCGTGTAATTTTTCGCAAAAGCGGCAGCCTCTCGTGCGGGCCGGTCCATACATATCTTTTGTATATATACAGAGCGTATACTTTTTGTGCAGCGTCCGTTGTTTTTTTGCCGGGCCAATTTGTAAAGGGTCAGATCTGTGCATTCAGTGAGACGGTGCCTTCGTTTGCGTGAAAGAGCCTGCGGTTTCATCACAGCTGTACGGAATCCGCACCCGCATGAGCGTGCCTTGCCCGATTTTGCTCTGCGTCGTCAGCTTTGCACCGCAGACCATCTGTAAGCGGTCGCGGACGAGCTGCAGTCCCACGTGTTCCTTTCCGTCCTGCGGCGGCTGCTCCGGGTCAAAGCCCACGCCGTCGTCCGACACGGTGATTTCCGCGCCAAGCGGCGTTTTTCTGGTCATAAGCGTCACCGTGCCGCCATCCTCTTTGCGTCCGACGCCCCATTTCACGGCGTTTTCGACAAGCGGCTGAATCGTCAGCGCGGGTAAGTAAAAGTCCGTCTCGGCAATGTCCAGTTCAACATGAAGCTCGTCGCCGAAGCGCAGCTGCTCCAGATAGAGATATGTTTTGATTATCCCGAATTCAGGATAACCAGGCGTTTTCTACAGCCGGCAGGAGGAAAGGATTTGAAGATACAAGAGGTACTCTCTTCTTTGAACTGGCCAGAGTGGTTAAAGAGAAGAGACCTCTGTATCTTTTTCTTGAAAACGTCGTTGGGCTCCTTTCGCATGACCGAGGCCGGACATTTGGTGTCATCCTCTCCGCGCTTTATGACCTGGGGTATCATGTCGAATGGACTGTGCTTAACAGCAAACATTTTGGAGTCCCGCAATCAAGACGTCGGCTGTTCCTTATCGGATATCTTGATCCCCGATGCGCCGGAAAAATACTTCCTGTCTTTGGAACAGATGCAAAAGCTCTTGTACAGATCGTCCATGGACGGCTGGGCAAACGAGTCTATGATTCTGCCGGGATCGCCTGCACGCAGGACACCAGCAGACAATCCGGACTCTACTTTGTAGATCTGACAAAGGGCAATCCGAAGATCACGGCGAACGCCAGATGTTTGCATACCCGGCAGGACGGTTCCATCACCAATTTCAAAGGGCAAAATTCCGGCGTTCTCTACATTAAGGAAGCAACGAAGAAAGGCTATAAGGAAGCGCATGAAGGCGATTCCATTGATCTCGGCTTCGCGGGCAGCAATACGCGCCGTGGGCGTGTGTTTGCAGGCGTTGCCCATACGGTGGACACGGCAAATACACACGGCATTGTCCTGCGCGGCGGCAGAGTCCGAAGGCTGATGCCGCGGGAGTGTTTCCGCTTACAAGGGTTCAGCGAGGATCAGAGCGACAAGATCCTCGCTATCAATTCTGATGCGCAGGCATACAAGCAAGCAGGCAACGGTGTGACCGTGACGGTCATAGAAGCCATTGGCCGCCGCATCCGCGCAGCGGATGCGGAACTACATGATAAAGAGGAAGGACGTGACGTATGCCCTACGATGTAGTAAACATGATCTTCCTTCAGGACTGTGAGCAGCGATGATTGGCATCAAAGATCAATGCTTCGGCGTGGTGATTGAGCTGACCGGCATCACGCGAGCAGAAGCGGCAGAGGCACTTGCTGCGTATTTTGAAACAACGCCGCAGCGCAGCTATGATAATTACGATACTGGAGGAATGACGATGGAGAAATCGCTGTATTTTGCCTATGGCAGCAATATCAATCTGGACCAGATGCAGTACCGCTGCCCGGATGCGACCGTCTACGGACAGGCTGTGCTGGACAATTATGACCTGCGCTTTCGCGGCAGCGGCGTTGCGACGGTCGAACCCAAGGAAGGCGCTTGTGTCTACGGCCTTTTGTGGGAGTTAACTGACAAATGTGAAGCATCCCTCGACCGCTATGAAGGCTATCCGCGCTTATATATCAAGCAGACGCTGGAGGTGCGGACGTTTGACGGACAGCGCGTCCCGGTCATGGCCTACATTATGAACCCCGAACTGCACCTGAAGCCATCCCTGCCGCCGAGAGACTACTATCTCGGTATCAAAACGGGCTACGAGCAGAACGGTCTGCCGGTTGGTTGCCTCAAATATGCATTCAAGAACTGCCTCAAAGTGTGCGGCATGGAACCGTATCCGAAGAAGTCACAGACAAGGACAACACAGAAAAAGCAGCAGAATCAGGAACGATAAAGTGCGTCTGCCATCACTGCAGACGCACCGGTTCTATTTCTCGTTGTTCACAATGATATCCAGCATCTGCCGGGGCGTCACGACAAAGTGTTCAGAAGGAAAATGCTTCAGATTGCCTGTCACCAGATAGGTATCCTCTGTTTTGCGCTGCTCCATCGTCACTTCATAAAATACCACATCTTTGGGGTCAGGCAACTCCAGCATGAGCTTGTGTGCGTCTGCAAAAACAGCACGGGCGCTGATATTGTCCAAAAGATCACCGACGATACGCTCCGTCAGATGAAACTTTGGACGCAGAAGCACCTGGCGGTACTCTTCCAGAATTTCGTGGTTCAATACAGGCGTGATTGGTCCATCGAGTGCCAACTCCAAAATGCTTCCGGGAATAGAATCCCATTTCAGCATGGCGGATACGATGACATTCGTGTCAATGACTGCGTAATACTGCATCTCGTCTCAATGGCTTCTGGCTGCGGCGATTTCTGCGTTGATCTCGTCGAGCGACAGATCTGCGATTCCGTTTTCAGCGGCAATGCGGCTGGCTTCCTTCATGGCCTGAAGACCCTTGTTTTCGGGTTTCGGTTCCAGCTTCATGCTGAACGGAATGCCGTTTTCCTGAATCAAACGGGCAATACAGGCGCGCAGATACGTCGGCAGGTCGATTCCAAGCTGTTCGCAGATGCTGGCGGCTTTGATTCTGGATGTGTCTTCTGTGCGGAACTGAACCAATGAACTTGCCATAAACAATCCTCCTTGCATGATGTTCTATATGGATTATAACATGAAACAACGTCATTTGCAAGCAAATGAATGCAAACGATTTTATTATATACAAATGAAACCAACTTTATTACACGGAGGGGAAAGTATGGACGAAGAAAAGAATTTGAATGTTGAAAAGCCGCTCTGCCCACTGATCGGTCAGGACGGTAACATTTTTAACCTTGTCGGCATTGCGGCGAGGACGCTGCGCGAAGCTGGTCTGCAGGATCAGGCAAAGGAACTCACCCACCGCATTTTCAGCGGCGAGTGCCACAGCTACGGCGAAGCCCTGTGCCTGATTGGGGAATATGTGACGATCACAGACATTGGCGACTACAATCACAACCGCCGCGGAAAGGAGAAGGATAACTATGAGCGATGATCCCATGCGCATTCTGGTCGTGGAACCCACCAAAGATCCGTATGTCAAGGAGATCGACGGCAGCTTGGCGAGCATGCAGGCTATTGTGGGTGGTTTCATTCAGGCCGTCGAACCGTTTGATGATCATAATGTCCTGCTGGTGTGCAACGAAGAAGCCAAACTCCTCGGTCTGCCGGAAAACCGTTTCCTGCGGAATCGCAATGGCATACCGTATGACATCATCCACGGCACGTTCTTCCTCGCCCAAGGCAGCGGCGAGGAATTTTGTTCTTTGACCGACAAGCAGATACAGACCTATACGCGCCTGTATTCCCGCGAAAAGCTGTTTGTCATGCAGCATGGAAAAGTACTCAATCAGCCGAAGAAAGGAAAATCGACGCATGAAAGATAAATACGTCCTGACGGCAGAGTCCGTCACGGCAGGCCATCCGGACAAGCTCTGCGACACGATTGCGGACAGCGTTCTGGATGCCTGTCTCAAAGAAGATCCGAATGCCCGCGTCGCCTGTGAAGTGCTGGCAACGGCGGGCAAAATTCTTGTTGCCGGAGAACTCCGCACGACGGCAAGCCCTGACGTGGAGACCATTGTGCGACAAACGGTTCAAAGAGCCGGATATGACTGTAATTATCATGTAGCGGTGCGGCTGCATACGCAGAGTCCTGACATTGCAGGTGCGGTCGATGGGGATACGCTCGGCGCAGGCGATCAGGGCATCATGTACGGCTACGCCTGCTGGGAAACAGTCGAGCTGCTGCCCGCGCCGGTCGTGCTGGCGAACCGCATCACGAGCCTGCTCACCACCTGCCGGGAGGAAAAACTGATCTCCGGCATCGGGCCGGACGGCAAAGCGCAGGTGTCCGTGCAGTATACGTTCGGTGTGCCGGAGCGCGTGGACACCATTGTGATCTCCTGCCAGCATGATGCAGACAAAGACCCTGACGAGCTTCGTGAGGAACTCCGCAGGCTGGTCATTGCCCGTGCCTGCCATGATGTGCGCATCGACGAGCAGACGAAGATTCTCATCAATCCGTCCGGCAGGTTTGTGCTGGGCGGCTTTGAAGCCGACACCGGTCTCACCGGACGCAAGCTGATGGTCGATACCTACGGTGGACTTGCGCCCCACGGCGGCGGTGCGCTCTCCGGCAAGGACGGCACGAAGGTCGACCGCAGCGGCACATATATGGCGCGTTATGTGGCAAAGAACATCGTTGCCGCCGGTCTTGCCGATGTGTGTACGGTCAGCCTCGCCTATGCCATTGGGCAGACCGAACCGGTTGCCGTCGAGATCGACACGCAGGAGAGCGGATACTATGACGACGCATTCCTGACCGAAGCCGTTCGCCGCGTCTTTGATTTCACCCCGGCAGGCATGATCCGCGCGCTGGATCTGGACAAGCCGTTCTTCGCAGAAGTCTGCAACAACTGCCACTTCATGCATCCGCAGGCGGCTTGGGAGCAGACGGACAAGGCAGAGAAGCTGCGCATGTCCTGTGCAGAGCTGGAGGACGAGCACACATGAGTCCAAAGCATGTCGTTTCCTGTTCCTTTGGGAAAGACAGCATTGCGACGATCCTGCTGGCCTTGGAGCATAGCGAGCCACTGGACGAAGTGGTATATTGTGAGGTCATGTTTGACGACGCTACCTCTGGCGAAGTACCGGAACATCAGGCGTTTATCTATCAGGTCGCAATCCCTGCCCTTGAAAAGTTGGGCGTACCTGTCCGTGTGCTTCGGAGCGAGAAAACCTACACCTCTGTTTTTATGGGGAAGGTCACACGCGGGTCGAAGAAAGGTATGATCCGCTCTTTTCCTATGTGCGGGAAATGCTATGTCCAGCGCGACTGCAAAATGCACCCGATCCGGCAGTATCAGAAAACACTGCCGTCAGATACCGTGCAGTACATTGGCATTGCAAAGGATGAACCGCAGCGTCTGGCACGGCTAGGCGGCAATCAGGTGTCGCTGCTGGAGAAATACGGATACACCGAGGATGACGCGAAGCAGCTCTGCAAACAAGCAGGACTGCTTTCCCCTGTGTACGAGTTTACCGACCGCGGCGGCTGCTGGTTTTGCCCGAATGCCAAGCTGTCCGAGCTGCGACATTTGTACGACCATCATCCGGATCTGTGGCAGAAAATGGTGCGTCTGCAAGTCGTCCCCGGCAAGGTCACAGAGAAATTCAACCGCAGCCAGACGTTTGCGGATATTGATGCAATGTTCCGAGAACAGGATTTGCAAGTAGCGGCCTAACATATTATTGGGGCGGCGATATAAAAATAGGCGTGAACTGTGCAGTTGCATAAATCCAGAAATGCTGGTAAAATACCAATAGGGAAATTATTTTTACAGGAGGTGTCGGACAATGATGTATCCTTTTTTAACGTTGGATGACCAAACCGAGATCGTGCATTCTCAGCTTCTGGACGATGGCAGCGTAAAGGTCTATGTGGAAAAGCCGGACGAAAAGGATTGCTTTCACTATGCGACGTGCTTTCTGCCAGAATACCGCTGGGAAGATGTTTCCGGCTTCTCTGAAGCGGAGATTCAGAAGTATCAGGAAATCATCTCGTCTACGGCGCATCTGATCATGCGGTTTGCCGCAGAGGGAGGCTTGGAAAATGCCGCAGGTTTTTAAGGTCGGTTCTTACTGGGTCTACTTCTGGGCAAATGAAAACGATCCGCTGGAACCGGTACATGTCCATGTCTGTCAGGGCGCGCCGAACGGCAACGCGACGAAGATCTGGATCACACGGGCTGGCGGTTGCATCCTGTGCAATAACAATTCCAGAATCCCGGACCGGGTGCTCCGGAACATCATGGACGTGATTGAAGCCAGAAGCGCAGAAGTAATTCAAAAGTGGACGTCATTTTTTGGCGAGGCTAGATTCTTCTGCTAAACCATACGGATGGGAAAGAATAATAAGAAGTGTCCTCGATGCGGGCATAAAATGAAGCAGCAGTTTATTGGCTTGCAGCATTGTTCCTGCGGCATGAGTTGGAAGGGCGGGAGCGGCTTTTTTGAGCGCACGCCGGACATGGTATTCTGTCTGCGCCGACAAAAGGGCTCCGCAAAGCAGAAGATCTGCATTGAAACACGACAGAACGACAATATAATATCTAAAGCATAATTACGGGAGCGTCAGAGAGATCTGGCGCTCCTATTTCTTTCGGAGGTATCATGACAAATTTCTTTCTGGAAGAACTGAGAAAGATCTATGGAGATGGGCGCGTGATCCATGACCCGCAATTCGTTGGCGAATGCTGCTACGGCAGTCTTGGTGATCTGCGGGTCAAAGCACGGTTTACAAAAGATATCGTTGCGAATCAGTATCCATATCTGACGGTTTCGATTCTGAATCCTACGAAAGGCGAAATTGACAGCGTTCGGATGAAAATTGGAGAAATTGTCAGCAGAAGCTGCCGCAGCACGAATCCGAATCTTCGCAATACGGAACCGCACATCTGGGTCGACGGGAAAACGCCGCAGTGGTATGCTTGCTGCCCCGGTTCGCGTGATTATACGTTGTTGGCAAACGCGACTGCGGAATATCTCAGCGTTTTTGAACTGACGCACGAACGGGTACAGAATCGACAACATACTCAAAAAATGAAGGGAGCGGATGCCCATGCGCGATAAGCCCAGATGGGAGATCATCCACGGAGACAGTCTTACGGTGCTGGAGAGCTTTCCTCCCGGCGCGTTCGACGCTGTCATCACAGATCCGCCGTATGCGTCCGGTGGCCGCACACAGGCGGAGAAATCCAAAGCCACCGCAAAGAAATATTCCAGCATGGGCGGCAACGCACCGCCTGATTTTGACGGCGACGCCAAGGATCAGCGGTCATGGACCCGCTGGGCGGCAGAGTGGCTGTATCTTGCAAGACGTGCGGCAAAACCCGGCGCGCCGGTTTGTATGTTTATTGACTGGCGGCAGCTTCCATGCGCCAGCGATGCGCTCCAGTGGGCTGGCTGGATCTGGCGCGGGATTGCCGTGTGGGACAAGGGAAACTCCCGTCCACAGAAAGGTCGATTCCGACAGCAGGCAGAATATATCGTCTGGGGTTCAAACGGTGATATGCCGGTCAGCCGCCCCGTGCCGTGTTTGCCGGGTGTATTCAAATACGGCAATCCGCAGAACCGCATCCACCTGACCGAAAAGCCGTTGCAGCTCATGCAGGACCTTGTCAAGATCACGGAACCGGGCGGTCATATCTTGGACCCCTTTGCAGGCTCCGGCACGACAGTTCTGGCTGCAGTCAAGGAAGGCTATGACGCGACCGGCATCGAGGTCACGGACGTGTACGCGGATCTTGCCAGAAAGCGGCTGGAATCGGAACTGGACGCTGCGTAGCGACTATAGTAGCGACTACAAAAGGCAGGAACCAGTCCTTCGGGATTCCATAGCGACTATTGTAGCGACTAAAAAGAAAACCAAAATGCAAACCAAGGAACTGTTTGCATTTTGGAAAGGAGGAGCGACGAAGCGGATGAGAGATGACTTTTTGATGCGCAGCATAAAAAGTCGTCGCGAAGCAGCGCAGTCCGCGACGACGCGCGCAAGCATCGCCTTTTGGTACCAAAAGGCAGCTTGCAGGGAGAACCCTGACCCCAACATGCCGCCTGCGGGCGGAGAAAGGAGCGCCGTGCGGAAGAATCAGTATAATTTGCATATTCGGCTGGATGAGGACGAACGCACCGCGCTGGAAAAAGGTCTGCAAGCCAGCGGCCTGCCGCTGTCGGCCTACCTGCGCAAGCTGATCCTCGGAGAACGCATCCAAGCCGCACCCTCAGAAGAATTTCGCAGGCTGCGCACAGAGATCCATCAGATCGGCAACAACATCAACCAGCTTGCGCGGAAAGCAAACGCCGGGTTTGCCAGCCGTGACGAGGTCACTCGCGCCCTGCGGATGCTGGATCGTGTCTATGAACTCATGTATGGGTTTTCAAAATAGAAATGGCAATCACAAAAATCCTGTACCGCAACGGCGGACTTGCGCAGGCCATTCAATATATTACGAATCCGGATAAGACCGATCAGTGCGTCCTTGTCGATCATTTTAACTGCGATCCCGGTTTTGCGTATCAGCAGATGATGAATACAAAACGGCGGTTTCATAAAACGGATGGACGCCAATGCTATCATATTATCCAGTCATTTAAGCCGGATGAGATCACGCCGGAACTGGCGCATGAAATTGCGAAACGCTTTGCAGCAGAGCATCTGCGAGGATATGAAGCCGTAATCGGAACGCACGTCGATAAAGGGCACATCCATTCGCATATCGTTTTTAATTCCGTCAATGCGGATACCGGCATCAAATACCACAGCACGCTTCAAAACTATTACCAACAAATCCGCGGGATCTCAGATCGGCTTTGCAGAGAAAACGGTCTGTCTATAATTTTACAGGGAGAGAACACAAAATCCATCAGCTACATCGAATGGCTCCGTCAGTCCAAAGGGCAACCAACGTTCCGTTCCATGCTGGAAGCGGATCTGCGCGATGCCATTGCCGCCGCGAACGATCTCGGTCACTTTTTCCTGCTCATGGAGCATAAGGGCTACGAGATCCACCACGGCAACCGTCTCGGTTTCCGATTGCGCGGGCAGGAGCGTTTCATGTATCCGGAACGCAAAAACGCGGCATATTCGGAAGAAAATATCGAGCTCGCTATTGCTGGCAATCTGGCAGAGATCGAAGCCGGTAGCCGACCGGCGTTTATTCCGCGCCCGAAACCGCAGCCATATCGCCCGCATCCAAAATACAAGGGATTCCTTGCACTATACTACCATTACTGCTATCTGCTTGGCCGCATTGAAAAGCGGCAATACCCGCCGCGCATGACGCCGCATCTTCGACGGGAGATCATGAAAGCCGAAACCTATAAGGCGCGGCTGAAATTTCTGCAAGAGAATGGCATCTCCACGGCAGATGATTTGAACGCCTGCATACGGCAGGCAGAAAGCAAAGTCGCGCAGCTCGCCAAGCAGCGCACGATTTTGAATGTCCGTAAGAAAAAGCGCAAGAAACTCTTTGATGCGCTGGCTGCAGAAGAAGCCCTTGCCATGAGTAAGGCCCTCTATGAAGAAGGGCTTTCCGGCATGGAAGCTGAGTACGCGCAGTACGCGGAAGCAAAAGCCACGCTGGACGCCTGCGGCATTTCACGGCAGGCTCTCACGGAAGAAAAAGCGGATATCTACGAGCAGCTTGCGCAGCTCAACAAGCAGATCCGCGCCGAGCGGCAAAAGATCAAGCTGTGCCGAGCGATTGCGGACTCGGCAGCGGTCATGCAGCGCGATGTCGCTGCACAGGAAAAATCCCTACACGAAAAAGAAACAGAGCATTCGTTCACAAACAGGAGGTGATTCCCCATCAACGTAGGAAACAGCGAAGCCGCCGAGCAGGTCGTTCACATGATGCTCTCCGGCGGCGAGGTTGCGGTCAAGCTGGCAGGCTCTGCGGCAAAAAATGCCGCGGCCATGCTGCTGGCGTTGGCGCGCAATCATAAAAAGGTCTACGGCAAGACCAGCCTCAAGAGAATTCTCCAACAGACGCGCGACATCCGCACGTTTTCCCTGACACCAGAGCAGTACCGCGAGTTCAGCCGTCAGGCAAAGGACAAGGTGCTGTTTGCCGGTATTCAGGACAAGGAGCAGCCGGACGCACATGTTGATCTCGTCATTCCAACGACCGATCTGGAATTGGCAAACGTCATTTTCGAGCGTCTCTTCGGTTCGCTGGAAAAGCCGCAGGAGGAACGCTCATCAAAAAAAGAGTCTCGGTCGGAACGCTCCTCGGACGATACCGTCAGCAGCTCGCCTACGAGCAGGAAGAACTCGAAGAATGACCGCCCGTCCATTGGCGAGCAGCTTCAGTCTTTCCGTGAAAAGCTGTCTGGCGTAGAACCGCGCGTTCCGGCCAGAGAAAAAATGCACAGTGAGATCACAAAATAAACGCGAACTGGATTTGCGCGAAGAATTATGGTATGCTCGAAGCAGAAAAAGCTGGGAGGTGGCGCGTATGGCAGAGCAGGGATATGTTCTGATGCACAAAGACGATGTTGTTGCATCTTTGCAGCTCGACGATCTGTCCGGCGCTATAAAAATGGCGCTGACGGTATGGTTCGTCAGCGCCATCGATTTATTATTATACGGCTTCTTTTCGCTCCGCAACGTACTCCCGCAGAGCATCCTCAACCAGTGTATTCAAGCTGACCTGCTGCGCCATTGCGCAAATCGCAGCCTGCTTGTGCAGCTCCGGTGATACCCGGATGTTAAAACTGCCCTTGTAGGCTTTTTCCGGTTCGCTGTTCTCTGCTTCGCACAGCGACAGATAATCGTCTACCGCGCCATGAAAATCAGCCACAAGCTCGGCGGCGTTCGTTCCCTCATAGGAGATCAATGCGCGGATACCGAGAACCTTTCCGAAAAACAAACCATCGGCCTCAGAAAATTCAACGCTTCCGACATAGCCTTTATATTGCATTGTATTGTTCAAATCAATCCCTCCTGTTCCAGAACCTCAAGCAGTTGCTTGACTTGATACTCCAAAAGCTCTTTCCGCGGATGCGGCTTGTGCAGCAAGATCGGCGCATGCTGTTCGCTGGTAAACATGACGCGCGAACCGCTCGTCTTTCCCTTGTTGGAGCGAGAGTACGTCAAATACCCCAGCAATGTTTCGGCTTCATCAAATGTAAAATCACGCGGCTTGGTTTTTAATCTTTTGATTAGTTTCTCTTTCTGACCCAAGTCTATCCCTCATTTCTATGATCAGTATAGCACGGCCAAAACAATTTTGCAACTGATTTTAGTTGCAAATATTTTTCGAGGTGATGCCTATCCGAAAATCAAATGATACGCTATTTTATCTTTTTGGCACAATTCCCGTCATCTGGCTTGCCCTCCTGTTGGCGCAGTCCTTGGGCGGCGGGCTGCCGGAGCTGCTGCGGAATCTGACGCGCGCGTTGGAGCAGCCGACAAATATCGTGTGGACGAACAAAAGCCTGCCCACCATCCTCATCTGCCTTGCCGCTTATGGCATGGCAGTTTTGCTTTATCGGACGAATCAGGGCAGGACCCGCGACGGCGAGGAACACGGCTCTGCGGCGTGGGCCACACCCGCATCCGTCGATGCGCAGTTCGCGCAGAAAGACAGCATCCCGCTGACCCAGCACGTCCGACTTGGCCTGGATACGCACAAACACCGCCGCTCCCTCAACGTGTTGGTCATTGGCGGCAGTGGCGCGGCAAAAACACGCAGCTTTGTGCTGCCCAATATCCTGACCGCAAACACGAACTACGTCATTACGGACCCGAAATCCGAAGTCCTGCTTGCCACGGGCGGCTACCTCAAAGAGCAAGGCTACGACGTGCGCGTTCTGAACCTTGTGAATCTGGAACAGTCGGACGGCTACAATCCGTTCTGCTACCTGCGCGACGAAAAGGATGTGCTGAAGCTGGTGAACAACCTGATCCAGTCCACTACCCCAAAGGGCAGCCACGAGTCCGACCCGTTCTGGACGAAGGCCGAAACCGCACTCCTGCAAGCCATCATCCTCATGCTGTTTCAGGAAGCCCCAGAATACGAGCAGAACTTCTCAATGGTCATGCGCGTGCTGGAATATGCCGAGGTGCGCGAGGAAGATGAAGGGCATGTGTCTCCGCTCGATCTGCTTTTTGAATCCATTGAACGCAGAAAACCGGACAGCGTCGCTGTCCGGCAATATAAGGTTTTCAAATTAGCCGCGGGTGTTGTATGCTTTAGGAGACTTCTTAATCAGTCGATTGGGAAGTCTCCTAAAACATATAACCTCAACAATCACGAAAGGAGCGCAAGCAATGAGAAGAAACGAGAAAATCACAGCTCTTTACGAGCGTTTGAGCCGTGACGATGATTTACAGGGCGAGAGCAATTCCATCTCCAACCAAAAGAAATTGTTGGAGGACTACGCCGCCCAGCATGACTTTCCTAATCCGACCCATTTCACGGACGATGGTATCAGCGGAACTTGTTTTGACCGTCCCGGATTTTTAGCCATGATGAAAGAGGTTGAAGCTGGGAATGTGGAATACCTCTGTATCAAGGACATGAGCCGTCTGGGGCGTGACTATCTGAAAGTCGGTCAGATTATGGAAATCCTGCGTCAGCGTGGAGTGCGTCTTATCGCCATCAATGATGGCGTGGATAGTGCCAGAGGGGACGATGATTTTACCCCGTTCCGCAACATCATGAACGAGTATTATGCACGAGACACCAGCCGTAAAATCCGTTCCACTTTCCAATCCAAAGGCAAGACAGGCAAGCACCTCACAGGCTTAGTCATTTACGGCTACCTCTGGAATGAGAAGCGAGACCAATGGCTGATTGACCCCGAAGCCGCCGAAGTGGTAAAGCGTATCTTTGCCATGACGATTGACGGCTACGGTCCGTATCAGAT
>UMIH01062513.1_pt1 | contig 18352 bp, 13 predicted proteins | sample 1965771 | NCBI WGS metagenome assembly UMIH01 (sample SAMEA4836120, study PRJEB28245) | human gut metagenome | biome: gut microbiome; material: fecal sample | place: Denmark | collected 2008
GGACTGATTACCGTGGACCCTTTCAACGGCTACAAAATCTCCATCGAGCGCGTTGACCGTGGCTATCTCACCGAAGACGAGCTTTGCAAGATGATGCAGAAGGAGTTCGCAAGCAAACGCTTGGAACAGGTGCGCGACATCTTCATATTCGCCTGCTTCACCGGGTTGGCGTACATCGACCTCGCCCATCTGCGAGTCGATAACATACAGAAGATGTTCGACGGACGTCTGTGGATTGTCACCCACCGCCAGAAGACCAACACAAAGGTAATGGTGCCGCTGCTTCCGCCGGCTCTGAAAATCCTCAACAAGTATGAGGGCTGCTACAATGACGGCCAGCTCATGCCGATAATCACCAATCAGAAGCTCAACTGCTATCTGAAGGAAATTGCCGACATCTGCGGCATCGAGAAGAACCTGACGTTCCACCTTGCGAGGCTCACCTTCGCGACAACCATGACCCTCGGACGCGGTGTGCCAATCGAGTCAGTCTCAAAGATGCTCGGCCACACAAACATCCAGACAACACAAATCTACGCGAGAATCACCGCCGATAAAATCGGAAAGGACATGGACATCCTTTCCAAGAATCTCGGCAATCTCGATTTCTAAGCAGAACATTCCATAAGCCTCATGCGAGTGCCGTTCGGGAATGCTCGGACGGCACTCGCTGTGTCTTGACGTGAGATTTTCAAAATAATTTTCCACAAATTTCGACTTTAACATTCATTAAGGGCATTTGCGTAAATCACTGTTATTCAATAGTGAGTGATTGAAAATTCTGGAAAATCGAGCGTCATTTATCCTACACTTATCCCAACTCTATCCCGGAGTTATCATAGATGCACCTCCTTTTCCCGAAGTAACTTTGCATCACAAAACAACCACCAAACCCACGTAAAAAAATCGAACATGGACAATGAAATTACAAATCAACCCGTAGCGGAGCAGCCTAACATGGTTCAGGAATTTCAGGCACTTCAAGGTAAGATAGACCGCATTGAGCGGCATATCATAGCTCAGGAGACCAAACTCCAGAAAGCCGAGGAATTCGGCTTCATCAATAAGAAACTCCCCTACCAACCCAAAGTGAGCAAATATGAGGCCGCAGAAATATTATGCGTGTCGCCTCGTCAGCTCCAAAGAATCCGGGTCAGAATGAAACTCAAGTGGCGCAAGGTCGGCAAAGAGACTCACTATCTCTTGAAAGAGCTTGTAGAAGCCATCGAGCGAACCCAGTGCAACTGGAATCCTACCGCTTACGAGAAAGCAATGAAACGTGTAACCCGATTACCTCGATATTGATATGACAGTATTAGAGAAAAGAGCAATCCTCTCTGATTTCAGAGCTATAATTGATGATCTTCGAGCAGAAATCAAATGTGAAATCAGACGCGAAATCAAGGAAGCCAGCAAAGAGATTTATGCTGTCCTGACGAATCAGGGTATCATTGAGCCGGAAGAAAGAGTTTTGACCAAGGCACAGCTCATGGAAATGTATAATGTCGGCAAAACCAAAATAGAATCCATGATGGCTGACGGTACACTACCATTCATAAAATCCGGTGACAGCCGCCAGTCCCGCGTGACCTTCCGCTGGGCAGATGCCAGAATCGCATTTGAAACCACAAGAAGATAAAAACCATACCACCATACACCAATAATTAACGTGCCTCTTTTCAGGCACAAGTTTCCAACCCCAAAAACTGCTAATTAATATGGCACAAGAGCTGAATCAAGAAGAAGTCCTTATCGCCCGCAACAACGATACCGGGCAGGTAGGCGCAGTGACCGGACTCAACGAGGACGGCACACCCAAAATGACCGATGTAAAGTCGGCAAAACTCTCTGACCTCGTGAAATTCCAGAAAGGTCAGAACCCCATCGAGGCATTCCTGTCGAACTTTGTCCGTCAGTGCCAGAACCCCACGACATTCGGATTCTTCCGTGTCCCCGCTGACCGTTACGACACCGTCGGCACCGTAATCGGCGACTTCGCAAAAGACCCGGAAGCGAATGCCGAAATGCTCAAAAACAACAAGGTCGAGCTGCCTCAGGTAGCGCAGACGGAAGAGAACAAGGTCGAGCAACCCACGCAGACGGAATCCCCTGTCGAACAGGCGGCACAGACAGCGGAAGATGCTCAAACGCAGACAACCATGTCGCAGGAACCCAAGTGGCAGGCTATCGACCAGTCGAAAATCGACTGGGATATGCTCAAAGAGAAATGGGGCGTCGACAAAGATGCACTCGAAGCCTCCGGCGACCTGAGAGAGATGCTCTACAACCGGAAGTCCAGGCTGGTGAATGTCACTCCGACCTTCGGAGGCGAGAAATTCAACATCGAGGCACGACTCTCTTTCCGCACTGATCCAGATGGCAGTGTCAAGCTTGTCCCTCACTTCATCCAGAGCGAACAGAAGCTCGACCAGTTCATGGGACACAAATTCGACAAAATCGATCAGGCAAATCTCAAAGAGAACGGCAACCTCGGTCGTATTGTAGAACTGACCGACCCTGCCACCGGAGAGAAAGTTCCATCGCTCATCAGCCGGGACCGCTACACCAACGAGCTACTGGCAATTCCGGCAAAGGATGTCAGAATCCGTGACACTTTCGGCCAGACTAAGCTGACCATGCCGGAGATCATGACCCTGAAGAAAGGTCTTCCCCTGCCCCCAAAAGAGGTCGTATGCCGCGACGGAAAGACCCGCACGGGAATACTCCAGTACAATGTCGACCGCAAGGCTGTCGAATTTGTACCCAACGGCATACACTGGTATGAGAAGGTGGAGCAGGCAAAGCGTGCCGCCGAAGCCAAGAAAGAAGGCAAAGGCGAATCCGTTTCGACCGAGGCTTCGGAAAAGAAGGCTGAGAGGAAACCCAACTGGACACTCAAAGACGGCAGCATCAAGCCTCTCGGACAATGGAACAAGATTCCGCTCACCGAACAGCAGAAGGAAGACTACGCCAACGGGCGTGTCGCCAAGCTCGACAACATGGTCGATGAGAAGGGACAGCCCTGCACTGTCTATCTGTACTTCGACAAGGAGAAACAGCGTCCGGTGACATCGCTCAATGACCCGCGTGTTAAGGTCGCCGACGAATCCCGCACCCAGAAGGCGGTGAACAACGACGGTCTCACCAACGAGGCGACGAAGAACATCTCGGACCCTCTGACCAAGGGACAGACCCAGCCGAAGGACGAAATCCAGCAAAAGCAGCAGCGTAAGCCAAAGGGCCCGCGACTCTGATTCCCACAGCAGAGTATAATCCACAACCACTGAACCCACGCGGATGAAACGCCGAGGGAGGGTCCGGAACCTCCCGACGCTTTCGTCTCAAAATTCCCAACTCACAATAAAAACATTTCAAATATGACAAAGAAGACACTCGTGACAGTCGTAACCGCCAACCGTTTCATGGCTGAGACCATTGCCCGCGCAATCGGCGCAACCTCCGAACTCGAAGGCTACTATCATGGCAACGGCTATGCCGTGACATGGACCAACGGCGAAATCATCGAATCCGAATACAAGCATAGCGAAAAGTTCGTCATGAACTCCGGTCAGGACATGCGCCAGATGTACGCGCACCACTTCAATTTCAGGATGCGCAACTATGATGCGCTGCTCGGCTGGGAGAAGTCGAAAGCCGACGAAGCCCAACTCTCCGTAATCAAAACGCTGTGGGCAAAAAGCAATGTCATCGTCAACGCTATGGAACCCACCTTCGAGGGAGAACTGGCATTCCTGAACCTGTACTGGTATCTCCGTATGCCGGTGTCAGTACGCCGCGCATGGCTCCCCCGTCTTCGCAAGCCCATCATCATCCGTGCTGTCGAGAACGGCACATACTCCCCCGACAAGCATGAGAAGTGGCTCGCCGAAGAACTCGTGAATTTTTTTCTCAAAGCCAATTCCAAGGCCGCAGGAAAAGACCTCGACATCGAATCGGCTGAGAACGAATCAGCCGATGAAAGCGGCGACGTGGAACTGAATATCGTGAAGGGTCAGACTCTTCACAACATGGTCACCCTGTGGATGGATGCCACTATGGAACTCGGCTACGATTTTGAGCCGACGTTCCTCATCGCCCACAAACTTTACGCCAAAGGGCTGATCTCATACCCCTACCTCTACCAGAACGGCATCCCCGGCAATGTTTATGACTCCATGCGTCGTGACTTCCGTGTGCTGGAACACAACCCCTGCTACGGCCGGATGGCTAAAGAAGTGGGATGGCTCAGCACCCGCAACACCTTCCACAATGGCGAAACGCCCTATAACGGTCATGGCATAGTCACGACCGGGCTGCATCCCACCGACCTCAGCCGTGACGAGGAGAGACTTTACAATCTCATCGTGAAGCGCGTCATCGAGGCCTTCACTCCCGATGATGATGATTTTCAGAAGAAAGCCCGCAAGAAACGTAAATCCCACAAGAAGGCGGGTTAACAGACCTGAAAATCAACTAAAATATCAATAACCCCTCCCGAATGTCCCAAAGATTTTGTATCTTTGCACTTGATTCAACGTCATATAATGTTTTTGTTTCATTTTTGACGTGGATTTAGTGGTTGGACATCGGGCGGGAACCCGGTGTCCTTTTGCTTATATACCTACCATACACCAATTTACACCACTTTAAGCAAATCAGGATTTCGGCAAACCACTAAATTCCCCACCGTAATGAAACAATCTCATGAAAAGGAGATGGACTATTTCGCAGCCTATCTCTACGGTCACCTACGTGACCACCGCTTTCCCGAAGTAACAGACCCAGAGTTTATCAATACCCGCGCCGGCGAAGCATATAAGACCATGACCCGTCTTGTTCTCGAAGGGCGCAGTCAGTCCGTAGCCGAGGAACTCGCCATGCGCGTTCTTCTTGAAGGTCACTATGTGTCTCGTTGGGATGTGATTTTCAACCTCCTTGAAGAACTGTTCCACAACGACCTACCGACAGAAGAAGCAAAAATTGAGTGGGCAGATTTACTGCTCGGTCTCCGTTTCATCAACGCCATACTTGACAAGTACGAGGTCAACGGTGACTTCCTGTCGCGAGATGATTACCAGCCGCTTCAGAATGAACTGGCCGGAATGATTTCTGAAATCATAAAAAAGACCCGCGATGTCCTTCAATAGGCTTCAGACAATGCGCGACAACATCGAGGCTATACGGATGGCGTTTAGCCTCGGTGTCAAGGGGCGCGGGGCGCAGTCTGCTGAGGAGATTGCAGTGCTGCGCAAGTATGCCGGATTCGGTGGGTTGAAGTGTATTCTCAACGATGCCAATGAACTGGCGGATGCCGCCAAGTGGAGCAAGAGCGACATTGAACTGTTCGCGCCTACGGTAGAGCTGCGTCGGCTGATTCACGATTATTCTCGTGATGATAAGGAGTTTAACCGCTATATGGAGTCGTTGAAGGCGTCAACGCTGACAGCATTCTATACCGACAACCGTATTGTTGATGCTATTTCCGATGCGCTTAAATATCAGGGTGTAGAGATAAAAAGTTTTCTTGAACCGTCTGCCGGACAGGGGGCGTTCATTGATTCTTTCCTGCGCAATGACAGGTATCCCGGTGCCGAGGTATTGGCATACGAAAAGGATTTGCTGACAGGTAAGATTCTCTCAGCCTTGCATCCATCAATCCTTACCCGTATAGAGGGTTTTGAGAAGATAGAGAGCGATTTCAACGGCTACTTCGATGTTGCAGCATCAAATGTTCCTTTCGGAGATTTTGCGGTTGCAGACCCGGCTTATGCCGTGAGTAAGGAGATTGGCTATCGTCAGGCGGCAAAGTCGTTGCACAATTACTTCTTTCTCAAAGGTCTTGACCAAGTGAGAGAAGGCGGTCTGATTGCCTTTATCACATCGCAAGGTGTCATGAATGCCGCTTCGCCCTTTATAAGAATGGAGCTTGTGAAAAAGGCTGACCTTGTGGCAGCACTGCGACTTCCGAATAATACGTTCAGCGACAATGCCGGAACTGATGTCGGCTCTGACCTGATTATTTTCCAGAAGCACACTGAAAAGAAATCGTTGTCGGCTGATGAAGAGTTTTTCATTCAGTCGGTAGTTGACCGGGGTACGAAGGTGCCGGGCAACAAATTCTTTCAGGCGTTTCCGCAAAATGTAATCTGCACCGATGCCAAGGTTGGCACTGATCAGTACGGCAAACCGGCTATCGTGTACCACCATGATGGCGGTATAGACGGCATCGCCGAGGATTTGCGCAAGGCACTCGATGAGTCGTTGCACCTTCGCCTTAATCTGGAATTGTATAATTCCAACGGTATAAAGCCTCCTACGCCAGACCCCGTTACACCAACTCCCACTCCTACACCCAAGCATGAAGCGAAGGTGGAGACTCCAAGGACAGAAAAGAAGTCGAGCCTCACGAATACGCCTCTGATGCAGCAGTATCAGGAAATGAAAAAGAAACATCCCGATGCTGTCCTACTTTTCCGCGTTGGTGATTTCTATGAAATTTTCGGTAAGGATGCCGTTATCGCCTCGGAGATTTTAGGTATTACATTAACTCGCAGAGCCAACGGCAGAGACAATAATATAGAATTGGCTGGCTTTCCGCATCATGCTCTCGACACCTATCTGCCCAAACTCGTGCGGGCCGGTAAACGTGTGGCAATATGTGAACAGTTGGAAGACCCGAAACTGAAAAAGACGCCCAAGCAAAAGGTCGTTGAGACGGTTACCCCAAATCAGCCTCCAAAAGCAGAGTCTAAGCCGGAACATAAGCCTGAACCTGAGCTTAAACCAACTCCAACTCCTGCCCACGCTCCCGTAGAGCCGCCGAGGGCTGAATTTGCCCAAAAGATAGTGGCCGACGGCAGCCCTGATTACACCGATAATCCGGATCCTCGCTTGTATGCCTACAATCTTTTCGGAGAGTTGGAGCCAATCGGCAAACCTCGCCGTCAGCCGAAACCTGCGGAGGATGCTCCCAAACTAAAGCCGAGTGTTGAGGTAAAGGACATTCCTGTCAAAAAATTCCGTCCCCTCACTGAGAAAGAACTGGAATTTTATGGCTCACTAAACTGGGAGGACAATCCGCCCATCAACGGTTTTTACGAGACTATGATGTCAATTGCATATCGTCAGTTGGAGGAAATGCGTCTTGAACGTGAGGCGGACGAAGCGGCTAAACAAGTAGCCGCCAATGGCGAGACTATCCAAGAAGGTAGTACCACAATCCAGCGCACCGAAGGAGACTTCGTCCCCGGTCAACGCTCTACCATCAAGGCAGAGCCTGTCATGGTCGATATGTCTCCCCGCCCTTTCTCGGAGGACATCCAGTTCTTCCACCACAACGGCAGTATGGTCGTTCAGGACGGTCTTGTCGGATTTCTTTCAGAATTCCGCAAGAGCGGAGCAACATTCAATCCGTTGGAGTTGAAGCCCGAACAGGCGAAACGTGCCATGCTCTATGTCACCCTGTCGGAGACATACCAGCAACTCTACAACTACGAGGCTGAAACACATGAGGCTTCGGTTGAACTGCGCGAACACCTCAACCAGTATTATGACGAGTTCGTGGAGCGTTACGGCAACCTCAACGAGAAACAAAATGCGAAGTTCATTTTGATGGATGCCAACGGGCGCGATGCACTGGCTTTGGAGCGCGGTGAGAACGGACGATTTGTAAAAGCCGATATTTTCGACCATCCGGTTTCATTCTCACAGAATGAAGTGACTTCGGTGGAAATGCCGCAGGAGGCACTGGCTGCATCGCTCAATAAATATGGAGAGGTCAATATGGAATATATGGCCGACCTGTTGGGCATGGACAAGACCGCCGGTGACATGGTGGGTCAATACGAGATGGATTTGCTCAAAGCGTTGGAAGGACACATCTTTTATAATCCGATTGCGGAGAAGTATGAGATTGCCGACCGCTTCATCGCCGGAAACGTGGTGCAGAAAGCCGAGGATGTCAAGGCATGGATTGACCGTGAGGAAGAACGAATCAAGGGCTTCCCCGGTTATGACGGCATCGAGCCGTATATCGCTTTGGCTCAGGATTCCCTCAAAGCATTGGAGGAAGCCATTCCCCGGAGAATTACATTCGACGAGCTGGATTTCAATTTCGGCGAGCGTTGGATCCCCACCGGGATATACTCGGCCTATATGGGTCATCTTTATGGCACCGACATAAAGATTGCCTATTCATCCTCGATGGACGAGTATTCATGTGACGCGCCACGCAAGAACATGAAGATATGGGAGGAATTCTGCGTCCGTGGCTATTACCGTACATACGATGGCATCAGCCTTCTGAAACACGCCCTCCACAATACTGTGCCCGACATAAAGAAGTCAATCGGCAAGGACGATGACGGCCACGACATAAAGGTGCCGGACAGTGAGGCCATACAGTTGGCGAATACCAAGATTAACGAGATCCGCAACGGTTTCGCAGACTGGCTCGAAGCGCAGTCGCCTGAGTTCAAGGATAAATTAGCAGACCTCTACAACCGTAAGTTCAACTGCTTCGTGCGTCCGAAATACGACGGCAGCCACCAGACATTCCCTGACCTCAACATGAAGCTGTTGGGCGACCGATACGGCATACACTCCGTGTATCAGTCGCAAAAGGACTGTGTGTGGATGCTATTGCAGAACGGCGGCGGAATATGTGACCATCAGGTAGGGACCGGCAAGACGCTAATCATGTGCATGGCATCCCATGAGATGAAGCGTCTGGGACTGGCCCACAAACCGATGATTATCGGAATGAAAGCGAATGTGGCGGAAATTGCCATGACCTATCAGACCGTCTATCCCAACGCGAGGATTCTCTATGCCGATGAAAAGAGTTTCAAGGCGGAGAACCGTGTCGCCTTCTTCAACAAGATGAAGAATAACGACTATGACTGCATCATCATGTCGCATGACCAGTTCGGCAAGATACCGCAGTCGCCGGAGGTACAGCAGCAGATTCTTCAGGCGGAGCTTGACAGCGTTGAGGAAAACCTCAATGTAATCAAGGAGCAGGGACACGATGTATCACGCGCCATGCTCAAGGGTCTGATAAAGCGCAAGGAGAACCTGACAGCAAAGATTGCCACTATCCAGTACCAGATGGACCAGTCGAAGGACAGTGTGGTGGATTTCAAGCAGATGGGCATCGACCACATATTCGTGGACGAGAGCCAGAATTATAAGAATCTGATGTTCAACACCCGTCACTCACGTGTGGCAGGTCTGGGCAATGGCGACGGCAGCCAACGCTCCCTCAATCTTCTCTATGCCATACGCACCATTCAGGAGCGGACGGGTAAAGACCTCGGAGCGACATTCCTCAGCGGCACGACTATATCCAATTCATTGACGGAACTATATTTGCTGTTCAAATATCTCCGACCCAATGAGCTGGAGCGACAGGAAATCCGCAGTTTTGACGCATGGGCGGCTATCTTCGCCAAGAAGACAACCGACTTCGAGTTTTCCGTCACCAACAACCTTATTCAGAAGGAGCGGTTCCGCTATTTCATCAAGGTGCCGGAGTTGGCGGCATTCTATAATGAGATTACGGATTACCGCACTGCCGAGGATGTTGGGGTTGACCGGCCGGAGAAACATGAGATTCTTCATAATCTTCCGCCTACACCGGAACAGGAGGCTTTTATCGAGAAACTGATGAAATTTGCTCAGAGCGGTGACGCTACCATATTGGGACGCGCCCCGTTGTCCGACACCGAGGAAAAGGCAAAGATGCTTATCGCCACGGACTATGCCCGTAAGATGGCTCTTGACCTCCGGCTGGTTGACCCGTCCTATGGCGACGACCCCAACAACAAGGCGAGCCATTGTGCCAAAATGATTGCCGAATACTATCGCAGATATGATGCTCAGAAAGGCACACAGTTTGTTTTCAGTGACTTGGGGACATATAAGCCCGGCGAATGGAATGTCTATTCCGAAATCAAGCGCAAGCTGATTGAGGATTATGGTATTCCGGCGCATGAGATACGTTTCATTCAGGAGTGTAAGACGGAACGTAGCCGAAAGGCTGTCATCGAGGCTATGAACAGCGGTGATGTCAGAGTTTTGTTCGGTTCGACAACCATGCTCGGCACAGGCGTGAACGCCCAGCGCAGAGCGGTTGCGGTCCATGAACTCGAATGCCCCTGGCGACCGAGTGACCTTGAACAACGTGAGGGCCGTGCGATACGAGCCGGCAACGAGATTGCCAAGTTGTATGCTGATAATAAGGTGGATGTAATAATCTACGCTGTCGAAAAGTCGCTGGACTCCTACAAGTTCAATCTTCTTCATTGCAAGGCAACTTTCATTGCCCAGTTGAAATCCGGTGCTATGGGAGCCAGAACCATTGACGAGGGTTCGATGGACGAGAAGAACGGCATGAACTTCTCGGAATACATGGCTATACTTTCAGGCAATACCGATTTGTTGGAGAAAGCGAAACTCGAAAAGCGGATAGCCGCTCTGGAGAGTGAACGCAAATCCTTCAACAAGGGCATAGGAGATTCAAGGTTCAGGCTCCAGACCATCAGCCACGACATTGCCAACAACGAGGCGGCAATCAGTCGTATGAAGGAGGACGCAGCCCGGTATCAGTCAGTCGTTCAGAGGGACAAAGACGGCAACCCTGTCAACAGTCTCAAACTTGACGACTGTAAGTATAAGGACGAGCAGAATATGGGCGTTTATCTGCAAGGATTGGCACAGCGCACCGACACCCACGGACAGTACAAGCGCATCGGCGAAGTCTATGACTTCCCCATCAGCATTATCTCGGAGCGTGTCTTGGCTGACGGCAAGGAGACCGTTCAAAACCGATTTGTGGTTGAAGGCAACTACAAGTACAGGTTCAACAACGGCTTCATCGCCATGAGCGACACTCATGCCGCCTGCATGAACTTCGTCAACGCTCTGGAAAAGATACCCGGAATCATCGCACAATATGAGGAGCGTACCGCCAGACTCAAAGCGGATGTTCCGGTACTTGAAGGCATCGTCGCCAAAGTCTGGGGCAAAGAAAGTGAATTGAAGCAACTCAAATCCGACCTCGCCGCCCTTGACCGTAAAATTACCGCCCAACTCGCACCGAAGAAAGAGGAACAGGACGGTGAGGAGAACAAACAGCAGCCCGATACCCAAAGGGTCGAAGTAAGAGATAACCCGTCTCAGACAACCGGTCCGAAGGAAACAATGGTTGCCGAACCTGCGGCTCCGGGTTATCATCAGCGAGAGCCGTTAAGTTCCCGCATAGTAATCGGAGGCTGCGGAGCCACTCCACCCGGAGGGTTTCGCGCCGCCGGTCCCAAACTATAATTTTAAGACAGCCGACTGCAATATATCAATATATTGTGGCCGGCTGTCTATTTATTATTGACTATTTTGTATCGTGTTTTTTTTGCGCTCTCTTTCCTCACGCTGTTTTTTCTTGACAGGCGGCAACCCGAAACCCTTGGGAATCTCCAGAGCCGCCATAAGGTTGTAAAGATGGCTTCGGGAAATATCAAGTTCTCCCGCCGCTTTTGTAACTACTCCTTTGTGTTTCAATAAAGCCGCCTTGATGCTGTGGCTCTGGTCAATAAGAGTGTCATTCCTGTCAAGATGAGGCGACAGATTCAAATGTATCGGCTTTATATAGGTAGAGTCTGCCATCATATAACTTTGTTTAAGCACTTGGAACAATCCCCTGAGGTTCTCATCCCATACATGAGAATGTATTGTTTCCAGTGCATCTTTGGTCAGCTTCCGCTCAGGAATCCTTTCGGTAAGACAATAAGCTCTCAGAAGATTTTCTGCAAGCATCGGCAATTCATCCTTGAACTGGCTGAGCGAAGGGACATTGATCACATTATCGCTTATGAGCGAGAACAATTCTGCCGAGAAGTTTCCTTTGCCGACATCCTGTTCAAGATATTTATTTGTAGCACAGATTATAAGTCGAGGGTTTCTCTCTGACGCAGGAGCTTCTACCACTTTCTTTATTTCCTCATACATAATCTTTTGCGCCACCATGTCGAGTTTGTCGATGTCATGAATATATACCGAACCTTTGTCCGACTGGTCAAACATATGCCGTATGCTTTTGCGTAAGCGGTTCTCACACTCGGCAGTCCATATATTATCGTTCAACCCTCCTATTTCCGAAGAACTGCAATTAGCGAATACGAACAGTCCCTCACATCGCTGGCTGCTGAAATGGGCAATCTGTGCAAGAACCGCCTTGCCCGTTCCTCCGGCACCCATTATCATCACGACATTATTTTTCCGATGATTAAGCCGTTCCCTTACTTGCAGACATTCGCACTGGGCGTGGCTCAGCCACTTCAAAGGCGTTTCCTCCGAATATAATACGCTCAAAGGCTCGGTCAACGGGTCTATTCCGGTCATGGAATGAGTGAAGACTTTTCCGTCGGATAATTTCCAAATATCTATCTCGCCGCTGGGATGACCATTCATACCGAGATAGCAAGTCTCAATATCCTGGTGGTTGACATGAACCCATGTCATAATTCTTCTTGCCACCGGATCCTGTTTGGTGACGTCAGACATAACATGGGTATAGTTGCCATGATTCAGCTCCTCAACCGCCTTTTTGAAGTCATAGATTATCCTAACCCGAGACTGCAAAGCCGGGATTGAGTTCAGAAGGAGCGCAATAGGCGCATCCTTTGAGGCAAAAATAAGCACCTTCCATTCGGATAGAGGCAGCGAATTAGGTCGTATTTTCATTTTTTCTTCTGTTTAGCCGTATTTTGTGGAGAAAATGTAGGCTCCGCTTTTCGACTACAAAATAAGGAACACACTATCAGCGAATAAAGTTTTTTACTCCGAATACAGATTATACACAGTTTTGTATCTAAAATACATTCTTAAATACAAGTCAACTACATTTAACGACATAAAAGGCAATAACGCAATACGTTGGAATATAGAACATAAAGAACAAAAATAGCATTCCCACTTGTTATGATACCGCACTCTCGGTTGTGTGCCTCGTAACCCGTTAAAAAAACAATTTGTTTATGGAATCAAGACGAATGGATCTTTTCCACCTGACAAATCTTGACGTGTTCAAGAATCTCCGTCAGGGCCTTTTCTCAGAGAGCATCCCGGCACAACTTACAGATCTCATCATCACAATCCACGGTGTGACTGCCACCGATTCGCCCATGCGACACTACGCGCTAGAACTTCTCTCCATCGCCGACATCCAGTTCTCGGAAATAAAGAGCCGCATGATGCTCGATCAAGTCAATGAGGCATTGGCTTCAGCGTTCAACACCGCCCATAACTATGTGGCCAGAAAACTTCAGGCACTTTCATCTGTCCCCGGATTCACGCCCAACACCGGCGAACCCGAAATTAAGAGCACTCTCCGCTGGCGTAAGCCCAAGTCCCACTTCGCCCATCTCTTCCATGCAATCAAAGTTGGCGGCTGCATCATGGATGATGATTCCTTCTCCGAACTCGTCCGCAACATGGCGTCCGCACTCAACCTCGACGTGACAGTGCATTACGTCAACAACATCATCTCCTCGCTCAAGTCGAAGCAGTCCTGCAAGAGCGTCACGGAATTCCTTGACAGCCTCAGAAAAGGCGTTGAGGAAGACATTCAGCGCAGACTTGACAATGATGACAACAGAGCCTGATGTCCACCCACTAAATCCGAAATTCCCAGTATGAAAGAATCCATACGCTTTAACAGAGCGCAGTTTGCCGAACTGTTTCATGCTCTGAAAGAAGACGGATGCTTCAATGAAGACATTCCGCAGGAAGAACTCGTAAGAATCTTCGCAAACGCTGTCACCACTGACACCCCCGAAGATGAAGTGTTCAAATCAATCACCTCCACCGGTCACTACGAAGGTTTCGACTCAGAGGACGAGGAGGATGACATCGAATATATCGAAGATGACTTCGATGAATATGACGACTTCGATGAATACGACGAATATGAAAGCCTGAGCGCATAACTCACTATGTGAAAGCGCAATAAAATGAAAATCCCGGCCCATTCAGTAACTGAATGAGTCGGGATTTTCGTTTATATACCCTTGGGAAGTAATCTACATAGAACCGGGTCTTCCTTGATTCGTTCTATTTCTCGATCTACAAGGTCACGGACATCTTTCTTGACCTGTTCGTAATTCTTCTGAATCACATATTTCATTTTTGATTTGTCCTCGGTATCATCCTTGAAGTCTGTAAGAATCGGAATAGGCTGGTATCTTGCTTCTTCCGCCTTGACCTTTTCAGAATCCACCACTATCTCGGCATGAAAGATTTTCTGGTCAATACGCTGGTCGATATTGTCGGAAACGGAGCCTACAAACATACCCTGTGTAAGAGTGGAAATCTTACTCTGAGGGATTAGGCTGTCCATCTGGGTATTGAAAGAATGACTCACATCATTGCGGTTGATACTCATGGACTGACGCTGCTGAAGCACCTTTCCGAAACGCTCGGAGAGTGTCTTGGCAGTCTCTCCGACAACTTGACCGGAAAATATATTGCCGACGGTGTTCATTACCACTGCGGCCTCCTTGTCGCCATAGTCGCGCTTCAACTGCGAGAAGTCCTGAAAACCGAGGCAGACGGCAACCTTATTGCTTCGAGCAGTGGCGATAAGATTGTCGAGTCCCTTGAAGTATATGGTCGGGAGTTCGTCTATAATCACTCCGGATTTCAACATTCCCTTCTTGTTGATGAGCTTCACAATTCTGGAATTGTAAAGACCGAGTGCGGCGCCATAGATATTCTGACGGTCGGGATTGTTTCCGACACATAGAATTTTCGGCTCCTTGGGGTTGTTGATGTCGAGCGTAAAATCACTGCCTGTCATAATCCAATACAACTGAGGCGAAATCATGCGCGTAAGAGGAATCTTTGCCGATGCTATCTGTCCCTGAAGCTGCTCCTGTGCGTTGCCCTGCCATGCGTCGATGAAGGGCGACAGATAGTTTTCCAACTCCGGATAGGAAGTTAGAATTGGAAAGATTTTCTCATAAGGACGACACAGGAACTCAATGGCGTGGGGAAAAGTGCAATACTTGCCATTCTCAAAGCGCTTCAAATACCAAATGATAGCCGCAAACAACACGATTGGAGACTCCACAAAGAAGTCGCCCTGCTTTTGCAACCAAGTACGGTTCAAGTTCATCATTATGGTATATGCAGATTCATAAGCATCGGCTATATCCGTCATGAAGTCCGGGTGTATGGGGTTACAGCGATGGGAATGTTCCGGATCATCGAAATTGATAAAACAGAACCGAGGTGGATATTTGCCGTATTTATCCATGTTCATCAACATATGATTGTATGCAATCATCGTCAGATCAGGACTTTTGTAATCATAGACGTATAAGCTGAAGCCCTTCTCTATCTGCTGTTTGATGAAGTTGTTGACTACTGCGTATGACTTGCCGGAGCCGGGTGTCCCAAGCACGATTGTTGCCCTAAAGGGATTCACGACATTTATCCAGCCTTTATTCCACTTCTTCTTATAGAAAAACTTTGTCGGCAGATTTATGGAATACTCATTGGTCTTTTTCTCGGTTTCCTGCATGAAGGATTCATTCTCCTCATTGAAGCGGTCATCCATCATATTGTTCTTCAAAAGACGGCTCATCCATACGCCTCCCAATAGCAGACAGACAAAACCTGCAATGGTGGTCACGATGTATGGAATATTCCAGTTGAGATAAACCATCCACCAGTTGAAGAAGAACAATGTTGCCCCGACACCGATGAAAATCCATATCTGCTTCCATTTGATTTTCTCATTCTTGACACCTTTGGTGCCGAAACATGACAAGGCAAGCAATAGCAATGCCCACCATTTGGCGTTCCACGGATTGTTGAACAATCCTCCCGCATCGTTGAGATTGCCGAGCACCTTCATGGTCTCGGCGTGGAACCGCCAGCCGCCTATAAGCGACTGGCAGAACCAATAGATATTTGCGACCACCAGAATGATGCTTACACCACGGAGCATATCCATGATTTTTGCCAATGATCTGAGGTCATCTTCTTGTTGACTCATAATATATTTCGGTTTAGTTATTATAATTTCGGGCCGCGACGTTTCTTCTTTTTACGCCGCTGCATCTCGCGGTAGAAAGCCTCCTCCTGCGGGTCGAATGCCGGACCAACGCTGAACAGACCGCCCAGACCGAAGTCCGGTATATAATCATAGTCGTTGGACTGACTGTGATTTGGAGAACCATGTGTCTGAGAATTACCATGAGTATTTCCGGAATCTCCCGATGCTTGACCTTGGGTGTTGCCCCGAGTGGTATCTTCGGGGTGCTGTACCGGTTGCAATGGCAACGGTCGTTCATCAAGATTTTTGAACCACATGTCAAGGGCATTGGCAGAGAACTCTTTGCCGAGGCGAGAACCGTTGAGTACTGTCTTGGTGTTATGGTCGATATATGTCGCTCCATATATACGGCCATCATCTGTGTAGCGCAGTATCAGGTCTATGTTCTTGGCTTTGAGATTTGACATGAAATCATCCTTGCCAATAGATTGTGACATCACACTCCTTATGGTTCTCAAAGTTGGCTTGACATCTATCTTCTCTTTGGCATTCTGATAACGTCGGTCAATAGCCTCACGTCCGGCGAACTTACCAAGTCGGGAAGCCTTGAATGGAGTTGAGATTGTCTTGCCGTCATCGTCCATAGCGAAATAGACCAGTCCATGATACTCACGACCGTTATATCGACCGTCGGCTTCCTCGCACCTTATATTATATAAGGAGAGGATGGCGTTGTATTCGCCAAGAGTCTGGAACTTATAGCGCATCCCGACCATCTTTACAGCCAAAGCTACCTGACGCTTGACATCTCCATTCGGATCAACCTTGTTGATTGTCATATCGGGAGTAACCTTCTGACGTTCGGCAGTGTGAAGCCCATACTTCTTTTCAAGTTCGCGGGTTATTTCCTTGCTCTTGTAGAAGTTGTTCTTGGTGGATATTGCCGTGCCGTCCGGTCGCACACGAAGTGCGACGATATGGATATGGTGACGGTCGATGTCCTCGTGCTTTACTATTATGAAAGGCATATCACCGAAGCCCATTTTCTCCATGTACTCATGTGCTAACTGAGCATATTCGGCATCACTCAGACGGTCGTCAGGATGCGGATTCAAGGATATGTGCATCATCGGTTTCTCTGCCTTGGTGGATTGGGGCATCCACATCCTGAAGTCCTCGAAGGCACGATGGATATTGATGGTGCCGCTGCCGTCATTATAGATTTTATTAGTGGCAAGCACCTTGCCTTTCTCCTTATTGATCTTTTCTCCGTTATAAACCAGACTTCCGTAGAGAGAATTGCCTACTGAGATTTTTGCAACCATTGCTCATCGAAGTTTTTGGCGAGCGCGACAATATCACGATTGAGCCTGACCAGTTTGATAGTCTCCTGCTCCAGTGCATAAAGACATTTCAAGGCTTTCTTTTCGGTGAAATTCTCCTTCAATGTCTGCACCAACAGGTCGTAATCATTCACAATCCGGCGATACTGATTGTTGAAATCGGAAAGGTTGCTGATGAAGATTCGGCTGTTGTCATCAATGTAATGTACCTTGAAAGTCTTTCCAAAGACCTGCATTTTGATGAATGCCGAGAGCGACTCAATGCCGGATTTTTCCTGCATGTCGAGTAATCTCGATTGTTCCGAAGCGGTGAAATTCACCGAACATCGGAATGCTGTGGAGGGGTCGGCCTTCTTATGCCGCCCTCCACGGTAGTTTGATTGTTTCATAATCTGGATGGAATTTAGTGGATAAATAGAGACACTGCCCCGCAGGGAGACCTTCGGCGATTACGACTTTGGAGTAATCGCAAGCCCCATGCAATGGCAAGGCGGTTTATGCTGCAAAATGAGTTTCATGCAGCGTAAACCATACCTTGCAATGCACGTTTGTGCATCCTGTTCGATAGAATAATCGTTGTGGAAACAATGACTATGCTCCAGACTGTGAAAACCCATTTTCATTGTAGTGCCTACACCATATAATCAGTCCGACCCATGACTGATTTGTATCAGGAGCGTCATAATCGAAGGTCTGAAATGCTTTATTCAAGCATCCGTGGGGAGCATCCCCTTTGTGAAAATGATAACTGCATACTCGCTAAATTGTTCACTGCAAAATGCTGACATGCACGGATATGAACTATTTATGGCTATGGATGAAAATCGAGATTGGAAATTAAACTTTTCTCAGACAGACAATGTTTCAAAACCGTGTTCACAAGACTGTATGTCTGTCTGATTTAATGATTGAACATACAACTGAATGTTCAGCCATTCTTCGGTTCAGCTGTTCA
>UMIH01024662.1_pt1 | contig 18288 bp, 9 predicted proteins | sample 1965771 | NCBI WGS metagenome assembly UMIH01 (sample SAMEA4836120, study PRJEB28245) | human gut metagenome | biome: gut microbiome; material: fecal sample | place: Denmark | collected 2008
TTAACCGAAATGACAAAAACCGCCGAACGAACGACCGCTACACCCGGCGGTAATGACTGCCTAAACTTCTCTAGTCCTCAACGCGATGATAATCACATACCAAAGGAGACAGCGTATACCAAAAAGTCACTCGCAGCACATCATTATTGATGATACGAACAGTATCGGTAAGATGTTCAGGCTTACTTGTTAGCAAGTCTATCGGAGCAGTCTCCAACGGGACTACTCGAATCGCATCATCCCCGACACGCTGCCAGATACCTTGGTGCGACACGTAACCAGACTCTCTTCTCCTATAAAATTCAAACGTTCCCCGACCATGCAAAATCAAACGAACAGGTGCAATAGAATGTTTACTTTGTTCAAAGGTTCCTTGAAACGGCTCAGAAGGAGGTTCGGTACCCATGCAAATACCGATGCCCATGCACATTGACATGAACGTCAAAAACAATACTTTCGTTACCATATGAATCCATCATTAAAAACATTTTCCATAACATCTTTCATCGGAGTATCCCCCCAATTTCCATATTGTTCTCTAATGCTTCTCCTCTCACTATGATAAGCACCCAGATACTCATTCCATGTCGAATTGATATTTAGCAGTGCCTGCCCTGTATGATTACTTCCTCCAGGTCCATATGGATGCCCCCCCGTTGCATCCTCAATCCCTATTACCCACTCTGCCGTAATATCCGCCATGGAGTAGATATAAACAAAAGGATTTAGACATATCCACTCATAGATAAGTTTATGTCTCTAAAGATACGAAATTACCCATAAAAAACATCCGGACAGAACAGTCTCTGCCCGGATGTCCGCAAACAAGGAAACTCCTTATGGAAGTTATCTACGTTAAATTACCACCCCCAAATGGCATATGCAAAAATCAAAACACACATGAGACCGATAAGGATGCCGTTACGAATCTCTATCGCAAACGTATTCGTATGCTTCCACCTCGCTTCGCACGTTTCCAGATTAATGGACAAACCCACAACTATCGGCAACAAAAAGAATATACCTATCATGATATATCCACCCAACGGCCACGTCGTCAAAGTCGTCAACAACCGGCTCGACGGAAACAACTTATGTAGAAGTTGCAAAATATCCATACACAGGCAACTGCATATACCGCCAAATCCGATAGCTGTCTGCGTCTTTCTGGCATAAAACGACAATGACACGCATAGACATACAGCCGATAATAAAAATACTTAATCCACATCAATACACTGCATTTACATCACCTTCACCGGCACCCATAAAATTATACATCATGTTTTCCAATGACGCCTCTAACGACAGTTATGTACCCCTACCTAATCTATGATTCCGGAATCAAGTACAGAGGAAACCGATAGCGTCTATCAAGAGCATGAAAATAAACTCCTGATTCATCAAATACATCGCCATCAAGATAGGCATATGACTGAGCCCACATCCATGTTAAGACCTTCTCTGTACACAAATCCCAGATACACCTGCTTCCATCATCGTCTTTACACTCTTCCCTGCCTTGATAGACCTGCCTCCGATACGCTCCATTCGTTCTTACCATAAATTCTACCTTATCCAAAGACACTTGTACGAGCTGTGCTTTACGTGTTTTCAAATATAGGTCCGTATCGAACCTACACACAACCGTTACAACAATTCTCAATGTATCCTGTACACAAGATGTACTTATCTCGATTTCAGTATCCCAAGAATCCCTATTTACAATAACGGGTACAGCAACATTTTGTGCCTCAATAATTCCTCCCGCACTTATCATAACGTACAAAAGCAACAAGAATATTTTTTTCATAATCTCTGCAACGAACGGCACTAAAGCAATGAATATCAAACGTAAAAGAAACACAATAAAAAGGACAACGGAAAGCTATGACAACTTTCCGTCTTTTCCTTTCTCAATCAGGGAGCAAATGGACGGTTATTCTAAACGACCATTGCATCGTATAGCGCGGAAAAAGATATTCCCTATCCTTAATCTCAACATAAGGTTGATGCCACATCCATTCGACTATCGTATTCTCACATAATCGCCAGATACATCTGTCCGGATACCGTTTTCTGATTTCCGATTCACTATAATAACAGGTTGGCCATCGCCCTTTGCGTTTCCGGCCGTCCATATACCCCTCAATGAATTGCAGGCGCACATCCGTAGGTCGGGGCTGCCGACTGATATCCCGCAAATCATTATCGAAAACGACCGAAACAACTACGCCAACATCGGTAGGCCGTTTGACACAGGAGGTGTGTAACTCAAGTGTCTGGTTCTTAATACCAGTGATAAACATAGGTATCTTCGCATCCGACTGTCCGAAGACACTCATACACGATACTCCAACAACAAATAGCAACAAAACCTTTTTCATGCTATTACACTTTCCTATCAATAGCAATATAAATTGTCCATCCCTTTAAGCAGTCTATCTCTCACCTCAGTTTTATTTTACCATATCCTATCTGTTCCAAGAAATCTTTTGCGTCATAGATGCTGGAATTAAATACAAAGGGAAATAATACGTCCTGTCAAAAGGAACTCTTTTCAACTCGTCATATTCATCGTATTCATTTCCGCTCAGGTCATCGTACGACTGATACCACATCCACCTAACAACTTCTCGGGCACACACATCCCAAATACAACGCACAGAGTCTGGCGGCATGTCATAGCGGTCATACTTAAGATACCGCACCTTTCCCGAACTATCTTTGACATTAAGTGCCAAAGAGGAGAACGTAACGCTGCTGAGTTTGACCTGTCGTGTTTGTTCAAAAAATTCGGCATTGAAACGTAACGTGACACCTACCCATACACGAACGGTATCCTTCACACAAGAGGAAACCAACTCCACTCGGTTATTCCAGTCTCTATGTATAATCACCGGAATATCATCCGGCCGAGAAAAGGCACATTGTCCGAATAACCCCAATACAAATACCAGCAATAATTTCCTCATAGGCTCATCTTTAGAACATACCCGTTTAAAATACCGGAAAGCATCATAATCTTTCCGGTTGAACGCATGATTACTTCCGAGGCATCAGGTAGAGCGTGACGACGAATGTCCACCGTTTTGTATTTTCCGTAAAGACATAATCCCGACATTCGATAACTGAATACGGTTGATGCCACATCCATCGGACTATCGTATCCTCACACAGTCGCCAAATACAACGGTCCGGACGTTTTCTCGTTATTTCGCTTTCGCAACGATAAATGACCGGAGACGCTCCTTTTCTTCGTCTGCCCTCCAGATACCCTTCTATGTAGCTTAACTCCACATCTATCGGATGGACCTCCCGGTCAATATCATGCAAATCACTATCAAAAGTCACCCGCACTCCAACCGCTACCTTAGTCGGCCGCCTTACGCATGAAGTCTGCAGCTCCACAATGTGGGTTCGCATGTCGCTGATGAATACAGGCACGCCACCGGATTCCGATTGTCCGAACAGAGGAAAAAACGACAAACAAAAAAACACCGTGTACACTATCTTCCTTACCATACCCTACATATTAATAGCAATACAAATCCATCAAATTAGGCAACCGGTTTTTCAATTGCGTTCTATAATAAATACGCAGTATCGACAACAGGCGGCGACTTACCTGTGGCATCGTATCCAAATTATTATACATTCCCGACATATTTCGAGTAGAGCCCAATTTAAAATACTGTACAGCCTGCATAAAATCTTCACTTGAATAACCATTAGTCTGTAATCGTTGGAAAGCTTCCTGATATCTACGCCCTGCCTCTGTCAAAACTTCTTCTCCTTCTGCATTTATTTCTGTCATACCATCACCTGCACCTGAACCAAAACCCTCACTATGTTCAGTTGCCCATATGCTGGCTATTACATCTCCCATGAAGTATGCCTCTACCTCATTATAAATAGATGGTTTGCCTTGGCCATAATCGTATTGTACTGCATGAGTTAACTCATGACTAAGCAGATAAACGATATAACTCATATCATATTCACCTCGGCGGTTCGTTAAAGGAATCCAAATCTCTCCGCCTGCTCCGTTCGAAACGAAAACCCCGACACCTTCCATCCCTGGATAAGGTCCCAATACAAGAGTATAAACATTATGAGACCTAAGCAGTCTATCAATCATCTCGTTGCCACCGCTATTATATGCAGCATTCAAAGCATTGATAAATCTACCGCCGACAGAATCTATGCCCATGGCGGGACTCATATTAGCCACATACGATACATAAGACGAACCTCCTCCTGCACTGATAACACTTATGCGAATCTCTTGCCCGTTAGGGTCCACAAATATCACCGGATTATTGCCGCAATAAGCATAATCCGACAGGGAGCAATACTTCTCTGCCAGCGGGTCTATGGCGTTCCAGCGGCAGAGGACGGGGTCGTAGAGGCGGGCGCCGTAATCCAGCAGGTCGGAACCCGGCTGCGGAAACTCCTCCTTTCCGTTATAACGGAACCTGTTGTACTGCGGGGCGAGCCGCTGCCCCTGGAAAACATCCGTACTGTATGCCGTCTCAGACTCCCCGAACGGAGCATACTCGTTATAGGCCGCCGGACGACCGTCCGCCAGCACCACACGCACGCTGCCAAGATGGTCTTGCACATACAGCAGAACGCTATCGCCCGACGGGCCGCTAACCAGACGACCGCCGGAAAACTCTGTCGAAAGCTCCAACTGAGACTGATTGTAGTCGTATATCAAAGAACCGAGGTAGTCCCTGCCCTTGCCGCCTTCCGAACCGAAACCCGCAGCGGATGCTCGCGAGCCGTCCGAAAGCCACGAGTAACGGCAGCCCCCTTCGGGCCACACGATGCTGTCCGTCAAATTTAAATAATTATAACGGAACTGCATCGGCCTTTCCGGATTAAATGTCAGGTTGCCGTTCAGGTCGTAGCCGAAAACGTAGTTATCCGATGTTCCCGAAGTCCCCGAGACGCTGCGCGTCATCGACGCGAGCCGGTTGCCGGAATAGGTGTAACGGCGGATTTCGGCACTGTTCGGGGAAGCCGTACGCTGGTGGGCAAGGATGTTTCCGTTGCCGTCGTAATTCATCGTATAGGTGACGCGGTCGTTCTGCTGCACCCTCGTCGCCTGACACAGACGGTTATGACCGTCGTAACCGTAGGTATGTACCACCCCTTCCCGACCGAAAACCTGCGACCCCGTCACAATCCACCCGATATTGCCGCCGGACGAATAGGTCATCTCCTGCGAATAGAGTCCCGGCGCTTCAAGCCCGGTCAGGCGTCCGCGGATATCATACGCATAATGCGTCGTCACATGCGTACCGCCGCTCCCGACCGTCTTGGACGCCAGCCGCCCCAAATCGTCGTAACCGTACGACACGCTCCCTTCGAGGCCGTTCAGCACGACCGTTTCAGCCAACAGGCGTCCATGGGCGTCATACGTATAGGCCGTACGCTTCGTATCGGACTTCTCCCAACGGTCCGACCAACTGTGGCACTCCTCGCTGAGCACCAGCCGCCCCATGAAATCGTACTTCATGCTGTAACGGCTGAGGCTGCCGTGCACGTTGCGTTCGACCACCTGAATCACCCGCCCCAGACGGTCGTAGTAGAACCATCGGCCGACGAAAGCACCGCTCGTCTTCATCCCTTCGGACACGACGGCAAGCGTCTCATGCGTCTTCAGGCCGCGCGTCCGATAATCACAATCGGATGCAGTACAGATTCCCTCGACGGGTTCATAAGCGAACGTACCCCGCACCAGGGTGACAACCGCCTCAAGCAGCCGGTCGGAAGGCGGTACGGACGACAGTTCGCAGTCGTCGTACGCCTGCACCAGGCGTTCCGCCACATCGGCATACTCGGACGGCACATAGTAGGCGAGGAACGGCCGGCCGGAAGGCGTCAGAAACGAACCTATCAGAAATTCGGACTTTATTGCTCCCCCGGCACCGAGGAACGCCTCCGCCGCATCGGAAACTCCCGACCAAACCGTCTCCCGACCGGCATAGACATACAGCCAGCGGTCGTCCTCCACGGCGAGCCGCCGGTATTCGTACCCGAACGGCCGGTCGTAACGGTACGCGGCCAACAGCACTGTCCGCGGCAGCGCAAGCGGAGTACCGGCATCGGCAACCGCCTGGTAGTCCGCGCGAGTCGCAGCCGAGACGGTATGACACATGTAACGCGACACGAGGCGCCCCAGCGCGTCGTAATCGGACATTACCCAATAGCCTCCGACGAGGTTGCCGTCATCGTCCATCGTCCGCATGTTGGCATCCTGCATGAGCAGTACCCTGCCGCCGAGGTCGTACACATAATACTCCCACCCCTTACCGGGCACCTGCTTCTCCGCGACACGCCCCCGAAGGTCATAGACATAGGCAAAACAGTAATCGACAACGAGCCGGCTATTCGGCGCATACGAGATACCCGCTTCGAGTGCGGCGGCACCTTCCGGAGTGACGACGTAGGCCAGCCGCCCCATGCCGTCATAGACGCGGTAGGTATCGGCCCCGTCGCAGCGCGAAAGGACGGTACGTCCCGCCTCGTCGGTAAACGTTTCGACCGTATGGCCGTCCTCATCGGTCGCGGTACTCTTCTCGAGGAAACCGGCCTCGCCGTAATATGCCTGCGCCACGGAGAATCCGCCCGTCTCCGCCGAATACGACAGGCGCAGTACCGCATCGTCGGCCGCGGCCGCATCCAGGCCGAACCGGGAGGAAACGGAAGCCGAAAACCCCGGCTGAGTACGTTCGAGGAGCAATCCGCGCGGGGACATCTCGAAACAGTTCCTGAAATAAGGCCTCGGCAGAGCCAACGAAAAGGCCGACGCATAATAGCTCTCCTGCTCGGCAACGGCATCCGCGCGGTATCCACCCGCATTGGACGACACCACGGGATAAGGCAGGTAGGAAAGCACCTCGCCGGCCTTCAGAAAAGTGGCGTGGACGGGGGTGACGATATCCTTGCCCGAAGGAGAACCGCCAACCTCGATACGCTGACGCTCCTCTCCCAAAGAGTCGTAATAGGTGACCGTAGCGACATAGTCCTCCGCCGAAACGGCGGTATGTGCAGCCGTATAGCGTTTCCGCACCGTCACGTTGTTGTCGGCAAGAATACCGGCCGACCATGCGTCGCTCACACGGAGAGTGCCGAGCGAAAGGTAGCGGGCGGCATCCACATACCAGTCCGCCTCCGTCTCTCCTCCTATCACACAGGGTTCAACTCCGTCCGCAGGCGATGCAGCAACGGTTTCCGATACGTTTTCGGCATCCGGTAAGGCCATCCGCAAGGACTTCCGACCGTATTCACAGGTCTCCAGCAGGTTACCGCAGTCGTCCTTCACCGCGTTGAGACGGCCGACGGCATCGTAATGGAAAGTCTTCATCCTGCCCGCCGCATCGGTCGCCGAGGTCATGCCGACCATCGGCCGATAGGTGTACGTGGATACGAGGGCGCCGGGCAGGTCGTCGCGCAGGCCGTTCAGGATATTCATGAAGGCACTGTCCGGAATATCGTCCGCATCGTCCCGGTCCCTCAGGGCCGCCGCCACCTGCTCGTAAGAGGCGCCTCGTATCTCGGCCACCGGATACATTCCCCGGTAACGCCACACGTAACAGGTCTCCGGCTGTCCCGTAGCAACGATATGCAGCGGATTGCCGTACTGGTCGAACTCCTTGATTTCCCGTTCGGCCAAAAGCTCTCCGTTGAAATACCGCTCCTCCCGACAGGGCCTGAACACGCTCCGCTCCTCCAGTCCCACGGTCACGGTAACCTCCCCGAAACCGATATATACGGCGCTCTTGTCCGTATCGTTCTTCACGATTTCCACTCCGACCGGGGTATGGAGCATGTTCGCGGCACACATTTTCCTGTAAACGGGCAGGTCGTAATCGGTCGGATACAGAAGACGCTGCACATAGACGTCGCCGTCCGTCTCGACCCGCACTTGCCGCAGGAGCAGGCCGGACGTGTAACCCTCCTCCTGCCCCAGCGTACCGTCGGGCCACTGACGGTAAGGCTTGGGAGCGTAATACATATATCCGGTTTCCACCGTATGTTCCCTATCGCCGTAACAGGTCGTCACACGCATGGATACGGGCCGGAAGAGCAGCAGACTCTCGGTCACGTCGAAATAGAGGCAGTCCTCTACCGTACGCATGTGGTTGGTTTCCCGCGCCCACACAGGTCTTTGCAGCGTCGCAGTCGTCACCATGTTCTTCACGAACAGGCCAACAGTCACCAACTGCATCACCTCCGGACTGTACAGGTCGTACGTCCATTCGGTCGTGCGCACCGCACGATAGCTGCCGTCCGGCAATCCTTCGTACTCCACCCGCCGGCCGAGGTTCCCGAAGAACCGCGGTTTCTCCTTGAAATAACCGCGTATCTCGCCTATATAGTGAACGGTACCGTCGGATGCTTCGGTCGTATCCTGAATCGATACGGATTTCCACTGCTCTCCGTCCGGAAAGGCGGGGAAACGGTAGTTCTTGGAGACGAAATCACAGGCCCATAGCCGCGTATCGTACTCATAATCCGTCCGGACGGACTTTCCGTTTCTCACATCCGTCACCTCCTCCGTCACCTCCCCGTAAAACACCCGGGCATTCTCCACCCTGGCTCCCGGAAGGACGGAATCGGAGTGGATGACGAGATATTCGTCCACACGGCCGGCGGCAACTCCCACCTGCCTCCGCTCGGTAAAATCGGCTATGTCGAGCCGCCGGAAATCGACGGTCGTACCGCTCTGCCGGTAGGTGAATGTCCGGCGCCTGACGAGCGTACCCTCGTCGTAGGTTCTGATTTCGACGATTCGCAGGCCGATGCTGACATCACCTGCCACCGCATCGCGATGCGTATTGGGGGCATACAAGAACTCCGTCCGGGAACCCGCCTGACGCGAAATGGCCTTCAGCGCGTTATAACGGGCATGATGGAAAGAGTAATCCCGTTTACCCGCCTGACGGCCCTCTACCGGTCCGTAAGGCGTCAAAAAATTAAGGTCGCAGTTGTCGTTCCGACCGTTGTAATATCCGAAGAAATCCTGGGCGTACCGGCTCTGCGGAGCCTCAGGTTGTGGTTCGATGGAGACGAGCCCCTCCACGCCGTAATACTCGAACGCATAAGAGTCGTACAGCACGCTGTCGCGGTCATAAAACGAGAGCCCGTTCAGTCGGAAACGTTTGACATCGTGTTCCCCCTCCCGGTTGTCGAACGACACCTTACAGACCAACTCTCCTTCCATATCGTACACCAGCATCGCAGCGAGCCTCCGCTCCGGGTTCAGGTCGAAACCTTCGGGATAGCGCGACGGGACGTTTTCAAGTTCCGGTGCCAGCGGCAGGGGAGCATCCGTATAGCGGAACGCCACACGGCCGCCCCGGTGACGTATCCCGGTCAGCAACATGCAACTGTAAGCAAGACAGTGTACCCGGTCGGGAACCTGCCCGGTCACATCCATCTGCAAGAAAAGGTCGGAATCCGGCGCATCCGCCGATTTGCGGTAATAGGCTGCGAAACCCTCCACCTTTTCCGTCAGCATCCCCTTATCCTCGTATTCGAACTCCACCGTATCGGCCAGGTCGGCCGACGTTATCCTCGTCAGCAGCCACGCCGTAGTAATATAGGCAGAGTTATCGACTGAAATGTCGTCGGTCACGACACCGTCCACCTCATGGCGGAAAACGTTCATAGGCCTCACATCCGCCTTGCAGGCAAATTCATATCGGTTGCCGAGCGGGTCGGTCACGGTAAAACATTCGACGATTTTCCGTTTTCCCCAGAATCCGTCATTCACCTCCGCATACTCGAAGGTTATCGCATCGTCGTTACAAGAGGTTTTCACCAGTTCGGCACCGCTGCCGTTGAAATTGATAAGAAAACTCCCCGAACCGCCCGGATAGGAGTAACAATACTTATCCCAACAGGAGTCCTCGGTACCCGCTATCACCCGCGACAGATAGTCGAGCGTAGCCGTGCCGCCCGTCCGGACGGTATGGTCTGCAACCCCGTCATCCATCATACCGCGTATCTCCCTGACCACGGCGCCGCCGGCATTGAGCGACCAACCGAGTCCCACCGCTTCGGAGAGTTCCTCCAGCCGGATACCCGACGCATGGTAGGCAATCGAAAGGGGAACTTCCAGCTTACCGCACACGACACGATGGAGCGGAACCTCGATGTTCGTCAAACCGAGGGAATATTCCACGGGGAAATCCGCATACTTGGCCACATGGCCGGCACTCAGCGAAGGCGACAACCGCCGCATCTCCGGTCCCCACAGGTCGGCAGGCACCCCGTCTGCACCCGCAGCGGAGACAAACACCTGCCCGGTCTTCCGCACCACCCCGTTGCCATGCACCGGCGTCTCCGGTATCCCCGACAACATATCATTCCGTTTTTCCATAAGAATTGAGATTTTGATAAAAACAGCCATGAAAATACGCCGACAAGACACGGCACGGTTTCCACGACTTTCGACTCTCCGGATTGGCCGGGCATTGCCACACCGCCCGCCGACACGTTCCGAATATCCGGAGGCCGTTTTTCTGCAGGAAAGGGATTCGGGCATATTTTTTGTGTAGAGTTGCGAGAGATACAACGATTTGAAACACCGGATAAATCTGCTCTGCGGCCGACCGGCACCCGCCACCGGACGCATATGCTGCGGGCCGCATGCCCCGCAAACGGACAAATACCCAATAAGGAAGAAGAACGCCCGCGCAGCGATTCAGCGCACACACCGTTATGAACACGAACCGATTCGCCCAAGCTCTACTGAACGCCATCAAGGAGTTTCTCACCTGGATAGGACTTCCCCGCGAGATACTCGACACGGCAGATGAAATCATCTTCCTGATACTCATCGTCGCAATCGCTTTCATCGTCGCGGTCATCATACACTCCATCGCCTCACGGGTCACCCGGAGGGTATTGAAGCGCAAGCACGACAATTTCCTCAGTTCGCTCGCCAAATACGGCGTTCTGCGGAAACTGACGGCTATCATACCGCCGCTCATCATCTCGGCCCTGCTGCCCTTCGCTTTCGACAAACGTTCCGAATGGTTCATCATCGGCGATAAAATCACCTGGATTTACTTTTGCGTTGCACTGATATTCTCGGTCAATGCCATACTGAATACGGTCGGGGATACCCTGAAAACCAAAAAAGAGCTGCAAAACCGCCCGATGAAGGGCTTCATCCAAATCCTTCAGGTGATTTTCTCCTGCATCGGCATTATCGTCATCGTCTCCATCCTGATAAACAAATCCCCGTTCAACCTCATCACGGGCCTGGGAGCCTTCACGGCCGTCCTGATGTTGATATTCAAGGACACCATCCTCGGATTCGTCGCAGGCGTACTGATATCGGAGAACGACATGGTACGCATCGGCGACTGGATAGAGATGCCGCAGAACAACGTAAACGGCATCGTGACCGATATTACGCTGACGGTCGTGAAAGTACAGAATTTCGACAACACGACTGTCACCGTCCCGCCCTATTCGCTGGTATCGGGCTCTTTCATCAACTGGCGTGGCATGAGCGACTCCGGCGGCAGACGCATCATGCGCGAATACTCCCTGAAGCTCGACTACATCAAACCCTGTACGCCCGAATTTCTGGAAAAGATGAAAGGCTTCGACGAAGAACTGGGAAAATTCATCACCGAAAAACAGCAACAGGCCGCTGCCGGTCAGACAGTCAATACGGACAATCCGGCCGGATTGGTAAACGGCACCATCGACACGAACGTCGGTCTCTTCAGGGCCTACATGACCCTGTATCTCAAGCGGCATCCCGCCATCAACAAAGACCTGCTCCTCATGGTGCGCACGCTCGCCCCGACGGCAAACGGCCTGCCGGTACAGATTTACTGTTTCTCGGCCAACAAGAACTGGCCGAGCTACGAATCCATCCAGGCGGAGATACTGGAACATTTCGTCTCCGTACTGCCGGCTTTCGAACTCTATCCGTTCCAGAATGCCGACGCACGCGACACGCTCATCAGCGGCTTCGTCGAGTCGGGCAAGGTCGATATCTCGACGATAGACGGTATCCCCTGGCACTCCATCCTCCCCGGGAAGGCTCCAGTTCCTGCTTCCGCCCCGGCCGGCGGGCAACAGGCACCGGAACAACAGGCAAAAGAATAACCGGCCAGCAGCAGGGCCGGACGCGTCCCAGGAATGGAACGGCAGTGAAAAACAGCAGGGGAACCGACTTTTAGTCGGTTCCCCTGTTTCATATCCGCAGTCTTCCGACCGCTTTTCCGCCCTTCTCTTATTCGGCCGCCGTTTCAAAACGGTAATCCGTCCGGCCGTTCACGGGACAGGAGGCCGCATTGGTAGTCGCATATACGTCGCCATCGGCCGTATTCACATACGCCACGACACGGCAGTTGTCCGTATATCCCTCGAGACTGAAGGTGTACTCTTTCACGACCTCGGTATTTTCCGCAACTTCCCCGAGGCTATCGCCGCCGAGCGAGGTCGCCAATACACGCATCGTATTGTCGTGGATAAACCGACTTGTCCCGGACTGCGCCCCCTCTATGCCGTCTTCGAGCAAGATAACCCCCAACCGGTACATACCCGCCTCACTCGGAGTGACCCGCACCGAAACGGTAACATTGCGGTCGGCATCGACCGTAGAGCTCATCGCAATACCCACCTTGGCCCCGGTCGCCTGATACTCCTTGATGATGTTGACAACATCGGTAACACTCATGACTGAAGGATCTTGCTGGTTTTTCTTATCGAAATCGAAAAATACCGCCGGAATTGCAGGCACCGAGAAATATTGCAGGAACAACGGATTATCATTGGACGTATACATATCCGACTGATGTATCGCAACCTCCACAAGCCTGTCCGGATAAACTCCCAACGCCACTTTCAATACAGACATAAATGCACTGCAAGGCCCGCACCATGTCGCTGTAAAACGGTACAACAAAACATTTTTATAAAAGTCTCCAAAACCTACATGAACGGGCTCAGAAACGACCCCATTATACTCGGCCTCGAATGCCACGACTTGCAGGTCGCCGCTGTAAGAAAAACTGTTCGATTCGAGATACTCGCCGGTCGCGAGATTCTTTATCTTCGCCGCATCGGTAACGTCCCCGCCTTCGTACGTCACCTTGAAAGAGGTCGCATCGGAACCGTCCGCCGCGATACGCGGTCTGGTCGCCATTATAACGAGCGGATTGGCCTCTTCCCTCGTTACGACTACTTTCACCGTATTCGACTGCAACCCCTGATACGAAGCTTTGAACTCATATTCATCCGACAAATAAGAGGCAAAAGAATGCACTCCCCTGTCCCAGGTTTCTCCGCTCGTCTGATTGACAATCGTCGCCAATACCGTCACATCCTGCCCCTCAAACGTCACGGTAAAAGTAGCCCGGTCTCTCCCGTCATTCATAATGGACTCTTTATCCACCGACAGTACGAGTTCTCCCGAAACGGCTATCACCTCAACGGCCACCTTATTCGACTCCTGTCCATTATACGAAGCGACAAATTTGTAACTACCGATAACATCGGTCGCAAATTCGTTCCCATCCAATACATCGCCGGTAGCCGCATCGGAGATTGAAGCCTGCTTCGTCACATCGTCGCCATCCAGCATCACAGTGAAAGTAACTGCCTCCCTGCCATCACAGACAATGGATTCCCTGTCTGCCAAAAGAATCAGTCCTGCGCCAGCTTCCGCCCTAACGCTCACTTTATTGGATTTCTTGCCGTCATACGAAGCCACGAACTCGTAGCTCCCGACCGTATCCGTCGAGAATTCGCTTCCGGAGAGCACCTCGCCGGTCGCCGCATCCCGTATCTCGGCAAAAGCAGTCACATCCTCTTCGCCATACTTCACGGTAAACGTCACCTTGTCCACACCATCCGCAACAAGGTCGCTACAATCTACGGTCAGGCGAAGTTCCTTGTTCCCGCCATCTTCCCCAGCTTTCTCACATGCGACAAACGCAAAAGCTGTCATACAAAACAGACCAACAAAATATCCGACACGCATAACAGTGTTTTTATGTATTAGCTTTCAAATTTAGCAAAACAACAACAAATAACCAATATCATTATTCTTTTCCACAAAACAGTTCGGGGAATCGCCTATCAGCGATTCCCCGAACTGTTTATCATCGCGGCAGAAGAGCCGCATACCACTCGGCCGCCTACTCGGCCGCCGTTTCAAAACGGTAATCCGTCCGGCCGTTCACGGGACAGGAGGCCGCATTGGTAGTCGCATATACGTCGCCATCGGCCGTATTCACATACGCCACAACACGGCAATTGTCCGTATATCCCTTGAGACTGAAGGTGTACTCTTTCACGACCTCGGTATTTTCCGCAACATCCCCGAGGCTGTCGCCGCCGAGCGAAGTCGCCAACGCACGCATCGTATTGTCATGGATGTAACCGCTCGTACCGTTCTGAGGTCCTTCGATTCCATCCTCCAGCAATGCTACGCCGAGGAGGTAGGAACCCGCCTCGCTGGGGGTTACCCTCACCGTAACCTTGACATTGCGGGCTGCATCGACCGTAGAACTCATCGCGATGCCCACCTTGGCCCCGGTCGCCTGATACTCCTTGATGGTATTGACGACATCGGCAGCACTCATTGATACGGCCGACGGACCCTCCTTGTCGAAATCGAAGAAGATGGCCGGAATACCGGAGAACTTGAAGTACGAAGCGAAGTCGTAATAGTTATTGGAGGTGTACTCGTCGTTCTGATGAATCGCAACCTGTACCAAACGGTCGGGATACTGCTCCAGTGCCGCACTCAGGACCGACGAGAAAGAGGTACAGGGGCCACACCACGTAGCAGTGAAACGGCAGAACAGAACATTTTTGTAGAAATCCCCGAAACCTACGTTGATGGGTTCCGAAGTAGCTCCCTCGTATTCCGCCTCGAACTCCACGACCTTCAGGTCGCCGCTGTAGGAGAAACTGTTCGATTCGAGATACTCGCCGGTCGCGAGATTCTTTATCTTCGCCGCATCGGTAACGTCTTCGCCTTCATACATCACCTTGAAAGAGGTCGCATCAGAACCGTCCGCTGCAATACGCGGCCTGGTCGCCGTCAGCACGAGCGGGTTCACAGCCTCCATGGTTACCGTAACCTTCACCGTATTCGACCTCATGTCATTGTAGGAAGCTTTGAATTCATACTCGCCCGAGGCAGAGGAGACAAACGTATGGACACCCTCCGCCCATGCCTGGCCGCTCGTCTGATTGACGATGGTGGCCTGAGCAGTCACGTCGTTCCCGTCGAAAGTCACCGTGAAAGTGGCCGTATCCTCACCGTCGTTGACAATGGATTCCTTATCCACGGAGAGGACGAGACCCGAAACGGCAGTCGCATCGACCTTCACCTTATTGGACTCCTTGCCGTCGTAAGAGGCGACGAACTCGTAGCTGCCGGCGGTCTCCGTCGCAAACTCGCTTCCGGAAAGCGCCTCGCCGGTCGCCGCATCGGCAATCGAAGCGTTCGCCGTCACATCCTCTTCGCCGTATTTCACAGTAAACGTCACCTTGTCCGTGCCGTCCGCGGTAATCTCGCTCTTCGAAGCGGAAAGGACAAGGTCCTTATCACCTCCCACGTTCCCGTTGGTGGGCTGCGTACAGGAAGCGAACGCCAGGGCTGCCGCACAAAGCGCATAACTGAAATATTTCATACTCTTCATATAAATAAGGTTTATTTGATATGGTTAAAGATTTATGGAAAAAATATTTAACATTTAACGAAAATACATTGATAAAAACAATCTTTCGCCCCTATATGGAAACTGCACCACGATACGTGGTGCAGTTTTCCGTTTCAGGGTTCAAAGCGAACTACTCGAACGTTACGTCTGCCCAACTGCCGACCGGGAACGATACGACGTTGGAAACGCTCCAAACATCCCCCGATTTGGTGCATACATAACATACGATGGAGCAGTTGTCGATTTCGTATTCGGCATTGGCGGTAATCGAGTACTCCTTGGAAACGGTCTGTCCCACGGTCATGGCACCGAGCGAATCACCGAAAATACTCTCGCTAAGCGTTTCGCGCAACGTATGATTATGTACATAATTGGCACCGCCACCTGTCTGAGAATGTACGATACCATTCTCGAGGAGCATGACTGCAAGATAATATTCGTTAGCAACGGAGGCGGTCACATTCACGTTGACCTTGAGGTTGGAACCGTCGGCCTCCGCATCGGCTGCGATACCCACGCCAGCAACCGTCCGAGCCAAAGGTTTCACCTTGCCGAGAATGGCCGAAGTCGATTCGGCTCCATACGAATAGACGGACAAATCCATATCATAATAGGTCATGGGCAGTCCAGGTACACTAAAATAGGCATTGAAGTCGTCGATGTTTGCGGGAATCATCGGGTCGCTGCCCATATTGGGGTGATGAACGGAAACTTCAACCATTCGGGTCCCGTTATCATAAGACTCATTGGCCTTTTCAAGGGCGGTAGCCATCTGCGGACAATAGGAGCATCCTACGCTCGTAAATTTCAGTACCATCACACTCTTGTGGAAGTTACCGGAACCGACGCTGAGCGTCTGCGAGGTCTTGTCATTATATTCTGCAACGAACTGCACGGTCTTGTCCGACCCCATGGTAAAGGTTGCGCCGTCGAGGTAGTCACCCGAAGTCACGTTCTTAATCTTGGCGGAAGTGGTCACATCGGTGCCCTTGTCCAGTACGGTAAAGGTAGCGGACTCGCCCGACTGCAGGCGCGGCTTGTCTACCACCAGGCGCAATTCTGCGGCAGGCGCGGCCTCTACCGTCACCTTGACCGTATTGGAGGTCAGGTTCCTGTACTTGGCGGTAAACTCGAACTCGCCCACATAGCTCGGCGATACGAACTCATTGGCACCCTGTGCATACTCCTCATCAAGGGTTACGTTCGTGATAGTCGAAGTGGCCGTCACGTCCTCCCCTTCATAGGTCACCGTAAAGGTCGCCTTACCGAGGCCGTTGCTGACAATCGTCTCCGCATCCACCGAGAGCGTCAGCGACGATGCTGTCACGGTTACTTCGTTGGATGTTACCGTCTCACCGCTCTCCGGGTCTTCGTAGGTAGCGGTGAAAGTGTACGTCTCGGGAGTCGTGCTCGTGAACGTGAAGCCTTCGATAGCAACGGTACCGTTCATGATAACGGCATCGGAAGTAACGTCAACACTCTTCTCCTCCGTTCCGTATTTCACGGTAAAAGTAGCCTTGTCGCGTCCGTCGGACATGATGGATGTCTTGTCCACAGACAGCATCAGTTTCTTTTCACCCGACGACGGATTCTCGTTTCCTCCGTTCGGGTTGTTACAAGCCGTCAGCGACAGCGCTGCAGCCATCAGTACGAAACTCAGACTTTTGAATGTTCTCATAATTTTAAAAAGAATTTATTGTTCTACATAGTTTGGTCAATACATCAGAACGAAGTCGTCAGTGAGAGGTTGAAACCGGTATAGGCAGGCATTTGGCGGCATACGCCTCCGGAGCATACATAACCGGCGCGGTTGCGTCCGTAGGAGAGCGCTATTCTCGTCCGCGACTTGGTATAGCTCACTCCCACATTATAATAATGTACCCTTTCCAACTGGAAATTGTACATGTCGCTTACGAAAACACTGAAGACCGGCGCGAAACTGTATTCGAGCTGCGCAGCCCACCAGTCGCCGTTGTTCCTCTTGTCGTTCAGTCTCTCCTGAACGGGTCCCTCGGCCCCGGTAGTTTCCATCGTCACGAACGGAGAATAGAGATACTGCAGTTCGAGACGCAGCGAATGTTTCGTATTGAACTTATAAAGCCCGTCAAGGGCGAACACGTACCGGTTGATGGGCACCATCGTCCACTCCTCGCCCATCATCCGCTGGAAAGCGAAAAGGAACGTAGTCTTGAACTGCTTGTTCCACTGCTTCTCGAAATCGAAGCTCGCATCGAGGTAGACGAAATTCATCTCTTTCGCATCCTCGGGCACCTTGCCTACATAATACACATCCTTCGGCTGATAAATCAACGAAGCGTTCACATGGAGTTTGGTGCCGTACCTGCCGCCGAGCTGCGAACCGCGGCGGATGTTATAGAAGATATCCATCTGCGCGGCACGTTCCCCCTTGGTCTTGACCTGGAACGGGTCGAGGTTGGCCAGCGAATAGGTGTACTGCCGCGTGAGGGCCGGTATATAGTTGAGTACATTCCCCAGACCGCTGTACTGTAAATCCTTGGAGTCCGTAAGTTTCATATCCATATGCGACACATTGCGGCCCGTGAGCGAA
>UMIH01065382.1_pt1 | contig 17788 bp, 23 predicted proteins | sample 1965771 | NCBI WGS metagenome assembly UMIH01 (sample SAMEA4836120, study PRJEB28245) | human gut metagenome | biome: gut microbiome; material: fecal sample | place: Denmark | collected 2008
TGCTAGCACCAAGTTTGACAAATAGGGAATAACTACGGCGGAAGACTTCACTATCTTTATAAAGTTCAAAAATAGTCATGGCTTTGTTGTATTCACTTATGTTAGAGTTAAGAGTTTGGGATAATTTGATTAGTTTTTCTTTTCTGATGCCTAGTTCTTCTGGAGTACATTTATAAGGTGTGTAATGAGTTTTCATATAACCAAGCTGCTCATATTTTTCATAGTAAGAAAGCACTCTTTTTAAGATAACTGCTTTTTTAAAGTCAGTGGTCTCGTATTTATTGATATTGTTTAGAAGAACGGCGCCTTTGCAGACAGCGCGTAGTTGCTTTGCTTTTTCAAAGTCCGATAAATCAGAATTAATGATAGTAATTAGATTATTTATTTCTTCTTCGGTTAATAAGTGTTTTCTTTCTAGTTCGTATGACATATTTATCCCCCTCTTTTGTGGATATTTAATATAGCATAATGTTTTACATATGTCAAACTAATTGTTGGTATCAACTACATACGGGTCATTTATTGTTCCTATACCTCCAGATATTTTTACATCTGATTTTAAATTTATTACAGGACGTATTGAATAGGCACTATCTGGCCAACCATCGTCAATGTATCCAGCACCTCTTTGCAAAATTATATTAGTATGTCCACTGACTGCGTTATATGCACTTGGAGTCATAGTCCAATATCCAGAAGAAGAAAATGACCAACTTAAAGTATTTATTATTCCCTTTTTCATGCCAGAAAATGCTAGTTCGTCATAAGTTATTAACCCTACCGGATAAGTTAAAGACTCATTGCCAATGCTAGAATTAGAAGTTGTATATAAATCTTCATTTATGTTAGAACACTTAAAAGTTCCTGAATTTTTGTTAAATCTTTGCCAAGAATTGTATCTAATGTTTGTATTTTCTGGAATTTCATTTTCATATCCAGATAAGCTTCTGTCTCCACAAAAACCGACAGTTTCAGATATGAAACGATTAAAGTTCTTAGAAACAAGATTTAAAAAATACCATGTATCTATTTCTTGCTTTATTGGAGCAGAATTCTCATTTTTATTTGCCTCTGAAAATGTAGTACTATTTTCAGCGCCATACATGTAACCAACATACATTGGATGATTATATATATTATTGAATTGATACAACTTGTTATTTATTCCTTTTTTTATGTTAGTACTTGCTAATTCTTCGCCATTATATATCATTCTTATTGAAGCGTCACCGTTTATTCTTACTATTTGCCAGTATACCCCAGCAAAGTAAACGTTATTATTTGAAACATTTCCTCTGTAATAATAAGTTTTTCCATAATCGTCGTCTGCTACATATAATCCTTTATCCGATTTGTCAGCCTCATATTCAGTTTCTACTAATGGAATGACAGATAAGTTGTAATATATTGCATTATAACTAATATTGTTTGTCGTTGCAGTAGATAGTGATTTAGTAGCATTAATAATTTGATAAATGGTTGGACTATTATAGGTTGTGGATATATAAAATTTATTGGCAGATTGATCAAAAGCTACATATTCTTTAGAATAATAATATTTAATATCTGAATTGTATTCTAACTCAGTAGGGTCCAAAAGTGAGCAATTACTTAATATGTATCTTGCAGAACTATTGTCAAACGTCTTTGTTGTACATATATGCATTAATTGCTCATTTTTATTTAAGTTGCTGAATGTTTCTAGTGAATTTAATGTACTATCGGCTGGTTTAGTAACCTTCTGAGTTGTTTTTGATTGCTCAGTTTCCTGCCATGTTATTATTGGAGCAGTTTGATTCAAATCCGGTTCTCCTTTAGCTTCTATATTACTTATAGCATTATTTACATCAGTTACGCCATATTCATTAATTAAGATAGCATCGTGTAATGTAGCTACATAATCATTCGGTTTATAAGTACCTAATGTTGCTGTTACAACTACCTTACTACTAAATACCTTATTCATGCTAGATAAATCAACACTATCACCATAATCCATCCAAAGTCTAAGGGCATAATCTACACTATCACCACTACCTAATGAACCCGATACTAGTGTTCTTGATTCTACTGAGTTATTTATTGATGTTTGAGTTGTATCTAATGTAGCTAAATTAACTGGAGCTTCATTATTTACCATAACTTTAATCGCATTGCTATCCATGGTCGTGCCTTCTAAAGACTCTAAGTTAACATTATAACTAATAAATTGTTCACAAGTATTAGTTATGGTAAATTGATAAGGCGTTAATTTCTTGCCTTCACTATCTGGTATAGGATATTGTTCATCTAACTTTATATCATTCTTCTCATTAGTTATACTTAAATTTAAACATTTAGTTTTAACGATATTACTATTTTCTTGACCATAAGATTTAATGTAATAAGCATATGACGCTCTTAAAACTATCAATAAAATAAATAACATACTAAAAAAATAAAATATTTTCTTTTTCATAATTACCTCTTATCTTTAATAGTATTATAGCATTTTTGACGCTGCTAGGCTATATATAATTTACTAAAAATACTAGACAATATTAATGGTGAGATTATGAAAGAAAAAATTTATCAACACGACGACGAATACTATTACAATATAATAAGGAAAAATATTAGAAAGTTTAGAATTAGTAAAGGCTTAACGCAGCAAGACTTAGCGGACATGACTGATATTTCACGACAGTATATATGTGATTTAGAAAATGACAATCGTTATAAACACATTACTATCTCTTGTTTAGGTAGAATTGCAGAAGCTTTAGATATTGATATAACTTTGTTTTTTAGACCATAGAAAAAGTATAGGATAACCCTATACAATTTTATTTTTTATCTTCTTTTAGTGTTTCTTTTAAGATGGTTCCTGTAGTTACTAAGTTTTGAAGATCACTTGGAACTATAATCTTAGTAGATGTACCGTTTGCTACTTCAATCATAGCATCGTAACTTTTTAGTTTTAGAACAGCTTCATCGGCTTGGGCATTTTTTAGTAGCTTTAAGGCATCGGCTTTAGCAGCACTTACTTTTAAGATAGCTTGAGCTTCACCTTCGGCCTCTCTAATATGAGTTTCTCTTTTAGCATCTGCTCTTAAAATAGCACTTTCTTTTTCTCCTTCAGCTATTAGGATAGCAGCTTTCTTTTCACCTTCAGCTTGAAGAATTTTTTCTCTTCGTTCACGTTCGGCACGCATTTGTTTTTCCATGGCTTCTTGAATATCACGTGGGGGAATAATGTTTTTAACTTCTACTCTATTTACTTTGATACCCCAAGGGTCAGTAGCTTCGTCTAAGATAGAACGCATTTTTGAGTTTATGATGTCTCTACTGGTTAGGGTTTGGTCAAGTTCTAGTTCACCTATGATATTACGTAGTGTGGTTGCTGTTAAATTTTCGATAGCATTTACGGGGTTTTCGACGCCATAGGTATATAGTTTAGGGTCAGTAATTTGAAAATATACGACAGTGTCAATTTGCATGGTAACATTATCTTTTGTGATTACTGGTTGAGGGGCGAAATCTTTAACGATTTCTTTTAGGGTTACGTCGGCTGCGATGTGGTCAATGAAGGGAATTACATAGTGAACTCCAGTTTGTAAAGTAGTGTAATAGCTTCCTAGGCGTTCTACTACTTTGGCTCTAGATTGAGGTATAATTTTAATACCTGCTACTATAATTATTAAAATAACAATGGGAATAATCCATAACATATTAATCGTCCTCCTTTATACTTTTAACATTTAGTTTTACTCCATTAATAGAAACTATTTTAACTTTAGTTCCTACTTTTAAGGTTTCTTTAGAAGTTGCGGTCCATGTTTTGCCGTCTACTTTGACTTCACCATTATTAAATTCGTCTATGTCTTCTGTAACTATGCCAATATCGCCAATTACTCTATCTAGGTTAGTGGGTGTTATTTTATGATTTTTGATTTTAGAAATAATACTTTTGGTTAAGATTAGGCAAATGGTACTGGTGATTACAAAACATCCTAGTTGAATTATTAAGTTATCTACATAGATGCTTAAGATACACGAGGCGATGGCTCCTATGGCAAACCAGATTGAAACGAGGTTTATAGTAGCAATTTCAACAAAAATTAAGAATATAAAAATGATTAGCCAAGTTAGTGTTAGGTTCATAAACTCACTTCCTACCTAAAGTATACTATATAAGTTAGGAAAATACTACTAAATTTTATGATATGCGAGGTATTTAAAAACAGCATCTCTAGTTAGGAAGAATGCTGTTTAATAATAAGTTTTAACGTCTAATAACATTTATCTTTTTCCAGGCATTAAATTCTGGTTTTAGAGATAATCTTTTTGCTCTATTTTCTAACCTTTCTGGAGTTACCCTGCTATTATTCATGTTAACCATGGCGATTTTAAAGTATTTTTCTAAGGTTGCATTATCAATATTTGGGTGCTTTTCTTTTATTTTTCTAACAACGGCTGTAGCTAAATCTAGATTACAACGCCAATATATATCTTTACCTGTAAAATAGTTATTTTCTAGATATTCTAACATTATTTTTTCGTCTGGGGTTAAGTTAGCTTTATCATTTTTATAATATACGCCAAATTTTAAACCACATTTTATACAGCCTAAGTTGCCATAAGCACAAGGTAAACTTTCATTATAATCAATTTCATAAATTACGAGTAAATGTTCACAATTTTGATATTCGTTTATTTTAGTATCATGGTATTTTTGATAATCATTTTTGCTGTTCATAAAGCCTCCAATTTCTTTTTTATATGATAACACTTGCGACTTTGGAGTTCAAGTAAAATTCAAAAAAGCCCGCAAATGCGGGATTTATTTGGTCAAAATGGTGCCGAATGCAAGAATCGAACTTGCATCTAATCCTTACCATGGATTTGTTCTACCACTATACTAATTCGGCATAGCAAAACTATATCATAAATATAGCTGGCTTGTAAATATTAATTATCGAAAAAGTTTAAAACATCTTCGTAAACAAGTTTATTGTTAGTTTCATTAAGTATTTCATGACGCATATTTTCGTATAATTTGCTTTTAATATTGGAATAACCTATTTTAGATAGAAATTCTTTTAGTTTGTTAAACTTTTCTTTACTTTGAATAACGGGGTCGTCGCTACCAGCAATTAAAAATATCTTTAAATTTGGGTTATTTACTTGGTAATTTTTTTTGAAAGCTTGGAGCATTAATTTATAGAGATTTATAAAACCATTATTGGTGAAAGTATACCCACAGTATTGGCTTGTATTATATTTTTCGACTTCGGTTTCATTGGTGCTTAGCCATGAGTTTTCTTTTTCATAGTCCTTATTGTAAGTACCGAAAGTTAATTTATTTAAAAATTCATTACGATAATTACCACCCTTAAAGATGTTAGAAACGTTAGCTAGTATAAGAGCAGCATGGGCATGTTTATTATATGTTGGTGGACCACTTAGTACCAACCTTTTGATATCCATATCATTCTTTTTTAAATATATTCTAGAAACTAAAGTACCCATACTATGACTAAATAAATAAATGTCTTTATCAGGATAAGTTTCTTTTAAGTACTGAGTAACTTGATGTAAGTCATTAACAATATAGTTATAATCTTTAGTATAGAAATAACCTAAATCGTTTGGATCTTTAATACTGGTACCATGACCACGGTGGTCGTGGATAGCACAAATATAACCATGAGATGCTAGGTACTTCATGAAAGGATAATATCTTTCTTTATGTTCAGCCATACCATGTGAAAATTGAATAATAGCTTTAGCTTCTTCTTTAGGTTCCATGATTACGACTTCTAGATTAAGATTATCGCAATTAGATAAGAGTAGTTTTTTCTTCATTATTTTCTCCTTAATTTAGATAAAATCATTTTATAGAATAGCCAAACGGTACAAATAACTGCTCCTAGGATATAGAAAGTGAATAAAAATTCGTGGGTTTTATTACTTAGAGTCATGAGACTTATACCAAGGATAAAGGCAACATCTAAGGTTGTTATGATACCTAAGTGAAATAGCTGTTCGATTTTAGAAATTTGACCATTGGAGTCAGTCATTTCCATATTGAAACGTAGTTCACCAGTGTTGATACCTTTTAGAGTTTGGAGTAGTTCTTTAGGAATTAGCATTAAGTCAGCACTGCTTTTTACTAAGGAAGTGGCATATTTTTTAACATTGTCAGTTGTAATTAAGTCTTCAGGGCGAAAGTAGTTTTTTAAAACTTCCATAAGACTTATTTCGGGAGATATTTCTTCTAAGAGACCGGCAATTACTACGATACCACGCAAAAGCATGGAAATATCACGAGGTAAAATTATTTTTTCTTCGTTTAACATGGTAAACATATCCATAGCAAAACTTTTGATGTTAATATCTTTTAACTCGGTGGTTTTGTTTTTATCTAATACTTGTTTGATATCAGCTTTAAGGCGCATGTAGTCAACAGGTTTGTTGTTAGTATTTAAGACACTTAGAATATGGGCAACCTCACTATAGTTATCATTTAAGATGGCATTGATGCAAGAAATTAGAAGGTTTCGGTTGCGACCACTTAGGCGGCCCATCATCCCAAAATCGAGGAAGACAATTTTGCCGTCACAGATTTTAATATTAGCCGAATGAGGGTCAGCATGAAAGAAACCATCGTCTAGAGCTTGTTTAATGTAGTTATTAGCTAACTTAGAAGATATTTCGTTGATATCGTAGCCATTAGCTTTTAATGCCGGTAGATCATTAATGTTAAAACCACCAATATATTCCATGACTAGAGCTTCTTTAGTACAAAATTCGTCATAGACTTTGATAGGTTTTATATACTTTATGTCTTTTTGATTACTAGCAAATTCTTTCATATGACTAGCTTCTAACATAAAGTTTATTTCTTCTAAGGCTGTGTTATACATTTCGTCTAGGAAAGCATCGATATCTAGAACGTTAGAAAATATTTTATCTAACTTAAATAAGTGAGCAGCACTTTTTAAAACTTTGATATCTTGAGTCATGATATCATAAATGTTTTCACGTTCAATTTTGATTACGACTTCTTCACCTGTTTTAAGGATAGCCTTATGGGTTTGGGCAATAGATGCGGAGCCGATTGGGATTTCAGATATTTCTTTAAAGTAATCCCAAGTATGATTGTGATATTCTTTGTCTAATATTTTAATTACTTCATCATAGCTTACTGGTTTAACATCGCTGCGGAGTTTTTTTAATTCTTCACAGTATTCTTTAGGCATTAAGTCAGGTCTAGAAGACATTATTTGTCCAATTTTAATATATGTTGGCCCAAGTTCTTCTAAGGCTTGACGTAAGTTTTTAGGACTAGGGTCTTTTACTAAATGATATTTATTAATTGTAGCTATAATATCATTCAGTCTTTTGGCTTCCATTGTTTTCCTTTTTATCTTTTAATAAATTTAAGATTTCTTTTTTATCTTCAGCACTCATATTTTTAATTTTAGTTGCTAATTCTTCATTAGTTAGGTCGTTAGTTTGATAAACAACGGTTACATTTTCTTTAATTTTATCTTCGATGTTATGTTTTAGTTCTTCGTTAGCAACACGGCCTTTTTCATAGGCATCCTTTCCTCTTTTTAATAATTCGTCTTTTAGTTCATGAGCTTTATCATTAGTTAGAGACATGGCTCCTAAACCCATTAATATAATATTTTTTAAATCTTCTTTCATTTTTAATCTCTCCTTTATAATTAAATTATAGTTGATTTAGGGTTGATAGTCAAAGTAAGTGTGGTGGTGTTTACATCTAATTTATAGACGTTTTAGGAAATTTGTTGGTTATTTAGTTTTGGTAGGTACTTTCTAGGCCGTAGTAGTCTTCGAGGGTTTGCCAGGTGCCATTGTTGTATAGTTTGGTGGCAAGGGTTTGGCCGACGTATCTTAGGTGCCAAGGCTCATATTTGTAGCCGGTTTCGCTCTCTTTATTCTTAGGATATCTTATGATAAAGCCATAGAGGTAGGCTTGGGTGTTTATCCATTTTCCTTCAGGGGTGTTTATGAAGTTTTCGTTAATGGTGTTGAGGTCGAAGGCCAGGCCCGTTTGATGTTCACTGTGACCAGGACGAGCAGAAAATTTATCAGCTTCTTCTTGGGTATGTTTGAGGCAGTAGTTTTGGTATAGTTTTTCTTGATATAAATATGGGCGGTAGCCGGAGGAAATGTAGATGTTAAGTCCGATACTTTGAGCATCTGCTTGCATTTGGTTGAAGGCTTTTAGAACAGTTTTATCTAGACATTTATTACAGGTGCTTATGACATTTTGGGCATTTTCTAAAGTGTTTTTAGGGTAGTAGTCTGGTGGTAGGCTGTAGGTTTTGTTAACAATTAAGATATCATCAACGTATGTTAGGCCGTTTATTTGATATATTGTATAGCCGTTTTTAGAACGACCTATGATGTTTTTTTCACCAGATATTACTTCGATTTGGGGATATTCTTCTTGGGAGTTATTTACTAACATGGTATCACTTACTTTCTTATTTAGAATATAGATGTATCCTAAGTAGATTAGAAATATTATTAATATTGATTTTAATTCTTTCATAGTATAAGTTTATTCTTACTAGCAGTTTATTAGAAAGAAAAAAAGTAAACTTCAAAATAAATTTACTCTTTATTACTATTAATACCTTTAGATATTTCCTTAGCTATGGTTCCAGCAGCATTAGCGACTGTTGGTGTTATTTCGTCAATAGTTTCTTTAGCAACTGGCATACCTTGTTGGGTTGCAAAGGCGGCTATTTCTCTACCCTTTGCTGTTAAATAAATTGGAATTGATATCATAACTGACGCAATTATAATGAAAGCTCCAATTATATAAAATGGAAAGCTATTTGCAAAAGCGAAATTATTTTCACTATACTTCAAATTATCTAATTGTTCCTTCAAATCGCAGTGTTTTGATGTATATGAATTGTTTTTTGCTACTTCGGTACACCAAGTAAGCTTTAATGATTGCTCTATTATTCCAATATTTTCTTTATCTTCTTCAATAGACTTTTTTAATTCTTCGATTTGGGCTTCTCTAGCGTAATAAGCGTCGTCAAAGCCTGTAAATTTTACTCGATTTAATTCGCTTATTTGTGCTTCAACTTGGTCTACTTTTTCTTTTAATGTCTTCTTAGATGCTTCGACGTTTTTTCTTTCTTCAGCTAAATCATTGGATAATTTAGTTTTATTTTCAGTATAAAGTTGAGAATTAGTTTCATTTTGCTTGTTGGTGTTGATTTGTTTTCTAACTCCAGTAACAATAATACCTCCGCCAATTAAAAGTCCCAAAACAAATATGATTAATGAAATGCGAATAATCTTCTTTTTTGTCTTGGCATAACTTTCTTCTGTTAAATATTTAGTATTTTCCACAAACTCTTACTCCTTTCTTTAGAACATTATATCATATCTGTTTTGAAATTACCACTCCTAGTAAAAGCTAAAAAGCAAATTTTTAGGCATAATAAAACTATAGGTGGTATTTTATGACTAATAACGAGAAATTAAATTTAAGTAATATGCAAAAAATAAGAGAAAAAAGAAACATTACTCAAGTTAAATTAAGTTTAATAGTTGGAATTTCACAGCAAAGTATCACGTACTATGAATCTAGTACAAGAACCCCTTCTCTTCCCGTGGCTTTAAAAATTGCAAAAGCTTTAGGAACAAGTGTTGAAGGTTTAATAAATGAAAATGATACTATAGCTAAGTACTATGAACTTTGTTTAGAAGACCAGGAAGCAGTTAATACGATGATAGAAACTTTGTATAAAAAGAACCATTAAGAAAGCAGTTAGAACTTAACTGTTTTTTGTTTCAAAAAAAATTAGTCGTAAAAACTAATTTTCTAAGTTTAATTAATTATATTCTCTACTCTCTTCTTTAAGTCAGCTATTTCACCTTCGGTAAAAAGACTTAATTTCTTAGCATGATTAGCGCAGTCTACAATGAAATCTCTATCTTGAGTTTCAATTACTTCATTAATTATATTATCCATGTCTAAGTCGTCCCTAACAGCACATATTAACTCAACTAAATAATAAGCGTCTTTCTTTTCAATAAAATACTTGGCGATAGCACTAAAATCTTTATAATATCCATAATAATTAAAAGCCAAACGCCATAAAGCTTCTCTTTTATCTTTTTTAATACCTACTTGAACTAATTTATCAAATGTTTCTTGAGTAATGTCTGGAGGTAATGGTACAGAAATGTATTGGGTAATATAAGTAAGAATTTCTTCTAAAGTCATATTATCATAATATTTTTTGTATAAAGAGTTATTGGATAGAACATCTATCATAGCGTAGTATCTTGGTCCACTATCATTTACTTTTTCTTTTTCTTTAATTAATTTTTGATAAGTCTTCTTGTTCTTTTGGGCTAAATTTAGTTTTATCTATATTTTCTAATAATTCCACTAGTTCCTCGCTGTTAATATAGCGATTAAGATAGCGGTATACAATATTTATTAATTCCATATTTTTTCTCCTTACATTTAGGTAAAATAATACTCGAGCTTATAGATGTTGAAAGTTAGGTCTTTCCCTTTTTATACAAATTTATATTATAACGAAAAAAGACTTTTATCAAGTCTTTAATGCTCTAATGGTGTCCTTGGGCAGATTCGAACTGCCGGCTTCTTGCTTAGGAGGGGTCTGTTCCTAAACCCTCGGACACCTAAATTATATCTCAAGAAATCCTTATAAATAAAGGGTTTCTTTTAATTTTACTTAATTTTTTTTGAACTTGTTTTTTATCAAGGTGCCGTAAATTGGTGCCATGATGTCTTATTTTTATGCCATTTCTAACTTTTTCATCATTTCATCGAACCTATCCGCACATGCATTTTTACTTTCTTCAAATGCATGAGTGTATATTTCCATAGTAATTGATGTATCTGAATGGCCTAATCTCTTACTGACAGTCTTAGGGTCAACACCAGAATTGATTAAAAGACTTGCACAAGTATGTCTTAACTCATGAAAACATATTGGGTCTAAGTTATACTTCTTAACAATCTTTCTCAATATATGGTCACAAGTACCCGGATACATATAATCTCCATTCAAAGCAGTAAAGATTCTATTATCCTTACCAATCCATCTTTGTTTATTAACCAACTTGTATGCCTCTTGCCATTTCTTATATTCCTTAATCAAGTTGATTGTTGATTCACTTAACTTAATTGTTCTGATGGATGATTCTGTCTTAGTTGTTTTCTCATCAATAACACCCTCAACAACCTTAAGTGATTTTGTTATGCTCACCATTCTTGTATCTAAGTCAATGTCTGACCATCTCAAAGCACAAATCTCACTTCTTCTTGCACCGGAATCTAAAGCAAGTACAATTAACATTTTATATTTGATGGATTCATTTTCAAGAACATCTAACAACTTCTTAACTTGATATACATCATAGAAGTTTTTTTCTTTATGTTCTTTCTTTGGCTTGTTCGCTTTCAAGTTAGGATTCTTATCCATAATCTCCCATCTGATCGCTTGATTAAACATAACATTCACAACTTTATATAAGTTATAACTTGAATGATATCCTAACTCTTGACCATTCTTACCAGTTCTCAATTTCTGATACATATTATCTAAGACAAAAGGTGTAATGTCTTTCAACTTCTTATTTCCAATAACTGGAAGTATTCTCTTAAGAGACTTTTTATAACCACAAGTAGTAACGGCAGAAATGTTTGGCTTACAATACTTCTCAATAAATATCTCTGACAAATCTTTGAAAGTCAAATCTGTTATTCGTTTTGATTCTCCCATGTGATAAAACTCTGTCTTAAGTTCGGCCTCTCTTTTAATTGCCTCTGACTTAGTACCAGTAAAATTGATTGTCTTTCGTTTACGATTACCTAAAATATCATAACCGAGTTCAATAGTTATTTTGTATTTGTTCACATCTATTTTTTTAATTGCCATAAGTTCTCCTTTCACAACTCATGGGATAGAACACATACTTAACTATCTATAAATATTATACCACAAAAAGGTCTTTTTTCCTATAAGAAAAGGACACTTTTTCGCTCTTCTTGGCGATGTGTTTCTATCCATTCGTTTATCTCTTTAACATCAAATTTTAGTCGATTACCAAATCTGTAATGAGGAATAAGTTTGGCTCTGACTAACTTACGGATATAAGGGATGGACAAGTCCAAATATTCTGATATTGTTTTTAAATCACACATTTGCTTAGTCAAAGCCAACACCTCCCTAGAATTCTAATTTATCTTTTAACATGAATTTATATACATCTTTTAAAGTATCTAATATTTCATTATCAGAATGAGCAAAATAATCTCCCTCATATTCTCCAATACTCATTAAATAATAAGTTTTAATATTATTAGAATACTCACATGCCTTGTCTATATTTTCAATACATCCAATTGCATTATAAACCACGTCATCCAGTAACTCTGAATAAGATTCTCTTTTATTTTTTTCAATTGCTTTTAATAATGAAAAGAAACCAATATTAGTATCTATTAAGAATTTTACTTCATCAATTGTTATTGTATTTAAATCCCATTCACTATCTTCTGCAGTAATACCAGAAAAGAAATTACATTCTAACATTAAGGTTAACTTATTTATGTCATCTTCTGTGACATATTGAAACTCTTCTCGTATTCCTTTATTACATAATTCTTTAATAACATTTCTAATCTTATCTATAAAAACCAAACCCTCTAAATCCTTATTAACATATTCTAAAAAATTCATTTTCTTACCTCATTTCTTTTGCAAAGTATTAAAGGCCTTTTTTCTTCTTTGCAATTTCATTTTATTATTTTTAATAACCTCATGTCTGCCCTCAAAAAGCATTTTTTAAGTGTTTCGATGTTCGAATTGTGTTCGGTATATAAATTAAGGCAAAAAAAATAAGAGGACATGCGTCCTCTAAAAATAGTTTCTCTTTAAATTACATCTGGATTCTTTAACTATGTCTTGTTTAGCTAAGAATCTCATTAAGTCATGAACATCAGATTGAATTGCTTGAATTGAATTATCTGATGAATCTATTTTATATTTATTATTCCAATAAATCATTTTGCCATAATAAGATTTACATCTTGAGTCTCTACTATTTTCTATCTCTTCATGTTCTTGTAAGAACTTATCAAGTGAAATAAAAGCATTTATTACATTCTTATCTAAAGTATTATTGAATGTAACTAAAGCATTGTAAGTGTAATAAACATCTGAAGTAACTTGTTCTTGAATCTTATAATCTCCACAATTACTCATAAGGGTTTCATTATATCTGAACATCTTTAAAGCATTTGCATTGTTAGTGTAAAAGTCTATACTCAATGGTAACTTTTGTGTTCTTGTATTATATAGAATCATGATACATCACTTCCTTTGATTGATTATTATAGCATAAATATAGTAAAAATGATGATATAATATTCCTTGAGGTGTTGTTATGGAAAACAATCATGATAATAAAATTATTATAAAATCAACGGATGATAACAAAAAACAAAGTTTATCCGAAATTCAAGAAAAATTAAAATCAACAGAATATATGAATAGTATTAAAGGAATGTCATCAACTCTAAGTAAATTATCAAAATCTTTAATCGATATGCATACATCAATTATGCCAAATATACTGCAACAAAATAATGAACTAAGTTCATCACTTAGTAAAACCGCAAAAATGATTGCGGATTATCAAAAAACTATTATGCCAGATATTATTAAAAATAGCATTGAAACTACTTCAAAATTATCCGAAACATTAAAATCAATTGTTGATTCTTATGATTTTAGTAATCTTATTAATATTGCAGTATCCTCAAAATTGCAAAATATTATGGATGGATTATCTAAAACAATCACATCACTGCACTTAGGAGATTTATCTGGATATGAAACGGAATATTTAAACAAAAGATTTTGGGTAATTCCTTATGAATATGAGTATAAAAAAATAAATTCATTAACAAAACTTAATAAAAATGATTTTGAAAAAAAGATGATAAAACATTTTACAAAATCCAGAATAAATAGAATTTTTTCCGAATGCATAAAAAACGAAGAAAAGAAAGATAAAAAGCAACTATTAAGACAAGTAAAACAAAACTATTTTTTAGGTAATTATTCTATATGTTTGGCTTCACTAATTACTTATGTTGATAGTTTAACTTTGCAATTGGTAGACGACAATTCTACTAAGCAACACACATCACATCAAGTAGTTGATTCATTACATGAATATTATTTAAGTCATGATACATACCAAATGTTTTTAAAAATAGAAGTTTTAAAGAACTTTTATGATAAATTGTATAAGAACGATGAACAACTAAAAAATCCTCAATCTAATATAATAAATCGAAATTTAATTTCACATGGCTCAAAGTATTCTAACAAGCAAATTGATACTTTAAGAATTATCAATGCTATTTGGTATATTCAAAGTCTTATAGAAGAAACAAATTTGTTAAATATGTTTGTTTATGATAATAAAAGTAAGCAGACAAAATATAAGTTAAAAAGTAAAGAGATGAACTAAATCATCTCTTATTTTTTGTTATATTTTGGATAACTTTGAATTGGTCTTCCATATTGACCAGACAAATCAACACAAGTAGGACATCTATAACTGAATCCATCTCTGATTAACAAATCTTTAATTGCATTATAAACCAGATTGCTTTTTAACATTTCAATGAGATGTTGTTTTTCCTTGAAACTTTCTTGACCATGTTTTAGTTGTTCTATCATGTCTTCTTTTTTCTTTTCATCAACCAACTTTTTAAGATAGGAATCAATCTTTTTCTCTAACATCATTTGTGCATACTCATCGTTGAGACCAATAGTAATTGTCCTATCATCAAGTCCTATTGCTCTGAGTAACTCTTTGTCTGTCATACTAAACCTCTCTTGAAAGAAAGAATCTTTCCCAATCACTTCTCTTAACTATATAATCTCTTCCATGTTTTAACGCTTTGACTTTGTGTTCTCTTATAACCTTTCTAACATAGATAAGTGTAACTCTATATTCATCACTTATCTCATTTGTAAGTAAATAATCTTTCTCCATACTTATTCCTCCTCATTTATTAAGTAGTCAAGTAAAAGCAAAACTCTAAAATAGTATAACTTACTATCACTTAGTACCACATAAAAAAGTCGTGTGATTGATGCACGAACACTTGTTTCTAAATATACCTCTTTTTGCTTATTTTTAGCCATTCTGAGACACTTTTATAACGAGTTAGACTAATTGTTCATTCTGAATCTTTCACAACAGGGAGATAGCGGAATTTGCTTCATATAGACTGAGGGGGGATGGGTTTAGTAAAAAAGGAATTTAACTCTCTCCAAAAGCGTGGTAACCCCAAATCGAATTTAGCAAAATCTCTTTTCTTTTTCTTTTCTTAAGAAGGAAGGGGCATACTTATATTATGGAACGAAGTGGAATAATATAAGTATTTAGGGGTTAGATAATATTCTTTTCTTTTTCTTTTAATATATACTTTACAGATGGAAGATAAATTATAATATAATCCTATTGTAAGATAAAAAATAATATAGTTTATCTTATATACTAAGAGTCCTATTACTTATCTATATATAATATACTTATATATAATATGTACCCCTTTAATTTACTTATATAGTAGAGTTGAAAGTACAAAACTACAATCTGTGTTAAACAAAAAGCAACTCTGTTAAAGTTGCTCTATAAGTTCAAATAAACTTTCTATCTTTTCAACAATTCTTTTTTGTTCTTCTAAAGGTGGAACTAGTATATCTAATTTCTTTAAGTCATTTGAAGTAACCGATATGGAAGTAGTACCTTTTGCCATACTATTTATTTCTTCATACTATTTTTGATATTTCAATTGAATATTGCTTGTTTTTTCTCCCTCAGAAGAACCATCTCTACATTTAATACTCAATACTTCTTTAAATTGAGAAATCAATTTTCCATTATCATACAACAATAAAATATATCCATTTGAATCATTACCAAGTGTTTTAGAAGTAGTAATAACATATTGTTTATTATCTTCTTCATAGATATTATAATATCCATCCTTAATCTCTGGCGGCATATATCCTTGATTACAGATATATAAAGTATTATCTTTAGTAACGGATATTTTTTTGACTATAGATTCATTGGATGTATTAACTATCTCGTATTCTCCGACGATTTTATTTACTGCATTTTTTTCTTTTACAGAATCGCTTATTTTAGGAAATAAGACAATAATCAATAAAACAAGGAAAATAACAACTATTGTGCATATACAAATTATTATGGTTTTTATTGTTGAATGTTCTTTCTTATAAACGAATCCACATTCTGGACAAGATTTAGCAGAATCACTAATTTCTTTTCCACACTCTTTACATTTTATCAAACTCATTTAGAACTTTCTTTCTTATTTCAATTTATAAGTAATTCTTTTATTTTCGGCAGTTGAATTATCATTAAGAGCACATTTTTTTTGAGTTAAAGTTTTATCTTTCAATTCAAAACATATTATAACATTTTCTAGTGGATAATCAGTTAAAGGACTTTCTACTAATTTATCAAGTGTAGTTAATAAATAATAATCATCTGAACAGCCCTCATTAGTATAACTTGTTATTGCATAATCCTTACTAGGTCTATTAAAACCACAACTACTATTATCTCCTTGACTCTCTAAATTATCTTTATTTATGTTAATTTGACTTTTTAATTTATATTCTTCATTATACATCTTAACGACATTTTCATAATCTCCATCAATTAATTTCCACTCACCATAATATTTAGCCATCTCATTTTTTACTTTAACTTTTGGAATATAATCAAAAACTAAATAAGTAAATCCAAAGAACAATGCTATACCAATTAAAGCAACGACAAGAAGAATTCTTACAACTTTCATAGTTGTCATTTCCTTTGTTTTTTTATACACATATCCACAATGAGGACAAGAATTAACTGAATCACTGATTTCCTTGCCACATTCCTTACATTTTATTAATGCCATTTGTTATGCCTCCAAACTATATAGATTTGTTTTCATATCTTCCAATGCTTTTTGGAAGTTTTGTAATCCCATGAAAATTGTCATTATGATTTCCATAATAGTTCCGAAAGCGGATAATTCTGGGATATTAAGTATATTAGGATTTTCAAGTTCTTCTGATATACGAGTTCCACGACCTATAATTTGTTTAAATTCAACCATACTTTTGATGTTTGTATCTATAACACGACCATCTGTAAATGATTTTTCCTCGTGAATATTATCATAAGACCATCCGACATTTACTAAAGAGGGCGTTATATATCTTGTTCTAATTTCAGTTTCACTTAGACTTTTTTTATCTCCAAACATACTACCATTCCTTTCAAAAACATCGTATCCCCAGATACAATACAATTATATCACAAAATGTCGATTTTTGGTGATTGTTAGGTACAAAAAAGCAAAATCTGTTATTGATTTTGCTCATTTCTTAATATTTGGGCTTGTTGTATGATAATTTCTATTTCTCGTTCTGAATAATTTAAACAATCATGAATCTCATTATATATAATAATTGGTTCAATAGGTTCTTTCTTTTTGCTCTTATAATATTCATCATACATATCTAATAATTCTGATAGTAATATTATATCTCTTTTTCTTCTTACATTATCTGACTTTCTAATAAATTCTTTATAAGTCATAATACATCCTTTCTTAATTTTTTACTTTACTCATATACTAATAAATAAATTTATAAGA
>UMIH01073667.1_pt1 | contig 17766 bp, 8 predicted proteins | sample 1965771 | NCBI WGS metagenome assembly UMIH01 (sample SAMEA4836120, study PRJEB28245) | human gut metagenome | biome: gut microbiome; material: fecal sample | place: Denmark | collected 2008
GCCTTGCTCGTTGGAGCCCCCAGCAGAAATATAAGCTGCATTTTTACCATCGTATGCATTATAATTAGATCTATCCCATGCTGTATATCCCTCTTTCTCGCTCTTCCAACCTAACGGAGGAAATACATCACCTTCAAATCCCTCAGACCACGGGAATGTGTTCACGGTTTGGTCGGCAAGCGTCGTAAAACTCCACACCGAAGGATTTTGCGTCTCTCCCATATCGTTATAAGCAACTACTTTCCAATAGTAAGTAGTAGCATAATCCAACTCAGGAATCGTATAAGAGCAACCTTCTACCTCTGTACCCGGCACGACCGAAAAATCTGTGGTAGAAGTTCCAACATACACCTTATAGCCCTTAGCAAACTGTACTCCGTTCCATGACAATACAATATCTTCGTTAAATACATCGGTTGCTCCATTTTCAGGAGAAGGGGTAGTTGCAGCTCCCGGAACAGAAGTTCTACCATAGAACGGAGGTAAAACTACATCGTCCAAGAAAGTAGATGCATACTCGGGCACATCGTCCCAACCACCCGACAAATCGACATCGAGTACATATTTAAACATGATATAGCAATTATCGGATGCCGGGCTTCCCAAATCGAGCTTCATGTGCCACCATTGGTTGATAGAATCGCACGTAGCAATTTTCTCCCACGTTTCCTTGCCATTTTTTGAAAAATAAACTTCAAATTCGCTTTCAGGAGCAGGAGCATCATCTGCCGTCGGCTCCCAAACATTAGCATAGTCGAACTGCAACTCGTGAGTACCCGTCGAACAATCGAGACGAGGAGAAACCAAAGTCGGGTTATTCTCTGCAAAACTACAAGAAGCCGAATAGTCTCCCGACGTAGCATAAGTTCTGCTTGCGGTCCAACCTTTATCGGCAGTCCAACCTACGGGCGGGAACGTTCCACTCTCAAAACTTTCCAGATTGTATTCATCGGGTAAAATTATCTTTGTTCCTTCCAATACAATAGAGACGTCACCTCCGTTCGTATGGATAGTCATCGTAGCAGATTTACTGCTCAACTCAGACGAGGGTGTATATTTCACATAAAACTCATACTCTACACCCGGTCTCAACGAAACCTCCGAGGGAATCATATTGGTTGAAAAGTCGGAACCTTCTAATCCAGAAATTCCACTTACCGTCAAATTGCCCACGCCCTTATTCCGCAATACAAATTTCTCCGACCATTTCCCTACTCCGATGTAGGTTCCATCGAATATATAAGAAGTGGGATTAACATCTGCAATAGGAGCATCGATCGCTTCGCCCGTTTCCACGACAACATTATCAACCCATATACTATTACCTTTACCAGCGCCGCTGACCAATAGACAATGTACAAAAGCTATTTTTATAGTCTTACCGGAATAAGCGCCTAAACTTATCTTGGAAGTGTTTGTAACCCACCCAGTCCAGGGAAAGGCAACCCCGCTATTTTCTACCATGTTTTGATCAAGGAAAGAGAAAACAGTTTTCCAACTTTCACCATCGTCTTCCGTGATACGCACTTGAAAATCATATTCGTTCTTAAATGCAGAGGCCGAAGCTCCTTTCCACAGAAAACTCAAATTATAATTCGTCTCACTCAAAGTCAGAGATGGAGATACTATCCACTCTTCTTTCACAGGCTCAATAGGATTCCACTCACCACCGTTACAATAAAGACTCACTGAACCGGCACATGCCGATTTGCTATTATCGACAGTCCAATGATTAATAGCCCCTTCTTGGGTGTCGTTAATTACAGTCCAACCTCCGGTCGGAAAGTTCGTCGTCGACCAACCTTCAAATCCCTCATTCAACAGAGATTCGGCACGCAATCCAAACACAAATAAGAAGAGTACAAAAACAAGCGTAATTTTCTTTGTCATTGTAAATAATTTATTAGGTTCATTATAAAATTTACATTACATGTAACAAACAGAAATGTTATAACTATTAATTTATTTGCAGCAAATATAAGAATTTGTTATTAATATCTATATATTTCAACAAAAATATTATCGTAACACTCTTATTTTTTTATAAAAAACGAATGTTTATACAAATAAAAAACAATTTTCACCAAAAAGCGGACAATATCTATTTTAAATGGTAACAGCGATACTTCAAGTTCCATAACAAAGCGGAGGCTTTCCCTCGTTAGGGAAAGCCTCCGCTTTGTTATTTTTCAAAAAACTAAATTATATCGTTCACATAAACACGCTTATAAATACGCCTGAAATTATCACTTTCTTGCTTCAACTCCTCTGCATGCGACTTATAGCCTTCACCCCAAATCCCCGACAACAAATCGACAATATATTTGTGTTCTCTATCTTTCGACAAAGAAGCCGCGATGAGCTTGTCAATAATTTCCCTATATTTCTCAGCTCCCGTAGCGTGCAAATATAATGCGGCACTCACCGTAATCTGCCCCGTCATATCTACCCGTATAATATTATCGGCTAGGACGGGCATATCTTCATCACAAGAGCCCATATGATTGGCAATATATTCGTAGGTGAGCAATCCATCAGTATCACTATTCAATATTTTTTTCAAATCATTATTCATAGCTGACCTCTTTTGAATGACACAAATTAAATAAAAACTTTCTTCGCAACAAAATATTTCACAAAAACAGTTCAAGAAACCCTAAAAAACAACTTCTGTAAACAAAAAAAGATACTTGATATAGGAATTAATATTTTTTTGATGTATGTTTGCTTATGAATAATCGAATCTACAACCATCATGAATGACAATCTCATCATTACCATAGGCCGTCAATTCGGAAGCGGAGGACGAGAAATAGGAAAACGTTTGGCCGATTTATTCGGCATAGCTTATTACGATAAAGAATTAATCAACGAGGCTTCGAAATCGAGCGGACTCAGCACCGAGTATTTCGAGAAAGCCGACGAGCGGGCTCCAAGCGCTTTATTAAATTCTTTTTCAATAAACTGGCTCACAGGAGCAGGAGGAATATGGGGCGACGGAGGTCTATCGAATGAATACATTTTCAAATTTCAATCCGACGTCATTCGTCATTTGGCCGAAACTCAATCGTGTGTCATCGTCGGACGTTGCGCCGATTATATTCTCAGACAATACCCACGATGTTACAATGTATTTATACATGCTCCCCTTGAAGACAGAATCGAGAGAATCATCAGCCGCTCACAAGGAATGACTCGAAAAGAGGCTATCGAACTCGCCGAAAAGAAAAATAAATTAAGAGCTTCTTATTACAATTTTTATACCGATAAGGGTTGGGGAGTAGCCTCTTCATACGACCTTTCTATCGATTCCTCTATATTGGGCAGTGAAGAGACAGCCATATTTATCCGCGATTTTATCCAAAAGAAAGACGGGAGGCCTAAATGGGAGAAAAAGAAATAGGTATCAATTCTCTTTCTCTTTCAAGTAATCGGAACAAAGAGAATAAATAATACCATCAACGATTCCTATGGTAGGAACCCATATTTCTCGTGCGCCGATATGCGTCGCTATTTGTAAATAAATATCGGCGGCAGGTACAATCACGTCGGCTCGGTCGGGTTTCAATGCAAAACGGTCGATACGTTCCACGATCGAATAGCTATTCAACTCATTCCTCAGGGTCAAAAGCTGCTCCACAGACAATGGCTCCCGAGCAGATACGCCAGCCAAATGATGCAGTTTATTGATATTACCACCCGATCCGATAATAGAGATATGCCGATACGTTTCCTTCAAACGCTTTAAATCCCTATACATACGGAACAATTCACTACGACTCAGTTTTTTATTCAAAATACGTACAGTTCCTATATTATAAGATTGAGATTGGAGTAACGAACGGTCACTAATTATACTTATCTCGGTACTTCCGCCACCAACATCGACATAGATAAAATCGCCCTCCTGTTCCAGCTCGTCCACGATATGACTGTCATATACGATACGTGCTTCTTCAAGACCATTAATAATTTCGATATTTATTCCACTTCTCTCCGAGATATACCGGACAATATCGGCTCCATTCGAAGAATCCCGCATAGCCGACGTAGCACAAGCCCGATAAGACAAGACATTATAAACCTGCATCAGCTGAGAAAAAGCATGCATGAGACGTAATAATTTTTCTGTCTTCTCCGTAGAAATACGACCTTTTGTAAAAGTATCTTGTCCCAATCGCAGCGGTACACGCACAATAAAAACTTTCGATAAATCCGATACACTCTCTCCCGGATAAATACCTTTGATAAGCAATCTCACTGCATTCGAGCCAATATCTATGGCCGCAAAATTAAGTCTGTCCATAAAGTTTCTCATTCTATAAGCGAAGATAATCATTTCCCGGATAAAACATATCGATTAAAAATAAAGTCTCATTCAAAAACATATAATTTATAATCGCTCCAAAAATGAACTTTCATTCAACATCACTTGTTTTTACCTTGAAAACCATAGTAGAAGAACAAATTTGCGCAATAAATGAAGTGATTGGTTATACTTGGGCAATTGCGCAGTTTCCCCAAAGCGGGAAACAGGAGACTCCTTCCCATTTTTATTTTCAAAAATTCAATCAATAGCTTCGGAAGGAGTCTCTTTTTCAAAGAATATCATCATGCCAAAATAGAGCCGCATACCGGGTGTACCTTTACGAAAAATTACCAGCTCTATGAAATCGAGAATTACATTTAACGGCATGAACCGTTATTCCCCACCGAACTCGGCACAGCCGGGAGATTGCACAGCTATTGTCAATTTACGAAATCAATCAAACTGCCTCAAACCTGTCGGGACACCGGAATATCTATACACTCCGGAAAAGAAAAACCATCGGCTCGTCTATGTTCATATCTGCTACGACGGAGAGCATCATATAACGGAAAATGAAAATACCTTGTATTATGAGGCTCTGATAAAAAAAGAAAACGGAAATATCCAAAAAGAATCAAGCCAGTTGTTCGAGCTAAACGACCTACAAGTTCTGTCTATTCAATCCATAGGAAACACACTCATAATCATCTGTACCGAAAGTATATACTATTTACTTTATAAAGAGGGAAAATATATCTTTTTGGGTGAAAAGCCCGACATACCTGAAATTTCATTTTTCCCTTATGTAGAATATACCGATGCCTACTTCGTAAGCGAATATACCTTTCAACATGGATACAGCAATCCGACCCGACTCGACACCGAAGACATCAATTATTACAACGATGCTTACTACAATGCATTCTTTCAGCTACAAGAAAAAGCATGGAAACGGCACTATTTCATACAACCCATACTCATACGTTATGCCCTCACTTTATATGATGGGAGCCGAATTTTTTCATCGGCTCCGGTCATGGTCTCTTTGCCACACCCCATACAACCCTATCAAATGAGCATACGGTTGAAAAATTCAAACAATCTTTGCTTAGGTTCTCATGAAGGACAAATCATCGCCGGGAATTATAGCCTGAAATATTATATTCATCAATTCAATCTCGACAACTGGAAAGATATCGTAAGAAGTATAGACTTTTTTGTCTCTCCCGAAGCCACGATCTTCGAACCCGATCAAAAACAACAAGGCCTTAAATTTACGATCGAACGTACAGAAGAAAACGAAACGATCTCTTTTCTACTGAAAGGAGACATCTCGTTTCTCGACCTAAAAGAGATAAAGAAACGCTACTTACAAGATTCTCTATTTTATAAAATAGCGACCATAGAGGATTGGAGCGACTGGAAGGAAGGTGAATCGTACGCCATAGAAAATAAAATACGGCCAGATTTACTCATACACGAGGAGGTTCTTTCGCCAGATAATACGACACTGCTTTCTACGGGAGCACATGTCAGCTATATACACAACAAAAGACTACACATAGCCAACTTAAAGAAAAAACTTTTTCCCGGATTTCCCCTCAGTCTGTTCAACGTGGGAAACAAAAATGCCGAGACTGTCGATGCTTATATCTGCACTTATCTCAAAACCGAAAGAGGAGAATGCAAAGTCGTTTGGCACGGGAAATCGAACTATTTCTTCAATCAACTTTCACCTCTGATTTCTTACCCCGACAGTAACGCCTATAAAATGGAAATCGTCGTAAAAAGCGAGAATACCCGATACAAGGGGAGCTTTCTACTGACAGCCTCCGAATATGAAAATAGGGCCGATTATCTCGACGAGACGCTCTCTGCAATCTCATTGGAAAACGATTCTCTGCCGGCCTCTACCCCACTCGATATACCCTTGTCCGAAAATGACACTTACACACAGCCTAATATACTGCGGGTTTCGGAACTCGAAAACCCGTTTATATTCCCGTCCGAACAAACTTATACCATCTCGAACGGAGAGATTACAGGCATAGCGACCATTACAGCAGCTTTATCGGAAGGACAGTTCGGTGAATTTCCCCTATACGTATTTACAGAAGAAGGAATATGGGCTCTGCAAAACGGAAACGGAATCGTATGTTACGGAGCACAACATCAACTGAATCGAGAGCCCATACTGCCGGAAAACCCTATCGTCCCGCTCGAAGATATGATTATGTTTACTACGGCAAAAGGATTATTTATCATACGAGGCTCCGAAATACAACAGCTCTTATCGTTCGACGAAACCGCCTGCGAAAACAATAGCCCAATCGCTCACCACGACATAGACTCTACATTAATTCCTGCGACCACCGATCAAACGACTTTATCTCAATTCATTCAAGGAAGTATCATCGCCTACAATACAATCGAAAAAGAATTGATATGTTGCAGGCCCGATCTCAAATATAGTCTCATTATCCATATTCCTTCTCTCTACATGTATCGCATAAGCCGACAGTACTCTTCCCTATTCTATGATGCCAGTCATCTACTCGCCCAAGACGCAGAAGGAAAAGTTTACGATTTACAAAAAGAATCAGCAGAGATAACCCCAATCGCACTCGTATCCCGCCCAATTACTCTCCAAAGTGAAGAGTACCAAAAATGGAGAGAAGTTTTCTGGCGGCTCTCAATGTCAGAAGGAAAGCTCTTGCTTTCTCTTTGGGGAGGCAATGATGCCGAAGGCAACTTTTCCAAAATCTGTGAAATATCGAGCGCATCAAAAGTAGCAGGGCAATTACCCATGCGTTTTACAGGACCGGCATATAAATATTTCAGGCTTATTCTTTGCGGGAACGTCTCCTCTGATTTCCATCTTTCGTCTGTCGATATCTACTCCGAAAACATCATCAGCAATCGGTTACGCTAATATAAAAGGGTAGGACTTATATAAGTCCTACCCTCCTATTCACATCTTACCGCAATCTACGGTTTATAGTTTTTCAATCCTCTCAAAGCTGCTGGATCGGTAGCCTCCTCGATACTCATAGCAAAGCCTCCACCCGGAGCACAAGGCTGAACGATACGAGTCTTGTTCGTCACAATATATTTACGAATCGTATAAGCCTGCGGGTTATCCTTATAATGGGCATCGGGAGCATCGGCATATATAGTTGCAATATACTTTTTCCCGGGCTCCAAGAAATCTAAGGAGAAACGAGCCGTATGCCCATTCTCATCGACCGTGGAACCTACATACCAATTATTACCCCCTTTTTCCCGGCGTGCCACCGTAATATAATCTCCCGGTTCTGCCTCCAAATAACGGCTGTCGTCCCAATCGACAGGCACATCTTTAATAAACTGAAAAGCATCGAGGAAACGATTATAATTTTCGGGTAAATCGGCGGCCATCTGCAAAGGACTATACATGGTCACGTATAAAGCCAGCTGCCGAGCCAGAGTAGAACGAACATAGCTGTGGTTATCGGGATTAAGTTTAGAAATATCCGTCTCGAAAATACCGGGAGTATAATCCATCGGACCTCCGATAAGCCGTGTAAACGGCAAAATAGTGGTATGGTCGGGATTATTGCCCCCGAACGATTCATACTCGGTTCCTCTCGCCGACTCGTTACCGATAAGATTGGGATAAGTACGGCTCAAACCCGTAGGACGAACAGCTTCATGGGCATTCACCATAATCTTATGCTTGGCGGCTTCGGTCAATGCATAAAGATAATGATTGACCATCCATTGTCCGTAATGATGTTCCCCACGAGGTATAATATCTCCCACATATCCACTCTTCACGGCATCATAGCCATGATCGTTCATAAACTGATATGCTTTCTCCATGTGCCGTTCATAATTACGAACCGAGCCCGAGGTCTCATGATGCATAATCATTTTCACTCCCTTCGATTTGGCGTACTGCTCTATTTCTTCTACATCGAAATCGGGATACGGTGTGATAAAATCGAATACATAGTCTTTCGACTTACCTATCCAATCTTCCCACCCGATGTTCCAACCTTCCACCAGCACAGCGTCAAATCCATGTTCTGCGGCAAAATCGATATATTCTTTTACATGCTCGGTATTAGCGGCATGACGTCCATTAGGCGTCAAACGAGAATAATCGACCAAATCGAGTTTCACATGAGGCAAATCGGTATAAGCCCAAGTACTTTTCCCGGTTATCATTTCCCACCATACACCTATATATTTCGTCGGTTTTATCCAACTCGTATCTTCATAGACACACGGTTCGTTCAAATTAAGAGTCATTTTGGATGCAAGAATATCACGCGCATCGTCACTAACAATAATCGTACGCCACGGAGATTTCGCCGGAGTTTGCATATATCCCTTATCCCCCAATGCATCGGGTGTAAGGTGAGACTCGAATATCATATTTTTGTCGTCCAAATCGAGCGACATACAAGAATAATCGACCAATGCAGCTTCATGTAAATTAATATACAAACCATCGTCGGTTTTCATCATTAAAGCCGTTTGTACCCCCGTAGGAGAGAATGGAGTCTGAGAAGAATTCGGTGTAATAGCCTCGTTCATCAATCCCCGGATTTCGGACAATTTCGACGTCACAGTGGAATACTCCTGTGTATCATAATCGCCCGGAAGCCAAAAAGCAGTGTGGTCTCCCACCATAGCAAACTGTGTCTTCTCTTCTTTAATCACAAAATAATCCAAATTGGGCTGATCGGGAAATTCATATCGGAATCCTACCCCATCGTCAAATACCCGGAAACGAATAATCATACGACGATCGGTCGACGGTTGTTCCAATGTTACCTCCAATTCATTATAATGATTCCTAACCTCTTTTACCTCTCCCCAAACGGGTTTCCATGTTTCATCGAAAGTCGATGTCTCAGAACCAGCCAAACGAAATCCATCGGTTAAATTTTTTCCCGACTTCAACTCTAATCCCAATTTACTCTCTTTAATAACCGGCCGACCTTTATAATCTACTTTATAAACAGGGACTCCATTGTCCAATTCAAAATCTAATACAATGTTCCCGTCAGGAGATTTCAAAGTCTCGGCTCTCAAAATGCCATAAGACAACAAAGCCATAAGAATAAAAATCAGTCGTTTCATTTATTCAATACATTTATTTGGGTTTTATAAAACTACGGAGAAGCATCTCAACTGCAAAGATAGGAGTTTAAGCTCCGACTCAAAAATTTCTCTATCCCTCCTTTAATTAAGAAAAACGAATAATTGAAGAAACAGTTTAAACAAACGACCTGTTTAACTTAAAATATAAATTCCTTTTATTTCAATAACGATAATCTCACCGAGATTCCATAATTGCTGTTCGTAATAGGATATGATGAAGAGGATACTAACGGTGTATTAATCTGATGGTCGAAATATGCCCCTACCGTAATACGTTTACTCAATACATAATTGGCTGTTACTTTCAACATCGTAGTACGAGTGCCACTGGTTGCCTGAGTAAAATTCTGTTCGATACGGCGAATGAGAGCCTGATTCTTGCGGAATGAAAAATCGGCATTGATCGTCAAATCGTTACTAACGCCTGTTTGAGACCCTTTCAATTTCAAAATCGTATTAAAATTAGCGATCTTATACCCGGCCCCGATTGTAAAATCGGTTGTCGACGCCTCTACGATTTGTCCGGCTGCCGAATTCAATGTCAACGTGCGGGAATCTTTATACTCTATATTGCCTGTAACATTATTTTTCAGTGTCACCTTTAACCCGATAAGGGGAGCGAACCTCTCGGTTATCATTACCGATGATATATCGAATGGAGAAGAGGGTATGGGATTGCCCGTAAGTTCATCGCGAACGAAACCGAAATCCCCGTCTGATTCCACCCAATTAAGGAACGAAGTAAATGATCCCACAGCATAGGTACACTGGTAAGCATGCGATAGAGTAAACGCTTTAAAGTGTTTCTTTATAAACGGTATTTGCATGAAACCATCGTAAGTAATTCGCCAGTTCGGCAATATAGCCGACAATCCCGGGAACGGAGACAAATCGATTTTACGGGCATCACGGCCAGAATATGCAGCAATAAATGCAGGTATCATTACATCGGCAGAACTACGATTTACACCGCCGTTGGCCGAATCATAGGGCTTATCTCCAAAACCGGTAGAGGCAATAAAACCTTTATTCGGATAATTGCCCAACGATCCGTAATGCGCTTCTAACCGAGCCGCTATTATTTCCCGATTTTTCAAAAAATCATCGAATGCTTGCGACGAATATCCGTCTTTTGCAGAACTGCTCCTAAATGCAGTCTTCAATGCAATATGTGTCTTGGTATAGCTTCCGCCTCGTACAGTAGGCATATCGTCAAACATAAATTGCATTTGAGAACTACGCGTGTCTGTTCTATTTCCTGTCAAGTTTATTTTCAAACCCCGGATAGGTTCAAGCGCTATTTCGAAATTAAACTCTTCGGTACGACCGATGACTGCCGGACTTATCTGCGTGGAATCACATAAAAGCCAACCACGTTCTTTTGCCCGATATACATAGCTCTCATCAGTAAAACCAAAAGCGAAATCGAGGCCGGGAGCCATAGGGCCATACGAAGTCGATTGCCCGAATACATCGCCTACATTCGGGGAAAACAGAGGTAACGAAGTAGTATTGGTCTTACGATAACGCACGCTCGCATTTCTTACCAACATCAATCCCCGTAAAGAATACTCGGCTGCTTCTTTCCAGAAATTACGTTCATTCTTATTCGAAGGAGTAATTATCACATTCAAGCGTTGGGTTCCTTTATCGAGAATCACTACATTATTGGCATCGAGAACTTTCGTCCTCAGGGCCACTTTCTTTCCAGCATCGTCCCTCGCTACAACTTTTACCTTCTTATTATTGAGATTATGCCTTAAAGTAACCGTAGTATCTTCCCGAAGCAAAATGGTACGTTCGAATTTTCTATTTTTCTTCGCTGCCGCAGCCCTATTATTGGAAGAAAAACGTTTGTTTATCTTCTGCAAATATTTCGACTTATTGTATAATTGTTCAAAATTGAAACGCCCGTCAAAGCTCAACTGCCCCTGATTATTCACCGAGTTACCTAAATCTATTTCCTCTGAAATCTGGGCTCCCCTATCCCAAGTGTATGTAGCGTTATACTTGGCATTAAACGACAAATAATCAAGAACAGGTATCTTGCTGAACGGAGCCGTATACGATGCATTGAAAGTTTGATTATAATTCCACGGTGTTCCCAAATTCTTGATGCTGGTCAACACGGTATCTTTCCATGCTTCGTATTCATCTGGAAAAAGCTGTTTATTCACCACACCGACCGGCTCCTCGATATGAGCGTTCGTCATCGTTTGCAACGAAAGGTTTATCGACTTAGTGAGATTCCATGTCAACGAGAACTGCCGATCCCATAAAAAACTTTTACTTACACTTGTCGGCAATGCCATTCCTCCCGATCCACTCACATCGCGAATCTGCTGTTCATAATAATATCGCGACATATTGGTATTAAACGCAATATTATTAGGCAAATAATTAAATTCCCATTCCTTCAAAAATTTCAAATGCTTAGATTTACTCTTTAATCCCTTCAACGGGACAAAAGGTTTAACAAAAGGAGTATAGGAATAAGTGAAACTACCCCGATAATCGTATGTATTCTCAAATTCGGTAGTAGGGTCTTGTTTCGATTGTCGATTATAAGAATAGCTGATAGAAAAATTAGCCGGGTCATAGGGCATAGGATTCTTACTCCTAATATCGAAAGAAACTCCCGACAAACTGAAACTCTCGACAGTCGATTTCTCTATCGAAGCATCACTTATAGAGTCACGCTCGGCTTTACTGCCCGCATTGTCCAAAGCATCTTTCAACAAGATATCTTGATCAAGCGGATTGTATTTAGGAGAAGTACGTTGTTCGGTAATCGAATAAAATAACGGGGCTTTCAATTTGACTTTTTCAGGCAAAAAACGCCCTAACTCGACCATCGTAGCTATATTATACTGATAGTAATCGTCTAATCGACGTTCCGTAAGGCTTTGGTCTATACCCCCAAAACCGACAGTTTCTACATGCCCCGCGATATTCAGCGTAGCAATATCCGACAAACCGAGATTTACATTTGCTTTGGCAGCCCAACCACCCGATTGGTCAAAATCGGTCAAACGCATTTCATTCACCCAAACGACTATATCCTTAGCTGCATTCGAATTATTTCTCACACCGATCATCATCGTACGAACATCGCTCAAAGAAGGGTTCCCCACGATAGTCACCTTATTTTGATTTTTATCGGGATCATAACTGGAATAACGAGTTTGAAACGTCACCGTCGAATTATCCATACGCTTCTTTGCATTCCGTTCCAGCTTCAAATCGGTAAACAAAGAAAGAGGGAAATCAAACATATTGGATTGTGGCCAAACCGCTTCCTGATCTTGTGCGTTATACGTGCTATAATTACCCGGCTCCGTCAATGACAACGGGACCTCATACTCATAATAATTCGATTTGCTATCGGATCCTAATCGTAAAAACACAGACACATCGCCATCTCGTAAATTAGTTTTATCGTCAATCAGTTTCTCTGCATGTACAAACATCTGTAACCGCTTGTATGTACGCATATCCATACCACTGTTCTTATAAACCGCACGAGCATCTCCCGACTGCAAATCGGTTACTTTCAAAGACATGGCTTGTTCATTAAGCTGGGTTATTTGCGATTGCCCCGGGTCTATAATACGGGTTACTCCCGGAGGTAAAACATAATTAACAGGAACCTGTCCTGCATTCTCCTCAATATTTACCACCGATATATCCATCTTACCCTGAGCCGGAGCATCTCCTTTCAAATTCAAAGCATAGTTATACGTTCGCCATTCACCCCGAACCAATTCCAACGTGGCAAAACGCAAATGTGTTTCACACTCAAAACCCGTCATAAACATGCGGATAAAACGTATCGTCTTAAAATCCTGAATAGATCCCACTTTCTTTTGAGGACGAGACAAAGGGATTTTAAATTGATACCACACAGCTTTTCCTTCTTCACCATTGCGGAGCCGGACGGTTGTCTCCCGTTTGTCGGTAATACAGTTTTTACCCACTTCCAAACTATCGGGACATAGCGATATGCGGTACTGATAATACCTTTCATATTCGTTCAACGTATTATCCTGATTGATATCCTCCACGTCAGGAACGCTTTTGGAAGACTGATAATACGAATCATTCATTTCCTCGGGAGACCGGGAATTGTTTTCTGTTCCGTTATATCGTTTATACCGATCCAATATAGAAGTTTGGGCATCGTCATAATCGTGTCCACGATAAAAATGGTAATTATCCCCAGCCGGATCGTTAAACGGAGAAAACTGATCTTGTCGCATAGCCTCTACTACCGCCGGAGATAGTTTAGTTTCGAGCTTGTTCAAATAGTCTCTATAAGATTGAAACCCATACTCCTCGTCATTCGACAGACCGTCTAAACCTACATCTTGCAAAGCCCGTGCACCACTGGTATTATCGAATGCATAAGTCAACGACTGACGTTTGGATACCTTTCCCCACACCGTAGTCGCTATCTGTGTTGTATCACCGTCGACAGGCAAACCGTTCTCGAAAGACTTCATACCGTCTTTGAGAATATCTTCCGACACTTCTCCCAAATTGAAATACAATTCTCCCCCGTTATGATTAGTCTGATTCTCATCTAAAAACGGATCCATAAGCCAGAACTGTATATATTCGATATTCGATGATTCGAAATCGGTATAATCCATTTTTCGCATAATCCCGCCCCAACGGTTCTCCGGATTCAACAAAAGTCCTTGTGAGTCGATATTATCGGAATCGAGATTGTACGGCCCCCGTTCCTGTGGATAAAATGAAAGGTTCAATGTCTGTAAGGTCGTCGATTCTCCATAATTGATTTCCTTATTGGGAAATATTTCCCGTACACTCACCTCACGTACATAAGGATTGGACAATTGGTCCAAATCATTTTTCAGGTGAGCCGGTATCAATGTCGAGTTTTTCTGAGTAAACATTCTATCGATATAATACCACGATAGCAATGCTCTATTTTGCCCATAACGAATATCATTGGAATAGCGAGCTTCGGGAAACAAAGCATCAGATGAAGGGTCGTACGGAGTGGAAGCCAACGTCCACGAATAAGGAGACTTCAAGTCCAACCCTGTTTGTGTCGATTCGAAATCATCGATATACGATGTTCCCTGCGAGCTGCCGTTTTTGGATTTATGCGGTATCAATTGGGCAAATTCGGCCGTGAGAGCCAACGTAGAAGGAGCTGTTGCGTTTACAGTCGGAATTTTATTCAACAAATTGGTCAACCATAAAAAATTCGTATTATAAGACAAGTTCACTCCCCACAAAGTATTATTCAGTACCTCATCGCCCATATTTACTTTTTCTGTCAAGGACTTTTCGGACAAATGCATAATCGTCGCTCCTACATTAAAATCTTTGGAGAAAGCATAATTCAAATCGAGTCCCAGCATTGTCTTACGTTGCATATTGAACATCGATTGATTTTCAAGCGATACACTAATCGGAGTTCCCGCTTCGATTATACTTTGGTTCAATATCGTCACGACACCCATCGCATAATCCACAATATAATCGGAATTTTCGACCAAAGTCATACCTCCGGCAGTAACAACCACCGATCCCCGAGGTACATTCATCGCATTTAATCTTATCTCTGCGCCCGAAGATGCTTTATATTCTCCGGTCATAATAAATTTATTCTTCTCCGATACTTGCTGGGCGATAGTCAATGTCGAATCATACAGCTCTTGATAAACATACTTTTCTGCTATCGCCGCATTTCCTATTTTTTCGGCCAAGTGACTACCGAACGGCTCTATGACCGGAAATATAATTCTTCCGTTCGAAGATTGAATCGTATACCCCTCTATATAGTCAAAAATGCCATCGGAATATTCCGACTCATTCACATCTAAGCGGTCGAGGTTCATTACTTGCAACAAAGTCTGATTGGATATATTCCCTTCCGGTATATTGTTTACAGCTACCCCCGTAGAATCATTCTGATATTTAATATACAACCTGAATTTATCCTTCTGAACCTGATAGGCCCCCAGCGAATAAACATTTTTCATCATTAAATCCCAAATGGGTAATGAAGTCGAAATGGTAGAACCTTTCAACATTTTCAGAAAAAGACATTGATCCGTATCGGTAACATCTCCCGAAAATTCCCCAACCTGATAAACCTGTCCGTTATAAGTATATTCATAAGCGACAGCAATCATCTCATCGGCATTCAGCTTACTTTTCAAGGAGATATAACCCAATTGGGAATTCAACGTATATTCAGAAGAAGCAAGTTTCCGGGCACTCTCTATTTTCACATAATCCTGCCCCCCTTCGATACCATAAACAGAAAGAGGCTCCAAAGCCTGTGTCACCAAATTGATATTACGAGCATCGGGATAACCGTTTTTAATCTCGGCATACAACGAGTTGGAGTTATTCATCGGATTCTGCTGCGCGGTAGCCGATATCCAATGGTCGTTACCGATATGAACATTTTCGGCCAAATCCATAAAACCGACAATATTCCTCGACTCTTCATAATTACCTTGTTTATTCGTAATCCAAACTTCTATTCGATTGATACTCACACCCGATGAGACATAAGGCAATTTGGAAGCAAATTTATCGTAATTGTCCCTAAAAAAATGAGCTAAGAAAAAGTGCCTGTTTTCGTCATAAGCGTCTGCCCGGATTTCGAACGGCGTGGTCTGTGCCCCACCACTCGCATTGACCGTTTTCGATTCGGACTGTTGTTGAGAAATAAGAGCAGTAGCCGTCAGTTTACCGAACTGCATAGTTGTCTTTACACCGAATAAAGCCGTACTACCACGTATCAACGACGACCCTGTGGTCATACTCACATTACCGGCCTCGATATTCTTAATAATCTCGTCTTCTTTTCCCTGATATTGTAATTTGAGATTTTTTGAGTCGAAATCGAAAGTCGCATCGGTGTTATAGTTCATATTGAACGACATCTTGTCACCGACTTTCGCCGTTACCGAAGCCTGTATCTTCTCGTCGAAGTCGAAATAAGTCTTCTTTCTGGAACTCATCGGCAGTGCGGGATTATCGAGTTTGTTATGCTTCAATCCCATATTCAACTCGATAGATCCTTGTGTCTTCAATTGTACGCCACCCGGTCCAAAAACTTTTTCCAATGGCCCGAGAGAGAACTGCATATCCAAAAAATTGAACTCCGATTTACTGTTCTCTGCAAAATTCTGGGCATTCCGTTCCCGATAATACTGCTGCATGGATTTACGCAACGTATAATCGTTATACTCGGCCGCCGACAACATGAAAGGAGTGCAAACATCAACCCCGGCGACTCGGGTATGGATTACATAACAATTCGTTTCGGCATCATACTCTACTTCTGTTTTCAGATTAGAAGGATTTTTCAAATCCATCGGAGCTATCTGCCCGATTTCATCGTACGATTCAGGAGATGTCTTAGTGACAGGATAACGGACTTGTATAGAATCGGATTCTTTATTGCTTTGCGTTGCCGATATACTGCTCGATGAACTTTGCGGATCGGCCGACTGCAAAGCAGCAAAAGCGGAATAGGCTCCTAATCCGCTCACTGCTAGCACAACTATTGTTCCAATCCTTATCCGTCTTCTCATTCGATACTCCTACACAAATTCTCGCCTTTACTCAAAAGGCGACGACGCCGGTATCAGAGCATTTTCAGAGCCTGCTTAATTACCTCTTCAACCCTCATTGAAGGAGTATCACGCAATAACTTTTGAACTGTTTTTTGCGATTGGGGCTGTGAAAATCCAAGCATCACCAACGCAGCCACAGCTTCCTCGTAAATTTCCGAGGCTGCGGGCGTACTTATTACTAACGGATTGTCGGTAGGTTTTATTTTATCTTTCAAGTCAACAATTACACGCTGTGCAGTTTTAGCGCCTATTCCTTTTACCGACTTCAATAAATTTAGATTCTCCGACGCAATCGCCTGCTCCAATTCAGAAGGATTCAATGAAGACAATATCATGCGGGCCGTATTGGGCCCTACTCCCGAAACAGAAATCAACAATATGAATAGTTCACGTTCGTGACGGTCATAAAAGCCATAAAGCTGATAGGCATCTTCCCGAATCGCTTCGTAAACATACAGACGTGTAGCTTGCCCTTTCGAAAGGCAAGAATAAGTATTTAACGAAATATTAAGCAAATAACCTATTCCCATGCACTCCACAACCGCCGTGGCGGGAGTTAAATCGGTAACCTCTCCCGTAATATATTCTATCATATCGTTCTCTTTTTATTCATTTTGTTCAAACTGCAAAGATAGCGAAAGGAGAGTGCAGAGACAAACGGAAATGTAATTTCCGTTT
>UMIH01069402.1_pt1 | contig 17655 bp, 15 predicted proteins | sample 1965771 | NCBI WGS metagenome assembly UMIH01 (sample SAMEA4836120, study PRJEB28245) | human gut metagenome | biome: gut microbiome; material: fecal sample | place: Denmark | collected 2008
TTCGGATAGCTCTGCCACGGAATTACGCCGCTGCCCCCAATAATGAGAATTTTGTGATTTATAAGAGTTATAAGATTTATAAGAGTTATAAGATTTATAGGAGTTATATGAATTTTGTGAATAAGGTGAGGCGGGTGATTTTGCGGGTAAGGTAATTTTTGTTACCTTTGTGCTTTCAAAAAAAATGTGGCGGCTTGCAATTGATAGCAGTAGCCGCACGCGATGCAATACTACACAGCTATGAAAGAGATGCGTTTCACCAAGATGGAGGGTCTGGGCAACGATTACATTTATGTTGACTGTATGGCCGGGGAACCGGCTTCAGACTGGGAGAATCTGAGCATCAGAATGAGCGACCGCCATTTCGGGGTGGGCGCCGACGGTATCATCCTTATCATGCCGAGCAAGGTGGCCGATTTCCGTATGCGTATGTTCAACGCCGACGGCTCGGAAGGGAAGATGTGCGGCAACGGCAGTCGTTGTGTGGCTAAGTATGTGTATGACAACGGTCTCACCCGCAAGACTGAGGTGACTCTGGAGACCCTTGCCGGCATAAAGGTGCTGAAGATGCATCTCGGCGCCGACGGCAAGGTGGATACGGTAACGGTGGATATGGGCGAGCCTATCCTCACCGCCGCCGAGGTGCCCGCGCTGTCAGCATCAGAGAGAATGGTGGAGGAGACTTTGCCGACTGCCAAGCACGGCGACTTTGCCGTTACGGCGGTGAGCATGGGTAATCCGCACGGGGTGATTTTCGTGGATGAGATAACCGATGAACTGGTATTGGGCGCCGGTCCCGAGTTAGAGCGCCACAGCGCTTTCCCCGACCGCGCCAACATTGAGTTTGTGAAAGTCATTGACGGCGAAACGGTGCAGATGCGCGTATGGGAGCGCGGCAGCGGCGAGACACTTGCCTGCGGCACCGGAGCCTGCGCAACGGCTGTGGCAGCAGCTCTCACCGGTCGCACTAACCGCAAAGTTACGGTTAAGCTCATTGGCGGCGACCTGAGCATTGAGTGGAACGAGAAAGATAATCATGTATATATGACCGGTCCGGCACGCACCGTGTTCACCGGCGTATGGACCCTTTGAATCCTTTGGATATATGTTTAAGGTAAACGACGATTTCCTGAAGCTTCCCGCCTCATATCTCTTCAGCGAGGTGGCCAAGCGTATCAATAAATACATAGCAGCTCATCCGGGCGTGGAGATTATCCGCATGGGCATCGGCGACGTTACCCGTCCGTTGGCGCCGGAAGTGGTGAAAGCGCTTCATGCAGCCGTTGACGACGAGGGTCGCAGCGAGACTTTCTACGGTTATGGCCCGGAACAAGGCTATGGCTTCCTCACTGAGAATATTGCCGAGACAGACTACGCCAAGATTGGTGTAAAAATCGACACCGGCGAGATTTTTGTGAGCGACGGCGCCAAGTGTGACACCGGCAACATAGGCGACATTCTCAGTACTGCCGACCGTGTGGCCGTTACAGACCCTGTATATCCTGTATACGTAGACACCAACGTTATGGCCGGACGAGCCGGCGAGCTGATGGCCGACGGTCGCTGGAGCAATATTGAATATCTGCCCTGCACAGCCGAGAACGGGTTTGTGCCTGAGTTGCCCAAGACGAACCCCGACATCATCTATCTCTGCTACCCCAATAATCCCACAGGCACCACGCTGACGCGCGACCAACTGAAGGTATGGGTTGATTATTGCCGCCGCAACGGATCTTTGCTGCTCTTTGATGCCGCTTACGAGGCCTTCATCACCGAGGCTGACGTGCCCCACAGCATCTTCGAGATTGAGGGTGCCAGGGAATGTGCCATAGAGTTCCGCAGCTTCTCCAAGACGGCCGGCTTCACCGGCATACGACTTGGCTATGCTGTGATACCCAAAGAGCTGAAAGGCGCCGATGCCAAAGGGAATCCGGTGAGCCTCAACGCCCTGTGGAACCGCCGCCAGACTACAAAGTTCAATGGCGCAAGCTATCTCACACAACGCGCTGCAGCCGCCACTTATACCCCCGAGGGACGGAAGCAGATACAAGACAACATAGACTATTACCTGCGTAATGCCCGGATAATGCGCGAGGCTCTTGCGGCTGCCGGACATGAAGCCGTGGGCGGCATCAATTCGCCATACGTATGGGTGAAGACGCCAAAGGGCATGACCTCATGGCAATTCTTCGACTGGTTGCTTGAAGAGTGTAACGTGGCCGGCACCCCGGGCAGCGGCTTCGGCCCGAGCGGCGAAGGATACTTCCGGCTCACCGCCTTCAACACCGAAGAGAATACCCGGCGAGCCATGGAGCGGATTCGCAACAAAGGATAAAACGAGAGAAAGAACGCCGCCATGAACCTGCACCTCCTGCCCCGACAGTCAATCCTGCTCCTTACGCTGCTTGTAAGCCTTTTCGCCTCGGCAGATGTGCAGTTCCGCGTCGGCGACATCCTATATTCCGGCAGGTCGGAAAGCCGACTTGCCGACGTGGTGAGGTATGTAGGAACGGCGAAAACAGACCTGGTGGCGATACCGGCTTCGGTGAGCAACAACGGAGTGCAATACAGCGTTGTGGCCATTGAAGCTGAGGCATTTCAGTCGGTGCTCGGCGTCAAGAGCGTAAGCATTCCGGCCACCATAGAGCAGATAGGAGCCAATGCCTTCCGCAACTGTATGCACCTGGAGGCCATAGAGGTAGCGCCGGAGAACAGCCGTTTCAGCTCAGAAGGAGGAGTGCTGTTCAACAAGAACAAGACCTTGCTGATGGCCTTCCCCGTGCAGAAAGCCTCAGGAGCCTCATATACCGTGCCTCAGAGCGTTACGGACATTGACGACGCCGCGTTCTATTACTCGCACCTTACAGCCGTAACGTTGCCGCAGAAGCTCCGCAGCATAGGCAGCCAAGCCTTCTACGGCAACAACACGTTGGCTGATGTGAATTTTCCGGCCACGCTGACCGCCATCGGCGACGAAGCATTCATCATGTGCAAGTCGCTGACGAAGCTGGAGCTGCCCGACAATTTAGAAACCATCAGCAGCGATGCCTTCAGGTTTTGCTCGGCAGTAACCACCGTGAAGCTGCCGGCGAAGCTGCGCAGAATAGGAAGCGGCGCCTTTGCGAGCTGTGAGGCGTTGCAGCAGATTGATTTTCCGACCACCCTCGACAGCCTCACCCCGGGAGCATTTGCCGAATGTAAGACTCTGACGCAGGTGAGCATACCGGCAAGCAGCAGCAAATTCCTCACAGCCGAGGGCATCCTCTTCAACAAAGCCCGAACGGCACTGTTGCTCTATCCGGCAGGGCACACAGACAGCCTCTATACCGTGTCTCAGGGCATTACGCTGATTGGGGCGAGCGCCTTTTCCACCAACAGAAATCTCAAATATGTGAGCCTGCCTCAGTCGCTGAGAGTCATAGGCGACGAAGCCTTCCGTTTTTGCGCCTCATTAGCGCGCATGGATGTGCCCGACGCGGTCGCCACAATCGGCAACGGAGCCTTCCAGGAGTGTATAAGCCTGGAGCAGATGCATCTGCCGGCCTCTCTGACAGAGATTGCCGACAACCTGCTGAACACCACCATACTGACCCGGATTGACATACCTAAGCAGGTGCGTCGCATCGGCAAAAATGCCTTTTCGCTGACGCCCATAAGCCATCTGAATCTGCCCGACTCAGTGGAGGAAATCGGCGATTTTGCTTTCTTCGACAACTCTTTTCTGCGCACAGCCAACCTGGGCGCCGGAGTGAAGAGAATAGGCGAGGGAGCCTTTGGCCAATGCACCCTGCTAAAGCGCGTGGAATTCGGTCCTGAGTTGCGCGAGATAGGCTCACGGGCCTTCTACGCCTGCTGGACACTCAGCGAAATCAACCTGCCGGCCGGCGTGAGGGGCATCGGCAATGAGGCATTCGGCGGCTGCCTGCATCTGAGCAAAGCCATATTGCCGCCTAGGCTCACTGTGGTGCCGCATTACTGCTTCTATGGAGCCAACGCCCTGCGCGACCTGTTTATGCTGCCGCCTACTCCGCCGGCAACCGGCACAGAGGCATTTACAGCCGAGCCTGCCGCGGTGAGACTGTATGTGCCGCAAGACTCCCAAGAGCAATATTCGCAGGGCTTTTGGAGCAATTTCGTCATCCGCAAAGGCATCAGCTACCAATATCTTGACTATGGCGAGAATGAGCTGATGCTGGAGCCGGAGAGCCTTGCGTTGCTGGTGGCACCGCGGGCGCGCACCATGGCGCCGGTGCTTTCGTCGCGCTGGATGAGCGAGAACCCCACGGTGGCTTTCGCCGACAGCCTCGGTCTTGTTCACGCCCTCGACAAAGGCACCGCTGTGATATGGTATGTGGCGCAAGACAGCACCATGACCGAACACCGAATCTCATGCAATGTTACGGTAAAGGATGCCGGAGTGGGAATAGCGGCCACTGACACGGCGCCCATGCCCGGAGATGCCATCTTCACCCTCACGGGAACAAAGGCTGCCGACCTGTTCAAGGAGCCGGAAGCCGCCGCCACTCTGCCGCCCGGAATTTACATTGTCAGGCGCCGCGGAGTGTCGGAGAAATTAGTGATAAAAGGAACGCAAAAATAGCAATTTAACAAACAACAGCCCCCGCACGGGTGCATAAATAAACTACAGGTAAGAATATGGACTCTTTACGATTCAAGGCAGTTGAGGCTGCGGCCAACCGCCAACCGGTAACGCCGGAAATTCCGGCCAACCGACCGAGCAGTTTTTTCGCGTCGATGGTTTTCAACCGTAAGACGATGTACGAGTATCTGCCGCTGGAAACCTACCGTGCCCTCACACAGGCCATCGACAACCGCGAGCCGTTGCCTCGCAAACTCGCCGATTCGGTAGCCGACGGCATGCGCCGCTGGGCCATTGACCATGGCGCACGGCATTACACCCACTGGTTCCAGCCGCTTACGGAGACCACAGCCGAGAAGCACGACGCCTTCATAGAGCTTGACGGCAAAGGGGGCATCATAGAGGAATTCTCGGGCAAACTGCTTGTGCAGCAGGAGCCTGACGCCTCCTCGTTCCCCAACGGCGGCATCCGCAACACCTTCGAGGCACGCGGATACTCGGCCTGGGACATCTCCTCGCCGGCCTTCATACTGCGCGGCACGCTCTGCATACCCACCATCTTCATCTCATATACCGGCGAGAGCCTCGACTACAAAACGCCTCTGCTGAGGGCCTTGGCAGCCCTCGACAAAGCCGCCACATCGGTGGTGAACCTCTTTGACGAGGATGTGCGCCATGTGCAGTCGAACCTCGGCTGGGAGCAGGAGTACTTCCTCGTTGATGAAGCGCTGTGCAACGCTCGTCCTGACCTGATGCTCACCGGCCGCACGCTGATGGGTCATGAATCGGCCAAGAACCAACAGCTCGAAGACCATTACTTCGGCGCCATCCCGGCCCGCGTGGAGGCCTTCATGCTCGATTTGGAAACGGAGGCTTACCGCCTGGGCATACCCCTCAAGACGCGCCACAACGAGGTGGCTCCCAACCAGTTTGAGTTCGCCCCCATATACGAAGAGACCAACCTGGCCAACGACCATAACATGCTGGTAATGAGCCTTATGGGCGATGTGGCACGCCGCCATCATTTCCGCGTGCTGCTGCATCCGAAGCCCTTTGCCGGCGTCAACGGCAGCGGCAAACACTGCAACTGGTCGCTGTCGACTGACAAGGGTGAGCCTCTGCTTGCTCCCGGCCATGACGCCAAGTCGAATCTGCGGTTCATCACCTTTGTGGCCAACGTCATGACCGCCGTACACCGCCACAACGCGCTGCTGAAAGCCTCTGTGATGAGTGCCGACAATGCCCATCGTCTCGGCGCCAACGAGGCACCCCCTGCCATCATCAGCATCTTCACAGGCAAGCAGCTCGGCGACATCCTCAGCCATGTTGCCGAAGCCACCGACGACCAGTTGGTTGAAATAGCCTCCAAGCAGACCTTTACCACGGGTCTGAGCCAGATTCCCGACCTGCGTCTCGACACCACCGACCGTAACCGCACCTCGCCGTTCGCCTTCACCGGCAACCGCTTTGAGTTCCGCGCCGTGAGCAGTTCAGCCAACTGCGGCGCCCCTATGATAGCCCTTAACGCCGTGGTAGCCGACCAGCTCGCCGCCTTCCGCAGCGCCGTAGACAAACGCGTGGCAGAGGGTCAGGACACCATGCACGCCGTTCTGGCCGAGGTGCGCCGCCTGATACGCGAGTCGGAGCCTATTCACTTCGACGGTAACGGATATACGGAAGAATGGAAAGCCGAAGCTGCTGTTCGCGGCCTCGACACGGAGACCAATCCGGCGCTTATCTTCGACGCTTATCTGCGTGCGGACAGCGTGGAGATGTTCACCCGCACAGGCGTCCTGACTCCCCGCGAGCTGCAGGCCCGCAACGAGGTGAAATGGGAAATGTATACCAAGAAAATTCAGATTGAGGCACGCGTGTTAGGCGACCTGGCCATCAACCACATCATCCCCGTGGCTACCCGTTACTTGGGCATTCTGCTCGACAATATGGACAAGGCTCGCCGCATCTTCGGCGAGACAAAGGGTGCCGCAATGACCGCCTCCGACGCCGAGAGCGCCGAAAGCATAATGCGCCACACCTCCGAGATACGCAATCTCACCGACGCCATGGTGGAAGCGCGTAAGGTGGCCAACCGCATCACCGAAGAACGCGAAAAGGCGCTTGCCTACTCGCGCACCGTGGCTCCGAAGCTCAACGAGATTCGCCGCCACATCGACAAGCTCGAGCTGACGGTCGACAATCAGCTCTGGCCGCTGCCCAAATATCGCGAACTGCTCTTTACCCGTTAAGGCAGAACAAAGATACAATTAAGGGTGCAAGGCATACGGAAATTCTGTGTACCCTGCGCCCTTTATCTCAACTTTTTTTTGCTAAATTTGCGGTATGAAAAGAATCCTTTTAGCCGCAATATGGGTTTGGTGTGCGCTGACCGTAAGCGCCGCTGCCGCAGAAAATAAATCTACAGACAAATCTCCTACACTGCAGCCTGTTCCGGGGCATGTGGTTGACCATCTCACAGCCACCCGCGGCATTGTAGTGAATCCGACGCCGGTGAAAATGCAATTCACCGGTGCCGATACTGTTGACGTTGCCAAAGGATTCAACCTTGCCAAGGTGCCCGAGAGCCTTCGTCAGGACTTCAACGGGCAGAAAGCCAACCCCAAAGGGCTGCCGGTGAAAGTGGCTGTAAAAGCCCGCAAAGGGGCCGTTGCCGGCACATATACCCTTACGCTGACGCCTGCGAGAGTGAGCATTGAGGCCGTTGACGCCGACGGTGTGTTCTATGCCGCCGGAACGCTTCAGCAGATTCTGACGAGTGCCGCCGAGGCGAAGGTTCCGGTGCCTGCCATGGTCATCACCGACTACCCGGCGTTCCCCTTTCGCGGCGTTGTGGAGGGCTTCTACGGCACTCCGTGGAGCCACGACACGCGGCTGCGTATGCTCGACCACATGGGCGCCAACAAGATGAACAGCTATGTGTTCGGCCCTAAGGATGACCCTTACCATAACGTGCCTCACTGGCGTCAGCCTTATCCGGCCGCGGAAGCCGCCAAAATCAGCGAGCTGTGTAGCCGCGCCGCCAAGAACCACGTCAACTTCATCTGGGCCATCCACCCCGGCGGCGACATACGCTGGAACCGCGAGGATTACGATTCGCTGCTCAATAAGTTCAGGGCCATGTATGACCTTGGCGTTCGTCAGTTTGCCGTTTTCTTCGACGACATCTCGGGCGCCGGCACAGATTCGCACAAACAGGCCGCTCTGCTCAATGACCTCAACCGCGATTTCGTGCAGAAAATGCCGGGAATGAGGTCCCTAATTGTCTGCCCCACGGATTACACTCAGTCGTGGGCCAATCCCACCGACAGCGGTCAGCTTGCCGTTTACGGTCGTGAGCTCGACCCCGACATTCAGGTGTTCTGGACCGGCTCGGCGGTATGTTCCGACGTTAAGAAAGCCGACCGCGACTTTGTGCGGGAGCGCATCCGTCGTCCGTCGCTGACATGGTGGAACTTCCCGGTGAGCGATTATGTGCGCACGAACCTGCTGCTTGGACCTTGCTATAACCTCGACACCACACTCACGGCCGCCGACATGAGCGGTATCCTCACCAATCCCATGGAGCAGGGCGAGGCGTCGCGCAGCGCCGTTTACTGTGTGGCTGACTACGGCTGGAATCCGCGTGCTTACAACGCCCTCGACAGCTGGGAACGCTCCATCCGCGACCTCGTGCCCGGCGCCCCCGAGGCTTACCGTACTATAGCCATCAACACCACCGATCCGCAGAAAGATTTCCGCAAGATAGAATCGTGGGAAGCCGACACCTTCAGCGTCGATAAATATACGCCGAAACAGTTCCGCGCCCTTTATCACCAGTTTACTCAACTGGCCATGGCGCCGATGAAGCTGATTGCCGACGGCGGCAATGCGGAGTTGGTAAAGGAAATCTTCCCGTGGCTGGAACAGGCGGCATCCCTCGGCAGCAGGGGTATCTTGGCCCTTAACCTTATCAAGACTTACGAAAGCGGCGACCGCGAAGCCTTCCTGCGCGATTACAACGTTCTCAATACCGTCAACAGCCTTCAGCGTCCCGGCTGGGAGGCTCATCGCGTCGGCACGCAACGTCTGCAGCCCTTCATCGACAACGTGCTCAAAGACCTGCGCAACAAGTAACCATCCGTTTCTTTACTTCAGAAGCACCTTTTTGCCCCGATAGATGTAGATGCCTCTTGACGGGTTGACTACCCGGCGTCCGAACAGGTCGTAATAGACCTCGCCGTCGGGTTGCAGAGTGTTGATGACGTCGGCGGCAAGCGGCGCTTTTTCCTCAAAGCGAAACAGCCACTCGTTGGCGTCTTCCGAATAATCGTCGCTCCAGAGATTGATGGCATAGTCTTGTCGGGCAGCGCCGCAGTTCATCAGCCAGTAATAATTGTTTATGGTGGAGTCGGTGGCGAGGGCGCAATAAGAATAGCCGGAGCTGTCGATGCCGCTCATCGTCGGCTCGGTGACGAAGATAAAGCCGTAAGGATTCACCTTACTGTCCTCCTCCGAGGCCACATATAGCCAGCGCGCCGAGGCATTGTCGGCTGTGGGAACAGGATTCACGAACCCGTTGGGAGCCGCCTTGCAGACCATTTTATAGCGGGCGGAATCGGTGGGTGAAGGCTCAAACTTCCACAACTGATAATCATAGGCCTTACTGCTGAAATCAGCCCCCGGAGCCGACCACAGCATGTTGGGATGCTCGCTGCCGGCGGGGAAATACTGTATGCAACGGCCTACGCGTTGGTCAGTGCCGTTATAACGAGTCATCAGCCTGTACCAGACGGAAGGCTGAGGCCTGCGGAAAGTCTGTGCGGATGCGGATAAAGACGATCCTACAAACAGAGATGTCAATATAAAAGCAAAAAAGATTTTCATATACCTGTTATTTAGCAATTTAACGCCCTGTGGGTGAATAATGTTCGTGATTTGCTTTGCCCTACCAGACAGGCAAATCCTTTTGACAGAAAACGATCCACGGTTCGGAAAGTGATATGCACCTTCCGAGCCGTGGGTGTTTGGGGTGTAAAAGGTTATGTTCGAGAATTGCTTTGTAGTCTAAAGCCTGGTGGCTAAGACTTTGGGAGTAAACGCTTTGGGGCTTAACGCTAAAAATCGTCGTCCATCATGTCGTAGTCGTCCTGCTCATCGAGGAATTCCTCATCCTCCTGTGCCTGTTGGTCGTCATAGTCCTGATTATCGTAATCGGGATAACCGTCGTCATAGCCTTGATTCGCATAATCGTCGTCGTTGGCGATCTCAGCGCCATAATCGGGGTAATTGCGGCCATAACCACCCCTGTAATTGCGATAGCCACTGGTGCCGTGGCTGCCATAATCATCATCATAGTCCGACCCATTACCGTCATCCTCATGCCCGTAAGGCGGCGGAAACATTGACGCGTCATGCTGATCCTTCTTGTGCCTGAAGAGGCTGAAGATCCACCGAAACAGGAAGAACTCTCCTATGTCATTCCAAAAACTCATATTATTAACCAATTAAATTACCTACTATTACCATTTCCGGCTTTCACTCCGGCCTTTGCTACTAATAACACATGACCTCTCTCCTTTTCCTTAAACTTCAATTTAGTCATCATCTTCACTAAAAGAAGGAAGGAAAGAGTCTACCGGACTTTTATAATCTAATGCGTCCAGAATTTCTTCCGGTATTATTTTCACAGCATTGCCGGTAAAAGTACGTGAAGTTCCATCTTTGTATTGAACTACAATAGAACGAATATTTGAATATTCAACTATATCTGTCCACCAAACATATTCATAATCATACGAAGCTGTCTCGTAAGTTTCAATAGGCCCAATTCCTCGCCTTGATAAATTTCGTACACCACGAGATGAAACAGGATCATCAACAGCGTTGTATCCCGTGAAATTGAATGTAATATACTTTATGGTCTTTTTTGCCGTGTTAATAATGCTAAAACTCATTCCGGTACCATCCGTATACTCACTCATATCATAGGGTTGGGCCTCAACAACAATAATTCCTCTATTTGCATATTCATTGAACTTATCTAAGTTCTCTTGACGTTTGTTCAGATACAAAAAACGACTTAATATTTTTGCTGAATCAAAGAAGGCATCACGAACTCGTTGATTTAACTGTAATAAAGTGTCCAGTTCATCTTTATTCTTCAAAGTTACATTTTCGCAATTTATGAAAAAAGATTTTCCATCCAAACATGCTTTATAATAATCTTGACCTCTAACTGTAATCTTATCGCCGATTAAAATCATAGTATTCTGTGGTATTGTCTTATTCCCAAGTGGATAATACCCCGGCTCAATAGTTTGAGAGACAGTATTTGAATAAGATTTGGTAACGCCTATAATTGTCAAAAACGGCAGTCCATTCAGCGTCTTTATATATGTAGTATCTGTAGGTAATTCATAATTAATGGAATATGTCCGCTTTTGCTCCTGATCGAATAAATATTCCGGCTGAGACATGAATTCCATAGACTCGGCGCTTTGACCAAGAGAATGATTTGAATCATAAGTTAGAGTTAAAGGCTCACTTGAATCACTGACTAATATAAATTGAGCATACGGTTCCATGTGAATCGAATTTGTAGATACATCAACCGTAAGATATAACTCACCATGTGTTAATTTGTATTCAGTCGTATCAATACTGAATCTATCCTCCGTATAGTACAAAGGATTTTTCATTAAAGAATTTATACGGCGGTTTGCTTTTGTTGAAAAAATTTTCCAATTATACGGAAGGTCTTTATCAAGAGTTACATATATTAATTCCGTTGTCTCAGTGTCCACTAAAATGAGGGTATAACCAACAGTATTATGGATATATTGCCCCTCTGTTATCTCTTTAACAGAAAGAAGTGCAAATGGTTTCATGTTAAATTCCACCGCTGGTGTATAAAACGATTTTTCGTTTCGTACCCCCTTATAATTATAACAAAGGAGGTAATCTTTGCCTTCTTTGGGCTTCTTAGATTTTTTATTTTTTATCCAAACGGTGTCTGGAATTTCTTTTTTTATATTTGTCAGAGAAGCGTTTGCAGTTAGCTCAAACATGATGGTATCTCCAACAAAGGATTTAATGTTAGATAAATCTTCCGAGGAGTATGAATGGGGGAAATAGCTACGGAATAGTTTTATGAACGGATTACTTTTAGCCTCCATATTTGAGGAGACTAAAAGGAGAGAAAAGACTAAAAGAGTTTTGAGAAGCTTAAGTTTGATGCTATTGCTCATTATTTTGAAAGTTTTGGTAGGTTTTATATTGTTGAAATTCGTTGCCCGAATATTTGTCATTCAACACCCATTCAATGGCATAGTGTTCAGGAACTTCAAACTCTATATGTGCAGTTTTAGCCTGGTTACCGTTTACACCCAAAGAATAAAATGTAAAAGATTTTAAATCTCCGCTTCCAAGTTCATAAACAGCTATGCCGTCATCACTGCCCACAATAGCATCACCGTATAATAAGTGATTTTATATTGGATATTTTTGACAGTAAACGGCAATGTGTTTTTAATTGTGCACGAACCATGAGGGGTGCCCCAATCAGCGTCCCATGACCAATTGATTTGTTCTATGCCATTGTTTAATTTCCACGATTTACGTATGCAGTCAATATAGAAGCAAGAAACAATGTCTTTGTAGTTGGTCCCTATTGCGACGTCTCTGGATACAGGTGTTATTGCGCCAATTTGATAAGGATATGTACCGAGGTCTTCTGGTAATTCCATCATTCCTTTTGAGTCGGTGATAACGAAATCACCGTTTTTATTCTGAACCCAAAAGGTTAGTTTTTGCTGATGAAAGCGACTGTTTTTATCATAATAGCTGCTTTGACCCGAAATTTCGTAAGAACCATTCAATTCCTTGATATTACCGACTTCAAATGCACCGATATGTGGCATAAGTCCGTAAAAGTGTTTTGAGTTCGGATAAAGGTGAACAGCGGTAATAGAGTCGTCTGCCGACATTGCTGTGGCATAAGCAATTACTGTTTCACTTGCTTTATCTGCGTTGGATTTACATGAAGCAAGTGAAACAATAGCAATTAACACGCCAAAGAGTGAGAAGAAGCGTGTCATGATAGATTACAGTTTGCGTTTCAAGATTATGTTGACAACGGCTGTGCGAGTGTTTGGCTGAAGACCGGTAACATACTCTGAATTGCCAAAGTTGGGATGTACGGTATTTTCTTCCGTATAGGCTGTTACTACCTCCCAACCCTCCTTGCCTAAATTGTTGAGCTGACCGGTGGGATCGTTGAACGACATTCCGTCAAAATTACCTCTGAAACCTTCAACGCCGGCGATTTTGACAACTTTGTACTCCCATTTTGTATTGACGTCACATGACGCAAGAATCATGGAGAGCGCCACTAAACAAAATAAAATGATTCTTTTCATTTTTAGGTTGGTTTTATGAGTATTTGTGCTTTAATTTTCAGTTTTTGGGCGATATTGCTCATTAAGGGTCTTCCCCTCGGAATTTTTCCAGCATGTCCACCCATTGATACTTGTACCTGTAACCATCCATGCACAAGTGCTTGGAGAAGGAATTGTTTTGTTGGAGCGTAAAATATATCGGTCTCCCTTATCCGCTATTATATCGTCTTTAATTAAAGAATCAATCAACGATTTACGTTTTTCCGGTTTGGCCGACTTAACGGTGATTTTGTTCAATTCACTCCCTTTAAGTAGTACCATTTCGTCCTGAGCATAAAGAGCTTTTGCTTTTATTTGTTGTTTACCGTATGATAAATAGAAGAGCATTTTTTCTTCATCTTCATGCGTTATGGCAGTTGTTTGCGAAAGTGCAGGCATAAATATTCTACATCCTGCAAATGATGTTAAAAGCCATACAAACTCCCGAAATTCTTCTATCACATCAAGTTGGTCAGGTGTGAGGTGTGGAAATGTGCCATTCTTACTGTTGGATGACATATCAAAACGCCCGGCCTCTTTGGCTGCTTTTATCGCCTTAAATTCAAGATACTGAACATCAGCCTTATTTATGGAATGATCAGTTGAAACGAAAATAAATATAGTCTGAAAAAAATCATTCTTCCCGCCGAAGTGTTGATCAATTCTTTGACCTACATCTTCGGCCTGTCCGATATAAGCTTTAGTCTTGTTGTTGGCAAACGAATTGATATTCTCGAGCAGTATATATAATGCGGGTTGTTTAAGGTTTAAAGACTTGCAGACCTTAGCTTGCGAATATTCTGTACGAGGTATAATATACATTTCGCATGTTTTGTTCTTCATGGTCACTCGCCGTATACCTTGAGGAGAACCATCTATAAGATGTGTCAATATAACGCTACCTTTTGCCATATTTTTCTATATTGGTTTAATTATTGATTCGATGAAGGCAATTTCCTTGCAAGAGAGCTTGTATTTGGCATAGAGCTGTTGGTCTATTTCAGCCACGCTCTTGCTCCGGACTTTGCCGTTACTCTCAGAAAAGTCTTGCATCTGTGCAATAACGGTGATTTTCTCCACCGTTATTTCGTCGGCGTATTGATAGCCGGCGCCGCGGTCGGCGTAATTGTCGGTGGCCCAAAAGATATTGACCTGCCGCTCAGGGGTGCTTAACGTGTGGTCTTTGAGAAGCACAGTGAGCAATTCGGGCGACAGCTCGAAAATGTCATTCTCTTTTATGTCGACCTGCGAATCAGTCATTTTTCAAATTTGTAAATCCCTTTCATGGCATCTGAAGAGGGGTGGCCTCTTCGGGGCTCGCCTATGGTAATGGAGGGCGGGAGGCGGCTCGGGAATTATCTAAATACAAAGGTAATAATTTTTTTGGATACCGGCGGCATAAAGTTGGGCAAAGGAGGCAAAAATTGCGGCAAAAGAATAAGAGAGCGCGTTTATGTTGCAAAACACGCTCTCTCAAAGCTCTTACCCCTATAAGCCTTATAAGATTTATAAGATTTATAAGATTTATAAGACTTATAAGCCCAATTAGCCCAATTGAGCCGCTGCGTTATTCTCCGAATAGAATCTCAAAATAAGTTCCACGTTGCCCAAATCGGGTATGTCTCTTTTTCCCAGATCGAGCTTCAGACGTCCCCACTCAGTGTCTTGGCTGGAAAGTGACTTCTCAGTGAATTGGCCATCGGGGAAGATAATCTTTATCATTTTGGAGTTGGGGTAGATGCAGTAGACGAAGTTCAGGTTGCCTAACTCCTGTAACATTTCAGAATTAGGATTGGAAATTACCAGCTTTCCGCAATTGGCAGCTGCATTAGATATCCATGCATTGCGTTCGCATTTCAAACCCACCGGAATCCAGAGATTGATGCCTTTGTCGTAGTTTTTCAGCTGCAAGAAGACAAAATCGTTTGCGTTAGGCACCGAGTCCATCAGATGTTTATCCACGTTATAAATCTTCATGCTATGGTCATCGGCGGGAGTTCGGAAGATAACGCAGTTTCGTGTCGTCAGGTCAGAGTCGTTTCTGATTGCGCCCACATAATACATTCCGCAGGAGTCTAATTCCCCCACGATGGTTTTGCCGTTGCCTGTCATGCGGAGCATTTTTTGTTCTCTGTAAAACTGGCCTTCATTGTTGTCGGAACCCACCATTGACCCCTTGTAATTGACATATACACTCAGGTATTCAAAGGTTCCCTTGGGACCTCCGGGAATCAAAACGTCGTAACTGCCCTGGAAGGTCATGGGCACGGAGGCTGAAGCCGTTTTTACTCCGGCTAAAAGAAGCGCTAAAAGCACTATTGCCGGAAATATTCGCCTTGCTATTCTCGTTTTCATTTTTTGCAATGTTGTGGTTAGAGTATTATTGTTAGCGACACGTCTATGGCTCTACCCTCACGCAAGCCCTTAATCACTGTGTAAGCCAGGGGAATGCTCAGGTAAGTAGTGGCGAAATCCTTTTCGTTGAGTATATACAACGTATTGCTGGTGTTCCGCGGATTGTTAATCATCAGAGTGTTGTCGATAAAGGCATAGCGCCCTTTCAGGATTCCGAGAGCCGTCATCACCACATTGTCGGCCGTTATCTTGTATTCACCTTCCCCGGGGTTCTCTTCAGGAACGAACTTCACCGTGGCCGGGAAAGCCAGGATTGGATTATCCGACGAATCGTACAGCTCGATATATGCGGCTGTGTAAGTGCCCTCTTCAAGCTTTTTGCGTATTTGTTCGGGTGTGAGTTTCTTTTGCGGAGTGAGGTTGTAGAGGAAACACTTGTCGCCGGCGCCATTCTTGCCGTTGGCGAATTTGTCGGTGAAGGAGCGGCCGCCGTTGGTGCTGGTGGCGGTGATTCTCAGACCGCCCGAGGTAACCTTCAGCGTGTTGCCTACAACGCTGTAATTGCCCCCGAAGACCTTAAAGCCGAAATTCCAGCCTATATCCGAAGGATCGAGACCGATTGATGATTTCATCATCAGCCCCTCTTCCATGCCGTAGTTGTAGCATATCAGATTGTTGTTTTTGAGTTTGGCGGCACTCATGCCACCGCCTCCGCCCGAAGTGCTGCGCTTCTTGGCGGCTGTGCTTTTTTTGCCGGTACCCGTGCCTCCGTCGTGGTGACCGAGCCGAGCGTCAACGCGGCCATGAGCAGTAATGCAAAGGCCCTGAACGTTAATTTCATAATGCTTTATTGTTAGTGTTCTTTTGGTTGCGAAAAATAGTATTCAAGCGCGTAACACGCTTACTGTCAGCGTATTAACACCAGCGTAAGGGTTATGCCCGAGGCACTGCCCAGGGGCACTTTTATGTAATAGCCGTCGTCGTAAGCCGTGCCCTTCACCGTCTTGCCCGTGGAGTCGGTAAGCACCACATCCGAGCCTTGTACAGAGTATGTGCCCTGCATGGTGCTGAAAATTTTCTGCAACGAAGGCGAGTCGCACGTCATCTTAAACGACTTGTCGGCGGGGTTGAAAAGAAAGTCAGAGGTGGCGCACATCGTCTTGCCATCGGCCAGACCAATCAGCACGAACGCCGTGTAACCGTCCTCGCTGCCTATTACACCCTCCAGCTCCGAAGCCGGTATGGCGGCCGGTTTCAGGCGGCGCGGCACCTTGAGCAGCCACAAATCCAGCGTCTGGCCGTAGAGCGCCAGCTTGCCGGTGAGAGTGCTGCCGCCGTCGGTTGACGTCAGCGTGGTGGCCGGGCATCCCGGCGCCTTCAGACTGATGGTAATCTTGTCGCCTACCTTTGTTGCCTTATACGATGCTGCAAAGTTGTAGGTGTCTGACACGTTAATCTCAATATCGGTGTCGTCGAAGAGGAAATCAACCCAGCTGTCAATAGGCTGGCCCGGAATCTTGCCGATGCCCTGATAGTGATACTTGTTGAGATCTGCGGGTGCTCCGAATGAGTTTGCTGCCCACAAAAAAGCCATGAACAGCATCACGAAAAGAGTCTTTATCTTCATTTGGTTAAAAATTTGTCAGTTGGCTTTCTCAAACTGGAAAAGTACGTCATCTTCAGCGAACTCAAAGGAGCTTGCATTGGCATCGGCGAGCGGGATTTTGGCAAACACCTTGTCGGAATTGCCGTTGTAGAGCACCAGACTCACCTTGCCATACTGCTCCACTACCTCATAGCGACCGCCGAAATCGAAGTCGTCGCCGAGCTTCTCCTTCTGCCACGAGTGTTCATACTCATACTCCGTTATGCCCTCCCTGCGTCGGTCTCTGCGCGTGGATGCCTTACGCATGTCGAACGAGGCGGATACAAACTTAATAGTGTACTTGCCGCCAGCAAAAGAGAGCGCCACATCGCCCACCTTGATGCCCCCCGCGTCGCCGGTCATATAAGCTGCGCCCTTAAACTGCGCATTATCGTGTATATACTTGGCCTTCACCGCTGTCACCCGCCGGGCGTTCTCCACCTCCGCTTCCGTGTGACGCATTGCACCCGGCCGTTTGCGCGACGCACGCTGCGGCGACTGCTCCCCCTCGCCCCTCAGCGTTTCCGCGCTGCCGACGCCACTCTCTCCCCACACGCCGCTAACGCTGCAGACGCCACTCTCGCCACACACGCCATTCACGCTGCAGACGCCATTTACGCCGC
>UMIH01004440.1_pt1 | contig 17404 bp, 22 predicted proteins | sample 1965771 | NCBI WGS metagenome assembly UMIH01 (sample SAMEA4836120, study PRJEB28245) | human gut metagenome | biome: gut microbiome; material: fecal sample | place: Denmark | collected 2008
TCATATTGGTTTTTTCATAAAAGTCTTGACATTTTGCGGCCTCTATGGTATCATATAATCACAGAGAAGGAAACAAACAGTTTCCAAGAATACAGAAAGAGAGGATTCAACAATGTATGAATTGAAACCCATCCGGAACAATCGGAAGTCCTTTTACGGTAAGGCCATGGTGACCGTGGACACCGGCGCGGACACACATTATATTTTGCGCAGTTACGGCACGCCCGTGCTTGCGGTTGAAGTAGCCGAAAACGGCAATATTTATATTTCTCGTCTGTGGTCGTCTTATTCAGCGACAACAGCCTGTCACGTTCGGGAATTTACGTATCAGGTATGCGGCTACGTTCTCTATAAAGCTGACTGGGATAAAATGGCTGTCGGTTATTGGTATAAACTCACAGATGGCGGCATTCTTGATTTTGTTTAACCCGCCTTTTCCGGCGGTAATGCAGCCCGGCCAACGCCGGCCGGACACAAGCCCGGATAAATGCAGAGTGGCGCCAAATTAACAGAAAAAGGAATGAAAAAAATTATGAAAAGAAAAGAATTTACCGGGAAATTATCCTACTATGAAAGATTGAAGTGCTCTTGTTATGGGAATCCGCGATATTATGGAGTATTTACAAACGAAAGCGGGGAAACGCTCGCGGGCAAAACCGCTGTTAATGCGGCTTGCGCTTATGGTTTTTTGAATTGTCAAAACGCCCCACGGAAAGTAATATATCACATTACCCGTGACGGCAATATTATCTTTGATTATATAACAGTTCTGGAAGAAAGAGGCACGCAAAAATGAAAAAATGGTACAATTTTGAAACGTCATTTGTGACGTTGGCTAATGATTTGTCCGCGTTTCTCAAACGCAGCGGCATTTACTATGAGCGTTCCGGCGCTTTTGGTAACTATCATTTTGAGGTTCTTGCGGATATGGACGACGTTGTTACAGTCAACGCGTTTCTCGACGTACATACAATTAAGGAGGTGCGCGCATGAAATGGGGCAAACTCACCGCCGAACGTCGTCGCGTTTACACGTTGGAGAAAGCAGACATTGACCATGAAATGGTACGAGAAACTGAAAGAGGCACGTATATTTATAGCGAATTTGCCGCTCGTAAAACGCTAATGGAAAATCAATATTTTCAGTGGGACTGCGCCGCATTTGATTTTCCGTATCAAGTTCGCCTTTATGAGTCCGATACACCCGACACGTTTGATATAGAGGCTTTTTGGGGAAAAGAATCTTAAATCCGAAACGCTCCTATTTTGGAGCGTCGCAGTGAGACGAGCGCCGCTGCCCGATGATGGTAACGCTCAAGATTACAAACAGGCCGCGGCGCCTAAATAGCCGCAGAAAGGAAAAAAGAACCATGAATAATATTGTTATCAAAGGCCGCTTGACTGCTGACCCGGAAATGCGCAAAACCACGAACGGCGTTCCGGTTGTAAATTTCACGGTTGCTGTCGACCGCACGTTTAACCGTGAAGAAACTGATTTCTTCCGATGCACGGCATGGCGCGCAACTGCGGAATTCGTTAACCAGTATTTCAAAAAAGGGCAGGAGATTGCCGTTGCCGGAGAAATGCGTTGCGACGTTTGGGCAGATGACGACGGCGAAAAGCATTCGGCGTGGACGGTTCAGGCTGCGCTGGTTGAATTCTGCGGCAGCAATCCCGAATCCGCAGGAACGCCTAAAAAGAAAACGCACAAGAAGTAACCATCTCAGCGGGCGCGTGTAAAATTACATTCGCCCGCTTTCTTTATAAGATTGGAGTGAATTATCGTGAAAACGTTTATTGATTACGCTATTTGTGCTGCTATTGGCGCATCACTTGCGGCCATCTGCATTTTCGTCCCGTTGCTGATTGGCTGGTGATACGCTTGTCAGCAAAATGTGAATATGCAGAAACGTGCTTTGACTGCCCGTTTCCCGACGTTCCGACATGGTGTAATTCAAATTTCGACTCAAGTGAATATTCAGACGGAATCCAGATTTTCAGGAGTCGTAATATCGAGCCGTTCCCGCGGGACAGTCTTGACGAGCACGTAGCAATTTGTGCGGTTCGTTCTTCCGCTGACGGAATCTTGAGACTATCGTTCTTTTATGATAAGTTTTTAATGGCGTGGCTTGATATTGGTCAGCGCTCGCCATATAGCAAAAATAATGTGTTGTTCTCAGTCGGCCTTGAAATTTCGCTGCTAAGAAAGCAAGCTTACATTCTTATTCAGGGCTGCTACAAATATTGCTATGGCGTGGGTAATCTCATGGCGCGCGCTATAGACTGTACGAACGGCAAGGTGATTGCGCGTAAAGCTAAAGGCGAAATAAGCAAGAATGAATTCTATGCTATTTGTGATAAGCTGAAATCAAAGAAAGGATATACATTTATATGATTTTCGATGTAAACAAGAAAAACCTTGACATTTTGGCCGCGACTGGTTGCCCCAGAAACTTGTGGGGAGTTCCCAAAGACTTTCATTGTATGATTTCAGATGATGACATATATTATGATTGCTATAACGGTTCAGCTCTCTCCACCTGCCGCGCCTGTTGGTTGAAATGGCTCTCAGAGGAAAGCGAGGGCAATCATGAATAGCTCTTATGTTTTCATTCCAGCAGAAGATTTTATGGTGGTGCTTGAACGATGCTGTCCGTATAATGCATCATTCGACTGTTGCAGTCGCCCTGTTTGTAAAGGTTATATAGATACAGATTGCATTAACTGTAGTGGCAAACGCCTCAAGAACGGGGAATAAAACGAATAGTAAAAGAAAGTGAGGATAATCATGAGTAACAATTCTTATGTCTGTATCCCTGCGGATAAGCTTGTGGAACTTATTAAAGCGACTTGTCCGCCGGGGTCGCGCACTATGCTACGCGACTGTTTGACCGAGAAAGAATGCGCAAACTGCTGGTACGAGTGGTTCAAGGAGGGCAATTCTAATGGCTGAATACGTGGACTTCAATTTAGCGCGTGTAATAATATGTGATATGTGTACATATGCATACCCAAACGAAGATTGCCCGCCAAAATGTGATTGGATGGAACTTCTTAAGAGCGCTCTTAAAAAGGACGGTGAATAAACATGCCCCGCAAAAGAAAACCCTTAACCGAATGGCAAAAGCAAGCCAAAAACTTCAAGGCTCGAATCCGCTATTCGGAGAAAAAAGGTTATTCTGTGTCTGAACACGCCCGATATGTTTTTGAGCACGTTAAGGAATACACTGCCGAAGAACTGAAAGGTTTTACCCACGAGTATATCCGCGATGTAGACAGCATTTCAAAAGCGCAGTTGATTATCGAAGATTATCGGCAGTTTCTACAGGAGTTTATAGCGCCCGGCGAGAAATACGAATCTAAAGGCGCATATTTGCTGCTCGCGTGGTTCAATTCGCTGCTTGACACACGAAGCGTTCGGCAAGTTGCTGAGATGGTAAAGCGCGGACTTGAGGAAAATGGGCTTCCCGATTATTCCGTAAAATATCGCGAACACGATGCACTTGCATACATTGGCAAAATGCAGGTGTGGCTCCCGGAAGATATGCGTCTAACTGATGAGCAAGTTTATAGCTACGCAAACGACTATGATAGCGTTGACTGGGGAGATGTTTACGACTATGACTTCTAAAAGAAAAAGCCCCCCGCTTGAGCCGCGCGTGTTTACGCAGCGCTATGCGTGCGACTTTGAAACAAGCGTTTTTGAGGGGCAGGAATATACGGAAGTTTGGTCTGCGGCATATGTCGAAATAGGGGGCAAATCAGAGCAAGTAACCGTTTGCAAATCAATTGGTGAATTCTTTGATGATATGTTTTCTCACGATTTACGCCGCCAAATACTTTATTTCCACAACCTGAAATTTGATGGCGCCTTCATTTTAGATTACTTCATCTCTCAGCTCGGCTGGAAACAGGCATATACCCATACAGGCGAAAGCCAATTTGAGGGAACAGTCTGGGCGAAAGACAGCGATATGCTGCCAAAAAGTATTAAGTATATGATTGCAGATAAGCAGGGCGTGTGGTACAGCATCGTCATTAAGGGCGCTAATGGAAAGATTCTTGAAATTCGTGATAGCCTAAAACTTCTTCCGCTTCCTCTTAAAGCTCTTGGTAAATCCTTTAACACGAAGCACCAGAAGCTTGAAATGGAATACAAGGGCGAACGCCATGCTGGTGGCTTCATCAGTCCAGAAGAATATCACTATATTGCAAACGATGTGCTCGTTCTGAAAGAATGCCTTGAAACAACATTTGCGGAGGGGCACACGCGCCTCACGATTGGCTCATGTTGCTTTGACGAGTGGAAGAAAACTCTTGGCGGCGATTCAATTTACAAAGATTCCTACCCTAATTTGTGGCAGCGCCATATTGATGAAGAAATATTCGGTTCTCCATGTATCGGAAGATATATTCAGCGAGCATACAAGGGCGGTTGGTGTTATGTAAATCCGAAGTTTGCTGGTAAGCCGCAGCCTAAAGGATGCACATTTGACGTGAACTCTCTGTACCCGTATGTAATGCACAGTATGTCTGGTAATGAATACCCGGATTATTTACCTAGTTTTTGGCGTGGCAATTACATACCGGAGTGCTGCACATTAGGCATGAAACTACGGGACGGCAGCAGACGCAAGCCCGACTATTATTTTGTCCGCTTCAAATGCCGCTTCAAGTTGCGCAACGGGTATTTGCCTACGGTGCAAATTAAAGGGAATCCCTTGTACAAGGGCACAGAATGGCTTAGCACTTCGGATGTCTATAGCTCTCGCACGAAAAGATATTATGATACTATCATTGATTTCGATGGTAAGAAAGTAAAGCAATTTGTCACCCTTACAATGACTTGCACTGACTATGAGTTATTCCGCGAACACTACGACGTGTTTGATTTGGAGATTCTTGACGGTTGCTATTTCCAGACAAGAAAGGGAATATTCGACCAGTATCTTAACAAGTACCGCGAGATAAAAGAAAACAGCACAGGCGGCATCCGTTATCTTGCTAAACTATTCTCAAACAATCTGTATGGCAAGACCGCTGCTTCACCTGACAGTAGCTTCAAAGTCGCATATGTAAAGGACGATTCATCTATCGGTTTTTATCCGAACTATGCGCAAGATAAGACCCCCGGCTACATTGCTATCGGCGCTGCAATCACAAGCTACGCCCGCTGTTACACTATCCGCGCAGCTCAAGCAAATTATGAACACTTTTGTTATGCTGATACCGACAGCATACATCTTAATTGCAGCCCGGAAGAAGTGAAAGGAATCACAGAGCACCCGCGCACATACGGTTGTTGGAAGTGTGAAAGCGAATGGGATTATGGCCTGTTTCAGCGTCAGAAAACCTATGTCGAGCACGTGGTGAAAGAGAACCACGAGGAAGTGCAGCCGCATTATGACTTGAAGTGCGCCGGTATGCCTCAGCGTAGCAAGAAATTGTTCTTGCAGTCGTGTGGGGAAGATGAGGGCATCGAGCCGGAAAATGATATGGAACGCGAATTCCTGTCTGAACGGAGAAACATTGAGGACTTCAAGGTCGGCCTATGCGTTCCGGGCAAGCTACGCCCCAAGAGAATCCCGGGCGGTATTGTCCTTGTAGACACAACGTTTCAATTTAAGGAGGGTTAAAATGAGAATTACTATCCCTGACTATAGTGCGCCTACTTGTTTCTGTGGGGGCAAAATGGAGATATTTGTGGATGTTCCCACACAACGTTTATGCCTGAAATGCGTAAATTGTGGGCTTGAACAGTATGAGTATGTTCCTTTTGACGCTGGCACTTTGACTTTACGGTCTGTGTACTATAGTGCGCACTCAATTATGGAATAAAAATTACACCCCCTACCATACGATAGGGGGTATAACTATATCTAGAACACCGCTTGCTGCTGCGCGGTCGCTAATACCGATAACCTACTCCGAGCTGGTTTCACCCAGTAGCCTCTCGTCGCGGCACAACAGGGACGCGGTGCAGATACCTCAACAGGATATTGTTTTTACAAGGGCTTCTTTGCTTTCAAGGTTCTTGAATCTGAATCTGCCCATTTCAAACTGGTGTCTCAGCAGAGCAATGAGGCTATCATAACCGCCGCCGAGAATATAGTCAACGTCGTGGTCGTCCGTGTTGACTGTGATTTTCATGGGGTGTGTATGGTCAACGGATGGGGAGCAGTAAAGCATACTGCCAAACTTGTTTGCTTCTGGGTATTCTCTCACGCCGTATTCATGGCCGTGGTATTTAATTGTGCACAGGTACACATTCTTGCCGGTCATTTCTTCGACAAATGCCTGATTATCACTCAGGTATTTCCCGCTATCAGAGAAGCCGATGTATGCGGTCTTGCTGAACGCCTTAGAGAACCCGCTTTCAGCTTGTGCTTTCGCTGCGCTTTCATTGTAGCCTTGTTCCAGCACGAACCCATGCCCGCGCATGAACTTAACCTTATCATTTAGTCTGCTGCTGATTCCCATGGCAGAGTAATACGGATTCAGTACCGTGACTGGGTTACTAATCATAATCACAGGTACATATCTACTCTGTTCGCCACCACCTCTTGCAATCGACTTGTGGATGGAAATGAACTTATTCATCTCATTCGGGCAGTACACTCCGGTTTCGCTTTGGAACTCGTCGAAAAGCAGGACAGTCGTGTCATTGAGATAGTGCGAATATTTCTTAACTTGTTCAGCGGAGTTGAGTGCTACGGCATAACCGCAACACTCAGCTTCGCCGCTGTCTTTTGCAAGCATCAGATGCACGAAGGCTTTGCTTTCGGACATTTGCTGTGTAAGCGTATATCCGGGAAAGAACAGCGTGCCAATTTCCTTGAAGAACTTGTCCGCGCAATCCTGCAATTCATATTTGTATCTATAAATTAGGCAGAACTTTCCCTTGCCTTTGAGATATCTGCGCACAACATAGCGGTTGAACCATGTGGTTTTGCCCGCGCTTCTGTTGCTGGTGCAGATATAAATCTCAGGGCGGTTGCCGTCAATGTCATTCAGGCTCAGCAGCTTTGTGCCGTCATAATACTTGCTTTCCATTTCTTATCCTTTCATATCAACGTAGCGCTTCATGATAATGGCCGCGCGCATAAGCGTTTCGTTCAGGTCAATATTTCCCATGCCATCACCTGCAATTGCATCGCAATCAATCAGGGCTTTAATGTCCTTGTATGCCCACTTCGGCACATCGTTCAGGGTTTTGTAAACCATTTCAGTTTCCTCACTTTCGGGTTTGGTTTCAGGTTTTTCTTTCTCGTCCGCCAGCAGGGAGTAATTCGGTACGCCGTACCCGCGCACATACCGGGAGTTGACAAGCAGATTCCGTCTGCCCACAGTGTCGCCCTTGTTGCCCTCGATAACCGTGATATTGTAGCCGTTGCAGGTTTCCACAATACCGACATGGTCAGGCACTCCTGCGCAGTCGCCATAGCCGTTGTCATCCCAATCATAGAAGATAATATCACCCGGCTTAGGGATATAGTCGTCGCGCTCTTCCCAGCAGTTGGCAAACATGTACTTGCTAATCATTTCAGGGCACGAGCACTCCGGGAGCACAATGCGGGAAAATCCCGCAATGTACCCCATGGCGCTCACAAATGTAGCACACCAAGCGTCAGTATACTGCACCTTGTACCCTCTAGGCAGAGGGTGGTTCTTGTTGTAAATGTCGATGATTTCCTGCTTCTGCCCGTTGTAGGTGTTTGCACCCATATAGGCACGGGCGGTAGCAACGAGAAGTTCTCGAAGTTGTGTAACAGTCATACAATACCCCTTTCATCACGAACCGGTGACGGTCAAAGTGGCAGCGGAAGCGGAAGCGGTAACAACATACTTGACGGGTTGAGCAGCAGCGCCAGCCCCAAAGAACGTGAGGGAATAAGTGTCAGAACCGGCTTGTTTCCAACTAGCTAAACGAATTGTCTCCCCGTTAAAGGAAAGCCAGATATTACCGCGGTTTCTGCTTATCTCGTCTTTAATGATATCGTAGTAGCCATTATTATAATTTGTGATTTCTCCCTCTACTGTGCCTATAAGAACCGCATTAGAAAGAACAAAATCAATATCCGGCAGCATAGTCCCGTCGAGCACTTTATTATAGATAGAGTCAATGCTAAGATCTCTATAAGCAAAGACACCGTTATAAAGCCGCAAGTCTGACCAAGTCATACCATCAATCGTGGCTTTAGGATAGTCGCCTGTAGCAAGGTATGGGAGGTTTTCGTTGCTTGCCAATGAATCCTCACCAACTCCCAGAACTATATTAGCGTGTCCATCAATATCTTCTGCGAACGTGGGATTAGCAACCGACGGGGTGTCATCAGTCACAAGCCGCCCGGTGGAAATAGTGCCCCACGCAGTATCAGAAGCGGCTTTGACGAGCTTATACTCCTGAACGCCAGTGGTTCTAGTGATACTAGTCGAGACGAAAACAACTGTATCATTTGCCCAACTTTGCTGAACAGCTAGGATAGGTCTAGTGCCCGTGTCGATCCCGGTAATGAGCATATAAATCGGAGTATGCGGGTTTGCTATGATAAACGCCTTTACTTCGGCTGGGGTCATCTCAGCGGATGTAGTATGTGCGTCGTAGGTGAAATACTTAAATCCATACACGTATTCAATTCCACTACCATCCTGTTTCATTTTCAGAAATTTTCCATTATTAGCACTGGATGACGCTGCTAGAAAACCTTCTGCAATGTATGTTCCTTTAGTCTGTCCTCCAATAGTGGAGATAGTAAGTCTGCCATACGACATATCTGTGCGTCTAACGACGTTAAGGAAAAACGCTTTAAATACTGTATTAGAAAATGAAAAATCAAGAACCTGAAAGTAAGCCCCAATGTCTGCCGGAGCAATAAACACTGGTGTTCCGTTTTCTTTGGCCGCATAAATTTCTTCGACCGTATAGGTTTTATTGCCATCAGTCAGCGTATAAATTCTTTCGTCGATATTCGCTACATCAATAGTAATGTACAGCGGCTTGCTGGTTTGGTCTTTAAGTTCCCACGCTGCGCCGTTGACAGTCGGGACTTTGCCGTTGTCAGAACTGTCACCGGCAGGGACAGGCAGAGCGCACCATTTATAGAGAGCATATACAGAGGTAGCGGTGCTTGTTTTCGTCACCCAAATAGCATCAGCAATCGTTGGGAAACCAAGGAAAACATCCGGCGAAGCCGGCGAAGCGTGCACAAACGAAAAGACAATATTGCCGATCGTTTTATCGCCAGAAAGGTGTGTCTCGACGGATTCGGCAATCAATTCAGATTTCGTAGAATCCTTGTACAATCGCGCAACAGCGTTAGCACCAGAACTAATCAGGTCAAAAATGCCATCAAACGTTTGGTTTGTCGCCAGCGTGATAGTCCATGCCTTGAGGTCATTGCTATACACTTCATCCTGACCTGTGCCCCAAAAATCAACGTACGTCGTTGTCTCGCCCCCAGAAAGCGGGAGAGTAAATTCCTTCACGCCGTACTTCCACGCTGTCGTTCCAACATCAGCAGAAAGCTCAATGACACGAACAAGCATCTTGTCGGATCTAGTGGCGTAATTGGACGTAACGAACGTGAACGTCATGTGATTGCCGCCGTAGATATCGAACGTGCCGTTCCAGTATTCCGCCCCATCAACGCTGTCAATCAGGCGGGTCGGAAGATTCTGGTAGAGCTTTCCGCTAGTATCTGAATGATACTGCGCATAAACAGCGTTCGGGGTCGATTCGTCATCAGTAGTAATAACATCGTGTGCCCCACGCGTAAACTGGAAACCCTCATAGCGAATGAAATCAAAGATTTTAGAATCAATGGTTTCGTGAACCCAAGCGCCAGTTTTTGCGTCTCCGATAATGTAATCCAGCGTTTTGTTAAGCTGATTAACACCGTTAGTAATGGCCGTTCCAAAATCGCGTTCAAACGCAATTCGGACAATGCGGTTAGTCGTGTCAACTGTAGCAATGGAACTCGAACGTGCAAGGCCGTCGTAGGCTAGCTTAGCATTAACGGCCACACAAAGGTTTTTCCCTCCGCGCGTCATGTTGTAAAGCTGCAAGAACTCAGACGGAGTAATGCTACAATTGACAGAACCGGAATCGGAAACAACTGCGGTGACGTTTACAACGCCCTCTGCTGACGTGGACGGGGTATTAACCTCGATAATCTGCAAGCCCCACGGAACATTAAGAGACGTATTGGAAATGGGCGGAATAGTGAGCTTTGCAACTTTCTGCTTGATAGCATAGTCATTCGCGCTATCGTATTTCGTCTCAAGAGGAACGATAATGTTGAAGTCGTTAGAAGCCTCACTCCCCCAATTGCCAGCATTATAGGAGCAAGACGCGGCATATACCTGCCCGCGCCCGGATTCATTCGTAGAGAACAGCGTGTAAATTGCGTCGCCATTTCTTACCCAATTGTACAACTCACTTCTCGTCGGCATAGCGCCAGACGGGATTGCGCCATCAAAAACAAGGAAATGAGTTCTACCATTAAGTGCTTCAATCTGTTTCAAGCGTTCATCCAGCGCCGCGTCTCCGGCCTGTCTGTCTGCAATCTCTCTGGTCAACCCCTCATTGAGTTTGTTCACCGTTTCGCCTGTGTTGTTAAGCTGACCCACTACCTTGCAAAGGGTTTCGTAGTAGCTCATGCTTTCATCGTACACAAGCGGGAGAATTGGCTGACAGTAAAAGCTCATGGTATTCAACATACTGACTGTGTCCATAACTTCACTCCTTTACCATACGTTCATAAATTCGGTTGAAAGCTCGTTAATCATTCTGCGCTCAATATTGATAAGCGCGTTAGCAACGTCTTTCATAAGTTCAATTCTTGCCTTGCCGCCAGCTTTGCCCTTGATAGTCTCTGTGGTGTTGGCTTTGCGGTCAGACATTTCGTTGTGTGATTCCGTGTTGTCGTTACTCTGGTCAACCAATGCGCGGCGAGCGTAGGACAGGTACGCCATACCCGCTGCATCTTCGGCGGGTTTCACAGACACAAGACCGTTCTGCGGGGTGTCACTGTCAAGGTTATAGTTGTCAGCACTAATCGTATTCTTATTCGTGCTGCCACCAAGAGCCGTGTCGTTATAGTCGCCGGTGAACGTGCGCACAAGGTCGGTGTCACCATACAACGCTTCAATATCCTCAGCCGTAAAATCACGAATACTATTGAACGTTGACTTGACAAGCTGCGTATAGTATGGCGCGATTTCCGCAAGCTGTTCGTTCATGTGGAACACCCAAAGCGCTGGTGTTTCCCACCCGATTTCACGAGTATAGTAGTGGGCGAGAATGCGCCTACAAATATAATATGTCGTAGGCTCGTCCACAAATTCCCACGGAATAACGCTGCGTTTGAACGGGGAATCTTCTCTGCCTGTATTTCCAATGGGGAAGATTTTGGGGGCTGCCGCACCAATGATTTCATTAATGGGTCTGGTTGCGTCATCTACCAGCGATTCGCAAATGAACCTTACCTGTGTAGTGTACAAGCTCATTCTTTCGGTTCACCCCCATTATCCTCCGGGTTCGGGTCGAGCCAGTCATCAACGGTATTGCCCTCATCGTCGGAAATGCCAGACGTGTAAAGGGAGTTGACAGAGACTTGAATGTTCAGGCCGAACATTTTATTGATTTGCTCAGCGGCTTGCTGCCGGGCTTCCAGCTTTGACATACGGCAAGCAGATGTGCCAGCCGTTGCTTGCTGGATTTCGTCCGTGATAAGGCGCTCACGTTTGGAAATAGTGAGGTTCGGAACACCTTGCATTGCAAGAGCCTCGTTCCAAATTTCGCGTTTCAGGTCTTGAAGCTTATCGGCAGTATACGGAACGCCCGGATTAAGCACCTGAATGTTATTCAGATTCAGGTCTTTGTCGCCAAAGATAATCGGAACATTGCCGTCATACTGCATCATGAGGTTCTTGAACGTCAGACGCTGAGATTCAGGGCACGTAACAATGACCGGGGTTTTCTGCGCTGCTGCGTTAACATCAACGTCACGGTCAATGTTCTCAAGCCGATGTGCATACACCCAAGCTTCATAAGCGGACGGCAGCCTCAGACGGTTATTCCAGATGAGAACAGAGTTGGTATTGTCCAGCTTCCACTGGTTCTTGCCGACGCTTGAAGCATACGCTACGCGGTTGATAGGCGTGTTGTATACGTCAAACGGGCCATTCGCCATTACGCGCAAAGCAAGATAGCCTTGCTTGTCGTAATCTTCTTTCCCCTCAAGACGTGCAGCTTCTGAAAGAACATCATCCTTGAAAAACACGGCGCAGCCAGTCGAGAACAGGCACAATTCCAAGAAGCGCGGGTCAACACTCGGTGGGAGGTTTTCCCACGTGAACAGGGACGTTGAGATTTCCGTTAGCTTGTTGTAGTAAAACTGATACCGGGTAGTGTTGTCGTATGCCGTTTCCCAAAACTGCCGCGAGTGAGATCCTTTAGGGTTTCGATATGGTTTGCTCAAATTATTATCACCTACTTACAGTGAATTATCAAGCGAGTAGTTGCCTACGCGCGTAAAGGGATTTCCGGCAGACAAGTCAATGCACCGCCAGAAAGTAATGCCGCGATCGTAAATCTGTACAAGAGCGGCAGTCACATCCGCAGGAGCGCTGCCAGTGAGAGTGCAGCCACAGGTCTTGACGTAATTCCATGCTTTTCTGCCGTTGCGATTAGGGACTTTAAGACGGTTCGTCTTGTAGCCGAACATGGAAAAGAAATCGTCAATGATTCGGGCGAATTGGCCTTGGATGCGGTAGGGCATATAATGGAAGCCTTGATAGCCCATGGCACAAAACACACTTGAAGACTGTTGACCACGCGCATGATTAGGCTGAGTTGACGCTGTCTTTACCTGCGCAACAAGGTTGATGGTTTTGTTAAGAACATCACTTTGCGCGTTATAGGAAACATTCTGCGCATTCTGATATGCGTTAGCATATTGACCAACAGCCTGAATTGTTTGGGCAGACCCAGCGCCAGTCATCGCAGCAGACATACCGGCAACTTCGCCAGCCATGCCAACGCCTGTCGCAGCCAAGGCAACTTGCTTTACAGTATCAATTGCAGTAGTGGCTACGCCCGCAGCAATCGCATATTTGTTTTGTGCAATCCACGCTTTGAACGTATCAACATTCCAAGCGCATTGAGGGAAACCGCCCATAATCAAAGATTCCTGAAAGTTCGTCGGAAGCCCTTTATAGTTAATAGGAATAGATGCGCATTCCAGATTGCCGTTTACTGCGCCAACAATATTGAACGTGGGCTTGCGATTTGCGAAATATTCATAAGCATAGTTCGCAGCATTGCCTTGAAGATTATCGACATACACGCCACAAAATGGGGCAGTATATAGCTTATTATTTTTCGGCTTATAACCGTCAAACGTGCCAGTAAAGGCAGGGATGGAATCTACAGTGTCAGGAACAAGCCCTGTTGCCAAGTCGCCCGTAATCGACCAGTTCATGAAAAACTTAGGGTACATTGTTATGCTCACGATGCCGTCTGCTTTGTTTGCTTTTGTAGCAGCCTCGATAATAGCATTTGCTTTCTGCGCACAAGCCCTAGGGTTGTCAAGGTCATACTCGCAAAGATTCTTCGTAAGACCGGTATAGATACCGCTGTCAACGCCCCCAACGCCACCATGCGAAGCATCCTCAATAACCCACTGGTTATCTTTATAAGTAGCTTTCCATGTAGCAAGAATACAAATTACATAATTAGTTTTCAAGAAAATATTCGGAAAGTAATCATTGTCATACACATATTCCCCAAGCTCGAAAGATTCGGGATTTAGGTTATCTCCAATTGCATCTGTCATTGCGTGCTCGCGCTCGACAAAACACTGGCCGACGTTAACGTCAAAGAGGTACGTCTGCATGGGGTCGATAGTATAGTAAATACGCGAAGTTGTGTTGCTGATATACTCGACCTGCGTAATGAACGCATAGAACCATTTCGTGCCGTAAGCCGTATTACGGAACATCATATAGTTGCAATCGAACAGTTCATCAGCAGTTTTGTCCAACGTGATGTACGGCCTAGGATAACGTTGGTATGAAACTTTATCAAAATAGAACGCAAGCGCATACGTCGTGAATGCCGTCGCTTGCTGTTCAGGACTGTCAAACCAAATGGTATGGTCGAATGACGGTTCAAGAGGAACATTCTTTAGAATGTACACATCTGAATTCGGAACAATCATCGACATGAAACCACCTGCCTTTTATGAAATTCCCTCCTACCCACCCGACCACTATTTTAACGCCGTGGCCATTCGTCTGTAAATGTATTACTTAACCGTGACAGTGCACGTAGCTTTCTTCGCATCGTCGAAAGCAGAAGTTGCGGTAATCGTCGCAGTAGTGGACGTTGCGTCTGCATCAACCGTAACTACGCCGGACGCAGAAACCTTAACATCCGCTGCGTTGCTCGTCCACACAACGGTCTGCGGGGCAAAGTATTCGGTCTCAACCACACAGGAAAGGGTCACACTGCCACCCTTAGGCACAGAAGCAGTGGTCGGAGACACAGTAACGGAAGTGACAGCCGGAGTGCCCGGCACAAACAGAACAGAGTTAGCGAACGGGGACACCGAGAACGTTTTCCACACGTGGTAAAAGTAGTTCCAGTACAGACCCTGACCGTTGTACTGCTCAGTGAACTGCGTCAGCATATCGAACACCATGAACCAATCCTTGTCAACAATCACTGCCGGGATTGCATTCAGCGCCGTAAGCTCAACCTGAGACGGCTCATGATACGTCGGGTCGCCAGCAAAGATTTCGCCAAGACGGGCAATGTCGAGGTCACCGAAACCATCAATCAGAACACGATGACCAAGGAACTCAGCCTTATCCATGTTGAACGCGGAAGCAAGGACATTCACGTCCATGGTGGCATCGAACACGGAGTTAACAATCATGTACTGGTCGGTCTTTTCGGTGAACGTGCGGACGGCTGCGGGGTTGTACTCGCTGTTCATGAACGTAAGCTTATTGGACACGCCCTTGACGGTGGTGACAATCGCTTTCGCATTCTCAGCGTTCACGGTCGGGACAGTGACAGGGTACACACGGCCATCAAGAATGTGGCGGGCAAGCAGATACTTCATCACAAGGAACTCGTCATAGTTCGCACCCGTATACATGGAATCAACGATTCTGGCAATCAAGTCAGTCACGCCATCCCAAGAGAGGAACGCCTGTTTAAGCTGCTCCTGAGTAACGGTCGCCTTGTAGAACTTCTGATAGTTCATGATGTGGAACGCGGCACGCACATCAGGCACAACGCGCTTGAACACTTCCTGCTCAGCAATCTCAGGATTGAATTCCTGAACCTTTGCAATGTTGACGAAGATTTCCTCAATGGATTCGCCGTACTCAAGAACACCTTTCTTGAAGAACGCGATGGGGTTAGAGTACATCTTCGACGTGAGCATCACACGGCCAATGCGGTTAACCAGCGCGTTAAGAAACTCGTTCTGGAGAGCAGGGTAATCCATGATAATCGCGCCAATCGTGCGAACAGATTCGACGTCATTGGCATCAGCTTTCGGGACGTAGTTCCGATAATCGACCGATGCATTATTGCGGATAACATTCAGGATATCCGCAGCGGACGTGGTCAGCGTCCTAATCTTAGGCTTAACAGGCATAAGCATTTACTCCTTTCAAGAAAACAGGTCGTCATATTTCTCCGGAGATTCATCTTCGTCAGGTTCATCTTCCGGAAGCTTAGGGTCTGCCGGAGAATTGGGAGCAAGGAAACGGTCTTTGTACTCCTTTACAACATTCTCATACTTTGCTTTGTATTCGTCACGCTCCTGCTGAAGCTGCGGATTAGACATTTCATCATACATACCCATAAGGTCGGAAACGTCCTTGAGCGTGGCTTCGTCATCGGCGGTAGCATACTTGCCGATAATGGTCTGAAACTGTTCACGAGTTAGCACACTAAAATTCCTCCTTTAATAGAATCGGGCATATGGATTTATCATCATCCATAACGGCATTGACTTTGACTTTTTAGGGATAGGCTGTGGAGCCGGGAGATTCGTGAGGTAGGTGTACCATTTGTCAGCATAGGTCATGCGGGCGTCTCTGGTTTGATTCCATGCACTCACATTTGGGCGTTCATACTGGACGAACCAAGTATCGGCGAGAGTTGCAGGCGATTCTGTGGAATGAATGAACGTCTCCCACGTGTATGTGTACGACGGAAAAAACGGATTCTCACCAAACTGAAAATTCGTCTCATATTCAAACTTGATACGGTTTAATTCCAAATCGCCACATTGCAACGGGTCATCCCAGCCATCGCCCGCCCAATCACTGAACTTTGTTCGCGGCGTCCATTGAACAAGACCATAACCCGCCTGAGGGTCGCCAAGCGCAAAGCCAACCTCTGTTTGCCCCGGATTGAGGTGGGATTCATACTGCATATTGCCAAGCATACCAGCAACGGCATTTACTGACCAACCAAGAGCACCAAAGTAATTCCAGATGATGCGCGCGTTGTTTCTCATAGCATCCTCTGTCATTTTTCCAAGCTCGTTAGTGTAGTAAGCTACCCACTCTAGCCCCTCAGAGGCCATGCTTGCGTAATCGGGGAGACAGTAACCGCGAATAGACTTCTGGTCTATCGTGCGTTCCATCAGCTTAACGGAATCTCCATTGTTGCCCTCAATTACTGTAAACGTGTTACCGTTTACAACGCCAACTATACCACAGTGGTCTGGTTGCCCCTGATTGTCACCAGAACCAGAGTCGTCCCAATCGTATTGAATAATGTCCCCCATCTGAGGAACGTAAGCGTCGTTTTCTTCCCATCGGTTAACGTTCTGATATAGCGTTACCATGTAAGGGCAAGAGGCTGTCGGAAAAATAATCTCCGTTAAGCCTAAAGCAATGCCGACGTATGAAACGAACACTGCACACCACGGTGAAGCATAAGTAACGGTCGGGCTTCCTACATCTGTTTGGTAGCTATTATAGGCGTCAATTATTTTTCTATAACTGCCGTCGTATTCATTAAGGCCGATGCACGATTGAGCGAAATTGTAAACTGACGTTCTCAGCTCTTGCTCAGTCATTTAATCGTGAGCGTGTTGATAAGAGACTGCATGACAGAAGTATTGTTATTGATAGCAGTAGAAAGCTCGGAAATCTCTGCCTTATATTCCTTCGTCAGATTGCTAATCTCTTCCTTGTGGTATTCCGCAGATTTGTTGACGTAGAAAAACATGATAAGACAACAAGCAATAGGAAAGCCCACGTTTGAAATAAGCTGAACGACTTCGTCCATGTGCATTCACTCCTTTCTACATACCATATTAACACAGACCCGGGCTTGTGTCAAATGGTAAGTTTTGGAGATAAGAGTGGAC
>UMIH01013487.1_pt1 | contig 17388 bp, 9 predicted proteins | sample 1965771 | NCBI WGS metagenome assembly UMIH01 (sample SAMEA4836120, study PRJEB28245) | human gut metagenome | biome: gut microbiome; material: fecal sample | place: Denmark | collected 2008
AGATACTTCGGCTTGCCGTCCTCTTCGCTTATGTGCATGGGGTTGAGGAAGATCACACCCTTCAAATCCTCAAACAGCTCCTGCTCGGTTTTACCGGTAAGCTGCGACATATATGGCATGTCGATTCTCGCTTTTTCCGCAAGGGACAGAGCATAGGCCTCGGAAGCCGTGTCAACCGACTGCACCGTTACCTTCTGCTTGATGGTTCGTTTGGAGAACATATCTGCCTTGCGGAGGAAGTTGCCCTCATCATCCAGCACCTCCAGCGAGGCAAGCAGGCAGTAGGAGCTGTCGGAATTGAAAGCCGAATTGTTGGCTCTTGCGCTGATAAGCCCATATTTTTTGCTGAAATCATCATAGAGGCGATTGAGTTTTTCCTGCTCTGCCTTGATATCGGCATCGGGATAGTCCTCCGTCTGGTACTCAATCAGCGTCCAGACACAATCACGGATGGCAATCATGCCTTTGATGCGGCTTTCGGCAGTCGCGGAAACATCCACGGGATTCATGCGGCTGTTTTCACGGTAATAGATTTTACCGTCCACCACCGTGAAGCTGAAATTGCGCACATCAGGGTCAGCGGGAATAGAAAGGTCCTCATCCTCCGCTTCAAGATCGTCGATTTCAAATTCGGTAATCTCGGCATGAATGTTCTGGATGGCATCCCGCAAGAGGTCCCCAAGCTCTGCATTTTCATAAGCAATACAGGCGGACTCCATGCCGTGAGGCCCACTGACCATCTGCATGTCGCCCAACACCATTTCAGGGTTGTCCACAAAATAGGCGTTCATCCGGATGCCATTGGCGTCGGTGGCCAGATGCACCCAATCGGGCTCAATATCCACCAATCGGTCACGCTTTTGGAGGAAGATAATGTCCGATGTGACCTCTGTGCCGGCAGCGGCCTTGAAGGTATCATTCGGCAGCCGGATAGCGCCGAGCAAGTCGGCTCTCTGCGCGATATACTTTCGAACATTGGGATTTTCCTTATCCAGCGTACCCTTTGAGGTAATGAAGGCGATCACGCCGCCGGGTCTCACCTTATCCAAAGTGCGGGCGAAGAAATAGTCGTGAATGAGGAAGTTGTGCTTGTCATAGCGCTTGTCGGGTACCTTGAACTGCCCGAAGGGGACATTGCCGATTGCGGCGTCAAAGAAGCTGTCGGGCAGATTTGTACTCTCAAAGCCCTGCACCGCGATGCTGTTTTTTTGATAGAGCTGCTGGGCGATCCGCCCAGAAATACTGTCCAGCTCCACGCCGTAGAACTTCGCGTCATTCATGCTTTCGGGTACAAGCCCCATAAAGTTTCCGATGCCGCAGGAGGGCTCTAGCACATTGCCGGTCTGAAAGCGCATATTCTCCAAGGCACTGTACACCGCCTTGATCACCACGGGCGGCGTATAGAAGGCCGTCAGCGTGGATTCTCTCGCCGACGCATATTCCTCATCGGAAAGCACATCCTTCAGCTCGGCATAATGGGGATTGTCCTCCTTGAAGAACTCAGAGAGACCGCCCCAGCCCACATAGTCGGCAAGCACGCGCTGCTCCGTGGGTGTTGCCAACCGGTTTTCCGCATCCAGCTTATTCAGAAGCTGAATGGCACGGATATTGTGATAGAACCGTTCCAGCGGCGTGCCCACGCCGATGTCATCGCTCTCGATTTGGAAGTTGGTTCGGTACTCGGTGCTGATTTCCGGATGCAGCACATGAGGCGCAACCTTGGAGGCTCTTGTCACCTGCGGAGGCGGAGCGAGCGCTTCTTCCTGGTCATCCAGCAAGGCTTCCGCATTGGGGTAGGTCACGACCTCGCCGTCTTTGACGGTGCTGATGGGCAAAGCATCCAATTCTTCGTCCGTTAGGCTCTCAATTTCGGAATCGTCTTCTGCCAAATCTTCCGTTTCTCTGAATACCCGTGTGCCGTCCGCACCAAACTCCGCCTCATATCGGTCAGTCTCTCGCGCTGCTTCCCGGTCTGCCTCTAAAGACAGAATATCCTCGTGAATCTTCAGGAGGTTTTCCGGCGTGAACTCGACATAGCCGCAGTCCATCTCATAGTCATTTTCAGCTTCCATGAAGAACGGAGTATTGATGTCCGCAAGGAACTGATCCGACATTTCTTCAAGGTCATTTCGGAAGTCGGCGGCGTTTTCCGGATGGCTGGCAATGTCATACTGCTCGACAAGCTCTTCAAAAACAGAGAAATCAAGGTCACCGGAAACATACTGTCCACCTGCATCTGCATCTGGATTGAAGTAAATCCAGTGAACCTTGTTACTGCCGGTGTCAAGGGATATTCTCGCCTTCGTATTGTCTGTGACAGGGGGTTCTTCCACGGCTTGCAGCAGCCTGTCATTCAGCGGATTTTCTTTGAGCCGGTTATCGAACTCTTCACGAGTCAGCTCCTTGTTAAACAGCGGGAACTGCGTATCAAAGAGGACGACCTTCTTCTCGTCAAAAGACAGCAGCTCGTATTCCTGTGTGCCGATATAGACCGTATCACCGAGATGATAGCGGTATTCCTTCCGGGGTTCCGGTGGAGGGTTCAGCTCATCAAAGGTCGGCTCAAGGGACTTCGCCACATCGCTGTTCAACGCTTCCAGCATGGCTTCGCACCGTGCGGTCAAGTGGGTGTTGTCCGCAATGATCGTATTCATTGCTTCGCACATCATGGGGAGGATGAAGTCACCCTCCGCAGTACGGGCGTGCATTTTCTTTTCGCCCACGCTGAACGCACCCCAGCAGCTTGACAAATAATACAGATTCAGCGCTTTGCTTTCCTCGCCGAGCTGCGTCACGAAGTCGTTATAATCATAGACAATCGACCGGAACTCCTCAGAGATTTCACCTTGTTTCCTCCGAGCTTCTGCCTGCTCCCGGTAGGCAGGATAGTTGTCCTTTTCTGCTTGGCTCAGATAGCGGTCGGTGCGAATCAGCTCCCCGATCCGCTTCTCGACCTTGTTCCACCGCAAAAGCAGTTCCGCATCGGGCCGAGAGATTCTGCCTCTGCTGATTTTGATTCCCTTGGCGTCGTGGCTTTCATCGAGATTTCTGCCGGAAACGGCAGGATACGCGCCGCCGATGCCGTATTCGTTTTTCAAAAAGGCGATATTGTTCTCAGAAGAATCCTGTTTGAGAAGCTGCTCATAGATGCGGAATTTGCCCTGATGGATGCCGCTGCCCCGTGTCAGAATGGCGTCGATGTCCTCCTGAGAAATAGAAAAAGCGGAGGATTTTTCTTCCTCCGCTTCTGCGATAATTTCCTGCTGCTGTTCAACTGTGGGGAGCGTTACGCGTAGATCAGGTCGTTCAGAATCACTTCCTCCGCCGAGTGACGAATGGAATTCATCATCTGCACCCATTTCATCTGATCTTCCGCTTTCAGGCGCTCCGTCACGTCCTGCTTCTCTGCCATCTGTCGGGTCAGGCGTTCCATCATCTCGTTGGCTTGCCGGTCCACTTCCTCCAGATGACTGTTCAGTGTTCCGTTCAGCAGCATCCCGGTGTAAATCCCATCCCGGTGTTTGCGGAGGAATGTCCGCCGCAGCATTCCATATTTCCCAAGCTTCGGGCTCTCCGGCACGGTCAGATCGGGAATCAGATAGTCCCCCTGCATCGTATAGGTCAGTTCCATGTTCGTTGCTCCTTTCCTTGTTTTCTGTTCGGTTCTTATGATACGCAGAAGAACCGGTCTGCGCAAATGTGCGAATCTTCCGCTTTTCCTCCTTCTCCATCTCCTTGACGGTTTCGCCCATTTCCCGGATGACCATCTCAGAAATATCGCTGACTGCGGCACCGAGCACGGAGATAACCTCCAGGGTGTTGAAGTCAAAGAGGTAGCTGAAATCCTCCCGGTCAAAATACTGCCTCGGCTCATACCCTGCACGGGAGAGCACCATAAAAGCGACGCTGCTTTTCAGCGTGGTTTTCAGCCACGCTTCAAGGCTTGTGTCGTCCAGCTCCTCCAGAAAGCTGCCAGCTTTGACAGCGTTCAGTTCCATGAGATAATCTGAAAGATTATCCTCCACGGCATAACCGGAAATATCTATGAGAAGGCGCGGGAAATCTCGCGGCTCCTCCACATCGCCGAAGCTGGCCTGAAGGCTTTCCGATACCGCATATTCGTACTCCGGCTTCATCTGCCAAAGGGTGATGTTCCTTCCGGCACGGCTGTTGGTGTCGGAGATATCAAAGACATGTCTCAGCTTGTAGGGAACATCTCTGTCGATCAACAGTGCGATGCCTTTCGTGCCCTTGTTTACCCATCTGCCGAGTTTATTCCATGTGTCGATTTCCGCACACGCCGTTGCATCTGGCTTCTGCGCATGGATGAGCAGCTGCTCCTTAAAGCTGTACTTGTAGTTGTTTGCCGCCGTAATCAGAAAATCGGTATATCGGTCGGCATTGGAGGCAATGTCCCTGGCAGTCTGGAACGCCATCTCCAAAATGATTCTGTATTTGCTCGGCATGGGAACTCCCTCCTTATCTTACTTTGATCGTGACCTCAACGGTCTGCGCATTCTCTCCGAGGATCGATGCAAATAAAAGCCCGGTTCTGGCGTTGGACACCTTCGTCACAAGCTCATTCAGCCGGCAGACGGTGGTATTGATCTCTTTCTGGTTATCTGCGTAATAGTAGCCCGTTTCATCGCTGCAAATAGGAAAGCCATCCTGTCGCAAGGTGCTGATCTTGCGGCGAATATTTCGTCCGTCAAGCAGAAACAGCTTTTCAAGCTCCTTGCTGTGGATGGCATTTTCTTTGCCAATATGATTTTTACGGAGATACTCGCAGATGGCTTTCTCCTTATCCATAGCTTCTCCTTATCTCTCAGGTTCGTGTTCTTTTCTCTTTGGGGACACTGTCTGAGGCTTTCTGCGGGAACTGTCCTCTACGAAAAGTCCTTTTGGCAGTGTATCCAGGTCGTTCAGGAACGCACGGGAAATCGTCTTGCCGTTCTGGTCTCGGTAGAGAACGACGCACAGCGGCACACCGCAGTCCAGCTGATTTTTTAGATCGGTCAGAAAAGCTGTCTCATCCATATATTCGGTGTGTTCGACCACCTTGCCACGAAAGTCCAAATAATCGATTCGCACTACGGGATTAACCTGCTTTTTCATATCAGTGTGTTGCGCAACAGCCCATTCCGGCAGCTGTGTAAGGTAATTGAAGGAAAGCTCCGGAAGCACTGTATAATTCATCTCCCGCAGCGAATCGAACTGCCGCATACCCAGAATCTTTCCGTCCAAATAAACCCCAATATGGCAATCCTCCAGATTCGCGTAGACCCGCAATGTATGTCCTCTTTCCAGCGTTTTGTGACCCAAGTCAACCTTGTGCAAGTCAGAGAAATTTGCTTTGCACCCAAATTCCCGCATACAGTAACTGTTTAGAAGCTCTCCAGCCTCCAAGAACTGTTCCAATCGATCCAGAGTAAGATAGCTGCAGCCAATAGCTGCGGGCTTGTCGCTTCTCATGCGGATTATGGTATCTTCATAGCCGTCCATACCAGGCCTCAGCAGGAAACGATTGCTGACCTCGCGAATCATTTGAAAGGCCTCAGTAGCATCCCAGCAAGCGGCATTCACCGCCCGTATCGTTTCTTTATTAAAAACACAGATTTCAACCAGCGACTGCGTAGTATCGTAGTGCACCCATTGAATCTTGCCGTCGTTCAGGTCTGGATAAAACACATCTATCTCTTTGCTCGTATCAACGCTCAAATACTTTTCCTCCTTCCCGCAGTGGTTCATCGTGCCTCACCTCGTTCTCTCTGTCGGGTAGGAAAGCTCCAGCCGTACACCTTCCCGATCTCATCGCCAAGCCTGCGGGTGACACGGGCAATATCTGCCCTGGTGGCTGTGCCGTTGTAGATTTTTTCTTTGAGCCGGTCCTTCTGCGCCTGGGAAACATTGTCCTTATATACCCGATAGAGATAGTGGTTTGTACCGTCATGGTGGGTGTCATCGCACCGAAGATCTCCGCTCTTGTCCACATACCATGTGGTGTAGTCGTAATCAGAGTAAAGGCAGTCACGGATATTGCCGCTGGGAATTTCTTTGTATCCCGTGCGCCTGCCATTCCAAAGCCCCAGATCGGCAACAACCAGTATCGGCTGCGAAAGCTGGATGTCCAAATTCAGGCGTTCGTCCTCAAGATAATGCCCATTTTCCTCATACATCATGGCGACGCGCTCGTCCTCGGAAAGCGTCGGATATTCTTCCTCCATCCAGTCTTTCCACTCCTCATAGTCAAGGTCAGCATTGGACCAGATGCGATAATCGTCCTTACTCATCGTGCATCACCTCTGTCCTTCGGCATCACAGGCTTTCCGTCTGCGTCATAATTTCTCGGGTCAGCGGCGGGCACCTGAAAGCCGAACATAGAGCCGGCCTTCATCGCTTCTTCCTGCGCTCGGCTGACGCCGAGCTTTGCATTATACTCATTCGCGATGCTCCGGGCTTCGTCCTTGTCGGTGACGGGAATGTCCGTCTTGAAGTAGCCCTTTTCGCCGCGCTTGATGATAATGATTTCGTCGCTGCCGGAAAGAACGCTGTAGCACCGCTCGGGCAGGTTGTCCCGAACCGGCTCGCAGGTATGGCCGCCGTATTCCATGTGCTCGGCAAACTCGCAGATGTGATAGAGGTTGCTCCCGATCTCCACATGGTAATCGTCGATATACCGGCAGGTGCGGATCTGCTCTTCATTCCACGAATAGTGGATTTTCACCTTGCCGCCATCCGGAATGCGAAACAGCTCCTTGTAATGGCTGTCAATAAAACGGATTCCTTTCTCTGCGTCCTTCAGGTGCTGATCGAGCCAATCCCGGCGATAGCAATAGCAGTACAGGTTGTATTCGCCTCTGTCCGGGTTCAGGCGCAGAAGATAGGCATATTTTTCGGTATCCACACGAACGCCATAGTAGCCCGGCTCCTCCTGCATCCGGCTTTGGGGTGTGCAATAGCAGTACTTGGCAAGCGCCCTACGGTTATGAAGAATGTCGCCTTCCTCACGCAGAGAGTTGATTACCTCGTCAAACTCCGCCTTGAACTCGTCGGTTTTCAGCTCTTCCCGGAAGTCAAACCAACTGCTGAAAAAGCCGTTGCCGTCTGTATCCATGTCTGCCCGGAGGTGGCCGATCAGTCCGGTTTGCATGGAAATCTGCGTGCTCTGGCGAAAGGTATATTTGTCCTCCGCCTCGATCATTGCTCTTTTTTCATACTCGATCATCTTGCGTCACCTCTTTCTTTAGTCGGTTTCTTTTCCTGCACGTGTATCTCTTTTGCTTTCTCCAAGCCCTTCTGCGCCCATTCAGGAAGCTTCTTTTCCTCCATGACACCGAGAAAATCCGTGCGGTAAAAGGAGGTCTTTCTCCCGTCGTACAGAGAAATGCAGCAGCAGGTACGGCCTCGCGCATTGGCCTGCGCGCCGAAGCCACCGGTACACAGCATAAGTTGATGATTGGCGTGGCGGAACTCAGGCCGGAGAATGCTGCCCTTGATGACAACCACCTTGTTCTCAATGGAATCTTTGTAGGAAATCGGCGCGCAGCTTTCTGCCATGAGTTCCTCATTTACGCCGACCTCCTGACAGGCTCTCTCGTTTTCCTGAATAATCTCCTCGGCTGCATCCGCTACGCGCTGGCCGAACACCTTTGCAATCTCTGCAAAATCGTTGCTGACCAGCACTCCGGAATAGCGCTCGAAAATGGCGTTGGTCTCTACGAAGCAGCACATATACCGTTCATCCTTGTCGGCGTTGGGATTCTCGCCCAGAGCAATATCCTTGTGCCCGATATACATGGAATACTTTACGGAGTAATCTCCGATTTTTCTTGTCTCTTCCATAGCGTCTCCTTTTATAAGCGGGGCGGCATCTGTAAAAAGATGCCGCCCCTTGCCGTTTTACTTCCTGTTCTTCAGGCGAAGAACGATCAGCCCTGCAATAATAAACACCACAAGACCGATGCCGATGATGACCTTAGCGCTCATGCTTGCCTACCTCCTTCTTTTTTCGGAAGGTAAAGAATGCCGCCGCACCTGCACCGATTGCAGAGATACCGGCAAGTGCTGCCCAAAGAGGCATATTGGTGGTATCTCCGGTCTTGGGAATATCCGTAACAGGCTTGAGCTTGTTATGGAGCTTGGCAACGACCGTCTTTCCTTCGTGAACGGTTACGGTGACATTTGCGGGAAGCTCATACTTCTCGTTGGCTTTGTTGGACACCTCGGAGATCACATAATCGCCGATGCGCAGCCCCTCGATGTGGATCTGACCCTTCTCATCGGTCACAAAGTCCTTGCTGAAGGCATTGCCGGTGATATCCGAGCCCTCCACACGGAAGGTAAAGCCCTTCAGCACGCCGTCATCCGAAGTCTTTTCAATGCGAATGCCTCCGGTCTGTGCCTGGTTGACAAAGCCCTTTCCGGCCTCATTTTCCACGACGACGGTTTTACCATCTTCCTTAATGGAGAAGCTATAGGTTTTCTCATCAAGGAAGAAGCCCTTGGGGGCCTCGGTTTCCTTCAGCGTGTAATCGCCGTAGGGCAGATTGTCCAGCTTGTAGACGCCGTCGGACAGCTCCTCCATCTGGCCCACAAGCTTTCCGCCACGGTATACCTCAAAGACTGCGCCGCTCAGGTGATGATCGGGATAGTCTTTATCCACCTTGGTCAGCTGAACGCTGCCGCGAATGAGCTTGTTGGTGATCTCGATCTCGATCACAGCACCGTTCTGATCTACCTTCACGGTATAAGGCGTGTCATCCATCACATAGCCCTCCGGCGCGGCGATTTCACGGACCACATACTCGCCATAGGGGATACCTGTAAAGGAGAAGCTGCCGTCCTCTGCGGAAACAGTGGTCAGAATAGGCTCTGTGCCGTCAGTAAGGAACAGACCGATGGTAGCTCCGGCCAGCGCCTTGCCGTCCTCATCCTTCTTCATGCCATAGATCTCTCCGTAGATCATCTCGTTGGTAATGCTCTTTCCGTCATTGACAGCAAGCTCTACCACGGGAATTTCCTGACCGGCATAGGCAAAGGTCACAGGATACTTCTCATCGGAGAGCATATAGTGGCTGTCGGTGCTGATTTCTCTGACATAGTAGCTGCCGAAGGGGACATCGCTCTTGAGCACGGCTTTCCCGTTTTCGTCAAGGGACAGAATCTCAATCAGTCCGTCCGCAGGAATGACAGAGCCGTCTGCTGCGGTAAGCTCCTCGGCGGCATAGAAGCCGAAGGTCACGGCGGAAAGCTCGTTATTCATAACGATACCGAACTGCTTGTTCTGCTCCAGCACCTTGGAAAGAGAAATCCGCGCCTTCTGTCTGTCATTGCAGAAGCTGGCAGCCGTTTCGGTGATCTCGATTTCCTGACCGGCATAGACAAGCTCTGCGGTATGGGCGTCCTTGTTAATGACCATGCCGTCGGGGGCTTTCATCTCGGTGATTTCGTATTTTCCCAGATACAGCGGCTTGCTCTCCGCCATGCCATCTGCGCCGGTGGTCACCGTATCCACCACCTCGCCGGCGCTGCAGCGCAGCGTACCGTCCGGAGTGTAGATGTCCTCCGTTGCCTTGATCTCATAGGTTGCTCCCGCAAGTCCCTGCACCGTATAGACCGGCTGATAGACCCCGTCCGCCGCCGTAACAGAGGCAAACACCTCGCCGGTTTTGGAAATCTTGATGATGCCCTTCTGCGCGTAGTTGCCAAGCTTCACTGCAACGACCGTCACGCCGCTTTCCTCGGTGGAATTCTCTTCGGTCACATCGAACTTGACCGCCTCATGACTGAGCACATAGCCGTAAGGGGCAGAGACCTCCTTGAGGGAGTAGCCCTTGCCGAACTCCAGCTTTTCCGGCGTGATGAGCATGCCGGCGTCATTGGTGTAGAAGGTGTCGATGGTGGTAACCTCCGGATAGGTAAAGGTCATTTCCACCTTGGAGCCATCCGGACGGAAGATCTGGAAGCCCGCACCCGCATAGGGAATGGTATTGCCGGTCTCCGCATCCACCTTGATGACCTTAATGAAGGACTCGAAGTTAGCGTTGTTGATGAGGTAGCGATAGGTCTCGCCGTCCTTGGCAATGAACACATCAAAGTCGCTCATCAGCTCACGACCCTCCCAGCCGGAAACCTGATGTGCGGTGTACACGCCGTAGGGCAGGTCCTTGCTCTGGGCAAAGCCGTTTTCATCGCAGGTCAGATAGTCCCGCTCCGTATCCTTTGCCGCCTCATAGCTGCCGGCAGATTTCAGATAGACGGCAAAAATCGCGCCTTCTTCGGGCGTTTCAATTTGTGTGTCGCCGTTGTCGGTGTGCTTGATGATGGCGATATTGCCCTTCTGCACCTGCTCAGTCACAGCCACGGCAGGTGCAGCGTTCAGCTCAACGGTGTAATTGGCCGCCTCTGCACCGACAGGATAAACGGTGCTGTCCAGAAGATAGCCCTCGGAGGGGCTGATCTCACGAATCGTCCAGTCGTCGCCGCAGACATAATAGCCGGTGGTGAACTGGCCGTTCTCGTCGGTGTAGTAAGTATCCACAAGCTGATCGCCCTTACAAATGCCGTAGGCGGCACCGGCAAGCGAAGCGTCGCCCTGCGCCGTTCCGGTCTCGCAGTCACTCTTGGTGACGGTGACATTGAACTTTTTGAGGATGTTGGAAAAGCTCTTATTGGTTACACTGTTCCATTCCACTGCGGCACTCTGACTGTCGGGAATCACATAGCGAATGGCGGTGTCCATCTCCTCCAGTGTGTAGCCGGTGCCGATGAGCACATCCCGGAAAGTCGCCACACCGTTTTCATCGGTGACGGCGTATTCATCTACAGGAAGGCCGCTAAGGGAGGTTCCAAAAAGGTGGAACTTCACGCCCTGATTCAGTCCGTCATCGGAGGTTTTGGTCACGGTAAGCTCGCCGCGGCGGAGTACATTGTTGAAGGAAACCGTCGCAGTCTGTCCGGCAAGCACGGTAACACGGTGGCTTTCCTGGGGCTCGTATTTGTCATAGCTCTGCTCGGTGACGGTATAGGTGCCGGGCATCAGATTGTCGATGCGAATTTCACCGTTCCGGTCGGTGGTAACGGTCTGATTGACACCCTCGCCGGTGATGGTGAAGGTAATGCCGTCCACCCTGCCGTCCTCGCTGGTCTTGATGATTTTGGCGCTGCCGTAGCTGACCTTCAGCTTGACAAACGCTTTTACGGGGTCGCTGACGGAGGCCGTATAGGTGATGGTATCCTGAACGCCGCCGTTGGGGCCGTACTTATAGTCCGTCCAAACAAGAACGCCGCAGCGGGAAGCGCTTCGAGTTGCGGAGATCGTCACATTGCCGCTGGGAGCCGTATCGGTGGTGATAGTGAGCGTATTGCCCGACACGCTGAAATGAAAGCCCGTCTCACTGGCGGAGAAGGTAAACTGCGACAGCACGCGGTTGGTATCCGTGAGCTCTGCAACATACTGACTGCCGTCCCACGCAAGCTCAATGGTCTTTGCGCTGCCGCTGCTTCTGCTCATAAAGCTCGGGCAAACGGCATGGCTCTGCACGCTGGACTCGATGCTGTCATAATAACCCATGATTCGGCTATACAGCGGATGATTGGGGGAAACCAGCGACAGGATCTCGTCATAGCCGCCGGTGCTCACATGGTCAAAGTCCGCATCGCGCTCGCCCACAACCGTTTCCCAAACAAGTAGCTGAGTTGCGAAGGCGTGAGCCAGCTTATCCGCATCGGAATCGTTCTGCGATCTCCACGAGGTGGAAAGGTTGCCCTGATAGCCATACTGCATGATACGGCCCAGCAGCAGCTTAATATCGTCCGGCTCGATGGTGTTGTTGTACTGGCTGGGATAGTTATCCCAGAAATCCTCACCGAAGCCGTGGTAGGTATCGCCGACATTTCGGGAGAGGCCGGGCTCGATGCAATAGCATACCTTCCCGTCAAAGGAATCCATACAGTGCAGGGTGGTGTAGTTGCTGGAGCCTGTTGTCCAGCCGTTCATGTAGGTTTTTGCGGAGTGCCCCCATGCGTCCTCGGAGTAAATCTGAGCAGCGTCCCCGTCACGGGGGAAGGAAATCATATAGGACTCCGCTGTTTCGCTTGCGGCGAAGGCCGTGGTCGTGCCAAAGCCCGCAAGCACGGTGAATGCCATGAGGACTGCAAGCAGCCCCGACATTCCTCTTTTGAGAATCTTCTTCATTCGTTCTGTCCTCCTTCAAGGCATGAAAAAAGCACCGTGCTTCCACGATGCTCATTTCGGCGTATTGACTTGTTGATGCTTATGCGTACCCGATATAGATTAGGTAGCTGCTTGTGCCGATGCACTCGTACCAGATCCAGACAGCAGTTATCTCCCCATCCTTCGCATATCTGTTCAGGCGGGAGCTGATGTCTCTCTCCAGGTAGATGCAGGTCGGCTTCGCGGTGATCGGATTGTCCCAGCAATCAGTTGCCGAGCTATCCAAGGTCAGCCCCAAGCTCACCGCCATGCTTTTTGCGTAAGAAATCCAGTGCTCGATATCAAATGCGGGCTCGGGCTCCGGAGTCGGTTTCGGCTCGGTTATTGCGGGAGCGGATGGTTCCTTTGTGGGACTTTCTGTTTCCTCCGGCTTCTCCGGAAGCACGGGTGGCTGCTTGGTTTCTTCCGATGCCGGCGCGTTCGATTCCGTGGGTGCGCTTACCGGCTCAGAAGAAATAGCAGCGCCGCTTTCGCGCTTGTCCTCATTTGATGTGCAAGCTGCTGGATCGGCGGCTTCTGTCGGTGCTTTGGCGGGAGCGCTTGAATCTGTGGATACCGGCTCAAAGAAAGCAGGCGTTTCTTCCTGCGGCGTTGGAGCTTTCGGTGTGTTTCCCACCGTTTGCCCTTGCAGGGGCTCTGCGGCGCATCCGGAAAGCAATACAGAAAGCAGGAGCGCACACAACATGAGATTCTTTTTCATGGGATGACCTCCAATGACTGTTTTTTCTCATATTGTACGAATGCACTTGGTTTTCTTCAATTGTGCCGCCTGTATATTTTCCTTTTGAGCTGGTATTGCCGGTAAATGAGGGGGGAGAGTGTGAGAGGGGGAACGGCGCTGACGCAGCGTCAAAAGGGTAAACTGCCCCCTTGGCGAAGAACCTATCTTGCGTCATTCCGACTTTTCTGCCGTTCCTGATACCGGTGATAATATTCCAGCGCTTTCAGAATATACTCACCGGTTTTTTCGTAGGGAATGCTGGCGGGGATAAATCTTCTGGCCTCAGCGTACTTGATGTTGATCTTCTCCCTCTGGTTCGGCTTTTCCTCGCTCATAATCGACTCGATGACCTCGTTGGTCAGCTTCCCGTCCTGGGAGAACCGCTTCAGCTTGATGGCCTGGGCAAGGGACGGCGTGGCATCTGCGTAGGCGATTTGCTCCAGCAGGGCACTCTGCTCCTCTTTTTGCAGGTAAGAGAGTTCCACCGCCGGTCGGAACGCAATGCGCCCCTCGTCAACCAAATCCAGAAGCTCCGGAATGAGCTCCGTGAGGCGGGTATAGCGCCGCACCTGTTCGCGGCTTTCACCGTGCTCACTGCCCAATTCTTCGTTAGACCGGGACTTTGACACCACTGGTGTCGAAGTTAAATCACTGCGCTGTCCCTGTCGGTTCATAGCTTCCAGCCTCATCTTGTACGAAAAAGCTTTTTCACTCGGCAGGATCACAGAACGCTGCAGGTTCGATTCCACCATCAGGATGATGGCCTCATCACGGGTCAGCTCCCGCACCTCGGCCTTCACGGTATCAAACCCGGCAAGCTCGCAGGCTTTCTTTCTGCGATGCCCCGATACGATCTCGTACCGACCATCTTCCTTCGGTCGGAGCGTAACAGGTGTGATGATCCCGCGCTCCTTGATGCTCTGGACAAGCTGATCCATGTCCTCGTCCAGCTTCACCTTGAAGGGGTGGTCGGGAAAATCGTCGATCTCCGAGAGGGGAATATCATAAATGCGCGGGAGCTTGTTTTCCTTTCGCTCCGCGTCATTCATGAAAAGCTCATCGTACCCGGTCAGGCCCAGATCGATTTTTTGCACGCTCTTCAAGCTCTGTCACCTCCTTCGTCAGATCCTCATACGCTGCTGCGACCTTGCCGTTCCTGTCGTGAGAGAAGATGCTCTCTCCGGAAAGACTGCACTCCGCAGCTTTTACCGAAAAGGGAATCTCGGAACAAAACACGCGGATGTTCTCTCCCACGGTAGAACGAAGCGAGGAAATAATCGCCTTGGCGTTGTTGGTGCGGTTATCCACCATCGTCAGCAAAATGCCGTCAATCTTTAATCTCGGGTTGATCTGCCGCTTGATCTTTGAAATGGAGCGCAGAAGCAGGTTAAGACCTTTGGTTGACAGGAAGTTCGGCTGAGACGGGATAATCACACTGTCTGCCGCAACCAGCGCATTGACCGTCATCATACCCAGCGAGGGCATACAGTCAATCAGAATGTAGTCGTAGCTCTTTCTCATGCCGTCAATGGCGTTCTTCAGAACATACTCGCGGCTCATGACATTGAACAGGCCCGTTTCCATACCGGAGAGCTCAATGTTGGAGGGGAGCAAATTCACACCCTCCTGGTGCTGGATAATTGCACCCTCTGCAAGCGGCTCATCATCAATGACCGACTGCATAAGGGAAGACAGCGATACATCCAGCTCGTCTGGGTTCTTTATGCCGAGGCTCACCGTTAAGCTGCCCTGCGGATCAGCATCTACCAGCAGGACCCGTTTCCCGGAGCTTGCAAGTCCCACGCCGAGATTGACTGCGGTCGTTGTTTTGCCGACGCCGCCCTTCTGATTCGTGATGGCGATCACCTTACAGTTTTCCATGGGGTTTTCCTCCTTTCTCTGAATTTGAATCATTTCTGATCCACGAAAGCCTCAAAGCATCCTTTGGGGCTTTCGTCGCTGCATTTCATTTTTCCTCGAACCCAAAATGCAGAAAAGGAAGTCAACAGGCGTTCGGCTACTGACCGAACTCATAGGAATCTCACCTCTGCCGGGTACTCCGCCAGCCCCATAGGGAAGTATCATTGTCCCTGAATCGTTTCATCGCCTTATCCGTAGCAAGCGGATATTTCAGAATGGTTCGGAATCGCTACCAACCTTGCTTTCCGTGATAACCCTTGCGGGCAGGAAGTTCGTGGCGCACCTTCATCCGGCTGGGGCCTTCGCCCCCGATCAGGAATGTACCTGTTGAATGTGTATTCGGTTTTCAAGGTTCACGAGGGCGATTGTTTTGTCCCTCACTTGGTAGGCAACGAAAACGGGCAAAAATTAACCCCCCTCCAAAAAAATTTTCGATTTTTTTGAAAAACGCAGATTTGCGAGTCCGCACTTGATTCTGAGATAATAAAAAAGCACCCTTGACGGGTGCAAAGTACCTGTAATGGATGCAAACAGATGCTCATTCCAAAGTGCCAAAATATGCTCCAAAGTGTCAATTTGACACTTTGGAATTCGTAGCTTGATACTTTGGGGCACAATTTTGCCTGCGTAGCCAATGGGCTGATGGCTAAAACAAAAAAGGACGAGCCACCCGATATGGATAGCTCGTCCTTACCTCATTTTGATTGTAGGCTGTCTAAGTACTTCCAGCGTCGATAGTTTTGCAGACTGCTGATGTGTCACTCGCTCTTTCGGGGTATCGTCCTGAATGCGTTTGAACAGAAAAAATCAATCAGGTATATCTTGGGGATCATATTCATCGCCCTGATGGAAAAATACTTCACTTTGCCTTTGTTGCACCAGCGGTTAATTACCGGAATAGCATATCCCGTGATCTCACTGACCTTTTTAACTTCAAGAACATCTGGGTATTCTTTGAGAAGGAACCGATAATACTCATGTAAATCTTCGCCGTCGATTTTAATTTCCGACGAATAATGTTGCCGAACCGTTCTTCCGCTTTCTTTGTACCATCCCTCCGGTACAGCGTAGAACTCAGGATGGTTCTCCCGATCTTCTATGAAAGCCATCAGATCTTCTTTCCTGATTTTGTAGCACCGGGTTTTCTTCCCCGAATAAATGCACGGCAGCTTTCCGCTTTTCAGATAATAGAGCGCTGTTCGTTTGCTGCAATGGCAAAGCAAGCGCACCTGTTCCTTAGCAAGAATATCCGGCACTTTCGACCAATCAATGTCATTGATTTTCATAACATACACCTCTGTCATTTGTTCGGTGGAAGACACCTGTGTATGCTATGCTGTTCTAACATCGTTCTAACATTTCTAACGCGAATTCTAACAAAACTACCAAAATCGGCTCATTTTTGGCTTTCATTCGAACCCCTTGAAAAATCAAGCTTTTTCAAGGGTGAATGCCAAAATACCTTGATACAGCTATGGTTTTGGGCGGACAAAACAGCCTGAAAGCGATACGAAAAAACCACAAAAGTCATAATGGTTGAAAAGACTCGAAATGCTGTAAGCCGAAAGGCTTCTAGGGTTCGAATCCCTAACTCTCCGCCAAAAAGTCCGAAAAATCAAGGTTTTTCGGCTTTTCTTTTTTGCTCGTTTGCTCAAAATCGGCTCAAAACTATGGAAAGAACAGCCTGTTTTTTTGGAAAAAACAAGGCAATTTTGGGTATTTTGGCATATTCGAACCGTAAAAATCAGTTCTCTCCGTCATCAGCTGAAATTTCGGCCCATTTGCTGCCGAAATTCACCGATTCGGGAAGCGCCATTCCGCTGACCATTGCCTTTGCCGAGGACAGCTTTGAAGTGTAGTCAAGGTGGGCGTAGATGTTAGCGGTGGTGGAAAAATCACTGTGTCCCAGCCACTCCTGAATTTGTTTCAGCGGTACGCCGTTTGCAAGAAGCAGACTTGCGCAACTGTGTCTTAAATCGTGAAAATGCATTCTTTTACAGCCGTGCTTTTGAATATACTGTGGGAAATAGCTTGTCAGATACTCCGGTCGCATTAAATCACCAAGCTCGTTCACAAAGACATAACCGTCATATTCGTAGTTATAGCAATTGCCGCAAACTTTCTTGTTGAGTTCCTGCGCCGCTTTTACTTCTTTGAAATACTCCGCAAAGCTGCCGACCAGCGGAAGTGTACGTATACTGGATTTTGTTTTGGCAGAGTCCTGTGCGTACATTTTTGTTTTTCCGTCCACTTGCAGCGATGTGACCGTGTGCCTTATAGTGATTGTGCCACGATCAAAGTCAATGGCGTCCCATTTCAGTCCGCATACCTCGCCACGACGCAAGCCGTAGAAAGCGGCGACTAAAACCGGAAGTTCCAGCTTTGTCCCTTTAACTACTTCAAATAAATGCTGCAGTTCTTCTGCATCAAGGAATACAGGCTGATAATCATTCTTTTTCGGGCGATCCACTTTCATAGCAACATTCTGCGGTACCATGTCGGTTTTCATCGC